>OCTA010000938.1_pt1 | contig 27240 bp, 28 predicted proteins | sample 1538991 | NCBI WGS metagenome assembly OCTA01 (sample SAMEA3539302, study PRJEB22396) | soil metagenome | biome: tundra; feature: field; material: soil | place: USA | collected 2010-05 | depth 0.15 m | reverse complement strand
AGCGTCCGCCGCGAGTGCCTCGATCACATCATCATCCTTTCAGAGGCCCATCTACGGCACGTCCTCGCTGAATACTCCTTGCGCTACTTCAACACGGCTCGACCTCACCAGGGGATCGGCCAGCGGATTCCGGTATCCGGTGAACGCGCGCCAAGCCCGCTCGCCTGCATGGTCACAGCGATCCCCGTGCTCGGCGGACTGCACCACGACTACCGCGCCGCGGCATGACGACGGCGGATGGGCTAAGGAGCCAGGACAACAGGTCAGCGAGTGCAGAGGCCCGCGGATCGCCCCTCGATTGCCCCAGGTCGGTGCGAGGACCCTCGATCTCGGGCGTACTCGGATCGTGGATCGAGCTTCTTTTCTCGATCTCCCGAGAATCAAACGGCGTGCGGCATCTTTGGTGGAGGGTAGTCCACGATCGATCAGCCCCGTCGTCTTCACCTCGACGGCGAGCACGAGCATGCGCAGTTTCTGCTCGCATGTCTTCTCAAACTCGCGTCGCTGCATTTCGAGGCCACCAAGAGAAAGCCCCGTAGGTTGAGCAAGGAGACGTGCGGGCCTGGCGCTTCACCCCACCGTGTCCTTGTTTGCCTTCACAGGGCTAGCCTTTACGGTCTTGCTCTCAGGCTTGGCCGCGAACATCTGCTTCTCCTTGGTAAAGGGATTGATCCCCTCATGAGCGGGCCGGGCGGCCTTCTTCACGACGACGAGCTTTGCGAAACCGGGCAGGACGAAGACGCCGTTCTTCTTCAGCTCCTCGTGACCGACCGACACAAGTGCCTCGACGATCAGCTTGACGTGCTTGCTCGACTCCTCGCCAACGACCACGGCGACGGCGCTCAGGATCTCGGCCTTCGAGAGAGAATTCTTCTTCGTCATCGTGGGCTCTGCCATGGTCGTTGGGCTCCTTCGGGAGGGCGGAGAAGAGCGCCGAGAGGGCGGCGGCGTCAACCGAACTCTGGCTCGGAGGCCGCAAAGTGCCCGTGCAGGTTGAGCCAGAAAATCGGCAGACTGGCACGGCACGGCTGGCGTCCCAAGGTCATTGGCGGGCCACCCCTCCGACTCGGGGGGATGCGCGCAATGAGCTTCGCACTCGGGGCGTAGCCGTCGTCGCGGTCATCGAGGCGCGACACACTCGGATCGACGATCAGGCGCTCGTCGCGACTCGCTCACAATCCGGCATCGTCAGAAAGTCGATCGCGATCGTGCCCACGAGGTGGTTGCGCAGGAAGGTCCTCCAGGTCTGCGACGGCGGATGACGAGGCCGCCCGGGAGGCCTCGGCATGTGTTTGGCGATCGTGTCCTTGTCGACGCGGTGACCGAGCTTCGAGAGTTCGCTGGCGACCCTCCGACGGCTCCAGAGCGGGTTCTCACGCGCCATCTGCTCGACGAGGCTCACCAGCTCCGGGGCGAGCGGGGGTCGTCCCACCGGTCGCGACTTCCACGCCCAGAACCGGGCGAATTCGCGCCGATGCCATCCGATCACCGTCGCGGGCTGGACGATCGCCAGCGTGTCCGCCCACCGTGACCAGATGCGTGAGATGACGACCCAGAACGCGCGGTCGATGGGCCGAAGTCGCGGTCGAGGATGGGTGCGACGGAGAATCGCAAGCTGTTGGCGGAGAAGGAGGTTCTCGGCAACGAGCCTCGCCCGAGGCCGGAGCGCGGCGAGCAGCGCGCCAAGTGCAGCCTCAAGGATTGTGAGCATCCCCGCGAGGGTCGCGCCGGTCGGTCTCCGTGTCACCCGCGAATCGCCACGGCCGACACGGTATGCTGACCGTCGGCCCATGCAGCCCGCGCCCTCCGGGAATGCCTCGCAAACGAGTTCTTCGTCATCACAGGCCTACCTGGGAACGCCCGCCGTGGCGAACGTCGACATCGCGAGCTGGGTCTCGACCGCCGTCCGCACGAGATCCAGTGCCAGCACCGCCCCGGTTCCCTCGCCCAGTCGAAGTCCGAGGTCGAGAAGCGGCCGCAACCCGAGGGCCCCGACCGCGATCGCTGCGCCTCTCTCCGCCGAAGCGTGCGACGCGAGCAGATAGGAGGTCACCGCCGGCTCGAACCGCTTCGCGACGAGCGCCGCGGCGACCGCCAGGTAACCGTCAAGTACGACGGGGGTGCGCCGCCGTGCGGCTTCGAGGAGGAAGCCGCACATCGCCGCAAGCTCGAGACCGCCAAGACCGGAGAGGAGAGTCAGCGGATCCACTAGGGTCGATCCGTACCGTCGCAATCCGTCTGCTACGATCTGCACCTTACGGGCGCGGATGTCTTCTCCAACTCCCGTGCCGAGACCCACGACGTCTTCGGGCAGCGCCCCCGTGAGAGCGCAGATGAGAGCCGCAGCGGACGTCGTATTTCCGATGCCGATCTCCCCCACGGCGAGCAGCGTTCCGCCCGCCTCAACGGCTTGGGAGGCGACCCGCCTGCCAACGTCCAACGCGGCGCGGGCTTCGTCGGGGTGCATTGCCATTTCGACCCGGAGATTCCCGGTCCCTGCCCGCACCTTCGCGCGGACGAGAGGGATGCGAGGGTTTACAGGGGCGATCGAGAGGTCCCCAGCCACTCCGACGTCGACGAGCGTGACTCCGACGCGGAGCCTCTGCGCGATGCAGCTGATCGCCGCGCCGCCAGACATGACATTCGCGACCATCGCCGCCGTGACCGAGGACGGGTAGGCGCTCACCCCTTCGACGACCACGCCATGGTCCGCGCAGAAGACTGCAACCTCGGCGCGCTCCGGTCGGGGCGGCGGGAATCGCCCGTGTGCGCCAGCGTACCAGGCCGCGATCTCTTCGAGCCGCCCCAAACTTCCGTGCGGCTTCGTGAGCAGTCGCTGGTAATCAAGCGACGCGGTGGCCGCAGCCTCATCGAACGGCGGGATCCCCGCCTCCTTCGGCGCAGACTCCCGCACTGGAGCGCCAGACGCTCCGCCCCGAAAGCGATCCATATGCACGAGCTCCGAGAGCTCGCGGCGCGCCCTCCATTTCGTTTCTTCGAGCATGGGCCGCTCGTGAAATGCCTCCGCATGCCCGATGCACAGGTAGGCGATCGGTTCGACGCCCGCGGGTAGACCGAGCTCCCGCCGAAGGACGGCAGGCTCGACAATGCTCACCCATCCCACGCCGAGGCCCTCGGCGCGGGCCGCCAGCCACAGATTCTGGACGGCGCAGCAAACGCTCGCGCGCACCGCGTCCGGTTGCACGGTCGTCCCAAGAATGGCCTCGTCGCGAGGACGCAGGTCGGCGGCCACGCAAAGGTTGAGCGTCGACTCCGCGATGCCCTCCAGTTTGTAGGCGAGGTACTTCTCCCGCCGGTCGGCAGGAAAGCGCGCGGATTCCGCCTCCCGGCACCGCAGAAAGCTTTCGCGGACACGTGCGCGCACGCCCGCGTCCCGCACGACGATAAACGCCCACGGCTGCGAGAAGCCCACGCTAGGCGCAACGTCGGCCGCGCGAAGAATGCGATCGAGCGCGGCGGGGTCGATCTCACCGGGGCAGAACTTCCGAATGTCGCGACGAAGCTCCATGATCCGGTAGAGCGCGCTTCGCGAGGCGTCGTCGAACCGGCCAGGTACCTCCCCGCTCACAGCCCTACCATCCTGTTCAGGAGGTCCGTCCGGATGTTCGCGCGAACCACCTCGGCCAGCCGATCGTATTCGTCCGTCTCGTTGGCCACGTGGCTCGTGGTCGCCAACTCTCCCCACCCGCGCGCGCGCCGGAGCCCCGCGAGGAGCGCTCGGCGGACGTGCGGATTCTCGAACAGACCGTGGATCATCGTGCCCACGACGCACCCGTCGGGCGACACCGCACCATCGACGTCGTCGACCGGCGCACCGTTTCGCTCGTGGAGAGCGAACGCGCCGCGCGCGCCATCGAGCCTCTCGACGAGGCCCATGTGAATCTCGTAGCCAAGCACGTCGCCGTCGCTCGAGAGCCAGTGCACCTCCGCCGCTCGCGCGCGAACCTGCGCCGTGCGCTTGTCTCGCCCGAACCGGACTCGCAGAGGAAGAAGCGCGAGGCCCTCCGCCGATCTCAGGTCCGATTCGACGCCGTCGGGATCCTCGATCGTGCGGCCGAGCATCTGACAGCCGCCGCAGACGCCGAGGACGCGCCCACCCGACGCGGCGCGGGCGACGATAGCCCCGGCCAAACCGCTCTCGCGCAACCACGCGAGATCGGCGCAGGTCGTCTTGGTGCCGGGCAGGACGACGAGATCGGCGCGCTCGAGATCCGCCGCCCGCTCGACGAACCGCACGACGACGCCGGGTTCGTGCTCGAGAGGCTGGAAGTCATCGTAGTTGGATATGCGCGGGAGGCGCACGACGGCGATCTCGAGCTCCCCTTCGCGGGCGCGCGCGCGACCTCGACGGTCGTCGAGTGCCAGCGAGTCTTCGTCGGCGACGCGGAGCTTGGGGACGTAGGGCAGGACGCCGAGCACCGGCACGCCTGTCCGCTCCTCGAGGAAGCGGAGGCCCGAGTCGAGCAAGCGAACGTCGCCGCGGAATTTGTTGATGACGAATCCGGCGACGCGCGAACGCTCGTCAGGCTCGAGGAGCTCCATCGTCCCAACGAACGCCGCGAAGACGCCGCCTCGATCGATGTCTCCCACGAGGAGCACGGGCGCATCGGCAATCTTCGCGACGAACATGTTCACGAGGTCGCGATCCTTGAGATTGATCTCCGCCGGGCTGCCCGCCCCCTCGATGACGATCAGGTCGTGGCTCGCACGGAGCCGCGCGAGCGCGCCACGGACCACGTCGCGCAACTCCGGCTTGCGGGCGTGGTATTCGACCGCGCCGAGGCTCCCGATCGGCTTGCCGAGAACGACGACTTGAGATCTGGAGTCGCCCTCGGGCTTCAGCAGGATCGGGTTCATGTCGACCGTGGGGACGACCCGGGCGGCCTCGGCCTGGACGGCTTGCGCGCGCCCGATCTCGCCCCCGTCAGGGGTAACGAACGCGTTCAATGCCATGTTCTGCGACTTGAACGGCGCCACGTCCAGGCCCGCTTGCCGGAAGTACCGGCAGAGCGCCGTCGCGACGATGCTCTTGCCGACCGACGAGGCCGTACCCTGGACCATGATCGTGCGCGCCGTCATGCGAGCACCTGCGCGAGCGCAGACACGAGCCGGTCGAGATCGCCGTCCGGGCGCGACGCGATGCGCACGTGATTCGGAAGACCGAACGACGTACAATCGCGAATGAGGACGCGATGCTCACGGAGGAGCGTCGCGCGGAGATCGGTAGCGTGCCGCGCGCCGAGATCGGCGAGCACGAAGATCGTCTCGCTCCCGTGAGGACGAAGGCTCAGGCGCCGGAGCGCCGTTTCGAGCCGAACGCGATGCTCCAGTAGCTGCCGGCGGCTCGTGTCGACGAACCCGTCGGCTTCCTCCGAGGCAATCGCGGTCGCGGCCGCCTGCGCCAGGGCGTTCACTGACCAGGGCGGCCTCTCCTCCTCGATCCGTTTGGCGATGACCGGTGGCACGATGGCACAACCGATCCGTAGGCCAGCGAGCGCGTGGTCCTTTGTGAGGGATCGAAGCCACACGATGCGCTCTGAGGAGCGCCACACGGCGCCAGCATGCTGTGTGCTGAGCGACAGGAAGGAGATATCGACGACGAATAGCGTCTCGGGGTGCCGCTCGGCTAGGTCGGCGAGCCCTTCGGGCGACGTGCAGCGCCCGACTGGGTTCGACGGCGAGCACACGTAAAGCAGGCGCGGACGCAGTCGCGCGAGCTCCGCGTCCAGCGCGGACAGGTCGAGCTCGAAGTCGCGCGCGGGGTCCAGCCGGTAGGCTTCCACGCGAGCGCCGACCCGCGTTGCCGCTGCGCGTAGCTCGGAGAACGTCGGCTCAACCGTCATGACGACGGCGCCGGGTCGAAGCCACGCGCGCGCCAGTGTCCAGAGGAGGTCCACGGCGCCGTTGCCCACCACCACCCGCGCCTCGGCGACGTCGAGCCATGCAGCCAGCGCGCGCCGAGCGAGCCGCGCCGTCGGGTCGGGGTACTGCCGCAGGTCAGCGGCCGCGATCGCGTCACGGACCGCGGCACAGGGACCGTATGGGTTCACGTTGACGCTCAGGTCGAGGACATCGTGCGGCGCGATCTGGAGCGCCTCCAGCTCGAACGCGACGAGACCGCCGTGTGTGATCGCGGGGGCGGGACTAGGCATGGAACCACTCCAAGGCGAAGACGATGAGGCCGGCGGCGAGCGCCGAAGCGAGCGACGTGACGCGACATGCTGCGGTGATCTGCGCGGTGGCAAGGGGCCGCTCGGCGTCCCCGAGAGCGTAGTGATTGACCTTCACTAGGCGTACGCGGAGGAGGCCCGCCATCGTCGCCATCGGCCACCCTGCGTTGGGGCTCTCGGTCCGCCGCGCATCGCGGAGGAGAACTCGAACGCCGTTCCGCCCGCTCTTTCCCGTCAGCACTCCCGCCACGAGGAGAAAAAGTGCCGTGATCCGCGCCGGAAGGAAGTTGAGAAGATCGTCGAGGCGCGCGGACGCCTTGCCCGCGTACTCGAGCCGACCACGGTAGCCGACCATCGCGTCGAGCGTGTTCACACAGCGGTAGAAGACCGCCGCCGGTACCCCACCACAGGCGAAGAAGAGGAGCGGCGCGACGACGCTATCCGAAGTGTTCTCCGCAACCGACTCGATCGTAGCCGCCACGAGATCGTCGGCATCGAGCGCATCGGCCTTTCGACTACAAAGGCTCCCGAGCGCTCGACGGGCGGACTCGAGATCGCCCGCGTCGAGCGCGTTCCGCACGACGAATGCCGCGTCGCGAAGCGAGCGAGCCGCGAACATGGGCTTGAGCAGGACCACGGCGAGAGCCAGCTCGAGGACGGTATGGCCGCGCGCGGAGCGGAGGACTGCGAATGCGCTGGCCGCAAAAGTGCTCGGTAGGACGAGCGCGATAGCCGCGCCGCGTGCGAGCTGTCCTAGCCTCGTACCCCGGAGAGCCCATGGCTTTGCGCGGCCGATGACGGTGCCCATCCACGCGACGGGATGCACGAGGTTCGGCGGCTCGCCGAATGCGAGATCCAGCGCATATGCGATCGCCAGCGCGGAAGCTCTCATGGCACGAACCCATCGTCGGCGAGTGCAACCGGGGCGGGCTTCAGCCGCACGACGGTCCCCATCGTCGCGAAGTAGAGCTGACTGGCGACGCGCGCGAGCCTCTGGTGCGCGCCGCCGGAGATGTCGCGAAAGGCGCGTCCGAGGGGCGTCTCTGGAACGAGCCCCATCCCGACCTCGTTGGTGACGACGATGCTCGCGAACGGCGCGGCGGCTAGCGTCGTGGCCAGGGAGTCGACGCGCTGCTCGATCGCGGAGGCGGGAACGCCGTCGAGGAGGAGATTCGAGAGCCAGAGTGTGAGGCAGTCGACCAGGACCACGTCCGGCGTGCTCTCGCGGTCACGCGCAAGACGGGCAACCGCCAGGTCGAGATCCCGCGGAGCTTCGACCGTCGCGAACGAGCGCCCACGCTCGTCCTTGTGTCGCTCGATGCGCTCGCGCATCTCTTCGTCGAACGCGATGGCGGTCGCGATGAAGACGCGGCGTGTCCCCCGCGATTGCGCAAGCCGTAGCGCGAACGAGCTCTTGCCCGAACGCGCACCGCCTCCGACGAGCGCGAAACCGGCGTGGCTCATCGAGCGTGCCCCTCGAGCCAACGCGTCACCCCATCCGAAACGGCGCGTTCGGCGGCCGACCCGACGAGGAACCCGACGTTCGTGTGCTTGCCCGCGTAGCTGGCGGGAGTCCGACCTGTCGCGCACGTGATGACGGTGCAGTCCGTGCCCGTCCCGGTCGCGGCTCGACCGGTCCTTCGGCTGAGGACTCCCGCTTCGAGGACCGCCGCGGCCTTGGCCTCCGTCGCGATGGCGCTCGCCTCGAGCAATCCTTCGTTCGTGAGCGGCACGTCCAGGTGGACCAGGACGTTGATCGTGCCGATTCGGCCGGCGACGCCCGCCGGATCTCCCGCGCGAAGCGCGTTCCCGAGACCCACCGTCGCGATGCACCGGGCCTGCGCGCCTTGGGCTGCCACCACAGCATCGCTGTAGGTCATGACACTGCGACTCGTCAGCAGTCCGATGGCACGTGAGAGTCGCCTCGCGCGCAGGCGCTCGACCAGGAAGCCGCGCGCGTCCACGGGCGGACGCAGGTCCGCGTCGGACACCTCGCACCAGGCCACGTTGTCGATCTCGGTGAACCCCCCGCCGACAATCGCCCAACTGCACGCGCGCACCGGTGCGGAGAAAGACGCGACGAGCCAGCGGTCCGAGAGGGTCACGCTCATGCCGTCCGGGGCGAGAGGCGTCGCGGCGCTCACGGGGTCCATCACCGACGCTCCACACGAGCACGCGCACAGCTCTCCACGAAGGCTTCGGGGATCCGCGGATTCGACGCCCAGTGAGCGTGAACGTAGGACGCGAGCACGCTGCCGACGCGGTACCCCTCGAGCGACGTGTCTCCCCCCCGCCGGCGACGGAGTGAGTACACGCGGTCGATTCCCTCCGGCGCGGGCGAGAGATCCGAGTACCGGAACTGATGGCCGCGGAACCGCGATCCCGCTCCGCCCAAGATCGTCCGGGTCTGCGTCTCGACCTCGACGTAGCCGAGCGCCTGGAGCTTGGCGCACATGCGAGCTTCGCTCGGCACGAGGCCGACCATGGGGTGGCGGACGCCGTCGAGCGTTACGATGGCGCTCGTGAGGTACATGAGCCCCCCGCACTCCGCGTACACGGGCGCGTTGCGCGAGGCGAACGCGCGGACGGCGTCTCGCATCGCCGTGTTCGCCGCGAGCCCCCCGGCGTGGGCCTCCGGGTAGCCGCCGCCGATGTAGAGCCCATCGACGTCCGGCAGCGTCGCGTCGCGGAGCGGCGAGAACGGGACGAGCTCGGCTCCCAGCGCCTCGAGGCGCGCGAGGTTGTCGGCGTAGTAGAAATGAAACGCTTCGTCGCGCGCCAGGCCGATGCGACAGCGAACCTTCACCTTCTCGGCGAGCTCCTCGAAGGGCGCCACGTTCGCCGGCGCGCTCCGCGCGAGCTTCACGAGCGCGTCGATGGCGCACCAGGATGTGGCCGTGGCGCCCCAGTGGTCGAGGAGCGACTCGGGCACGCGCTCGTCGTCCGCGGTGAACAGTCCCAGGTGCCGCTCGGGGAAGCAGTGCTCTTCGTCGCGCGGGAAGCCGCCGAGGATCGGGGGAGACTTCAGCGCGCGGCGGAGCAGATCGAGGTGCCCGGCGCTCCCCACGCGGTTCGCGAGGACCGCTCCTATCTGGAGGGCGGGGTCGAACGCAACGAAGCCCTGCGCGACTGCGGCGATGCTCCTCGCCATGCCGCTGGCGTCGACGACGAGGACTACGGGTGCTTCCAGCCACTTTGCGATCTCCGCGGTCGACCCCTCCTCGCCCGTGGGACCCGCGCCGTCATAGAGGCCCATCACGCCTTCGACGAGTGCGATGTCCGCGTCTCGTGAGGCGCGCGCAAAGGTCGCGCGTACCGCGTCCTTGCCCATCATCCACCCGTCGAGGTTCTGCGAGACGGAGCGGGACGCGCGCGCGTGGTACGTGGGGTCGAGGTAGTCCGGGCCGCATTTGAAGACGGCGACGCGCATGCCGACCGCCTGCAGCGCGCGCGTGAGCGCCACAGTGGTCGTGGTCTTCCCCACCCCGCTCGCGGTTCCCGCGAGCACGAGCCGGGGCACGAGCGGCGAATCGTTCTCCGCACCCATCAGTAGTCCACTCCGATCTGCGCCTTGATCCCCTGCGTGTGGGGATGCTTCACGACGACCATCTCGGTCACGAGATCCGCGAGCGCGACGAGCTCCTCCGGCGCGTTTCGCCCCGTGACGACGACATGCACGTGCGACGGTCGTGCGCGCAGCGTTGCGAGCACTTCGTCGAGGGGGAGGAAGTCGTAGTGGAACGTGTAGGTGAGCTCGTCGAGCACTACGAGATCGCGCTCGCCGGACAGGATCGCCTGGCGCGCCTTCTCCCACGCCGCCCTCGCGGCGGCCTTGTCCTTCGCGAGGTCGTCGCTCTCCCACGTGAACCCGAGCCCCATCACGTGGAACTCGAGGCCGGGGATCGTCTCGGCGAACGTGCGCTCGCCGGTCTTCCACTTCCCCTTGATGAACTGCACCACGGAGACACGAAATCCACGACCGAGGGCGCGAAACACCATCCCCAGCGCGGCGGTGGTCTTGCCCTTGCCGTGACCGGTGTACACGACGAGGAGGCCGCGCTGTTCCCGCCCGGCGCGCGCCAATGCTGCAGGGGTCGAGGCGTCGCTCGCGTCCCCCGCCGGGGACTTGCCGGGGTCGTCGCTCACGGCGTGACCTCCTGCGAGATGGCCGCCGCGCCCGACGACGCCGCGCCCGGTCGCGCCCCCGAGACTGCCCGCACCGCCGCGAGGACGAGCCCCTCGACGGTGTCGCACTCGGCGCACGTAACGTGGGGCGCGCCGCATCGGTGCGCCTCTTCGAGAGTCCGTGCGCCCATGGCCACGGCCGCCGCCTGGCGCACGTGCAGGGGGGCATTTGCATAGAGCGCGCGGGCGGCGGACGACGCCGGCAAGACGACGAGGTCGACCCGTGATGGCCAGTGCGCCGGCCCGACGTGGCGATCGTGAGCCACGGCGACGAACCGGGGCCTTGCACCCATCCGAACCATCTCGGCTTCGAGGTTCGGGCGGAATCGATCGGCGACCGGCACGAGCACGTCTGCTCCTCGTAGCCTCTCCTGCGCCGCTGCAAGCGCCTCCGCGCACGCCCCGCGCAGGGTGGCCGCAACCGCGACCCCATGCGCACGGAGTCGGGTCGCGATCGTCGCGCCGATCACGAGAACGTCAGGGTGACCCGGCCTGAGCCCGGCCTCTCCGAGGGCGTCCGCGCCCTCGTCACAACCGACGAGAATGGCGCCGTAGTCGATGCGTCCCAGCTCCTTTCGGAGCGCGCCAGGGGCGTCGATGAGATCGCGTTCGACGTGCGGAAGCTCGATCACCTCGCCGCCGAGCGTTCGGAGCGCGCGCGCCACGCTGGAGGCTCCAGCCCGAGCGCGCGCGACGATGATGCGCCGCCCGCGCAGCGGAAGGTGCGCGCGCCAGTCGATGCCGCCTCGCAGTCCCACGACTTCGCCGACGAAGACGAGCGAGGGGAGCTTCGAGCCCGGAACGATCGCGCCGGCCGCCCGGGCGGCGAGCGTGGCCAGCGTGCCCGTGATCGTGTGCTCGTCGGCCGTCGTCGCAGCGATGACGAGCGCCGCAGGAGTGCTCGGCGCCCAGCCCGCAGCAACGATGCCGGCGAGGGTTGCCTCGAGATCGTGCGACGCCATGTAGAGAGCCAGCGTGCGCCCGCCTACGACGCTCGGTGGTGGCGCACCGCCGTCGGAGCGGTGTCCGGTGGAGATCACCACCTGCGCAGAGAGATCCCGATGCGTGAGCGGAATGGCGCTGTACGCCGCCGCCCCGAGCGCCGCGGAGACGCCGGGGACGATCTCGAACGGGATCCCGCGCGAGGCCAGCTCCTCCGCTTCTTCTCCGCCACGCCCAAAGACGAGCGGGTCCCCGGCTTTGAGGCGCACGACGAAGAGACCTCGCGAGGCGCGATCGAGCACGTCGGGGTGAATGCGATAAGCGAGGTGCCCCTCCCCAGCGCGTCGGCCTACCGGCAGAAGCTCCGCCGTCTCCGGAACGAGCGCGAGGATCGCCTCGGAGACGAGCTCGTCGTAGGCGACGACCTCCGCCACGCGCAGGAGCTCCGCGGCCCGCAGCGTGAGCAGCGCGGGGTCGCCCGGCCCGGCGCCGACGAGAGCGACGCGACCGATGCTCATGTCTCCCTCTCCACCGGCGGCTTCACCGCGCGCCGGAAGCCATGGCTGAACTCCGGATCGTAGAGCTTCGAGTTGGCGAACGACGTCGAGGTGAGAACGTGACCGACGATGATCATCGACTGCGACTTGAGGCCGGCTGCGCGCACCTTCTCCCGGATGTTGCCGAGCGTGCCCGTGACGATCTTCTGGTCGGCGCAGCTCGCCTTGTGCACGACCGCGACGGGGCAGTCCGCGCCGTATGACGGGATGAGCGACGCGGTCACGTCGCGGAGGAGCGTGATGCTCAGGAACAGGCAGAGCGTCGAGCGGTGGGTGGCCAGCGACTCGAGCTTCTCGAGATCAGGCATCGGGGTGCGCCCCTCGGCGCGGGTGAGGATGACTGTCTGCGACAGCTCCGGCAGCGTGAGCTCACGACCGAGCGCGGCTGCCGCGGCGGTAAAGGAAGAGACGCCTGGGATGATCTCGTAGTCGATGCCCAGCTCCTGCATGCGTCGCATCTGCTCCGCTGTGGACCCGAAGAGAACCGGGTCTCCGGTGTGGACGCGCGCGACGTCTTGCCCTGCGTCCCTAGCGCGGACGATCACCGCGAGAATCTCGTCGAGCGTCATGCTGGACGAGTCGAGGACGATTGCGTCCTTGGCGGCGGTCGCGACGACCTCCGCGGGGACGAGCGAGCCGGTGTAGAGCACGACGGGGCACGAGGCGATCAGCTCCGCGCCACGGAGGGTGATGAGTTTGGGATCGCCCGGGCCGGCGCCGATGATGTAAACGCGCATGCGAATTCCTGACTCCTGGTGACGGCTAGACGCAGCGAAGAACGGTGTCGCGAACGAGCTTCCAGAGAGGCGCCGGCATCTCCCCGAGCCATCGGGCGTCGACGGTGGGCGGGGCATCGGCGCCTTCCGGAACGTCGTCGTCCGGGACGCCCTTTTGAATGACGAGGCGCCAGAGCCGCTCACTGACCGAGCCGTTCCGCTCGACGAGGAAGCGCTGCGCGAGCGTCCGTGCGAGCGGCTCTCCTTCCACGCTCATCGTCAGATGAGGTGAGCTCAGCTCGATCGCGTGCAGCGGCGCCATCTTCACGAACGGCGCGGCGCTGGGATCCACCGCCGGAGGCTCGAAGCCCGCGGCCCGCCAGTCGCACGGCTGCTTCGTGTTTCCGACCAGGAAGTACGCGCCCTCGGTCTCCGCCAGGAGCGCCCCCGCGAGCCTGCCGACGCGAGCCATCAGACCACCTCCCCCGGGGGCTCGGGAACGATGAGCGAACGCCCTGGCGTCTGGCCGGCGATGGCCTCGCCGTCCCACGTGTATTTGTTCGTGTAGCCGCGCGGCGTCACGATGTACCCCTCGAAGACGAACGTGTTGGTCGAGCCGATGAGCACGGTCGTCAGCATCCCGATCTCGAAGTCGAGGAAGTGATCGAGGTCGGTGAGGATCTTCTCCTCCAGCTTTCGGTAGGCGCTCTTCACCAGCGCCACCGGAGTGGTCCCGGGGCGATGGCGCAGGATGATGTCGTGCGCTTCCACGATCTGCCGCGTCCTCCGCCCGCTCGCGGGGTTGTAGAGGGCGATCACGAAGTCCGCGGATGCTGCAGCCTCGAGACGTTTGGCGATGACGGACCACGGCGTCAGGAGATCCGAGAGCGAGATCGCGCAGAAGTCGTGCCCGAGTGGCGCCCCCACGAGCGACGCGCACGAGTTGAGCGCAGTCATCCCCGGGACGATGCGGAGCTCCGGCGAGTCTCCCCGCTTCCATCCCATCTCCTGTAGGACCTGGAAGACGAGCCCCGCCATCCCGTACACGCCGGCGTCGCCGGAGGAGATGATCGCAACTCGCGCTCCGTCCCTCGCGCGCTCGACCGCCGCGCGCGCGCGGCCGATCTCCTCGGTCATGCCGGTCCGGATGATCTCCTTCCCCTCGGTCAGGTGCCGGACCAGCTTGATGTACGTGATGTAGCCGACCACGACGTCTGCCGACGTGATCGCCTCCAGCGCCGCGGGCGAGGTGTGCGGAGCCGACCCGGGGCCGATGCCGACGATCGATAGAGTGCCCTTTCGTTCATCCATGCTTCTCCTCCTCACGTGTAGACCGCGCCGCGCGTGGGGCGGACGCGCCGTCGCTTCGCTTCGCGAACGGGACGCGCGCGACGGCGAAGGTCATCGACCGGCCGGCGCCGTCCTCGGTATACGTCTGCTTCGGGACGAGGAGCTTGGCCGCGCCCGCGGCGAGGAGCGCGGCCGGCTCGGCGACGCCGCGCGTCCCGACGAACTTCTTCACGGTCTCCGACGGGGTCTCGATGCCCTCCACCGCGTCGAGCGCCTCGGCGGTGAACGTGTGCATCGTCCATCCGCGGCTCTCTGCGAGCGCGACCAACGCCACCTCGTCGCTCTTCTTGTCCACGGTAGCGATGGCCTTCACGCTCGCGGGGGCGAGCCCGTTCCGCGCGAGGAGCGCATCGACCCCGCGCGCGACCATCTCCGACGTCGCGCCGCGATCGCAGCCGAGGCCGACCATGAGGCTCTTCGGACGGTAGACGACCGCGTTCTCGAAGTGCGCGGGGTGACTCCGGGCGACGTCGCGGTCGCTCGCGATGAGCAGGATCTCGAACGCCGCCGGGTCTACGCCGTCGAGCGACGTCGCGTAGCGGACCCCTTCGGGGAGGGGCCCGTCAGGCCAGAACGAGGGCTCCCCGGTCTCTTGGACGAAGAGCACCGGGGCCGCGTTCACGACCGCGGCGCACCCGCGGGTGACGTTTCGATCGGGGTCGTCCAGCGTCCACCCGAGGTCGCGGGCGAGGATGTCGACTGTGAGCGTGCCGATGGCGTCCGACGCGGTGGTCACGACCGACTGCGCTCCCAGAGCCGCGGCGACACGATCGGTGAACACGTTGCCGCGCCCCACGTGCCCCGACAGCACGCAGATCGAGAAGCGCGCCGCGTCGTCCACGCAGATCACGGCAGGATCGACCTTCTTGTTCCGCAGGAGCGGCGCCACCATGCGCACAACGGCGCCGACGCTGATGACGAACACGTGCGCGTCGTACGCGACGAACGTGTCCGCGAGCAGCGGTCCCATCGGGAGCGGAAAGAGCTTCGCTCCCTCCGGCGCGAGGGACGCGAGCTTCTCCGAGACGAAGAGGTCCGCCCCCGGCAGCGACTCCACGAGGCGCCGCGCGCTCGCGATCCCATGGCGCGTGATTGCGTAGACGGCGAAGGGTTTTCTCGTTGCGGTCATTGCATCTCCTCCGTCGTTGCCTCGCCGTCGGTCTGCCGTGCGGGCGCACGGAGCGGGACGTCCCCCACGAGCGCGCCGCTCTGGTCCTTGCGCTTCACGATGAGCATCGAAAAGCAGCCGCCGCGCTCCGCCTTCACGGCGCGAACGTCGCGCTCGATGCGCTCCTCGCCCATGGTCGCCTTCGAGACGAAGAACGCATGCTCGGTGAGCTTCGTCTTCTCGAGCGCGGCAAGGATCGTCGGCATCTCCCCGCCGATCTTCATGAGCACGACGGTCTCGAAGCGACCGAGCAGATCCACGAGATCATCGACGCCGTACGTGGCGGGAACGATGGCGACGCGCTCGTGGCCATCCGCGAGCGGTACGCCTCCGGCTGCGGCCACCGCCGTGATCGACGTGACGCCCGGCACCACCTCCACGCGCAGGTCAGGCCAGCGGCGCACCGCCTCCGCGCGCACGTAGCCGAAGGTGCTGAAGACGGAGGGATCCCCCTCGGTGACGAACGCCACCGAGCGCCCCGCGACGAGGTGCTCGCCGATGGCGTCGACCGCCGCGTTCACGCGCGGGAGGATCGACGCGGGCTCCTTCGCCATCGGGAAGGTCAGCATCAAGCGCACCTGCGACGCGCGACGCCCGATCGCGCCCTCCACGATCGACCAGGCCACCGACGCGCCGAAGTCCGACGACCGCGGGAGCGCGAGCACGTCGACCGACTCCAGGACGCGCACCGCGCGGAGCGTGAGGAGATCGGGCGCCCCCGGGCCGGCGCCGACCCCATGGAGAGTTCCGAGGCTCATGAGGGCATCCCCACTGTCGCATCCGGCTTTTCGACGGCCAGGATGTGGATCGGATTGAGTGCCTCGTAGCGCTGGTAACGCGCGAGCGGGACGCCGCGCGAAACCTGCACCAGCGTCACCTCGGGGTCGAGCGACCGCGACCGGAGCGCGGCGTAGGCTTCGCCCACGTTCTCGAGCGTGACCGCGTTGATCACGAGGCGACCTCCCGGCCGCAGCGCGGCCAAGGAAGCGCCGACGATCGCGTCCATGCTCCCCTTCGAGCCGCCGACGAACACGGCGTCGGGTGCCTCGAGCGCCGCCAGCGCCTCCGGGGCCCGCCCTTCGACCACGCGGACGTTGTCGGTGCCGTGCGTCCGGACGTTGTCGCGGCAGATCGCCACCCCCTCCGGATCGATCTCGATGGCATAGACGCGGCCACGCGGCGCGAGCATCGCCGCTTCGATCGAGACGGAGCCCGAGCCGGCGCCGATGTCCCAGACGACCGAATCCGGACGTAGCGCGAGCGCGCCGAGGGAGAGGAGGCGCACCTCGCGCTTCGTGATGAGGCCGTTCTTGGGCATCCGCTTGGCGAAGGCGTCCTCGTGCAGGTACGGAATCGACGTGTGGCAGCGCCAGTCGGGCCCGCGCACGAGGAGAAGAACGTTGAGCGGATCGATGTCGCGCGCAGCGGACAGCTCGGGGAGCGCGAACGAGCGCACTCGTTCCCCCGTACCGCCCAGCCGCTCGCAGACCCACGCCGTCCAGTCCGCGTCGCCGTACTCGAGAAGGCGCGTGGCGAGGGCCGCCGGGGAGCTCTCGGCGTCCGTCAGCACGGCGACCTTCGACAGGCTCCGTACGCGATTGACGAAGCCATCGGCGCTCCGCCCGTGGACGGAGACGAACGCGGCGTCGTCCCACGCGATCCCGGTCCTCGCGAACGCCCACTGCATCGAGCTCGGCGCCGGGAGGAACGCGACGTGCTCGGCGCCGACGCGCGCCGCGACCTTCGCGCCGATTCCGAAGAAGAGCGGATCGCCGGAAGCCAGCACACAGACCTGGTGTTCGTTCGCGAGCGAGGCGACGCGGTCGAGCACCGGTTCGAGCGCCCCCTTGATCGCGATCCGCTCCCCGGTGAATTGAGGGAAGAAGGCCAGATTCCTCTCGCCCCCCACCAGCACCTGCGCCGCAGCGACCGAGTTGACAGCGCGGCTCGTGAGGCTGGCGCAACCGTCGTCCCCCATTCCGATCACGGTGACGGCCTGTCGACGAGTCATGGGGCACCTTGCAGGGAGGGCTGAGATGGGTCGCTCGCAGAGAGAAGGAGGAGGGCGTGCAAGATCGCTACGGCGATCGGGCTTCCCCCTTTCCGCCCGCGCGCGACGATGAATGGGAGGTCGGACGCCGCGAGCGCCTGCTTCGATTCGGCGGCCGAGACGAACCCCACCGGCACACCGATGACGAGCGCCGGACGCACCGCCTCGTCGCGCGCGATCCGGAGGAGCTCGAGCAGCGCGGTGGGCGCGTTCCCGACGGCGACGATGGCCCCCTGGAGCAGGCCGAGGCGCTGGGCCTTCTTCATGGCCTCGATGGCGCGCGTCGAGTTGCGCTTCGTCGCCTCGGCGATGACGTCGTCATCGGAGATGAAGCCGTGGATGCGGCAGCCGTAGGACGCGAGGCGCGCCTCGTTGAGACCCGCGGCGATCATCTTCACATCGACGAGCACCGGAGCGCCGCGCAGGAGCGCCTGAATCCCGGCGCCGACAGCGCCGTTTCCGAACCGCAGCAACGACTGGAACTCGAAGTCCGCTGTAGCGTGGATCACCCGCCGGACGACCTGCCACTCCGCCGGAGGGAAGTTGTGCGCCCCGACCTCGGCGTCGATGATCGCGAAGCTCCGGTCCTCGATCCCACGCCCCAGCGCCGTCATCTGGCGCATGTCGCTAGCTGCAGCTGCGTGCCCGCGTTCTTCCGATGTGGTCATGGTGCCTTCCCTAGAACCGTCCCGTCGAAGTCGACGAGAACGACGTGAACCTCGAGCCCCCCACCCGCGTGCTTCTGCAGGTGCTCCATCGCGCGCGCGCAGATGGCCGCGGGGAGTCCCCCTGCCCCGCCCTTGCTCGCCAGCTCGAGGACGTGCCTCGCGGTGTTCGCCGCGCGGATCTGCGCCACGAGCTCGGGCCCCGCGCCTAGCCCCTCCGCGAGCGTCGCCAGCAGCTCCATGTTCACCTCGGAGCCCGCCGCGTGCGTCATCATCCGCCCGTCTGCCATCTTGGAGAGCTTGCCCATCATCCCGACCACCACGGCTCGCGCCGCCTTGCGTCTCGCGGCGTGGCGGACGGCGACGCCGACGAAGTCGCCGACCTGCACGAACGCCTCTTCGGGGAGATTCGCGTAGAGGCGCATCGCGTACGCCTCGGACTTCCCGCCGGTGGTGAGCACCAGGACGTCCACGCCGCGCTCGCGCGCCACGTCGATCGCCTGCACGACGCTCGCCTTGTAGGCCGCCGTGGAATACGGCTTCACGATTCCGGTGGTTCCCAGGATCGAGATCCCCCCGAGGAGCCCGAGGCGCGCGTTCACCGTCTCCTTCGCCATCTCCTCGCCGAACGGCACGGAGATCACGACGACGGCCCCGAGATAGGCGCTCCCGGCGAGCTCCTCGCTCACCATCTCCGTGATGTTTCGTCGAGGTACCGGGTTGATCGCGGGGCCCCCGACGTCGAGACCGAGCCCCGGCTTGGTCACGGTGGCGACCCCGTCACCGCGCCGAAGCTCGACGCCGCCCGGTGACGCTCGGAGGCTCACCTCGGCGACGATCTCCGCCCCGTGGGTGCAGTCCGGATCGTCCCCCGCGTCCTTGACGACGCTGCACACCGCGGACTCCCCCCGGCGCGCGCACTGCTCGAGCTCGAAGGTATGACGCCGGCCATTCGGGAGCGTCGTCTCGATGGCGGTGAGCACGACGTCGCGAACGAGCACGCGCGTTGCCGCCTTGGCCGCGGCCGCCGCGCACGCACCGGTGGTGAACCCCTCGCGCTTTCCTTTCGGATCGCGAGGAGGGGGCGCCGTGCGGAGGGCTCGCGTCGCGAGGGTCACGCGGACTTTCGCTCCGGGTTGTGGAAGAAGCACTCGATCCGCACCTCACGAACGGTGGACGGCGGGAACGCGCGCTGCTTCAGCGGAAACACGATGTCGCCGTCGCCCGCGGCGAGCAGGACCCGCGGCGCGTGCTCGGCGACGCACGCATCCACGAGCGCCCATGCGAGCTCGGCGCGGCCGGCCGTCCCCACGCCGGGGATCGTGGCGGTCACGAACCGGGCGCCCGCGCTGACGATCGCGGCGTGCGCGCGCTCCACGTCGAAGAACGACTCGTCGCGCGCGCGGAGCCACAGGACGGTCAGCCTCTCCTGCGGCCCCTGCGCCGCGACACCGAGCGCCGAGGTGATTCCGGTGTCGGTCGCGACGAAGAGCGTCTCGTCGTCGAGCCCTGTCTCGGGGACGAGCTTCCCCCACGGTCCGCTGAAGGAGAACTCGGCTCCAAGAGGAGCCGCATGAAGAGCGTCGGAACCGGGGCCGCCGCCGAGCCGCTTCACCACCAGACGGCAGCGACTCGCATCCCCATCGACGGTGGTCAGCGAGTACGCCCGCTTCACGGCTTTCCCATCGGGGAGTACGAGGCCCGTGTCCAGGATCACGTACTTCCCTCGAACGCTCGACCACGGGGCACCATCGGTGCGAACGACGTCGAGCGCGCGCGTCGACGGCCCGATGAGCTCGTGATTGACGATTCGGAGAGTGGAGCGCGGACTTGCCATGGTCAGTTCGCGGGGAAGATCTCGTGGACGAAATCGTGCATCTCTTCGAGCTCCCGGTTCACGCGCGCGAGACCGTCGACGTGGCCGCGCAGCTCGAGCTCGACCTTCTTCGTGAGGACGAGGAGGCTGCGCAGGTAGGGGAGCTTCGGGTCGTCGGGCTTGGCGCGGGCGACCTTCTCGCCGAGGTCGACGAGCGACGTGCCGAAGAGGGTCACGAGGGTCTCGAGGTCCGTCGCCGCCATCAGCGACGCGATCGGCCCCGGCGTGCGCGCCGCGTCGCCCAGCTCCGCGAGCTCGTGGGCTCGCTCGGCCTCGTCGTTGATTCCGAGGACCCTCATGAGGCCTAGTCGAAGGGCTGCGATCTCGTGACACGCCATGGGCTTCTTTCCTCTTCCTTCCGTGCTTTCGCTCACTGCAAGACGTCGTCGACGAGACGGGCCACGAGGCGATCCTCGAGCAGGTGCTCGCGAACGATTTCACCGGCGTCGGCCGGGCGAACGCCCCGGTACCAGACGCCATCCGGGTAGACGGCGACCGCGGGCCCCTCACCGCAGCGCCCCATGCAGGACGTGCGAGTGATCTTGATGTCCCGCGTCCGTCCCGCGTTCTTGACCGTACGCCGGAGGAGATCCAGCACTGCGCCGCTGCCGCGCTCGGCGCAGTCCGCGTTGCCGCACACGAGCACGTGCTTCTTGAGCGGCTTGTGGAGGTGCAGCGGCATCTGCGTTTGGGAGTGCGTGAACGTGTGACGTGCGCTGTAGAGGAGGGCGCGCAGGCCCCCCACCTGGTTCGCGATCGCGCCGATCGGCGCTCGGTACTGGCACGTGTCGCAGGGGAGGAGGGCGGTCTTGGAGAGCGCGCTGTTCACCCGCTCCTCGATGAGCGACAGGAGCCGTGCGTCCTGTCCGAGGTGCGACGTGACCGACGCTCGGATCCACGGATGGCGGGCGGAGAACTGCTGCATCTCCGCCTCGAGCTTCGCCACGAGCCGCCCGGCGAAGAGGAGGTACGGCAAGACCACCAGGCGATCGGGCCGCATACGCGCGACGAGCTCGAGCGACTGCGGGGTCTTCGGCGCGGAGATTCCCAGAAAGGTGGGGTCGACGGTCAACAGGCCGCGCCCTTCGCCGATAAGGCGCGCGATCTTGCAAAAATCGCCGTTCGCGTCGGGATCACTCGAGCCGCGCCCGACGACGAGGAGGAGCGTCCTCGCCCGCGCAGCCGGCTCCTCGGGGATCGAGGGGGCCGCGCGGTCCCACGCGATCGACACGAGCGCCGGGTGCACGCCCAGGCACGGCGCGACGAGAATCTCGGTCGCGGGGAACCGCGTTCGCGCGGCGTCGACCGCGAGAGGCAGGTCGTTCTTGACGTGACCCGACGCGAAGAGAAACAGCGGCATGACCACGATGCGCCGCGTCTCGGGGGCTAGCGCGTCCAGCGCCTCGGCGACGAGCGGTCGTGCGAGCTCGATGTAGGCCACCTCGACGCGGAGCTCCGGGTGCGCCGCGCGAAACGCCGACACGAGCGCTTCGAGCTCGGCGTTGGCGCCGGGCTCGCGGCTGCCGTGCCCGACTAGGAGGACGGTGGTGTCAGCCACGCGAGGGCCTCCACGCATGCGTCGGCGAGGCCACGAGCACGGGGCCCGCGACCGTCCTGGTCGTGCGAACAAGGCGAACTCGTGGCTTCGTTACGATGGCAAGGGTGAGAGCCGCACCCGACCACCAGCGATCAGAGCGCACAGCGCACCTCGCGGGGGGAGAAGCCTCGGTAAGGTTTCCTGACTCGTGGGTGGTGCAGCGGAGTCGCTGCGCGCTTTGCCCTCCTTCCCAGACCCCCCTCGTGCGAGGTCCAGTGGCTGTTGAGCAACGCTCCCCACTTACAGTAGCGGGACTGTGCCGGCTTCGTACCGGCTTCCCTTAACCGAAGCGGATGTTTGGTTTCTTGGTTCCTGGCACGTCTCGTAGCCGTCAAGCGGCTGGGTAGCAAGGGGCGACGTGCCGCCCCACGTGGGGGCTCCAACACTCGCCCGTGACTCGCGACGTTGTGGCGAACCTGCGTCGCGCGTCGATTGGCGCACATGCGAGTAGATCGCCATCAGAGGGCCGCGAGGCGCATGGCTGCCGGCACGAACCACGTCAGCCCGAGGACGAGCGAGACCCCCCCTAGCCCCGAGGAGCGCGGACATGCCCCAGCGCGTCCGCAGCAGTCGCCCGATCGGCACCCCGGCGGCTCCCGCGAGGAGCGACATCCCGAGCGTCGCTCCGGCCCCAAAGAGCAGCATGAACACGACGCCCGTGGTCGGCGAGGGGAGCCGGGCCACGACGAGCGCCGTGAGGGCGCCGCTACCGGCGAGGCCGTGCACCCTCCCCATCGCCAGCGGCCCGATCGCTCGCCACCCACGGTGCCCTCTCGGGTGCGCGTGAGGCCCGATCTCGCGCGGCATCGACTCGATGACGGCACACCGCACGGCGCGCCCGCCCAGCCCGATGAGCATCATCGAGACGGTCAGCTCAAACGACGCGTCGAGGCGCGGCGGGAGTCGCGCACGAAGGAGCATGAGGAGGCCCCCCACGAGCACGAGCATCGCCGCGTGCCCGATCCCCCACGCGGCGGCGTACGCGACGCGCCCGCGCGCCGTCCGCTGCTCGCTGATCATCGTCGAGACCGCGACTACGTGGTCGGGCTCGAAGGCGCGAAGGCGTGCCGAAGGCCCTGCAAGAGGCCGAAGAGGAGCCCAAGAACAACGCTCACAGGGCCGCCCTTCGCCCGCGTGGACGGGGCCAAATCGGGACGCGCTCCACTTCGACCCTCGCACGGGTCGAGATCGCGCGGAGGAGACGGAAGCGTGGCTTCGTAACGATGGCAAGGGTGAGATCCGCACCCGGCCACGAGCGTCAGAGCGCAAAGCGCACCTCGCAAGCGGTGAACCTCGGCAAGGTTTCCTGACTCGCGGGTGTGCAGCGGAGCCGCTGCGCGCTCTGCTCTCCTTCCCAGACCTCGCGCGAGGTCCAGTGGCTCTTGAGCAGTGCTCCCCACTTACAGTAGCGGGACTGTGCCGGCTTCTCACCGGCTTCCCTTGACCGAAGCGTATGGTTTTGGGGTTCTACGTAGCGGCGTCCTTAGCCCCCAACCGGCTCCGCATCAAGGGATGAAGCGCTTCCACGCGAGGTGGGGGACGTCGCGCTTCATCGCGTCGTCCCACGCAAGTCCATCGAGGAGCACGAGAAGCGCGCGAATCACTCCGGCGTGGGCGATGAGCACCGGCGCGCCGGTCGTGACTTGATCGAGGGCGCCCTCGCCCAGCTCGGCGAGCCAGGCTTCCACGCGCGCCGAGAGCGCCGCGATGGACTCACCGCCGGGGGGCGCGGCGGTTCTCCAGTTGCTCATCCAGCTCGCGTACGCGGCGGGTTCCTCGCCCTCGATGCGGGACCAGGTGCGCCCCTCCCAGTCACCGAAGTCGACTTCGAGAAGACGAGCGTCAAGCCGCAGGTCGACCTGCCAGCGGCTTGCGAGAACCCTCGCCACGCTCGCGCACCGGGTCGAGGGCGAAGACCAGACGACGGAGCTGGTGGCGACGCGGGCGAGAGTCTCCTGCAGTTCGTCGGCGGCGTGCTCGACGCTGCCCGCGAGCTCGACGTCGGCACGCCCGTAGCAGAGGCCCGGCGCCGTCACCGGCGGATGCCGAGCCACCCAAACGTCCTTCCGCGTCACGGAGAGCCGCCGCGCAAGAGCGCGAATGCGAGGAGGAGCGCGAGCCATGCGATCTGCTGCGCGGCGCCGAGGGTGTCTCCGGTGATTCCACCGAGACTCTTGCGAAAAAGGGCAACGCTGCCCCAGGACGTTATGACGACCGGCGCTACCAGCGCGACGCCCGACCACGGCGACGGCCTGAGCCACCACGCAGCGGGGGCCGCGAAGGCGAGCACCCACGCTATCGCGACGACGATCTGGGCGGCCCCGGCGCGCGCAACCACGGCGCTCCTCTGCACGGTAGGATCTGTCACGTAGGGGAGGAGCACCATCAGCGATACGGGCACGACGCGTGATGCGCATTCAGCCAGAACGAGCGCGACCGGCGCAAGCGGACCGAGTCGCGTCAGCAGTGCGACGCGGAGCCCGAGCGACAACGCGATCGCCGCCGCGCCGTAGGTCCCGACGCGGCTGTCTTTCATGATGCGGAGGATGCGCTCGCGGTCCGCGAGACCCCCGCCAAGCGCATCCGCGGTATCTGCGAGCCCGTCCTCGTGCATCGCGCCCGTGAGCACGAGCGATGCGGCCGTCGTCACGATCGCAGCGACGCCGTAGCCTGCGCGCTCCACGAGGAACCAGACGATCGCGAGCAAGACACCGAGGCATGCGCCGACGAAGGGGAGGTGTGCGGAGGACCATCGCCACTCGGCATCCCGGTACGGAAACCCGCCGACCGGGATCCGCGTGAGCGTCGCGAACGCGGCGCGGATTCCGCGGATCGCGTCTCGCCCGGGAGTCGACGTCGCGATCTCGGGCTCAACGTGCGCGTCTGCGACGACCATCCGCCGTCCATAGCGCAGTTCGAGGCCTGTCCGGTTGTCGAGTAGCCCCGGCCGGTTGCACCCGCTGGGCCCTCTCGGATCCGGACACGGAGATTTCCACCATCCGACTCTTCCGTCGGGAGCGGCTCAGGGAGTCGCCCAGATCTGGACGCGAATCGAGGGCCTGGGCAGCGGGAAGTCCCGCAGCAGGTCGAGGAAGCGCCTCCAGGTCAAGTACGCACGCTGGCTCCGCCGGCTCAGCCACTTGTGCCAAGCCCTTCGGACGAGCATCTCGGACGCATCGTCGAGGGCCGCGTGGATCGCCGGCTCGGAGGAATGGAGGATCGAACCTCGCGGCTCGGCGGCGGGCTTCCGGAGGGCGCGATGCCGATGGAGGATCTTGCGGACGGTCTTTCGTGCCCTCCCTCAGCCGTTCACATCCCATTCACACGGATCACGTCGTTCGTGGTCGCCATGCGTCGCGGTCTGTCGCGTTCGAGCGTCCTCTCCAAACCCCAACGGGGTTGTCCCAAGCACGCGAACAGGCGAGGTTTTCTGCCTGTTCCCGTGGGGTTTGGAGAGTCGGCTCGGACGGTTCGGGCGCGACGTACAAACGGCTTTGAAAACCGCGAGTTTCAGCCCTGCAATGGCTCCCCGCCTCGCCCTCCCGTCGGCATGCGATGGTACCCACGCGGCCCGCACTCCAATAGGCGCATCCCGATGGCGACGTTGACGATGCCCGGCCGTTGGGGTCTGCTCGTGGCGCTTTGGGGATCGTTGAGATCGCGAAGGCGACGGCCTCGTACACGACCGCAGTGTCGGTGGTCGCGCTCGCCGCTGCGCTCTTTGCGTACGTCGCGATCCGCACACGCGAAGGGTCGATCCGCGCGCAGATGATCGGTGATGCGCCGCTCTCGAGCGCGCAGATCGTCACGGTCCTGAAGACCTTCAGCGACGACAAGGCCCGGCTGGAGGCGCTCAAGGCGATCCTGAGCAACGACTCGAAGACCGCGCAAGACGTGCTGGCGCGCATGAAGAAGTACGACCCCGTCCTCGCCCGTGTGGAGACGCGCGCAAACTACGTCGCAGGCACGCTGGTCCTCGGCGTCGTCTTGCTCGCCTTCGGGATCCTTGGAATCATGGCGCGCCAGGAGGACAAGCCGCACACGGAGCCAGGGCCGGTTCCCTCGGGGTCGTCGAGCACCCGTGAGTCCGGAGAGGACGTGGTCGTGTCCCGATCGCCTCCGGGCATGGCGCGCGTCGCCCGGGCGACGATCCGCATGGGGCACTTCCCGAGCGGACAGCGTCCGCCCGAGTGTCTTACGCTCCGGGCCGACGAAGACTGCACCGAGCAGACCCACCCCGAGCGCGCCGGCCAGGTCCTCGTCCCCGCGTTCGACATAGACATCGAGGAAGTGAGGAAGTGACTGCCTCGGACTTCGCCGCCTGGCTCGGCGCCGCTCGGGAGGAGTGGGAGCCCTCGGCCAACGAAGAGGGTCTGCTTGTCTTCCGCGACGATCCGAAGCGGCCCGTCGCCCTCGTCGGGAGCCCGTGCTCGGGCCTGCAGATGGCGCACGGTCGCGCGATTCGAGTCGCCTCCGGGACCGAGCGGCGCCCGGTCACATGCATTTCCTGGTTCGGGGCGGATCGGTACTGCCGTGCCCAGACAAAGAGGTTGCCGACGGACGCGGAGTGGGAGCTCGCTGCCAAAGGATCCGCAGAACGGATATTCCCGTGGGGGTCGGATCCACCGCAGCACGACGCCGTCGCGTTCGACCTCGCGGCGGATGGCCACCCGCGCGACGTCGGCACGAGCCGCATGGACGTGACACCGGAGGGGATTCACGACCTGGCCGCCAACGTCGCCGAATGGGTGCAGGGCTCCTTCGCAACAGCGACGCCGTCGCGGCGGCCACCCGGGCGCCGGTCGGAGGCGAAATGCCGCTTCCCTCCGAGACGCGGGCTGCGGCGACGGCGTTGGCCACGGGCGTCTCCGGCAAACTGACGGCGGCCGCCGGGTACGACCGAACGAGTCGCCCCGCCTCGCTCGAGGACTTCCTTCGGAACGCCCACGAGGCGCGACGTGAGCTGCGACGAAACGTCCAGCTCTTCGTGCGCGCGGCGCAGACCGAAGTGAAGACAACAGTCGACGCGGCCGCGCTCTTGAAAGAGGCGAAGCCTGGCGTCGAAGAGCTCAAGGAACCCGTGGCCATCGCTGCGCCGCCGGTAGATGACTCCACCGAAACGCTCAAGGCGATCAACCTCGCGGTTCGCGAGTTCGGGGCCGCATTGGAACGGATGCTCAAGGGCGCGGGCGCGGGCGCGGAACCGATGGGCAAGCTCAAGAACGGCGACTACGCAGGGGCCGTCACGAGGTACTTGGAGCTCGCGGGTGCGGACAAGTCGTTGGAGATTTCCTTGCTCGACAAGGCGCGCGTGCTCCCATCCAGTCCCCCACCGCCTGAGCGTCCCATCGAGCTCCAGCCGCCCGAGATGGTGCTCCTCTCACAACCGCGCGCGGTCGATCCCGTCGTCCTAGCGCGCGACGAACTGCACCAGATCCGGAAGATTCGCGGCGTGGTCGCGGCGGTGATCTTGTCGGTCGTGACTTGGGTCGCCTATCGCGCCGCCTGGAATGGGACGCTGAACGACTTCGCCGCCGTCGCGGCCGTCGCCTTCTTCACGGATTTCACGCTCGACGCCGTCGTCAGCGCCCTGGCACCGCTGAAAAAAGCGTCTGCGTGAATCCTTCCTACCCCTTGCTGTCCGAAAACCTCGGCCGCGGCTTCGGCCTATCGACCGTGCGTTCTGGGTCGTCGTCTCCCGCGTGTGGTCACGGTGGGCGGCTTCGCTAGCGATCGTGCGACCCGCCACCGTGATCGGGTGGCATCGGCGCGGCTTGCGGGTGGGTCGGTCCCCACTCGCGGCGGAGCTCGTGCGCCTCATCGAACGGATCTCGCGGGAAAACCCCCTCTGGAGCCGGCGGAGGATCGCGAACGAACTCGCGAAGCTTGTCATTGCGTCGACAAGGACACGGTCGCCAAGTACATGCCGAAGCCTCCGGAGCG
>OCTA010000936.1_pt1 | contig 27277 bp, 21 predicted proteins | sample 1538991 | NCBI WGS metagenome assembly OCTA01 (sample SAMEA3539302, study PRJEB22396) | soil metagenome | biome: tundra; feature: field; material: soil | place: USA | collected 2010-05 | depth 0.15 m | reverse complement strand
CTTGAATCGCACAAAACCCCATGCGATGGAAGGCAAGTGGGAACTGTTCAAGACGAGCGCTCTTTTCGACAGCACCGCGCACCATCCTGAAGGGCTGGGTTCGACGAGTCCGCATGTCGAAGCAGTGAAGCCGCCGATGTCGTAAGGGCGATTCGAACAGTCTTCTTCAGCCCGCTACTTCGCCGGTTGATAATCCCAGAACGTGTCGTCTTCCGAAGAATTGTGGCTGAACACGCCAAGTATTTTTGCGTTTGCGCGCTCGGCAAAGTGAGACGCGAGCCAGATGCTGCCATCGCCAACGGGGGACTTCTCGAGTTCAAACCTTGTGCCAGGTTCCACACGCGCCAAAAATCCTTCAATCGAAACAGGGCGGATCACTTGAGCCGTAACCTTCACCCACTGATATGTCTCCTGATCGATCCAAAGCTCGCCCTGCATTCCCGGCAGCACCTGGCAAGCCATGTTGGGCGGTTTATATCCGGGCTTCGGCATGGCTTTGAGCACGTACACCGAGAAGCCGCGCACTTTGCGCTCCCCGGCCAGCGCAAACGTAAACGCCTCGGTCAACTGCTGCATCATCGCGTTGTCGCGGCTGCGCTCCCGCTCATATTTCTGGATTCGTTCTTGACGGTCCCCGCTTGATTCCCTTTTGCGATTCTGAATGGCTTGCTGTTCTTTCTTCTGCTCCGCTGCTTCCCGAGCCGGGGATAGCGGCTTGCCTCCAAGGCCGATCAGCCGCTGATAAGGGGTGCCTTCGATCATCGTGAGCTGGTATGTCTTAGAGCCGCTTGGGGTCCGGTCCCGTTCCTTGTAGTTGTAAGAATCGGCAGCCTTGAAGTCACGCTGGTTGGCTTCAACCGATCGCTTGACAATGTCCCGGACGTCAGGCTGTGCGCAGATTGCCGCGGCGCAGACGGCGCTACACAGGGCGATTGCTTTTGGCAGCAGCATGGCTGGGCTGGATCCTGTTCAGTCTCTGGTCAAGAAGTAATGAACCGCGGGCGTAACGACCAGCGACAACACCATAGATGCAAGAATGCCCCCAATTACGGCAATCGCAAGTGGCTGCAACATTTGAGAACCCGCGCCGAGCGCGAGCGAAAGTGGAATCATTCCGGCGATTGCCGCCAGCGCCGTCATCAAGATCGGCCGCAATCTGCGCTCTCCCGCCTGGATCATAGCGTTGCGCGCGGTTGAGCCCTCGGCGCGGTATCGCTGGTCGGCGTCAAGCAGCAGAATCCCGTTCTTCGCGACAATACCGACAACCATGATCAATCCCATGAAAGAGGACAGATTGAATGTGGTGCCAGTTACGAAAAGCGCGAAGAAGACGCCGGAAGTGGAGAGAATGGCTGAAGCGAGAATCGATATAGGAGCGGCGAAGCCGCCGAACTCGATCAGCAGCACGACAAAAACCAGAACGATGGCGGCGCCCAGTACAAACACCAGATCGTGAAACGACTGCTGCTGTTGCGCGTATAACCCGCTGTACTCGACACGGATGGCCGAGGGCACATGCAGCGCGGCGACCTTTTGCCGCACCAGTTGCACACCTGTCCCGAGGCTCATTCCTTCCAGACGCGCCGTTACGGAAACGAAGCGTTGCAGGTTTTCGCGCCGCACTTCCAACTGGCCGGGGTCGGTTTTGAGGGACGACACCGAGCCTAGGGTTGCGACGTGCCCGGTCCCGCTCAGCAGAATCGTATTGCGAATGGAGTCGAGGGAAGCGCGCGCGCTTTCGGGGAAGCGGACCCTCAACGTATAGCTTCTTCCATTGGTCACAATCGGCACAGTGGAGGGTTCGCCATCCATAATCGCGCTTGTATCGAGCTCTAGTTCCTGGGCGGTGAATCCCGCGCGCGCCGCGGCTTGCTGGTCAACGGTAAAAGTGGAGGCTGGGCCGCTGATCGTATTCTCGATGCCGTTCTTTAAATCCTTCACCGCGGGAATGGTTTTGATTGCGTCCGCTATCTTAGGAGCCCAGATCTGCAGCAGCGTCATATTCTGCGAGAACAGCTTGATATCGATGGGGTCGGGAGAGCTGGTAAGGTCGCCGATCTGGTCCTGCAAAATCTGGATGAAATCGGTATCGAGTTGTGGATACGCGGCGTTCACTTTCTCGCGGACCTCGGCGATAACCTCTTCGCCGCTGCGGCTGCGCTTGGCTTTCAGCTTGACTGAGATATCGCCCGCGTTGGGTTCCGTAACGGCCGCCAACCCCAGTTGCAGGCCGGTGCGCCGCGATGTGCTCTCTACTTCCGGTATGCCGTGCAGAAGATTTTCAACGCCCACTAAAACGCGATTCGTGTCGGCAAGCGAAGCACCGGCGGGCATTAGATAGTCCAGAACGAATCCGCCTTCGTCCATGGAGGGAAGAAGATCGCTGCCGAGCGAGCGGAAGCAGAAGAAAGAAAGCACGATCAGGCCGATTGCCAGCAAAGCGAGAACGGCGGGATGCGCGAGGGCCGCGCTAATCGTCTTGGCATAGAAGCGCGTCACGCGTCCCATGAAACCTGTCGTGGCAACTTCCGCGTGGGCGGTCTTTTTCTTTGAATGAGAACCCACCAGCAAGTAGCTGAGCGCCGGCGTCCAGGTGAGCGCCAGGATGAGCGATGACAACAGTGCAACGCCGACCGTGACGGCAAGCGCGCGAAAGAAGGTGCCGGTAACTCCAGTGATGGAAATGAGCGGAAGAAAAACGACGATCGGGGTGATGGTGGAACCGAGCAGCGGCGCGCGGATCTCTCGCAGGGCGCTTCGGATCGCTTCCGAACGCGACTGTCCCGCATCCCGGTGCATGACGACGTTTTCGACCACCACGATGGCATCGTCGATCACCAGCCCGACGGCGGCGGCAAGACCCCCCAACGTCATCAGGTTGAAGCTCTCGCCCAGCGCGCGGAGGACGATGAGAGTAACCGCTATGGTCGCCGGAATCACCATCCCCGCAACGACCGACGTGCCCCAGTCGCGCAGGAACAACACCAGGATGACGGCCGCCAGCACCAAGCCAATAAAAATAGCGTCGCGCACACTCTTGATTGAGTCGCTCACCAGCACTGACTGATCGTAGAAAGAATCGAGCGTAACGCCGGAGGGCAGGGAACCGCGCAATGCGTCTATCTCTTTGTGAACTTCGTCGGCGACGGTAACCGTATTGCTGTCGGGCTGGCGGAAAACATTCAGCAGAACGGCGGGCTTACCATTTGCCGTCACAATGGTGAAGACAGGTTTGACGGAGGAACTTACGGTGGCAACATCGTGCACTTGCACCGGGGTTCCGGAAGGCGTGATCTTCGCCACAATGTTGCCGATCTCCGTGGGCGTTTGGGCCTGTCCATTCACCAGCGCCAGAACCAGCTGGTGGTTGCGCTGAATATAACCCGGCGAATCGATCAAGTTGCTCTTCGAAAAGGCATCGAGCAAAGCGGGGATGGTGATCTGCGACTCAACCAGCTTGGCGGGATCAGGCTGAACCTGAAACTCGGGTTCCTGGCCGCCCTGCACAATGATCATCGACACGCCCGATAACCGGTTTAACCGCGGCTTCATGTTGTAAGTCGCCAATTCCCACAACCGCGTTTGCGGCACGCTTGCCGAGGTCATGCTGTAGCCCATGATCGGGAACGCCGCGAACGTGAGGCGGTTGGTCGTAATGGTTGCGGTAGGCGGCAGGGTTGCTTGCACACGCGCCACGGCGGCGTTCACATACTGCAGGGTCTGAAACATATCCACGTTCCAGGTGAAGAACAGATCCACTTCAGCCGAACCGCGGCTAGTGACCGAATCAACGTGATCGAGGCCCGGAACTGAGTTCACCGCCTCTTCGATCGGCCGGGTGACGGTGACCTGCATTTGGTCGATGGGCATCACGCCGTTATCGATTCCAACCACAATGCGTGGAAAATCGGTGGCCGGGAAAACGGCGATGGGAATACTCCGCGCGAGATAAATTCCGAACGCCGCGAGAGCGAGGACAATGAAGATGATCGCCTTGAGATAGCGGGCCGTCCAGTGCTCGGCTTCTTGCGGGACGCTCGCGGTTGGATCGGCCTGGATCGCGTCGCTCATTCTTTATCGCCGCCGGCATCGCCCGGTTTCGCAACGTTGACTTTGGCGTTGTCGTCGAGCCCTAAAGCGCCTTCGACAATCACGCGATCGCCCGGCTTCACCCCGCTCAGAATCTGCGCTTCGTCCGCGGTGCGGACGCCAACTCTCACCTTGCTCTCATGCGCGAGGCCATCCGCTCCCGCCAGCATCACTTTGTCGCCGCCGTCTTCAGCAGAAAGAATCGCGGCTGCCGGCGCCACCACCGTATTGTCTATCTCGCCGACGTCAATGGACATTTGCGCCGTCACGCCGGGCTTCAAGACCTCGCCCTTGTTCTGCACTTCCACCCACACCTGAACAGTCGTCGTATTGGGATCTACAGCCGGACTCACCACGGTAACTTTGCCGGTCAACTCGCCATTGGGCTCCGAGATTGTCGCGGGACGCCCCACGCGAATCAAGGCTGCTTCATGAACTGGGACGTTGGCGCGGGCATTGATGCGCGAGATATCTACTATCGAGAACAACGCCGATCCGGCGCTTGCCATTTCGCCGATGTTCAAAGGGCGATCCGAGATCACTCCTGAAATGGGACTGCGGACTTCGGCATAAGAAGCCTGCGCCTGCGAACTCTGATAGTGAGATTTCGCCGCCTCCATCTGAGACTGCGCATTCTTTAGCTGTTCGGTCCGCCCAACCGACTGCAGGGACTTCAGATGCTGCTGAGACGTTTCGAACTGGCTCTGCGCCTGGACCAGCGCGACCTTGGCATCGTCCACCAGTTTTTGGGCAAGCGCCCCCTCGCGCAGCAGCGAAACTCGATTATCGTAAAGTTTCCGCGCGGCATCCAGCCCTTCGCGCGCCGACGCGACATCCGTCTGCGCTTTCGTCAGGTCGTCCGGCATGGTTAGCGACCGCGTAGTCTCAAAACCAGCTTGCGCTTGCTGGTAGAGTTGTTTGCTCTCTTGTGCGCTGGCCACCAAATCGCGATCTTCGAGAACGGCCAACAGCTGGCCTTGCCGCACGTGATCGCCTCGCTGAACGAGAAACCGCTGCACCGGAGCGGTAATCTTCGGCACAATCGTGGCCTGCTTGACGGGATAGAGAACGGCTTCCGCTTGCACAGTCCGTTGAATGGAGCCGAGCTTGGCCACCGCGACCTGCACCGGCGCGGCAGGCGCGTCTTCCGCAGCCTTGCCCGCGTCCTTCGGACTTGAACAGCCAGCCAAGAGAGCGAGGCAAGCGAGTGTCGGCACTACCCAGGTCTTTGGCATTCGGTTCTAAAGAGTTCCTGTCAGGGATTGTAAATTCGCAAGCGCGATTCGATAGCGCAGCAATCCATCGTCGTAGGCGCCGCGCGCCTGGCTGGCAGTAGTTTGGGCATCTACCACTTCAAGCGCAGTGGCCTCACCGGCTTGATAACGAAGCAGCGCAAGGCGCAAGCTCTCCGCCGATAGTTCCGACGAGGCGCGCAGCGATGCCACCTGCGAAAGCGAAGCCGCCGCTTCCTCATAAGACGTGGCGATGGACGCTTGCAACTGCTTCTGGGCAACGGTGAGATCCAGCTCGGCTTGCCGCTCCCGCAACGCCGCCTGTTTCACTTTGCTGTGCGTCGATCCCCAATTCCAAACCGGAATCGTCAAAGTCGCGGCTGCCGAATAGCCCAGATTCTGGCGATAGGGCACCTCGAAGTGCGGGAGCGTGCTGCGTCCCGTGTCGATCGTTGGAGAATTCGTTCGCGTGGCGAATTGATTCGCGTCTATGCCGTACCAGAAGTCCAGCCCAAAGGACGGAAGGTACCCATAGCGCGCCACGCCGACCCCCAGCCGCGCCTGGCTCACATTCGCTTCAGCCGCGCGCATATCGGGACTATTGCCGGTCGCTTGCCTGGCGACTTCCGGGAGCGCCGGCAGTACGGCCAATTGCGACATGTCATCAACCACCGCAAAGTTTAAATCCAGCTTCGGAAAGATCAAAACCGCCAGAGCAATCTTGGCTTTTTGCACAGTGAGCTGCGCATCTTGCGCGTCGCGCTGCCGCTGCCGCACCTGCAATTGCGCCTTGATGACATCGGCGTGCGCCACCTCGCCGCCCTGTTCCTGCCGCTGCGTAATGTCCAGAAAATGCTGTGCTTCCAAAAGGCTCTTATGGGCATTAGCAAGCTTCCGTCCGGCCGCAGCGATGGTGTAGTAATCCTGAATGACAGTTACGTTCAGTCCACGCAGGGCAACGTCCAACTTGGCTTTAGCAACCGCCTCCGCGGCGGCAGCCATACGGATTTCGCCCCGTCTCACAAGCGATAAAAGTTCCTGGTGAACTACGGCCTGCTCATTGTAGACGTGGACACCGTCGTTCGCAATGAACACGCCTGAAGGAGTGCCGTTGCCCTGGGTGTAGAGGAACTGGTTCAGTGCGCTAAGGGAGGGAAGCGCCGCAGCCCGAGCTTGCACCTTGTCTTCCTTCGCCAGGGAAGCGGCAATGTTAGCGGACTCAATCTGCCCGCTATATTTCTTCGCTCGCGCAATGGCGTCCTCAAGGGTAATAGAAACGGGCGCGTCAAATGGAGCGTTCGCAGTTTCCTGACCGCTGGCCCGCGACCCGGTGATGGAAACGAGAACCAGAAGCGCTAGGGGAATTCGTTGAAGCGCCTGAATTTCGTACCGAAAGCGGTTTCGGAATCCGGCGAATCCCCCCATTCGTGTTTAGCGAACCGCCATCGCTTCTTTCTGTCCCGCGCCTAGTTTAGTCAATCGCGCGGCGAGCAGTTTTTCTAGATTTACAAGCGCATCGCTAAAGCCCTTGATGCCTTCCGCAAGTTTGTCGGACGCCATCTTGTCCGCTTTGTGCATCTCTTCGAACTTGGCCTCGTCGATGGTCATTTTTTCGATGTCGAGGTGCTTGGCAGCCTCGGGATCGAGCTTCCGAGGCAGTTCCGCTTGCGTTGCGTCCAGTTCCGTGAGCAGGTTTGGCGAGATGGTCAGCAAATCGCAGCCGGCCAATTCTTTGATCTCACCGATGTTCCTGAAACTGGCGCCCATGACGACAGTTTTGTAGCCGAATTTCTTGAAGTAATTGTAGATTATTGTGACCGATTGGACGCCCGGGTCTTCGGCGCCCGCGTAGTCGCGGGCGTGTTCCTTTTTGTACCAATCGAGGATGCGCCCGACGAACGGCGAGACGAGCGTCACTCCGGCATCCGCGCAAGCAATCGCCTGGTGCAGGCCGAACAGCAAGGTTAAGTTGCAGTGGATGCCCTCTTTTTCGAGCGCCTCCGCCGCCTTGATGCCGTTCCATGTCGAAGCGATCTTAATCAGCACCCGATTGCGCGAAATTCCCGCTTTCTCGTACTGCCCAATGATCGAATGCGCTTTGGCCATGGTCGCTTCTTTGTCGAAGGACAGACGGGCGTCCACTTCGGTCGAAACGCGCCCCGGGATAATGGCCAGAATCTTCTTGCCGAATGCCACGGCGAGATGCTCGAAGGCAAGCGTAGCCACATCCGCATCCTTCGCGCCTTTGCCCAGCTCTTCCTTGGCTTGCAGCAGGACGTCATCGACGATCTGCTGGTACTGCGGCATCTGCGCGGCGGTCGTGATCAGCGACGGATTGGTTGTAGCGTCCTGTGGTTTGGCCTTTTCAATGGCCTGGATGTCGCCGGTATCAGCTACGACGACGGTCATCTGACGTAGTTGTTCTAGTAAGCTCTTTGACATTCCGTTCCCCTTGCAAACGGCTCAGCCGTAGAACGCGAAGCTCCTGGCTGCCGTCTGTTTCTATCTTCGCAGAGTGTAAACCGCCCTGTGACCGACAATTCTACTTGCTCACAATCAGGATCTTGAAGCTGTCGGGAAGAATAGCCGGACGCGGATGGGCGTTGGCGGCGGTTGCTTCGGGAGGCGGGCCGAAATTAGCCGTCGGCAGGTAAAGCGTGTGTGTCTTTTCGTCGAGGGTCATGGTGCGGGCGCCGCGTTCGGTCCGGATCGTTTGAACCACGGTAAACTTATCCTTGCTTTCTTCGCGCACCACGCTCACCGTGGCGCTTTGTCCATTGGAGGAGAAGGCAAGCTTGGCGCCGGGGTCGAATGACGCTGCGTCAGGCCCTTCGCCAATCGCGGGCGTGGCAACTACCTTGCCCGAATCCGCATCCACGACCGCCATCATTTTGTTGTCGCAAACCGCGAATAACCGGCGGCTGCCTTTATCCATCGCCAATCCGGAAGGCGATTCACAAGGGGCGAGGGGCCAATGCGCCGTTACCGCCATGGTCTTCGAATCGATGCGCACGATCTCGCTCTTGTCTTCCAAATTGTCGTAGACGCTGCCTTTGCCGTCGCTGACCGGAAACTCCGGTTTTCCGCCGAGCTTGATTGTTCCCGCCACCGTTCCCGTCTTAGCATCGATCACCGTCGCATCGCCGCTCCTGCCGTTGAAGGCAAACAAACGTTGACTCACGGCGTCGTAGACTGCTCCATCCGGGTTCGTGCCGGCCTTCACTCTACTCTTAATGGCGAGATCCTTCAGATCGAACACGACAACTTCGTTCGAGCCGCCATCGGTGATGAAACCGAGGCCCAAATCGTTCGCTACGAAAATTCCGTGGATACGGTTCAAGCCTGGAATCGTGCCCACCACCTTGCGCGTATCGAGATCGACGACATCCACTTCGCCGCTATGCGATACGTAGAGCCGGCGGTTCTCCGAGTCCGCCGCGAGATAGTCCCAGCCGCCTTTGCCGCCAATGTCGATGGCTCCAGTCATTTTGTACCCTTGCGCGAAGGCTGTCGCGTTAATTAGTAAAGTAAGCAGAAGCGAAAGTGCGAAGCGTGAAAGCATAAACAACGCCTAGTCTATACAACATTTCCGATGAGGTCCAGCAAGTCATATGAAATTCATTTTCGGATTGCTAATTGGCATTGTCATTATTCCCATATCCGTTTATTTTTATTTCCGTTTCGGCTACGCGCCCGTGGCAACCGCCGCTTCGCCCATCCCGTTTGAGAAGACCCTGGCGCGCATGGGCATGAACGCGCGCATCCAAGCCGAGTACCCGCGCAGCATTCCTTTCCAAGCCGCTCCAGCCGATCTCGAACAGGCCGCTCACCTCTATCGTCAACACTGCGCAATCTGCCATGGCCTCCCTAACAACGCGAAAACATCTACCGCTAAAGGGATGTATCCCTCGCCGCCACAACTTTTTCATGGCAAGGGCGTGACCGACGATGAAGCGGGCGAGACATACTGGAAAGTCTCGAACGGCATTCGACTGACTGGCATGCCTGCCTACCGCGGAGATGTGGCGGATCACGATATGTGGGCGATCAGCCAGATGCTGGCGGGCGCGGACAAACTTCCCGCCAATGTGACAGCCGTTTTGACTCAACCGATTCGCGAACAGTAAAAAGGCCGTCGAGTCACTCGGGTTACACTGCATTTGCAGATAGGTAAACAAACCGAGTAGATGTCCTTTCACAACTTTCTAAGAGCCGCCTTATGGTGCGGCGCCACGCTCATGGTTCAGGCCCAGACTCCAAGTCCAGCGGCTGGCGCAGCCCAGACCAAGCCCGTCGCGGAGGGTGGAACGCAAAACGCTCCGCCGCCCGCCGGAAAGGCTCAGGACACGCGTCCTCCTGCCGCCGTCCACGCACGCGCCAGAGGAGGAGAGGCGCGACCTCAATACGATCCCGCGGCTGTCGAGCGCGGCCAAAAAATCTTCCAGTCGAACTGCTCGTTCTGCCATGGGGCAAACGCGAAAGGGGGTGAGAGTGGACCCGATCTGCTGCGCTCCATTCTGGTTCTCCACGATGAAAACGGCGACAAGATCGGCCCTGTCGTTCACAATGGGCGTCTCGACAAGGGCATGCCGAAATTCCCTTTGTCCGAACAGCAGATCCTCGACGTTTCCACCTTCCTGCACAACGCCGTAGAAGGGGCGGCCATGCGCGACACCTACAAGGTTTTGAACATCGTCACGGGGGACGCCAAGCGTGGCGAAGCCTATTTCAACGGGGATGGGCACTGCTCGTCCTGTCATTCCGTTACCGGCGATCTCGCCCACCTTGCCGCGCGACTGGAGCCGGTTGAGATCCAACAGCACATCGTCATGCCGCGGCAAGGCTGGGGCGGTTTCAGCTCCGGACCCGAGTCGCCGAAGCAAGCCATCGCCGTCACTGTAACCTTTCCTTCCGGCGAATCGTTCCGCGGCGCGCTCAGGCACGTTGACGACTTTTCCGTGGCGCTTACCGACGATAGCGGCGAGTACCGGTCCTTCACCCGCCAGGGCAGCGTCCCCAAGGTGGAAATGAAAGATCCTCTGCAGGCTCATACCGACCTGTTGCTGAAGTACTCCGACTCGGACATCCATAACCTGACCGCTTTTCTCGTAACTCTGAAATGAAGATCATAAAACTCGCCGTATTTACCGCGCTCAGTTTTCTTGCGCCTGAAGCAAACGCGCAGATGCTGGATCCGTCGCTGCTGCTGAAGCCAGCAACAAACTCTTGGCCGACATTCAACGGCGATTACTCCGGCCGCCGCTTCAGCACGCTGAAACAGATTAATCAATCGAACATCAAGCAGCTTTCGGCTGCCTGGATTCATCGGGTCAACACAGGTGAGACGCCCGGCGCCATCGTGGGCGGGGAGGTGACGGCCGAACAGGCCGCGCAACTTGGCTCCAGCGCCTTCGGAACGTCCATCAAATCCAGTCCGCTGCTGGTGAACGGAATTCTCTACTTCACGACGCCCGACAACACCTGGGCGGTTGACGCGCGCTCCGGCCGCGAGTTGTGGCACTACTTCTGGCGCACGCGGGGCGGCATTCACATTGGCAATCGCGGCGTGGGCATGTACGGCAACTGGCTATTCTTCGAGACTCCGGACAACTATCTTGTCTCGCTTGACGCCAAGACCGGAAAAGAGCGCTGGCACTTTGAGATCGCGGACGTAAAACAGGAATACTTCTCGACGCCCGCTCCCGTGATCATCGGCAATCATGTGATTATCGGAACTGGCGGCGACTCGCTCGACGTGCCCGGCTTCCTCGAAGCGCGCGATCCCGAAACGGGCGCGGTCCAGTGGCGCTGGTGGACCGAACCTATGAAAGCGGGCGATCCGGGAGCGGACACCTGGCCCGACCAGTATTCGATGCGGCACGGCGGCGGCATGACCTGGATGCCCGGCACCTACGATCCCGACTTGCATCTCTACTTTCTGGGCACTGGCAATCCCAATCCCGTGCTGGCCGGTCAAAGCCGCAAGGGCGACGATCTTTTTACCTGCACGATCGCCGCTCTGAACGTGGATACCGGGAAGCTTGTCTGGTGGTTCCAGACTTCTCCGCACGACACACACGATTGGGACTCCACGCAAACGCCTATTCTGATCGACGGCGAGTGGAACGGCAAGCCCCGCAAATTGCTGGCGCAGGCCAGCCGCAACGGCTACTATTTTCTCCTCGACCGCGTAACGGGCGAGCATCTCGTGACGCATCCTTTCATCGAAAGTTTGAACTGGTCGCTCGGTGTGGATGAACGCGGAGAGCCCAAGCGCAATCCGGCCAAGGACGCGACCATCGATGGCGTCCTGGTGTCGCCGGCGACCGGCGGCGCGACGAACTGGCCCGCGCCCAGCTTCGATCCCGAGACGAACCTTTTCTATGTCGGCACTTCTCAATCGTTCAGCGAGATCTACCTGACTGACACCGACCCGCATCCGGAAGGTTATGGCGCCGCCGAACGCAATGCCGGCGGGTTGGGCAACACGCTGCGCGCGCTCGATTACAAGACTGGTAAGACCGTGTGGAGACACGATTACCCGGGCGGCGGCGGAATGGTGGGCATCTTGACGACCGCCGGGAAACTGCTGTTCACCGGCGACGGATCGGAGCATTTGATTGCCTTCGATCCAGCCAACGGCAAGATTTTATGGCATGCCGGTCTAGGCTCGAACATTAACAACGGACCGCAAACGTATCTGCTGGATGGCAAGCAATACGTGCTGGTAGGCGCGGGCGATTCGCTGTACGCTTTTACGCTGGCTGAGTAGCGATCCCGGCTTTCGCGAACGCGGCGTTGGCCGCATCCAGACCCATCTTCGCGGCTTGCTCGGGCGGCACGTCCTTTAGCCGACCGAACACTTCAACGCTTAAAGCGTCGGTGTAGCCGATTTTGCGAAGAGTTTGCAGAAAGCCAACCAGATTGATCACGCCTTCGCCGGGCAGCAAGCGCTGATTATCGTGGATTTGTTCCGGCGGCAAATTCGGCGCATCGTTGAAATGCACGTGAACGATGCGCTCTTTCCCAGCCTTGACGATGTCCTCGGTCGTGGCGCCCGCGAAGTGCCAGTGCCAGGAATCGAGCAGCAATCCGACATTCGGTCCGCACTCTTTGGCGAACGCCAGCATCTCGTCCATGTGCCAGATGAATTCATACTTGAACTTTTTCCGCAGTTCAAGCGGCCCAAGAAATTCGAGCCCCAGCCGCACGTTGTGCTTGGCGAGAACGCGCGCGGTTGCTGTGAAGCGGTCCTGATACGTCCGGCGCAGTTCCTCTTTTGGCGTGTCACTTGAGGACATGATCCAGGTGATCATGCGCGGACAATGAATCGCGACAGCAAACTGCGCGGCGGCATCCAGCTTGCTCAGCGAAGCCTGAAATGTCGCGTCGTCCTTCCGGAATTCAACCGGCAGATCGAGCACCGCGGGCCGCACAGGCAACTCATGCAGCAGTTCGTTGGTGGCGGCCGCTCCGGCCTGCAGGGCGGGTTCCAGCATGACGTCGGTGCCCGGGAAGCCCACCTTCGCCGCCAGCCGGGCGAACTCCGGCCAAGGAACGCGCCCCGAGATCAGCACGCTATTCAAGGCCAGGAACATCTGGCGTTCCGGCGCCGCTGTGGCCACCACCGGCAGAGTTGCTAACGCTTTCAGCGCGATGCGCCTGTTCACTTCGGATCCGAGCATTGTTTTTCGATCATATAAAAACGGCTACGATAGGGAGGGAGAAACGGACCATGAACCGACCCTGTTTGAAGCATCCCACCCGCCGCGATTTACTCTCGACCGGAGCCGCTGCCATCGCTGCCGTTACGGCGCCAAAATTTTCAATGGCCGCGCCGCAGCCGCAAACGGTTTCGATCGTGCGTTGCAGGACCTACACAGACTTCAGCGCTCAACTGACGAATGCTTGCGATCAAATCGGCGGCATCGGCAGTTTGGTGCGCGGCAAGACCGTCGCGCTGAAAGTGAACCTGACGGGGAACCCGGCGAAGTGGCCGCTCACTCCCGAACTGCCCTACCGCACCAACCCGGCTACCGTCTCCGCCACTGTTCACTTACTCGCGCAAGCTGGCGCGCGCCGGGTCCGTATTATCGAGAGCTTCTTTCCCGCCTCGCAGGATCTGGCGCTTTGGGCGCGCTATGACCTGGACGTGAACACGATCGATAATCTTGGCGTCGAGGTTGTTTGGGAGAATGTCCAGAACCTTGGCCGCTACAAGAATTATGTGCGGCTGAAGGTTCCCTACGGCGGCTACGTGTATCCCGCTTACTACCTGAACCCCGCGTTCACGGAATGCGATGTCTACGTCTCACTCGCCAAGCTCAAGAACCATTGGGTGAACGGCGTCACGATGTCGATGAAGAACAACTTCGGCAACACGCCATGTTCGCTCTACGGCGGCGACTGCGGCCCGGACGGCAACGAAACTCCAACGAAGGAGCGTGCGCCTGTATTGCACGCGGGATCGACGAAGGCGCCCTCCGGTGTCGATGCTGAACTGCACCCCGACTCGCCTCGCGATCCCGGTTATCGTGTGCCGCGCGTGACAGTCGATCAGGTGGCAATTCGCCCCATTGACCTGGCGATAGTCGATGGGGTTGAGACCGTTCGAGGCGGGGAAGGCCCGTGGCTCGATGGACTTGAAAAGATGACGCCCGGTGTGGTGATTGTCGGCCGCAATCCAGTGTCTACCGACGCGGTGGGCATGGCTGTTATGGGCTATAGTCCGCAAGCCGACCGCGGAACGTCGCCCTTTATCCGCGGCGACAACAGCCTCAAACTCGCCGAAGCCATGGGACTGGGAACCGCCGATCTGAACCGCATTCAAGTTGTCGGCATGAGCATCAAAGACGCGCGCGTTAACTTCGGCCCGGGCGCGGTCGGCAAGAAACTCAGCGAGCTGAAATCCTAGACCGTTGGCAGGGCGGACGACCGGGTTTCGCTCCACTTGACGATCGCGATCCCGGCAAAGATAATCAGCATCGCGAACAGTTCGCGATAGCCGAAGGGCTCGCGGAAGAACAGCCATCCGAGAAAGACCGCTACTACCGGATTGACGAAAGTGTAGATCGAAACGATCGCGACTGGCAGCCGGGTCATGCAGTAAATGAAGGAGCTAAATCCGATGAGGGAGCCGAACACGATTAGATAGACCACCGCCAGCGCGGACCGCGTTGACACATGCGCGGGCGGATGCTCGAACATTCCCGCTAACAGAAACATCGCCAGACCCGCCGCCAGCTGCTGGACGGCTCCGCTTATGAACGGTTGCGCGCGCGCTCGAACGCGCCGTTGCAGCAGCGCTCCCAGGACCCAGCCTGCCGCGCTAATCTGCAGGACGACGAACCCGGTGACAGTTCCTCCACGCAATCCTTCGTGCCGCGCCGCTGGGAGCACCAGGAACAACACGCCCGCGACGCCGACCAACAGCCCTTGGATTGTCAAGCCGAGTGGCCGCCTGCCGTGCGGAAGCAAAGCATCGACCCCCACCATCCAGAACGGGCAGGTGGTGTAGAAGAGGGCTGCCAGTCCGCTGGGAATCCAGGTCTCCGCATAGGCCAGGAAGCCATTTCCCACGCCGATGCAAATAATCCCGAACGCCGCGGTTTGTAGCAGTTCGCGGCCGGCTGGAAGATGGGCTCCGGCCAGGCGCGCCCCGGCCAGTAGAATTGCTCCCGAAATGGTGTAGCGGATGGCGATCAGATAGAGCGGAGGCATTGTCTCAAGCGAGATGCGGATGCCGAGGTAAGTCGTTCCCCAAAGAATACACACCGCCGCCAGCGCCAGGTATCCCACCGTGCGGCTCTCTTTGGCTGCGCTTTGTGTCCGAGTGAGCAAGCGGGGACTGTCAGTAGTAGTCGGCGCAGCTCATGAAATAGCCGCACCGTTCACAGATCAACTTGCAGCGCAGGGAAACCAAACTTTTATCGCAGACCGGGCAATAGAGCATGGGCTCTTCCGACGGATGCTGATGCCCGGCGGGATCGTTTCGAGCACTCGTCTGCTCACCTGTCAATGTACTATCGCCAGAATCCATTTACGCTCATCACTATACGCGAGATATGCGAGGAGTCGCTCCCGGCTTTTCAGGAAGCCAGTTCAGGATTTGCGCCATGATGAAGACTGCGGCAACCGCGTAGAAATCGTCACGCACATCCCACCATTCGAAGAGAACGCCGTTCGACTGCCAGCATTGCAAGGTCTCGATCGCGCATCCGAGCAGCAGCACGAAGGCCGCGCCCTTTCTTTCTTCCCGCGCATTGCCTGCTATGACGAGCAGAATCAGGGCGGTGGAACCAAAAGACGCCAAATGAAACATGCGGTGCTTCAGCGCCACCTGCCGGACCACGTGCCCGGACTGGGGCTGGGCCGTCGTACCCAAGCGGTCTTTCAACGTGCCTGGAAGGAATGATCCGACGATCAAGCCAATTACCCAGAAAGGCGCTACTACCCGCAGCACCCGTCTTGGAAATTTTAATTTCCAACCGGGAACATGGGCGCGTTCCACAGTGTCCCGTTCGGCTGAAGTTAGCATCTCTTCCATGATCGAACACCTTCGCGCTCCGCGTCCAACGGACGGACGCCCGCCCGAATTAGAACGCAACAATTGGCGTCCAGCAGTGTCCAAAGAGCAAGGAACTCTCCCGCGCGGTCTATGAACATAAGGTCCCTTATCCCGCTTCTGAAGGAAACTCACAAGGAGTGGAACGAACATCAGGCGACGCGGTTTGGCGCGTCCGTCGCCTTTTACAGCCTTTTGTCGTTTGCGCCATTGCTGGTCATTGTGGCGGCCGTAATGGCGCTGGTGGTCAATGCTCAGCAGGCACAAAGCGCTCTCGTCGAACAGGCCCGCCAGTTGATAGGGAGCCGTGGGGCCGATACCGTCAAGTCCCTGCTGGAGAGCGCCCAAAAACCCTCGTCTGGCATTATCGCGAGCGTATTTGCATTCGGCACATTGCTGTTCGGCGCTTCGGGCGTCTTTACAGAGCTGCACGAAGCGTTGAATGCCATGTGGGATGTCAAGCCCGCGCAAAACGCCGGCTGGATGCGCATGGTCAAAAATCGCCTGCTGTCGTTCGGAATGGTCTTATCGATCGGGTTTCTGCTGCTGGTATCACTGGTGATCAGTGCCGTTCTGGCGTTCGTCGGCAGTTTTTTCAGCCAGATTATTCCCGTGCCGGCCTTCCTGCTGGAAGGTGTCAACTTCCTGGTATCGTTTGCAGTTGTCACGGCGCTCTTTGGGCTGATGTTCAAGTTCTTGCCAACAACGCGCATCTCCTGGAGTGATGTCATGGTGGGCGCCGTCGGGACCGCGCTGCTCTTCATGATCGGAAAATTCGGTCTCGGGCTCTACCTTGGAAAAGCCAGCGTCGGGTCGGCCTATGGCGCGGCCGGATCCCTGGTCGCGGTTATTGTCTGGGTTTATTATTCCGCCCAGATCTTCTTCTTCGGCGCGGAGTTCACACATGTGTACTCCCGGACCTACGGGAGCGGCAAGCACGCGGACGTGAAAGCCGCTCCGTCCATAAAACCAACCGTCAAGTCCGCCGGCGCCTCCGCTGGAAGTTTCCGGAAGGCTCTGACAGGCTCTCAGATTTCGATTTCTCAAGATTGATATTCCAAGACTGATATTCCTAGGAGGATCAATTCAATGCGGCTCATCACCGATTTCGCTTTCTTGTTTCTGGCGCTGCTGTTTCTCGTTTTCTGGCTGGTTGCGTGGGCGGCTTTCCACGTGGCTGGCGGCTTTGTCCATCTGCTGCTCGTTGGCGCTCTCATTTCCCTGATTATTCATTTCTTCCGCGGCCGAAGCAGCACCGTTTAATCTCCTCAAGTTGCCGGGGCGGGCGAAGCGGCTGCTCCTGCGAGACTGACATAGTGGATCAGTTTCTCTTGGGCAAAGTGTCGCTCGTCACTGGCGCCTCGCGGGGCATCGGCGCCGAAATAGCCGTCAACCTGGCCGAACTCGGGTCGGATGTCGTGCTGAACTATCGCAGCAAAAGCGCGCGCGCCGAAGAGGTTGCCGAGCGCATTACGATGATCGGAAGAACGGTCCTGTTATCGAAAGCCGACATCACCGTTAGAGCGGAACTCGCGGCCATGCTGCTGGATGTCGAGACAACCTTCGGCCGCATCGACCTGCTGATTCTCAACGCCAGCGGCGGCCTTGAGAGGGGCAAAGCCGAGGATTACGCAATGTCGTTAAATCGCGATGCCCAACTTCGGACCGCTGAATTGGCCATGAGCCTGATGCCGCCGGGCGCGCGAATCGTGTTCGTCACCAGCCATTGGGCCCACTTTCACGGAACAAAACCTGTTATTCCAGAGTACGAAGCGGTCGCCAAAAGCAAGCGCGCTGGGGAGGACGCTCTGCGTGATTGCATGGCAAAATTCGGCGAGAAGGGAATTTCCTTAATCGTAGTCAGCGGCGATGTAATTGAGGGGACGATTACACCGAAACTCCTGGCGCGCAAGAGTCCCCGCCTCGCAGAGCAGCGCGCTACGGGAGGGGCGATGCCAACCGTGGAGGAATTCGCCGCTGCTATTGTAAGCGCGGCTATCGACGTGTCTCTGCCTTCCGGTCACACGATCTTCGTCGGGTCAGTCTAGGCTAGCTCAACAGTATCCCTTTCCGCCCGAAAGTTAACTGGATAACCGAACCGGGCTTTCAAACAGCGAAGATACGTTCATCCGCCTACAAATGGTCGCAACCGCTCGATTGAAAGGCGCGTCCCAAACGGTTGTTATACTTAGCTGTTTTCGGATCTCCCAAGATGAAGCTCGCCCTAGCGCTCCTTGTATGCGCACCCCTCGTTCACGCCGCCGCCCCTGGTTTCATCAGCGGGCAGTCGGCAAAAGCAATTATCGGACAGCAAGCTCCTTCCTACTTGAACACCACCGCCAGCAGCCAGATCGTGGGTGGAGTCAGTGGACTGGCATGGTCAAACGGCATGCTTTATGTCGCGGATGGAAATCTGATCGGCGCTCTACCGGTCAACAACCGCGTCTTGCTGTTCCCGACAGGCTACCCGGAGTTGCAGAATCTTCACGCCGCTCCCACGAACCCGGCGGGCAACAGCGCCTGTCCGCTTTGCGGCTATCTGGCGAGCACGGTCATCGGACAGGTCGATTTCGCCAGCACCAATCCCGGGACAACCGCGGTACCCGCCTCCACTACTGCCGGTTCGATTTGGAGTCCCACCGCGGTGGCGACTAACGGCACAATTCTCGCGATTGCCGACACCAACAACAATCGCGTTTTGATATGGAATTCAATCCCTACGTCGCCGGCCGTTGCGCCCAACGTGGTGTTAGGCCAGCCTGACTTCACCACCGTTCAAGTTCCGAATACCGTCACGGCGAGCACGCTGCGCGCGCCGCAGGGAGTCTGGATTCAAAACGGCAAACTCTACGTTGCCGATACGGCCAACAGCCGGATACTGGTCTGGAATTCCATCCCGACGACTAACAACCAAGCCGCCGACTTCGCCCTTGGGCAGACCAATCTCCAGAGCGCGGTTACGCCTCCACTGACATCTACGAATCCCGCGACCTCCGCGAGCCAACTGTTGAACCCTATCGGGGTCACTTCCGACGGCACCCATCTGATCGTTTCCGATTTTGGCTTCGACCGGGTTCTGATCTGGAACAGCATCCCGACGCAAATGGATCAAGCGGCGGACGTCGTCGTGGGCCAAGTGGATATGACGAAGGCAATCGCGAACAACACCTCGGCGATGTGCGCCTCGAATGGAACCGACAGCAGCAACAACCCGACCTATCCTCACGATTGCGAGAAGACGTTAGATCACCCGCGCTTCGCTCTTTCCGATGGCACCCGGCTGTTTATCGCCGACAGCGGCAACGATCGCGTTCTGATCTACAATCAAATCCCCACGGCGAATGCCGCGGCCGCCGACATCGTTCTCGGCCAGCCTAACTTCACCAGCGATATCATCACTAACCAGAGTCAATCGGCGATCAGCACAACCGTTGACAACACCGCCTCGGTAGACACCATTCCAACTCCTTTGGGGCTTGCCTACGATGGCGTGAATTTGTATGTGAGCGATGCCATCGACGACCGCGTGCTGGTCTTCGCTCCAGGCGATATTTCGGTTGGCTACAACAATGTTCGAAACACCGCGAGCAAGGCCATTCAGCAGGAGGGGTATGTTGCCCTTGCCCTGGCCGTCGGTCAAACCAAAGTGGTGGCCGGCGATACGGTTACCATCACCATTCAGGGCACGAATTACGTCTACACCATCGTTGCCGCCGATACCCTGGATACCATCACGCAGCATCTGATCGATACCATCAACGGGAAGCTTGGGGGAGGGGCGGCGGACCCGAACGTAACGGCGCTTCTCGGCGCCACCCCGGATACCGTCTATCTAAGCTCGAAAGGCGTTAGCAATGGATTCGACACGATCAGCTTGGCTGCCACCACCTCCAACACCGCCGACATCACCGCGACCGCTTCCTTTACTTATTTGACGGGCGGAAATTCGGGAACGGCGGCCCCGGGTGCCCTGGTGGAGATTGACGATCCGAACACCGACGCCAACGGGAACCTGATTCCAGGACTTGAGTTAGCCGATTTTACCGGCAGCGCAAACACCCAAAATGCGCTTCCCACGATACTCAGCGCTACCGTTCCGGAAGCGAGTGTGCAGGCGTTTATGGACGGGACCGCCGTGCCTATCGTTAGCGTCTCCCCAGCTCAGGTCGTCGTGCAAGTGCCCTTCGCGTACGCGGACCGAAACAGCACCAGCGTGTACGTCCTCCGCACGCATCCGGATGGCAGTGTCAGCGTCACCATTCCGAGTCCGTTGATCATAGCGCCAGCCAGTCCGGGTCTGTTCGCGGTGCCCGGCACCAGTTCACCGCAGCCCGCCTTTGGCGCAGTTCACCAAGCGGGTAATCCATCCGCCACGATCGCGATTGGGGGCACAATCCAAGCCGGCGACGTGGTGAATATAACAGTTAGCAGTCGCGCCTATAACTACACGGTCCAGGCCAGCGACACGCTCGTCACCATCACCGCGGCCCTGGTTTCCGCGATCAATACAGCCAACGATCCGCAGGTGACAGCTCTGCCAAGCGGCGCATTCACCTCAGTCGTTTTAACCGCGAAGCAAGCCGGATCAGCGGGCAGCGGCATCCCGGTTACCGCGACCGTTACGGCCGCCTCCGGCAAGACCTCCGCCACCGAAACGGCCACCGCTTACACGAGTTCCACATGCTGCGCCACGTCGGGGAGCGGTCCGGTAACGCCTGGGAATCCCGCCCAGCCGAATGAGGTAATCACACTGCGAGCCACGGGGCTCGGTCTGGTTTCGGACCCAAGCGGCAACGCCATCGCGGTGACGACCGGCGCTCCGTACGCGGGGCCGCAGCCGAACAGCGCCACGAACTCAGTGAACGCGACGGTCGGGGGTTCTACCGGACAGGTGATTAGCGCTGGACTCGCGCCTGGCGGAATTGGCGTTTACAACGTGCAGGTGTTGATGCCTGCATCGCTTCCCGCTTCGGGGGCAGCCAACGTTTATATCGCGCAGAACGCTTTCATCAGCAACACCGTCACCCTTCCGGTCGGCGCTGCCGGGGCATCGCAGGTGAATATGTTTATCGATCAGCCGACCGCCCAGGCCCAAATCGAGGGCGGAACGATCACAGCATACGGATGGGCGGTCGACAGCATGTCCGCGGTCGCGAACGTATCGGTCTTTGTCGATGGCACTAGCTTCGGCACGGCGACGCCGAGGTCGCGTCCAGATGTCTGCAATGCTTACCCCGCGTCCATCGGATGCGGCGCGGGCTCGCCCGATAATGTGGGCTGGACGATTCAGATCAACACCAACAGCCTGCCGCGCGGATCTCACACTCTGTCGGTTGTCGGGACCGCCGCCAACGGAAATCAGAATACGGCCACCACGACGTTCGACCTAAACAACCCAGTGAAGGTTTACATCGATGCCTTCACGCAGCAAAGCACGGTTTCAGGCACCGTCCCACTGGTTGGGTGGGCGATCAGCATCGGCGCGCCCGTTAGCAATGTCACGCTGTCTGTTGATGGCAATCGCTTGAGCAACCCGTCCGTCGCCGCGCGACCGGATGTCTGCAGTGCCTACCCCGCCGCCGTCGATTGTTTAAACGGAAACCTCAACGTGGGATGGAACCTCGCCTTCGACACGGCAACCTTGCCGAACGGAACCCACACGCTTGCCGCAACCGGCACGGACGCAAACGGTCAGCGCGCCACTGCTGGCACCACATTCACCGTGAGCAATGCCGCGCCCGCCGGGATGATGGTGTTCATCGATAGTTCCGGGTCCGTGACGTCAACGCTGACCGGAATGGCAACCTTATCGGGTTGGGCTATCAACGCCAGCGCGCCAGTCGGCTCCGTCAAAATCTACATTGACGGCGCTCTTCAATCTTCTGTCACGCCGTCCCTTCCCCGGCCCGATGTTTGTGCCGTCTATCCAGCTTCGGTCGGTTGTCCCAGCGGCGCTAATCTCGGTTGGAGTTCGACGCTTGACACAACGCTTTTGGCCGACGGCGCTCACACGGTAGCGGTGACGGCTTTCTCGAACAATCAGAGTTACACCGCGACCGCGCCGATAACGATTGCGAACGGCACGATTGTCGATCCGGTTCAGGTCTCCATCGACAACCCGGCGACGGGTTTGACCGCAACTGGAACGATCGGCCTATATGGCTGGGCCATCAGCGACGAGGCGGCCATCAATTCGGTCTCGGTTTCGGTGGACGGTGTGTCTTACGGCAACGCAACTTATGGCAGCGGGCGCCCCGATGTGTGCAACGCATTTCCCAACCGGCTTGGCTGCCCGAACGTGGGATGGTCTTCCGTCTTCGATACGACGCTCGTTCCCGACGGGCTTCACACACTCACCATGACAGCGACGGCGGCAAACGGCCAGCGCCGCAGTCAAAGCACCAAGTTTACGGCATCGAACCAGAGCACCAGTCACGTCTCCATGTACATCGATAACAGCCTGTCCGCGCCCATAACAGGGACGCTGCCGATTGTTGGCTGGGCTGGAGCCGACAACTCGATCGTTACCACCGTAACAATTCTGGTTGATGGAATGGCTTACGGAACCACTACCGACACGGTATTCCGTCCCGATGTCTGCGCCGCGCGGCCCACGCTGTCTGGCTGCCCGCAAGCAAGTCTCGGTTGGAACTTCTCCCTCGATACCAATCAAATCCCGCCGGGCGCTCATACGTTAGAAGCCAGAGCGATCACGCAATCCGGTGAGCAGTTAACGGTCGCCTACAGCATGACGGTGCGAACCTCCGCCGCTCCGCCGCTGCGGGCCTATCTTGACCAGCCCTCCTCGGGTGCAACCCTCGTCGGTACAGCGTCGATTAGCGGGTGGGCTGTGAACGGAAGCGGCCAGCTTGGATCAGTTTCCGTTTCGATTGATGGGGTTCGTTATTCCGCCCCGGTGGCGTACGCTGCCCGGCCGGACGTATGCGCTTTCTACTCGCTGCCGGGAGGCTGTCCGAATGCGGGTTGGAGCCTGCTGCTTGATACCACTCAGTTGGTGGACGGTAGCCACACTATCTCGGTGACCGGAACTGCCGCGGGCCAGAATTGGACTATTTCAACTACCGTAACGGTCGCCAATCTGGGCAATGCGGGTCCGGTCCAGATCGGGATCGATTCGACAACTCCAGAGGGATCGCCGCTTTCCGCTCTGGTGGGCACACAAACGCTCAGCGGTTTCGCCGGAAGCGAGGACGGATACGTTACTCGGGTCGTCATCTCGATAGACGGCGTTCCACAGCCGCAACATGCGACTTACGGCGTGACTCGCAGCGGTGGTTGCAGTGTCGTTGGGTCTGCCAATTGTCCCAACGTAGGCTGGACTTATTCGCTTGATACCACGCTGCTTGCGAATGGGACTCACACGCTGGATGTTACGGCCACGACGCTGGGCCAGAACAGCACGGTGAGCACGACGTTCTCGGTGACGAACTAAGGACGGCCGGTTCGCATTCGATCGTGAAACCGGGCAGCAAGGTAAGTTGCCCGGTTTGATATTCTGTAATTTCTACAGCTTATTCAGTGCTCTCGATGCTCAGCCGCATCGCACTTTAATCCCGCATGTATATCAAGAAACAACGTCTCCTGACACCTGGCCCGACGCCCTTGCTGCCTGCCGCGCTGCACGCCATGATGGGATCGGACATCCACCATCGGACCGAGGATTTCCGAACCCTCTACAAGCAGGTTCTTTCCGACCTCAAGATTGTTCTGGGAACTTCGAACGACGTGCTTGTGCTGGTGGCCTCCGGTTCCGGCGGGCTCGAAGCCGCCACCCAGAATTTCTTCTCGCCCGGCGATGAAGTGCTCGTCTGCTCGGCTGGCAAGTTCGGCGAGCGCTGGGTCGAGATCATGAAGGCGTGGGGTATGCGCGCAACCGTTCTGACCGCCCCCTATGGGCAGGCCGTGCAGCCTGAAGACGTCGAGCGCGCGCTTGCCGTGAACAAGCACATCAAAGGCGTTTTCGTCCAGGCGTCCGAGACCTCGACAGGCACTCAGCACGATGTGAAAGCGATGGCCGCGTCGGTCAAGAAGACGGAAGCCATTCTGGTTGTCGATGCCATTACCGGTATTGGGACCATGCCGCTCGACATCGACGGCTGGGGTTTGGACGTCGTCATCGGCGGTTCCCAGAAAGCGTTTATGATCCCGCCCGGACTCGCCTTCGTTGGCGTCAGTCCGAAGGCTTGGGCACTAGCCGAAACCTCAAAGGCTCCGCGCTTCTATTTCGATCTGAGGAAGGAAAAGAAGAACGCCGACAACGGTGAGTCTTCCTGGACGCCCAACACCTCGTTGCTGCTGGCGCTCGGGGAAGCTCTGAAGTACATCAAGGGCCTCGGCATGGACAATCTGGTCAAGAACGCGGAACTGCTCGCGAGAGCGACGCGCGCTGCCGTGCAAGAACTCGGGCTTGAGTTGTTTTCAAACTCGCCGGCATCTTCGGTGACCGCCGTGCGTCCGCCCTCGGGCATGGACTCGGGCATCATCATCAAGGAATACCGGAACCGCTTCAACGCCATCATCACGAACGGACAAGGTTCCATGAAGGGGCAGATTTTCCGCCTCGCGCATCTCGGCTACTTCGACTTCCACGATCTGTTCGCCGTTATCGCGGAACTTGAGATTATTCTGCTGGCCAACGGTCATCCGGTTTCTCTCGGCTCGGGAGTCGCGGCGGTGCAGAAGGTTTATGCCGAAGTCGCCCTGCCCAAGCCCGAGCCCGTTGCCGTCAGTTGATTGCTGCCCATGAAAATTCTTATTGCTGAGCCGCTCGCACCTGCGGCTGTCGATCTGCTGCGTTCGCAACCCGGTTGGGATGTTATCGTTGCCGACCCCAAAACTTACGAAGCTCACCTGGGCGACTGCGATGCGCTGCTTGTTCGGAGCGCCGTTAAGGTGAACAAGGACGTGCTTTCCCGCGCCCCGAAGCTTCGCATCATCGGACGGGCGGGGGTGGGAGTAGATAACGTCGATCTGCCCGCCGCCACGCAAGCCGGCGTGCTGGTGATGAATACTCCGGGAGGCAATGCGGTATCGGTGGCGGAACACACGCTTGCGTTGATGCTCTCCATGGCGCGTTCCATCCCGCAGGCCAGTGCCTCCACCAAGGCGGGCAAGTGGGAAAAGAAGAAATTCCTCGGCAACGAACTGCGCGGCAAAGTGCTGGGCGTTATTGGCCTGGGCTCCGTGGGACGCGAAGTTGTGAAACGCGCGAAGCCCTTCGAGATGCGCCTGCTTGGTCACGATCCCTACGTCAGTTCACTTACCGCGAGCGACATTGGCGTTGAACTGGTTGGCCTGCAGGAACTCTACCGTCAGAGCGATTACATCACCCTTCACGTGGGCTTCACGCCCCAAACCGATCGCATGTTGAATGCCGAGGCCTTCGCGCAAATGAAGCCCGGCGTTCGCATCGTGAACTGCGCGCGCGGCGAACTGATCGACAGCGAGGCTCTCAGGGCGGCCATAGAGAAGGGAACCGTCGCAGGCGCGTCGCTTGACGTTTTCAAGAAGGAGCCCCCGGGCAACGACCCGCTCTTTGCCCTTGACGAGATTCTCGCCACGCCCCACATCGCCGGATCTACCGAAGAAGCGCAAGAGATCGTGGGCATCCGCATCGTCGAGCAGATGATCGATTATCTGCAAAACGGCGTCGCCCTCAATGCGGTGAACATGCCCGCCATGACCGCCGAGCAGTACCGCACGCTTGGACCCTACGTCGATCTCGCCGAGCGCCTTGGCATTTTTCTCAGCCACATCGCGGAGGGAAATCCCCGCACCATTCGCCTTATCTATAGCGGCCGTTTGGCGGAAGGCAACACGCAGATTCTGCGGAATGCCGGCGTGGCCGGAGTTCTCCGCCGCTCACTGGAGTACCGCGCCAATGTTGTGAATGCCATGCAGATCGCTACCCAAAGAGGATTCCGCGTGGTGGAGCAGCGCGAGCCCGGCAAGGCTCCCATGGATACCCTCGGGATGGAACTGGAATCGGATTCCGAGTCGTTCTCGGTAGTGGGGGCGGTGGTTCTCGACAAGCCGCGTTTGATGCAAGTCGAAGGGATTTCGTGCGAGGTCACGCTCGATGGAAACCTGATGTATTCGAAGAACGAAGACGTTCCCGGCGTGATCGGCTTTCTCGGAACGGTGCTTGGGCACAACGGCATCAACATTGCGAACTTCGCTTTGGGGCGCCAGGATGCCGGTCCCGCAGGCCGCAAGCCGGGTGAGCATCTAACCGCGATCTCGATCGTCGAAACCGACGAGCCCGTTCCCGAGTCCGTCATCGCGCAGATCTTCGAGAACAAAGCCGTCAAGTCCGTGCGTCCGGTTTCCTTCAGCCGCTAAGAAATTAAACGGCGAAGGGCATAAACTTGTCAGGGATGACACGACGCACTCTTCTCGGATCAATGGCCGTCGCCGCAACTCTCGAAGCACGGGCAAAGGAGGCTCGCGCCGTGCGCGTCGAGTGGCGTCCGAAACTGGGCGTTCTGGGCAAATACACACCGAACAACGTGGCCTTTGCGAATGCGCAAGGCTTCACCAACATGATTCTGAACGGTGTGCCTCAGGAGCCGGCCGACGATGTACGCGCTACCTTGCAGCGCTGCCAGATGCATGTCTCGGCGCTTCAGATCACGGTCAATCACGTGGACCCCGACCCGTCGAAGCGGGCGCGGATCAATGCCGATTTTGTAGCCGCTATCGACTTCGCGGGCAAGCTCGGCATTCCCTACATTGGGAGCGCGTCTGGCAAGGACCCGGCCAAGCCTTTCGCGCAGCAGGTAGACGAGATCGTGCGCGTCTACAACGACAAGTATTTTCGCGCCTGTGAACGCAGCCACGTTCGCATTCTTTGGGAACCTTGGCCCGACGGCCCCAACCTTGCCACCAGTCCGGTCGGCTACGACGCGCTCTTCAAGGCCTTCGACAACTCGCCGTTCGTCGGCCTGCAGTACGATCCTTCCCATCTGGTGAGGCAGTTCATGGACCCTATCCAGACGGCGCGCGACTACGTCGATAAAATCTACGACGTTCATCTGAAAGATACCGAGATCCTTTGGCCGGTCCTGCGGGCGGGCGGCATCACGCCGGTGAACGACGCCAGTTGGTGGCGTTATCGCATCCCCGGCATGGGCTCCATTAATTGGCGCGATTTCTTCAGCGTGCTGCAAGATGTCGGCTATAACGGAGCCATGAGTATCGAACAGGAAGACCCGCTCTACGGCGGCGACAACAATCCAGGTCCCGACTTCAGCGAGGAATTCAAGGTTGGCTTTGTGATGGCGAAGCGCTACCTCGCGCAGTACGTGCCGTGATCTTATTAATAGTCAGAACCGGTTTTCCATTATCCTTCGAAGACTTGGATCGGCTGGTG
>OCTA010000935.1_pt1 | contig 27301 bp, 25 predicted proteins | sample 1538991 | NCBI WGS metagenome assembly OCTA01 (sample SAMEA3539302, study PRJEB22396) | soil metagenome | biome: tundra; feature: field; material: soil | place: USA | collected 2010-05 | depth 0.15 m | reverse complement strand
TCGGCCGCGACCGCGATCTCTCCCATCGTGTCCTTCTCGATGCGTGTCGGCAAGGCGTCCCTCTCACGCCCTGGAACGGGCGAGACGATCTTAGTCTTGCCCGCGCTTTTTCGTATAGCACCTGCGGGTAGACTTGCGGCCATGAAGGCTATCCGCATCCATGCTCCCGGCGGTCCGGAGGTGCTCCGCTTCGAGGAGATCGCCGACCCGTCTCCAAAAGCCGGCGAAGCGCTCGTCCGCGTCGAGGCGATCGGTGTCAACTTCATCGAAGTTTATTTCCGCGTCGGCCTCTACAAGGCCAGCGGATTTCCGTTCACGCCGGGCGGTGAGGTCGCGGGCGTCGTGGAAAGCGTCGGACCCGGCGTCACCTCTCTGAAGCCGGGTGACCGCGTGGCGACCGTGAACGCGCAGGGCGCGTACGCGGAGAAGGCGCTCGTCTCCGAAAGCCGCCTCGTCGCCATTCCGGACGGAGTGTCGACGCGGCAGGCCGCGGCGATGATGCTCCACGGCATGACGGCCCACTACCTCGCGACGTCCACGTATCCTCTGAAGAAGGGCGATACCTGCCTCGTCCACGCGGCCGCGGGGGGAGTCGGCCTGCTCCTGTGCCGCATCGCGAAAAACCGCGGCGCGCGCGTGATCGGGACGGTCTCGACCGAGGAGAAGGCGGCGCGGGCGCGGGAGGCCGGGGCAGACGACGTGATCCTCTACAGCCGGAGCGATTTCGTCACCGAGACGAAGCGCCTCACCGGAAGCAAGGGCGTCCAGGTTGTCTACGACTCGGTGGGGAAGACGACGTTCGAGAAGGGGCTCGACGTCCTCGCGCCGCGTGGCACGATGGTGCTCTTCGGGCAGTCGAGCGGCCCCGCCGGTCCGCTCGATCCCCAGATTCTCAACCAGAAGGGCTCGATCTTCCTGACGCGGCCTTCGCTTTTCCACTACGTCGTCTCGCGCGAGGAGCTCCTCGCGCGGGCAGGCGACGTCCTCGCGTGGGTGAAGAACGGCTCGCTGCCGCTTCGCATCGACCGCACGTTTCCGCTCGCCGAGGCCGCCGCGGCGCACCGCGCGCTCGAGGCGCGCGAGACCTCGGGAAAGGTGCTGCTCCTGCCGCGGTGATCAGCCCGGGTCGCGGCGTTCGACGGTCTGGCTGAGCAGTCCTTCCGCCTCGGCGCCGTCGGGGTTCGTGCGCAGGAGCGCCGCCACGCCGGCCTCGCCCCGCGCGGCGATCGCGAGCTCGAGCGCGTCTTCGTTCACGCGCCAGCCGACGGCCCGGTTTCCCCCTTGCGCCTGTGCGCGCCGAAGAGCGGCGTCGACGAGGCCGAGATGGTCGCGGAACGAGGCGAGATGGGGATGCGCGCGCGAAAGCGGTTCGATCGAGAAGCCGAGAGACAGGGACACGGGACGGCCGCCGGCGCCGGGGGGCGTGCGCACGTTCTCGGCGACGGAAGCCCTGAGGCGCATGGCGAGCGAGCGCGCTTCGCCGGCGAACCGAATGCGCGCGATGACGAGGAACGCGATCTCGGTCCAGCGCGCGACGACGGTGCCGCCCCGCACGACCGGCAGGAGGGCGCGCGCGGTGTCGCGCAGGAGCGCGTCTCCCACCTCGCGCCCGCCCGCGTCGATCCGGTCGAAGTCGTCGACTTCCGCCAGCATCAGGGCGACATGCTCCGGCGGCGGATCGCCTCCCCGCGACTGCCTCCTGGCCGGCGCGAGGAGGGTCCCGATCGCGGCGTCGACGAAGCGCCGGTTGTGAACGCCGGTGAGGGCGTCCGTGAGCGACGTTTCGGCGAGAAGCCTCTGCGCGTCCTTCAGCTCCTCGTCCCGGCGCTTCAGCTCGTCCTCGAGGGCGCGCACGGAGGCGGCCGACCGGCGTGCGAGGAAAGCCCGCACGGCCCATCCGATCCCGACGCCCGCGAGGAGGGCGAGTCCGCCGAGCCAGGCCGACCCGGCGGAGAGGGTCACTTAAAGCCGCGCACCGCGTGCGGGCGGTAAGGTGCTTCGAGCGCGCGGATTTCCTCGTCGGCAAGCGTCACGTCGAGCGCGGAGAGGGCCGCCTCCAGATGCGCGAGCTTCGTCGCCCCGATGATCGGTGCCGTCACGGCCGGGCGCGAAAGGAGCCAGGCGAGCGCGACGGCCGCGGGCGGCAGGCCGCGCGCGGCCGCGACGTTCTTCACCGCCTCGATGACGCCGTCGTCGGACGGGTGGTCGTAGAGATTCCGCGCATAGTCGTCGGAAGCGGCGCGCGGCGTCGCGGTGGTGTCGGCGGCGCCCTTTCGCGTGCCCGCGAGGAGGCCGCGCGCGAGGGGCGACCACGGAATGACCGCGATGCCGTCCCCCGCGCACAGAGGAAGCATCTCGCGCTCCTCCTCGCGGTAGAGAAGGTTGTAGTGGTTTTGCATGGAGGCGAAACGCGCCCATCCCTTCGCGTCCGAGAGCGCGAGCGCCTTCGCGAAACGGTACGCCGGGCCCGAGCTCGCGCCGATGAAGCGCACCTTTCCTTGCTTCACGAGGAGATCGAGCGCCGCGAGCGTCTCGTCGAGGGGCACTGCGTGGTCGAAGCGGTGAATCTGGTAGAGGTCGATCGTCTCGACGCCGAGGCGCTTCAGGCTCGCCTCGCAGCCCTGCACGACGTGCTTTCGCGAGAGCCCGCCCATGTTCGGGCCGGACGACATCGGGAAGTTGGCCTTCGTCGCGAGGACGATCTCCTCCATCCTTCCGTACTCGCGCAGGGCGCGGCCTGTGACCTCCTCGCTGACGCCGAGCGAGTACATGTCGGCGGTGTCGAAGAAGTTGATGCCGGCCTCGAGCGCGCGGCGGAAGAACGGCTGTGCGGCGCTCTCGTCGAGAACCCACGGCCGCCATTGCGGCGTTCCGTAGCTCATGCAGCCGAGACACAACCGCGAGACGGTGACTCCAGTGCGGCCGAGGGTCGTGTACTTCATGGCGGAGAGCCTAGCAGCGAGTTTCAGATGATGCTACGCGTGTCCTCTCCCATGCTGTCGTAACGCCCCGAAAGGGCAAAAAGGCGGCGATGGAGTGGGCGCCCGTCCCCCTGAAGCCAGAGCTTGTGCTCGAATCGCACATCCCAACTCACGCCTGCGAACGCCCTCCCATTGATGGTGTCGCCAAAATTCTTCGAGAAGCCGGGCGAGTCCCCGAATCGATACCTGGCGCCACGAAGATCAGCCGAGGGGCCGCGCATCGTAGCGCCAGGATTCGCGGCCGGATGGAGAACCCCGCCCTGGCAGGAAGCCAAGTAGTAAGCCCCGACCGGTCGCGGCCCCGGTGTCATGTCCGGCAGGAGGTCGTCCGACCACGGGCCGAATTGCCTTGCCCGCGGATTGATGTGCTGCACGGTCGTAACGGCCGAGAAGTAGAGGGAATCGCCGTCGGAGAACTGGATACTGAAGCCTCCGGTCACAAACTGCTCCCAGCGGATTGCTCCGCACTCGCCGGGTACTCCACGTATCTCGAGCACCCAGGGAAAGCGAGCGTCGTCGTCCCTCTCGCCTCGCTCCACACTACTGGTGATCAATAGCGCCACTCCTTTCTCGCGGTCCGGCGCGCATGGGGGGCGGGCTCATCGGGCTAGTCGGCGATGATGCGTCCATGCTCGGCGGGAGACAATGGGAAAAGAGTGCATCGACGAAGGCTGATGAATCATTCTGAATTTCGAGCGCTGCAAAGCCACCTGTCGTTCTCCCGTGCGCCTCGAGCGTACAGACCCGGCAGCCGGAGCTCGAAGAAGGTTCCGGCTCCCGCAGGAACGCCGCGCTAGAAAGAGGCACTTGCCGTGAACCCCAGCCCGCCGGACGAGACGACGGGCGCGATGCGAAAGCTGTATGCGGCAGGTGGCGTTTCAGGCTGCGCCTCGCCCCCTTCGTGGCGCCTCACGATCGTGCGCCCGATGAGGGTTCCAACGAGCCCTCCCGCGATCACGTCCGATGCCCAGTGCGCCCGGTCATGCACCCGGGCGTACCCGACGCAGCTCGCGAGCGTGTAGGAGACGACCGGCACGACCCATCCGTCGGCTCGCGCCGACAGCACGGACGCGACCGCGAACGCCTCGGTCGCGTGGCCCGAGGGAAACGAGGAGTTGCCGGAGAAGGGCTTGAATTCATCCGTGTCGGCTCCATCGCTGGGACGGACGCGCCCGACGGCGTACTTCAGGAGCGGTGTCGTGATGCCGGCCGCGAGAATCTCGGCCTCGACTGCATCGCGGCCGGTGTCGAGGAGGCGCTTGTTGTGCGAGATGAGGCCGCCCCCGAGCGCGACGGCCGAGACGCCGATCGCCGCCCAGCTTCCGAATGGCGTCACGACGCGGGAGAAGTTGTCGCTCTGTTTCGAGCGGTGGTTCTGAACCCACGCGTCGATTCGATCGTCGCGCGTGCCGACGAAGACGACGCCGCCGGAAATCGCGGCCACCTCGGCCCAGCCCCCGACGTCGAAACGGGAGGGAGCCGTCGCGATGGCCGCGCCGTCGTTCAGATACCGCTTCAGCTCGGCGACAAGAGGGGAATCCGTCGTCTGGGCGAGCCCCGGTCCAGCCGCCAGAAGCACGGCCGCTGCGAAAGGTGCGAGCCGAAACCGACGAGCGAGCGTCACTTCATCTTCACATTGGACGCCAGGTCGTCTCCACTCGCACCGGCATTTCATTCTTGACAGGAACCGTCAAGAGCGAAGGGGCGGGAATTTTGAAATCGGAAAGCGTCGCCGGTATCGTTCCGGAAATCCGCGTAGAGATTCCCTCTGTCACCTGCTGGAATGGAACCTGCCTGTACTGGACGGTCTGACCCGCGAACTCGATCTCGAGATCGCAGTGAACCTCGGATGATCCGAAGGCCGATCCGGGCAATCGGATACGCACGCTGATGATAGGAAACTGAGCGCCGTGCGTGGCTTGAACCATGTGAAGATCGCGGTTGCTGTCTCCCGAATCAAACGACTTCACGGGCGCCGCGATCAGGACATCGCATTGTCCGGCGTGGCAAACCGCTTTCCCTCGCGCTGCGTGGCTGATGCCCTCGGTCTCATGCAGCGGATGAGAGACATGATACGTCAGTGTGGACTTTTCGAGCACCCATTGACTGGCCGGTTGGGCAAATCCGGGAAGCGCCAGAAGCAAACAGATCGCCAGCACTCTCGGCCTCATTCCGCGACCCATCAATTGACGATCTGCCCGCCGGATGAGAGTGTGTTCATTCATAAACCCCGCCTCAGAATTTAAGCGCGACGGAACCGATAGCGGCGGCATATGCCGCGACCGTTACGTCGGCCACGGCCGAATGAGCAGCGGCAATCCCGTGAACTTTTTCTCCGCGGTCGAGTTGAGCGCGAGCCATCGCTCCCAGGATGGGGGTCAGGATCATTCCGGCTCCATGAACCCAGGCGAGGGCCTTGTGCACGCGGATGGGGCCGCGGACTTCCATTCCCGGCACGCTGGGTGCTCGGATGGCGTAGGAAGCGGTCGTGACATACATGCCCGCTGTCACCAGGCCCAGGGCGCCATGGAGGTTGCGTCCCGACGCGCTGCCGTGCCCACCGGCGCCGCCGCCAGCGAATATCGTCGCGATCATCGGGATGAGTGTTATCAAGCCGAGGCGTTGATGGATCTTGAGCATGTGCGATCGTTTGTCGAGTCTCGCCTGAGCCTCGGCATTTCCCTGGGCCTGATCCGGAGGAAACCCCAAATCTTGCAGCGACGGCTTCGCCGCCTTGTCCTGAGGTGCCGCCGTCTTATCGTCTTTGGTTTGCGCAGCCATCGCCGACTGCCGACCGAGAAGCGCCATGTCGGTGACGTTGACTGTCGCGGAAAGTATCTCCACGAAGTCGAAACAGGCGGTCTCAAAGCTCCCGGTGAAGTTGCCGGGCGGCAGGAGGTTGACTACTGGACCCAGGGTCTCAGTAGAGGGAACGTTAGCCTGATCAGGCCGGGCGCTTACCGCCGCGATGAGGGCATTCCCAATCAGGGCAACGGGCACGGCGGTCACCGTGCCTGTCAATGCTCCCGCCCCCGCCGTCTGGGCCAATAACGATGGAGCAAATGCAGCGATCAAGCAAAGGACGGCGGGGCCCCGGAGATCATGACGCCACTCGTGAAGGGCGTTCTTCGACATCATGCTCACCTCTTTCGTGTACTTGAGGCCCCTACGTCGCGGGCGTCATCGTGACCGTGCCGACTCCTGCTCTCTTTCCCCGCGTGGGATGCAAGAGCAATGCCCTAAACGGACGTCTCAGGGAGCCGGCGAAAACGTCACCGTCCGCCTGCACAGGCCTTTCTCTAGCCGCTCGAGGGATGGCGTTGTACGGACCGTCCTCATGGACGGACGGGCCGGTAGACGAGGCCTTCCTCTTCCATCTTCATGAACGGGATCTCACGGCCCTTCCCCTTCGACAGAAGCTCGACGGTTTCCTGGACTCGTCCTTCTACGGCGGTGCGCTCCTGCCGGATCCGGATCGTGTCGAATGGAACGAACCAGCCCTTCCGGGCATTGGCCAGCTCCAGAACCAGAGCGCCGCCGCCAGCCTTCTCGTGTCCCGAGCCGCGGCCGAGGGAGCCTTCCGCGACGAGGTCGTAGCCCCCGTCCAGGGCGGGAGACATATGGACCAAGAAGTAAAGCGTCTGATCGCGGGGGCCGGCGCGGCCGTCGTACCTCGGGTGACGGCGATGAATCTCCTTGATCGCTTCCCAGTGATCGGTGAAACGCCGTTCGAGGACGAGGAAGTCGTAGTCGTACTCGGGCGCGGCGACCCAGGCCCCTTGGACGAATCGCAACGCGCGGGCGTGACCGGCGAAGACGGACGAGGACGAAGGGGCGGGCGGCGGCGTATCGGTCAGCGGAAGGGGAGACGTGGTCGACGAGCAGCCGCCCAGAAAGGCAGCGCCGGCAAGGAGGATTAGGAATTTGCGAGCTGTGGGCATGGTTTCGCTCCTTCGACGATTCAGAACGCTATGCCCGCGCGCCTCGCCCGTCCAGTTCACGCCGGGACCACTCATCCCGCGCTCTGGCAGCGATAGTATCCGTCCCACAAAGTCCGAGCCGGATTTCATCAGGAGGTTCACATGTCGAGCGTACCCCCCCAGGGACCCGGCGCCGTACCGCCCCCGCCGCCGCCCCCGCCGCCTCCCTACGCGCCGCCGCCGGCCGCTGCGGGCGGCCTCCCTTGGGAGGCGCAGGCGATCGGACCGGAGTCCTTCTTCGAGACCGCGAAGCTCTTCATCACGGCGCCCGACCAGGCCTGGCGCCTCACGAGGGAGACCGGCGATTACATGCGCCCGCTGCTCTTCGGCGTCATCGTGGGATGGGTCGGTCTCGTCTTCCGCGCGGTCTGGGGGACGATTTTCGGCGCCGGCCTCATGAGGATGATCCCGGCGCAGTACGCGGGATTCACGCGATTCGGTGGAGGGTCGCTCGTCGGCCAGGTCATTCTGGGCCCCCTGCTCGTCGCGATCGCTCTTTTCGTCGGAGCGGCGATCCTTCACGTCTCGTTCATGGTCGTCGGCGCGCTCTCGTCGTCGCGTTCGCAATTCGAGGGCACGTTTCGTCTCGTGTGCTACGCGAGTGTCGCGAACGTCGCAAACGTCGTCCCGCTGCTCGGAGGTCTCGTGGCCGGCGTGTGGGCGGCGTATCTCATCGTCGTCGGCGCCCAGCAGCTGCACAAGACCACCTCGGGCAAAGCCCTCTTCGGGGTTCTGCTCCCGACCATCGTCTGCTGCGTGTGCGCGATCCTTGGCATGGCCTTCGCGGGCGCCGCGCTCTTCTCGGCGTTCCGCCACTAAGCGTCGGGCGCATGAAGCCGGGCCGGCAGCTCGCGTTTCTCTGGGGCGGCGCGGCGCTCGTATGCGCCGCGGCCGCCCCATGGGCGCCGGCGCTCGCGCGAGGGCTGCCACCGTGCCCGTTCCGCGCCCTCCTGGGAATTCCATGCCTCACGTGCGGCAGCACGCGGGCGTTCCTCGCCCTCGCGCGTTTCGACGTCGGCGCCGCACTCTCCTGGAACCCGCTCGCCGCGGCCGCCGGGATTCTCCTCGTCGCAGGCGGCCTCGTCGCCCTCGGCGCGGCTCTGGCGGGACTGGGCGTGGAAACGCCGCGCCCGACTCCGGCTCTCCGCGCGGCGCTCGCCCTCGCGCTCGCCGCGAACTGGGTTTTTCTCGTCGCGGCCGGCCGCTAGCCGCGGGAATTCGTCGGGCGGATCCCGGACGGCGGAATGGGCGTCGCGGTCGGAGGCGGCGCCGCGAGCGCGCGGCCAAGTGCGTTCTGCCACGAAGGCAGCTCGATGCCGAGGTTCGCGAGCTTCTCGTTCGAGAGCGCCGCGAACTTCGGCCTCGAGACCTTGCTCGTGAGACCGTCGGCCGAGACCGGCACGACGCTGGAGGGGCTCCCGATCTGGCGGGTCAGCTCCACGGCCAGCTCGTGCCACGTCGTGAAGCCCGCGTTCACGCAGTGGTACACGCCGGACGCCGCTTTCCCCTCGAGGAGGCGCCGGGTCGCGGCCGCGACGTCGATCATGTAGACGGGGGAGACGGTGCGGTCGTAGAACGCGCTCACGGTACGTCCCGCGCGGATGTCCGCGCACATCCGGTCGATCGTGCTTTTGCCTTCGGGGTTTCCGAAGAGGCTCTCGACGCGCAGGACGAAGTGCCGCGGCGCCCCGGCCGCGTACCACTCCCCGAGGAGCTTCGTGGCGCCATAGACGCTGCCGGGGTTGGGCCGGTCCGTCTCGCGGTAGGGCGACGTCACGGTGCCGTCGAAGACGAAATCGGACGAGAAGTGCAGGAGCGTCGCGTCGGCGCTGCGGCAGGCCTCGGCGAGCGTGCGCACCGCGAAGGCGTTCACGGCGAGCGCGGTCTTCGGATCCTCCTCGGATGCCTCGACGCCGAAGGCCGAGGTGTTCACGATCGCCTGCGGGCGAAGCTTGACGAGGCGCTCGAGCACCTGCTCGCGCTGAGTCAGGTCCAGGGCCGCACGGGTCAGGGCCGCGACCTCGTGGCCTCCCCGGCGCAGCTCGCGCACGATGGTCTGGCCGAGCTGGCCTCCGGCCCCGGTGACGAAGATGCGGAGCGGCACGCCTGAGCGTGACATGCGCCGCCGGCCGAGGCAAGGGGGCCTTATCCTTGCCGGGTGAATCCCGAAGTGGCGGCCGCCGTCGAGCGCCTTCGTGGGGACGGCGTGCTCGAAGACCTCGAGGCGAGCCTCTTCGGGCGCGTCGCGCGGCGGGAGCTCGTCACCGTGCGGCTCGAGATCCGCGCCGCGCTCTACGCGGGTGTCCTCCTCCTGACAGCGGGGGTTGGCCTTTTCGTGAAGGAGAACCACGAGCGGATCGGCCCGGCGGCGATCGGCATCGCGATCGGCGTCGGAGCGGCCGCGTGCCTCGTCTGGGCCGCGCGGCGTTCCGCGCCTTTCGCCTGGGGGGAGGCGACCTCGGCGCACGCGGGATTCGATTACGTTCTGCTTCTCGGCGCGCTCCTCGTCGCGACGGACCTCGCGTACCTCGAAACGCAGCTCGAGCTGCTTGGTCCAAACTGGCCCTGGCACCTCCTGGCCATCGCGGTCTTGTACGGATTCCTCGCGTACCGCTTCGATTCGAAAATGCTGCTCTCTCTCGCGCTCGCGTCCTTCGCCGCATGGCGGGGAATCGCTGTGAGCGTCGGGAGGACCTTCCTCGGCTCGGGCGATCCCGCGCGCCTCCGCGTCGAGGCGCTCGCGTGCGGGGCCCTGTTCGTTGCCCTTGGCGTCGCAGCGGCTCGCCGCCAAAGGAAGCCGCACTTCGAAGACGTATACGTGAACGCGGGCCTGCTGCTCGTCTTCGGCGGCCTCCTCTCGGGCGTCTTGGGCGACGGAAGAGACCGCTGGGGTGCCTGGCTCCTCGTGCTCCTCCTCGTTGTCGCCGCCGTCGCGGCCGTCGGCTTCCACGCGCAGCGCACGCTGCCGCTCGCGCTGGCTGTCGTGGCGGCGTATCTCGGCCTCCTGCGGCCTATTTTCGAAATCCGCGGCTCCGAGGCCTTGCCGCTGCTCCTCGCCGCGATTCTCGCGGCGCTGGCGCTTCTCTTCATCGTCTTCGCGCGCCGCAGGATGAGGGTCCCGTGAAAAGGGAATGGATCGCCGCCGAGCGCGTCGAGGAAGTTCGCGCCGCGGCCAAGGGCTGGAAGAGGGCCGGTGCGGTCGATTCGGGCACCTTCGGGGAAATCTCCCGGCGATATCCGGAACCACGCCCGCTGCCGGCGCCGCTCTGGAGGCTCCTGACCGCGTTCTTCGTGACGGCTGGGCTCCTGCTGCTCACCGGGGCGTTGTTCATCGCTTTCCGTCCGGAGATCGGGACCACCCCCCTCCTCCTCCTCTTCCTTTCGGCCATGTGCGTCGTCGCGGCGGAGGTCCAGGAGCGGTCGCCCGCGCTCGCGCTCCGCGGCGGCGCCGGCGCGGCATCGTTCTGGGGAATCGTCTTCCTTCTCGTCGGCGTCTTCCTGTTCCTCGAGGAGACTCTGAAGGTGCGCGAGGAAAGCGGCGGGACGATTCTCGTCCTCGCCTCGCTCGCCTTCTGGGCGCTCGCCGCGTGGCGCTGGGGCAGCCCTGGATACGCCGCCTTCGCGGGGATCTCGCTCTTCATCCTGCTGGCGCGCGCGCCCTCGGGCCGCCTGCTCTGGATCACCTCCGGCGTCGCGCTGACGCTCGTCTTCGAGCGTGTCCTCGACCGTCCGTCGTGGTCACCTTCTCACGGCAGGTGCGCGGCCGTCCTCGTCGTTGTCGGCCTTCTGGGCGTGTATGCCGCGGTGAACCTGTACTCGCTCGACCACCGGCTCGTCGAGAGCCTCCGGGGCACCGGCCTCGACCTCCCCGGGCCGCGCTTTCAGGAGCGAATCTGGGCGATCGTTGGAACGGCCGTCCTTCCCGTCGCCGTCCTGTGGTGGGGAGCTCGCTCACGCCGGACGTTCGTGCTCGACGCGGGAATCGTCATCGCCGCGCTGTCCCTAATCACGCTCCGGCACTACGTCCACATCGCGGCGACGTGGCTCGTCCTGTCACTCGCGGGAACCGCCCTCGTTCTCCTCGCGCTCGCGCTGAACCGCTGGCTCTCGAAGGGCCCGGAAAAGGAGCGAGACGGCTTCACGGCCGAACCGCTCTTCGCGGACGAGGCGAGACTTCGCGCGCTCGAGCTCGCGCCGGTCGTGGCCGCGCATGCGCCCGGGCCGCGGCCGCCGGTCGAGCCTGGCTACCAGGGCGGCGGAGGGAGCTTCGGGGGCGGGGGCGCCGGCGGGTCGTACTGACGGCAGCCTCCGACCCCGGACCTGATTCACTTGCTTCGTTTCGCCGGAAGGAGTCTCATCTGAAGGTCGACTCGCCAAGGGAGGACGCCGTGAACCTGCCCGTCGTCGCCATGCTCAGCCCGGCCGAAATGGCGCTCATTCGTCTTCTGCGTGAGAGCTCGACGTCGGCGGTCCGCGGGCGGGTGAAGACGGTGGTCGAAGCGCTTCTCGAGGCGGCGAGAGAGCCGTACTGCCCCGAGAAGCCTTGCCCGCACGCACCGGGCGAGTGTGACCGCTGCGTGCAGACGCTGCGCGTGTTGGACGGGCTCGAGGCCATGGAGCTCCAGATCCGCGGGCTTCCCGGCGCCTGAGGCGCTCTCGGGCGACCCGTGTTGAGGTAATCTGTCGCGTCCGAGCACGGAGGACGCATGCGCTTTACGTCCCTCCTCATGGTTCTCGCCATGGCATCAACGATTCGCCCCGCCCTTGCCGATACCCCCGTCGCCGCGCCCCTGCCGGCGCCGCCGGTGGCGAAGCGCGTCGAGAAGATCGTCACGCTGCACGGCGAGGCGCGATCCGATCCGTACTTCTGGCTGCGTGACAAGCCGAACCCGGAAGTCGCCGCCTACCTCGAGGCCGAGAACGCGTACACGGCCGCCGTGATGAAGCCGACGGAGCCGCTTCAGGACGCGCTGTATTCCGAGATGCTCTCTCACGTCAAGGAGACCGACCTCTCCGTCCCGTACCGAGAGGGCGAATGGCTGTACTACTTCCGCACCGAGAAAGGGAAGCAGTACCGCATCTACTGCCGGAAGAAGTTTCCCGACGGACCCGAGCAGGTCATCCTCGACCTGAACGAGCTCGCGAAGGGCCAGAAGTTCATGGCGCTCGGAAGGTATGCCGTGAGTGACGACGGGAACCTTCTCGCGTACTCGACGGACAACACGGGCTTCAGGCAGTACACGCTCTTCATCAAAGACCTGCGCGCGAACGCCCTCTGGCCCGAGCGCATCGAGAAGACGACGGGCGCCGTGTGGGCGGCCGACAACATGACGCTCTTCTACGCGGTCGAGGATGCCGCCAAGCGCCCGTATCGCGTCTACCGCCACCGCCTTCTCGAGCCGCAGAGCACCGATGTCCTCGTGTACGAGGAAAAGGACGAGCGCTTCAACGCCTCCATCGGCCGGACGCGGAGCCGCGCGTGGCTCGTTCTCTCCGCGCACAGCCACACGACGTCCGAGTCCCGCGTTCTGGAGGCAGACAAGCCCACCGGCGAATGGATTCTCGTCGCCCCGCGCGAGCAGGAGCACGAGTACGACGTCGACCACCGCGGCGACCTCTTCTACATCCGGACGAACTCGGGCGGCCGGAACTTCCGCCTCGTCACCGCGCCCGTCACGGCACCCGGCCGGGCGAACTGGAAGGAGATCGTTCCGCATCGGGCCGACGTGATGCTCGAAGACGTCGACCTCTTCGCGAACCATCTCGTCCTTCACGAGAGGGCGAACGGACTTCCGCGCTTCACGGTCACGAATCTCACGACGAACGCTGCGCACGTCGTCGCGTTCCCCGAGCCGGTCTACTCGGCGTTCGGCGAGACGAACCGCGTCTTTTACACGAATGTCTTCCGGTACGGCTATCAGTCTTTCGTCACTCCGAATTCCGTCTTCGACTACGACATGGACGCGAAGACCTCGAAGCTTCTCAAGGAGCAGGAGGTCCCGCTTTACGATCGGACGCTCTACAAGTCGGAGCGCCTCTGGGCGACGGCATCGGACGGCACGAAAATCCCGATCTCGCTCGTGTGGCGCGCGAAGATGGGCGACGGGAAGACCCGCACGCTGAAAGACGGGCCGTTTCCAGCGTGGCTGAGCGGCTACGGCTCCTATGGCTATCCGTATGCCGTCACGTTTTCCTCGAATCGTCTCCCACTCCTCGACCGCGGCGTCGTCGTCGCCATCGCGCACATCCGCGGCGGCGCCGAGATGGGCAAGAGGTGGCATGACGACGGAAAGATGCTCAAGAAGAAGAACACGTTCACGGACTTCATCGCGTCCGCGGAGTTCCTCGTCTCGCAGAAGATCACGGCGAAGGATCGCCTCGTGATCTCGGGTGGAAGCGCGGGCGGCCTCCTCATGGGCGCGGTCACGAACATGCGCCCCGATCTTTTCCACGCCGTCGTCGCCCACGTTCCGTTCGTCGACGTCCTGAACACGATGAGCGATCCGACGCTCCCGCTCACGGTGGGCGAGTACGAGGAGTGGGGCAACCCGGCGAAGAAGGACGAGTACGACTACATCAAGACGTACAGCCCGTACGAGAACCTCAGAAAGGGCGCTTATCCGGTCATGCTCGTCATGACGTCGTTTAACGACAGCCAGGTCTTCTACCACGAGCCCGCCAAGTACGTCGCGCGCCTGAGGACGCTGAAGACCGACGCGAACCCGCTTCTCCTGAGAACGAACATGGCTGCGGGACACGGGGGCGCCTCGGGCCGTTACGACAACCTGCACGAGGCCGCGTTCGAGTGGGCGTTCGTCCTCGCGCAGCTCGGGTTCGCGAAGTAGGCCGCGCGGCGTGAGGTCCAGCCTCGCCACTGCGGCGCTCGTCGCGGCGCCGGTGGCGGCGCTCTTCGCGGCGTGCGTCGCCGGGCCGCCCGCCGTCGTGCCCGGTCCGGAGCTCGAGCCGGGCTCCTCGCGTTCCCCGCGTCCGGCGGCGCGAGCCGACTCGTGCCGCGAGCTGCGCGGCGTGTGGGTGGCGACGGTCGGAAATCTCGACTGGCCGTCGGCGCCGGGCCTTTCGGCAACCCGGCAGCAGGAGGAGCTCGTCACCCTTCTCGACACCCTCGCGGCGCTGAACGCGAACGCGGTGATCTTTCAGGTGCGGGCCGCCGCCGACGCACTCTATCCGTCCGCGCTCGAGCCGTGGTCCGAGGTGCTGAGCGGCACGCAGGGCGTCCCGCCGGAACCCCTCTGGGACCCGCTTGCGTTCGCGATCGAGAGTGCGCATGCGCGCGGGCTGGAGCTTCACGCGTGGTTCAACCCGTATCGCGCGCGCCCCGCGACGTCGATCTCGCCCGCGGCGGCGGATCATATTTCGCGGCGGCGGCCGGATCTCGTGAAGGCTTACGGGAAGCAGCTCTGGATGGACCCGGGCGAGGAGGATGTCGCGGCGCACTCCCTCGCGGTGATCCTCGACGTCGTGAAGCGTTACGACGTGGACGGCATCCACCTCGACGACTACTTCTACCCGTATCCCGAGAAGGACGCGACCGGAAACGTCGTGGAATTCCCGGACGAGCCGAGCTTCGCGACGTACGTCGCCTCCGGCGGCGCCCTCGGACGTGAGGACTGGCGCCGGTGGAACGTGAACAAGTTCGTGAAGCGCCTTCACGACGAGGTGAAGGCCGTGAAGAAGGACGTGCGCGTGGGCATCAGCCCCTTCGGCATCTGGCGGCCGGGGCGCCCGGCGCAGGTGAAGGGATTCGACGCGTACGAGGAGATCTCGGCCGACGCGCGCACGTGGCTCCAGCGCGGATGGGTGGATTACCTCGCCCCGCAGCTCTACTGGCCGATCGACCAGAGGGAGCAGAGCTTCCCCGCGCTGCTCGCGTGGTGGGCGGGGCAGAACACGGTGGGAAGCTTCCTCTGGCCCGGCCTTGCGGCGTTCCACGTGGGCGAGGACGGGAGGGGCTGGCCGGCGGGAGAGATCGCCGAGCAGATCCGCCGCACCCGCGCGCAGCCCGGCGTCACGGGGCACATCCTCTTTTCCGCGCGGGCGCTGCTCGAAAACCGCGGAGGAATCGCGACGGAGCTGAGGAAGGACGTCTGGGCCGAGCCGGCGGAGCTGCCGGAGAGATGAGTCACTTCGGCGCCGACTCCGTCAGGACGCGTGCGCCCGCTTCTGTCACGAGGACGTCGTCCTCGAGGCGGATGCCGAGCCCGCGGTACTCCTTCGGAACGCCCTTCTCGTCGGCACGCACGTAGAGGCCGGGCTCGATCGTGAGCACCATGCCGGGCTCCAGCTTCCTCGGAGCGCCCGCCTCGTCGCGATAGCGGCCCCGGTCGTGGACGTCGAGGCCGAGCCAGTGCGACGTGTGATGCAGCGCGAAGCGCTGGGCGGCGTTCTTCTTCTTCAGCACCGCGCGCCTGCCGCGCAGAATCCCGACCTCGAGGAGCGCGTCGAGAAGCACCTCGCGCGCCGCCTCGTGCGGCGTATCCCAGGGCGTGCCGGGCCTGACGGCCGCGATGGCGGCCCGCTGGGCCGAGAAGACCGCGTCGTAGAGCCGCCTCTGCGGCCGCGTGAAGCGGCCCGAAGCCGGAAACGTGCGCGTCACGTCGGACGCATATCCGTCCACCTCGCAGCCCGCGTCCACGAGGACGAGGTCGCCCGCGCCGATGCGCCGCCGGTTCTCCGTGTAATGGAGGATCGTCGCGTTCTCTCCCGAAGCGACGATCGTTGGATATGCGGGCCCGCTCGCGCCCATCGCGCGGAAGCGGGAGTCGATCGCCGCTTCGAGCTGGTATTCGAAGAGGCCGGGCTTTGCGAGGCGGCGCGCCTCGCGGTGCGCGGCCACTGCGATGACCGCGGAGCGCTCCATGAGCACGATCTCCTCCGGCGCCTTCACGAGGCGCATCGCGTGGAGAAGATCCGTCGGATCCGCCACGGTCGCAGGCCCGCGCTTCGGGTTCCGGGTCTCGCGGCGGAATCGCGCGAGAAGGGACGCGACGATCCGGTCGCCCTCCGCGTGGGCGCCGAAGACATAGTGAAGGACGTGCGCGCGCCGGACGAGGTCGGGAAGGCGTTTCGAAAGGTCCCCGAACGGGTACGCGCGATCCGCGCCGTGGTCGCGCACGGCGCCCTCGGGACCGCTGCGGCGGCCTTCCCACGTCTCCTTCGAACGGTCTTTCGGCCTGACGAAGAGCGTGAACGTCCGCAAGTCCGCATCGAGGACCGCGGCCGCCTCGGGCTCGGTGAACCCCGTCAGATAGAAGAGGTCCGGATCCGGGCGATAGCGGTAGTGAACGTCGTGGGAATACGCGGCCTCGGGCGTCGCGAAGAGCAGCGCGACACCCTCCTTCATCCCGTCGAAAAAGCGAGCCCGGCGCCGCGCGAAGACAAGAGAGCGGCTCATGGGGGAAGTCTACCCGTGAGGATCCCCCGCCGTTCGTGCGACGATGGCGGCATGAAACCCGGCCCGGCCGCGGACGCCGGGGGCAGCCTCCGCATCGTCCGCCGCCTCCAGACGATCTACCCCGAGGAGTCCGCGACGCGCCTGAAACGCGCGGTTCTCGAGGGTCAGGTGACGGTCGACGGGGCGGTCATGAACGACCCCGGAGCGATCGTCTCGCGGGACGTGGCGCTCCGGTGGGACCGCAACCTCCGCAAGGAACGGCACGTTGCAACGTCGCTCGCGGTTCTCTACGAAGACGACGACGCGATCGCGGTCTTCAAGCCGTCCGGCCTCCTCACGCACCCGACCGAAGCGAAGGAGGTCGACACGCTGCTCAGCCGCGTCTCTCAGTACGTGCAGAGGCGCCACGGGGGGAAAGAGCGAACGTTCGTGTCCGTCGTGCACCGGCTCGACAAGGAGACGTCCGGCATTCTCGTGTTCGCACGGAGCCGGCGCGGCCTCGTGGGGATGCAGGCGCAGCTCCGCGCGCACACGATGGACCGGCGCTACCGGGCTGTCGTCGAGGGCGACATGAGCGGCGAGGCGGGCACGTACGACCGGGACCTCGTCGCCGAGCCGGGCGAGCGGCGCCGCGGCGTCGCGAAGGCGGGGGAGCCGGGCATCCGGGCCGTCACGGAGTGGACCGTGATCGAACGCTTCGGGATCGCGACCCTCGTCGAGGCGCGCCTGAAAACCGGGCGCACGCACCAGATCCGCATCCACTTCGCGAACGCGGGCCACGTCCTCGTGGGTGATTCCGTCTACCGCGACCGGAAGGAGAAGTCTTTCCCGGTGCCATTCCCGCGCCAGGCGCTCCACGCGGGGCACCTCGGCTGGGCAACGGCGGAAGGGAAGAAAATCTCGCTCGACGCGGACCCGCCGGCGGACTTCCTCAAGCTTCTTGAGGAATTGAGAAAGAGAAAGAAGAAGAAATCAGCGGGCCCGTGAGGGCCCGCTGCAAGAATCTACTCGAGCACGACGATCACGACGCGGCGGTTCTGGGAGCGGCCCTTCGCCGTCTTGTTGCTCACGACGGGCTCCGTGTCTCCGTAGGAGATCGTGGAGATGCGGCCGAGAGGGAGCTTGTGCTCGCGCGCGAGGTACCGGCGGACGGCCTCGGCGCGCTGCTGGCCGAGCTGGTCGTTGTAGTCGGTGCCACCCGTGTCGTCGGTGTGCCCCTGGATCTCGAGATAGACGCCCTTGTCGAGGCCCTTGATCTTGGTCGCGAACTCGTCCAGCGCCGACTTCGCGTCCTTCGTGAGATCGAACGAGTTGATCTTGAAGTGCACGCGGTCTTCCGAGAAGGATTGCTGGAAGAGGATCTTGCCCTTCGCGAGGACGCCTGCCTCCTGCGCGCGCTGCAGCGCTTCCCTGGCGGACTGGCTGATCTGCTCGATCTGCTTGCCCTGCTCGGCGACGGTGCCCTCGGTCGTCTTCTGCTTGTCCTGCATGTCCTCGAACTGCGTCTCGACCGACTCGATCTTCTTGTCGGTCTTCGCCTGCGACTCGGCGATCTTCTTGTCGACGTCCGTCGTCGTCGCGCAGGCGAGAGATAACCCAACGGCTGCAAGGAGAAGAGGAAGGGGAACGAGATTGCGTTTCATCATGAGAATCCTCCTGTCGATTCTGATTCAGCCCTTGACGGGCGGAGATGGCCCCCGGTAGCCCGCGCGGACGCGAATCGCCCGGACCGGACCGGAAAGCCGGAGTGAAATGCGGTGAAAACGGGCGGGTCCCGTGCCTAAAGCCGTGAAGCCGATCAGATACTGCGCGCGGAGGTCTTTCTCGATGAGCCGAACGGAGTCGGGGAGGCGTGCGGCGTCGTCCACGATGGAGAGGCGGCCGCCCGTGATGCGCGCGACATGCCCGAGGATCTCGAGATTCAGGAGCCCCTCGGCGGTTTGTCCCGGCGCGGGGGAAACCGGGCTGCCCGGCGAGCGCAGGCCGATCGGGTAGACGGGCACGTCGACTCCTTCGAGAAGCGCGGCGAGCTCGTCACGGGACAGCGTGGACGCGTTGTCGATACCGTCCGTGAGAAGGATGAGCGCGCGGGAGCCGTTCCTCCCGAGAAGCGACTTGTCGGGCATCTTCGCGAGCGCGTCGAAAAACGCGGTCTTGCCGAACGGCTTCACCGCGTTCACCGCCGCGACGACACGCGCCGTGTCCTCGGTGAACGGAACGCTCTCGCGGACGGCTCCCTCGGAGAAGACGAAGAGCGCGAAGTCGTCACCGGGGAGCTTCTGGTCGACGAGGGCGTGCACGGCGGCGCGGGCACCCTCGAATTTTCCCGCGAGCCCCATCGAGCCCGATCCGTCGAGAAGGATCGTGAACGAGACCGGCGCGTCGTCGCTGTGCGCGAAGAGGTCGGTCTTCACGGGCACGCCGTCCACCAGAAGCGTGACGTCCCGTGCGCGCAAGTCACGCACGGGCAGACCTTTCAGGTCGGTCACGATGAAGGGCACGAGCACGTATCCGACGTCGACCGAGGTCGTCGCCCTGACGGGCTCTCCGGCTCGAGACGGGGTTTCCTCAGCCCTCGTCAGGACCGCCGCGAAGAGCACGGGAGCGAGGGCAAGCCGTTGCAGGCGAATCATTTCGTCGTGAGGCACGAACTCTCGCAGGGAGTGTGGCCCCCTTTCGCCAACAACACAGCAAAGGTGCCGCCAACGGAAGTCTAAAGTCTACAAGACCGTGATCCATGTCACAGAAGCTTGGTCAGATCAGCTCGGCCTGCGAGAAAAAGAACGTGACCTCGCGGGAGGCGTCCGCAGCGTCCGCGGAGCCATGCGCGGCATTGCGCTCGATGGACTGCCCGAATTCCCTGCGGATCGTGCCGGCGTCGGCTTTCGCGGGATCCGTCGCGCCCATCACGGAGCGCCAGTGCGCGACGCCGTTCTCTCGCTCGAGGACGGCGACGTAGACGGGGCCGGAGGTCATGTAGGCGACGAGCGACCCGAAGAAGCCCTTGGCGCGGTGCTCGCCGTAGAACGACTCGGCCTGGGTCTTCGAAATGCGATGCCGCTTGAACGCGACGACACGGAACCCCTCGGCCTCGATGCGCGTGAGGATCTTCCCCACGTTCTTCGACTCGACGGCATCCGGTTTGATGATGGCGAGGGTCTTTTCCATGCGGCCGCGGAGTATACGCGGGGTGTAGCGGCCTTACTTTCCAAGCACCTTCTTCAGCATCTCTCCCATGAGCGCGGGGGAATCGGTGACGTGGACGCCCGCCGCCTGCAGCGCCTTCACCTTTTCGGGGGCCGTGCCCTTGCCCCCGGAGATGATCGCGCCCGCGTGGCCCATGCGGCGGCCCGGAGGCGCCGTACGCCCCGCAATGAACGAGACGACGGGCTTCTTGAGGTTGCCGGCGATCCAGCAGGCCGCCTCTTCCTCGGCACTCCCGCCGATCTCGCCGATCATGATGACGGCCTCCGTCTCGGGGTCGTCGCGGAAGAGGGTCAGAGCGTCGATGAAGTTCGTGCCGTTGATCGGGTCGCCGCCGATCCCGATGCAGGTCGACTGCCCGAAGCCGAGCGACGTCGTCTGGCCGACGGCTTCGTACGTGAGCGTCCCCGAGCGGGAAACGACGCCGACGAAGCCGGCCTTGTGAATGCGTGCGGGCATGATGCCGATCTTGACCTTCGCCGAGGGGCGGATGATCCCGGGGCAATTCGGGCCGATGAGCCGGCTCGAGCGCTTCGCGAGGTACTCCTTCGCCTTGATCATGTCGTTGACGGGGACGCCCTCGGTGATCGCGACGATGAGGGGGACGCCCGCGTCGGACGCCTCCATGATCGCGTCGGCCGCGGCCGGCGGCGGCACGAACACCATCGAGGCGTTCGCGCCCGTCGCCTTCACGGCGGCCTGGACGGAGTCGAACACGGGGATGCCGTCCACGGTCGTGCCGCCCTTGCCGGGCGTGACGCCCGCGACGATCTGCGTGCCGTAGTCGCGGCTCGCGAGCGCGTGGAACTTGCCCTCGCGGCCCGTGAGCCCCTGCACGACGAGGCGCGTGTCCTTCGAGATCCAGCTTGCCATCTCAGGCCACCTTTCCAAGCGACGCGATGACCTTTTCGGCCGCGTCCTTCATGTCGTTGGCGGGGATGACCGCGAGGCCGGAGCTCTTGAGGATCGCCTTCCCCTCCTCGACGTTCGTGCCCTCGAGGCGCACGACGACGGGGACCTTGATGCCGATCTCCTGGATGGCGTTCACGACGCCCGTCGCGATGATGTCGCACCGCATGATGCCGCCGAAGATGTTGATGAGAACGGCTTTCACGTTCGGGTCGGAGAGGATGATGCGCATCGCGTTCTTGACCTGCTCCTCGTTTGCGCCGCCGCCCACGTCGAGGAAGTTCGCGGGCTTGCCGCCCGCGTACTGGATGATGTCCATCGTGGCCATCGCGAGGCCGGCACCGTTCACCATGCAACCCACGTTCCCGTCGAGCTTGATGTAGTTGAGGCCGAACTTCGACGCCTCGACCTCGAGCGCGTCCTCTTCGTCGAGATCGCGGTACTCCTTGATGTTCGGGTGGCGGAAGAGCGCGTTGTCGTCGAAGTTCATCTTCGCATCGAGCGCGATGATGTCTCCGGCTCCCGTGACGAGAAGCGGGTTGATTTCGGAGAGCGAGGCGTCCGTGGCGACGTACGCCTTCGCGAGCGCGATGAAGAACCCGATGGACTTCTTGTGCGTCTCGCCCGTGAGAGAGAGTGCGTCCGCGAGCTTGCGCGCCTGATAGGACTGGAGGCCCCAGGCCGGGTCGAAGGGCTCCCTGACGATCGCGGTCGGGTCTTTCGCGGCGACGACCTCGATTTCCATGCCGCCCTGTTTGCTCACCATCATGACGGGCTGGCCGATCGCGCGATCGAGGGTGATGCCGAGGTAAAGCTCCCGGGCGATGTCGAGCGCTTCCTCGACGAGGATCTTCTTGACCTTCTGGCCTTGCGGTCCCGTCTGGTGCGTGACGAGCTGCATGCCGAGGATCTTCTTGCCGAGCTCGACGGCCTCGTCCGGGCTCTTCGCGAGCTTGACGCCGCCGCCTTTGCCGCGGCCGCCGGCATGGATCTGCGCCTTCACGACGGCACGCCCGCCGAGTTCCTTCGCGATGCGGCCCGCCTCCTCGGGCGAGTCCGTGACCTGGCCGCGCGGCGTGGCGACGCCGAACGTGCGGAGGATTTCCTTGGCCTGGTATTCGTGTATTTTCATGGGACCGGAAAGGGTATCAGAAGGAAAACAGCGCGCTCCATGATGAAACTGCCTCATATCCTCCTCTTCGCGCTCGCCGTCCCCGGCCCACTCGCTGCACAGGCGCTCGTGAGGACGCCGTCCGACGTCGTCGAGGTCGCGCCGCTTCCCGCGAACGCCGCGGCGTCGCTCGTGAGGGAGATCGTCGCGGAGCTGAAGGCGGACGATCTGGTGGCGCTCCAGTCCCGTTTCGACGAACAGCTGAAGGCGGCGCTGCCGGACGAGAAGCTGCGCGGGTTCTGGGCGGGCGTGCGCGCGAAGGCCGGGCGCCTGAAGTCGTGTGCGGAGCCACACATCAACTGGGTCGCGGAATACACGCTCGCGTTCACGAGCTGCACGTTCGAGAAGCAGGGGGCCGAGCTGAAGCTCACGTTCCATTCCGACGGGCGGCTGGCGGGCATGTTTCTCGAAGCCGGCGGAGCGTCGCGCCCCGACTGGACGGCGCCGGCCTATGTGACGCAGGGCGCGTTCCGCGAGCGCGAGGTGCAGGTCGTCTCGGGCTCCGTGTCCCTTCCCGGGACGCTGGCCATGCCTGCGGGCGACGGGCCCTTCCCGGGCATCGTCCTCGTGCACGGCTCGGGCCCCCAGGATCGCGACGAGACGATCGGCGGATTCCGCCCGTTCCAGGATCTCGCGCAGGGCCTCGCGTCGCGCGGCATCGCGGTGCTGCGTTACGACAAGCGCACGAAGGTTTACCAGAAGGAGCTCGCGGGCACGCGCGACCTGACCATCCGCCAGGAGGTGATCGATGACGCGCTCGCGGCAATCAACCTCCTGCGCGCCACGCCGGGCGTCGACGGGAGGCGCGTCTTCCTCGCCGGCCACAGTCTCGGGGCGATCCTCGCGCCGCGGATCGGCGTTCTCGATGGCTCTCTGGCGGGCGTGGTGCTGCTCGCGGCTCCTTCACGGCCCATGTCGGAAGTGGTTCGCGACCAGGCGCGATCGCTCCTCGAGCCGGGAGCGACCGAAGCCCAGCGGCTGGCGGCGCCCGGCGTTTTGAAGGAAGCGAGCGCGCTGGCCGACGTCTATGCGGGCCGGCCCGGACCGCCTTCCGGCCTGATCCTGGGCGCACCGGTGTCGTACTGGCTCGACCTGAAGTCCTATTTTCCGCTCGAGGCCGCCCGTTCCCTCGGCAGGCCGCTTCTCATCCTGCAGGGCGAACGCGACTACCAGGTCTCGATGGCCGACTTCGCCGGGTGGAAAAAAGAGCTCGGAGGCCGCCCGGGCGTCGCCCTCAAGTCGTATCCGACTCTGAATCATCTCTTCGCGGCCGGCGAGGGACGGAGCACGCCGGCCGAGTACGAAAAGCCCGGCCACGTCGCCGCCGAGGTCGTCGAGGACATCGCGGCCTTCGTGAAGAAGTCGCCGCCCGCGCCGGCGGGAGCTCCGTGACGCGCGGGAGGCCGGTGCGCGAAACCGCCTCTCAGAGACGCGCGGCGATCGCGCCGACGAAGAACTTCGGGTAGCGCGCCGCGACGGCGTCCAGGTCCGGGACCAACGTGACGTCGCGAAAGCCGGCCGCCAGGAAGCTCGCGCGCCAGGCCGCGGGTGAGAGGAACCCGTGATTCGGCCGGAGAACCGGGTCGAGCTTCACGTCCGTGAAGCTCGTGAGAAAATTGAAGACGAAATCGACGTAGGAGGGCGGCGGATGCGCGCCGGGCTTCACGCACTCCGACACCACGACGACCCCGCCCGGTTTCAGCGCGGCTTTCGCCTCGGCGAGAACGAAGCCGAGGTCCGGCGCGACGTGGAAGCAGTTGACGGAGTAGACGGCGTCGAAAGAGCCCGGTGCGACGCCCTGCTCGTCCCACGGCTTCGTCATGTCGAGCTTCGCGGCCTCCACGCGAGTCCCCGCGGCTGCCGCGGCGCGTGCCGCACGCTCGCCCCGGCGCGCGAATGTCGGGACGAGCTCGGTGAAGCGCCAGCGCGCGATGCGCGCGCCGAGGCGCCGGAGCGCGACCTCGGCCGCGCTCCCGCAGCCGCCCCCGACCTCGAGTACTTCGGCCCCGGCCGATGGAAGGACGCGCGCGAGCGCCTCTGCGCCGAGAGTGTTGTTGATCGCGTAGAGGATGTTCGCGTTCGAGAAATATCGGATCCAGAGCGGCAGGCGTGCGGGGGAGAACAGGATCTCCTCGCCCGTCTTTTTCCCGCGAAAGAACTCCGTCGCCTCGGCGGCCAGAAGCGTCACGATCTCGGCGCCGACGGCGGCATCGGGCTCGGTGGCGGCGAGCTCGGCGGCGAGGGATTCGACCGAGGGCCCGCCCGCTGCGAGCGGCGCCGCGGCGAGGGATGCGCTGGATTTTCCTCCCTCATTCACCTTTCCAAGAAATCCCGCGTGGATGAGCTTCTCGACCATGTAGTGGAACGCGGGCTGCGTGCGCGGGGGCAATTCCTCTTCAGCAGAAAATTCCAGGGCGACCTCCTCGAAAATGCGGAGGCAGGCCGCGTCGACGAGCTCGTCGTAGATCTCGGTCGCGACGAGGAATCGCTGCGAGAAGAGCGCGCGGACGGCGCCGTCGGAGATGGCGCCGACCACGTCGGGGAAATCGCGGGCGACGGTGCGCATCGGCCCGAGGATGATACGAGGACCCGCTTTTCATAGAATCCCGCCGCATGCTCGTCAGAATCGCTCGGCATGGCGAGAGCGAGGGCAATTTCGCCGGCTCGTTGCAGGGCTCCCGCTTCGACACGCCTCTTTCGGCGCGGGGGAGCCGCCAGGCGGAATATCTCGCGATCCGCCTCGCGGGCGAGGCGATCGACGCCGTGTGGGCCAGCCCGCTGATCCGGGCTCGCGAAACCGCGGCCATCGTGGCGGCTCCGCTCGGCCTCGGCGTTTCGCTGGACGCCGACCTCGTCGAATTCGACTGGGGCGTCTGGTCGGGCCGCCCGTTCACGGGCGAGATCGAGAGAGAGGTTTCGGGCGTGAGAGCGCGCTGGCGGGCGGGCGAAACGGACCTGGCTCCGTCCGGGGGCGAGTCGCCGGCGCGCGCCGCCGTTCGGGCCGAACGCTTTCTCGCGCGGCTGCAGGCCTCGGGAGCGCGCGCCCCGCTGATCGTCGCCCACGGGCGCTTCAACCGCATCCTCATGACGCGGCTCCTCGGGCGAGAGCTCGGGCGAATGGACGAGATCCGCCAGCGGAACGGTTCGATCTCCGCCTTCGAATGGGACGGATCCGCACCGGCGAAGCCGCTCCTCCTCGACGACGTCTCTCATCTGCCGCCGGAGATCAGGACCGTCTCGGTTCTCTCCGACAGCGTCAAGTAACCCGCGTCACGCCGAAGTGACGTCTCGGGCTCCGGGCGTCGGTGTTCCCTTCGGCGCGTCGACGCCCGCGCTCCTGATCGCCTTCGCCGCGATGCGCGCGATGAAGATCGTGGCGACGACGGCAGCGACCGCGAGGCTGATCTTGATGGCCTTCTGGAGCGCCGTCGCGCTTCCCGTCACGTCGCCGAGGGCGGCGCCGAAGTAGACGTAGGCGAGCGTGCCCGGGAGCATCGCGATCCAGCTCGCGAAAAAATACGACGCGAGCCTCACCGGCGTCAGGCCGAAGAGGTAGTTCACGATCGTGAAGGGGAAGACCGGAGAGAGCCGGACGAGCGCGACGATTCTCGCCCCCTCCTTCTCGATCGCCCGGTTCAGACTGCCGAACGTCTCGTTCCCCTCGGCGATCTTCTGCACGCGCTGCCGGAAAGCGCCGCGGGCGAGAAGGAAAGCGAGCGTGGCCGCGGTGACGGAAGAAAGAGAAACGAGGATCGTCCCGGTCGCGAGGCCATACACGGCTCCAGCCGCGAGCGTCATGATCGCCGCGGGGCCCCCGGGGATGAGTGAGGCGCCGATGTAAACGGTGCCGAAGATGAGGTACCCGAGCGCCCCTTGCCCTCTCACGTAGGTCTTGAGCTCCTCGATCCACGTTGCGATCGGCAGCAGCCGGAAGAGAAGGAAGAGGCCGGCGACGACGACGGCGGAGAGGGCCGCTTTCGCGAAGGGAAAAGGCTTTTTCGCGGCTACGGCTGGCGGGCCGGCAGTGGCTTCGGCCATGGCTATCTCCTGAGAAACGCGGCGAGCTTCGTGAGGATCTTCTTGCGAGAGGGCGTGAGAGACGTCTTGACGTATTCGCGGGCCACCGCGCCGTGGATCTCCGACAGCGACGGATACGCGTGGATGACCGAAGCGAGCGCCGAGAACGGGAGCCCGTTCTTCTTCGCCAGGACGATCTCGCCGAGGAGGTCCCCCGCGTGCGGATGCACGATCGTGGCGCCGAGGATCTTCCCCTTCGGGTCGACGAGCACCTTCGCGAAGTTGTTCTCCCAGGTCCCGTCGCAGACCGCCCGGTCGTTGTGCTCGAACGGGGCGCGAAAGACGCGATGGGAGACGCCGTTCTTCGCCGCCTCCTCCTCGCCGAGGCCCACGTGCGCGATCTCGGGATCCGTGTACGTGATCCACGGCGTGTTCGCGACGTCGCACGAGGCCAGGGCGACCGGGGAGAGCGTATTCCGGAGGACGATGCCCGCCTGGTAGCCCGCCCAGTGGGTGAAGAGATACGGGCCCGCGACGTCGCCGATGGCCCAGACGGACGGTACGTTCGTGCGGCACTTCGCGTCGATCGCGATGCCGCGCGTGCCGAATTTCACGCCCACGGCTTCGAGGTCGAGCCCCTCTATGTTCGGGCGGCGCCCGGTCGCGACGAGGATCTCGTCGACGTCGACCTCGAATTCCGCGCCGCTCTTCGACTTCACCGCCACGACCTTCCTGCCGTCCCGCTTCGCAACCCTCGTGGCGGAGGAGTTGTCGTGGATCGTGACGCCCTCGGACACCAGCTCCTTCACGAGGACGGCCGCGACGTCGGCATCCTCCTTCGGACAGATGTGCGGAGTGGACGACACGATCGTGACCTTCGACCCGAGGCGGGCGAAGGCCTGCCCGAGCTCCGCCCCGATCGGCCCGCCACCCATGACGAGGAGACTGCCGGGGAGTATCCGCGTGTGCCAGACGGATTCGTTCGTGAGGTAGCCCGTCTCCTCGAGGCCGGGGATCGGCGGGATGTTCGCGCGTGAGCCCGTCGCGATGACGACGTGCCGCCCCCAAACGGCGGTCCCGTTCACGTCGACTTCGTGGGCGGATCTGAGCCGCCCCGGCCCGAGGAGGACGTCCACGCCGAGGGCCTCGAAGCGTTCGACGGAATCGTTTGGGGCGATGTGGGCCTGCGCGCCGCGAACGTAGTCCATGACGGCGCCGAGATCCTGCGGGCCGGGATCGTTCACGCCGCGGATCGCGAAACGCCCTGCCTCCCGGCCGGCGTGCGCGGCCTTCGCGGCGCGCAAGAGCGCCTTGGAGGGCACGCAGCCGTACTGCAGGCAGTCGCCGCCCATCGCGCGCACGGCGATCCCGCCCTCCGGAGTGAAGGGCAGCGCGTGCTTCTCGACCAGCGCGACGCGGGCGCCCAGTCCGGATCCGCCGGCGGCGACGACGAGGCCGCCGGAACCCGCGCCGATCACGACGAGGTTGTAGCGTTCCATCTGTGCTCCTTCCGGAATTACGGATGCAAGTTTCCGATCAGATGCCGGAGGAGGAAGCCGGTTGCGGACGTAAACTGTCGTGGGAGGTTAGCTCAGCGGGAGAGCGTCTGCTTTACACGCAGCAGGTC
>OCTA010000934.1_pt1 | contig 27345 bp, 28 predicted proteins | sample 1538991 | NCBI WGS metagenome assembly OCTA01 (sample SAMEA3539302, study PRJEB22396) | soil metagenome | biome: tundra; feature: field; material: soil | place: USA | collected 2010-05 | depth 0.15 m | reverse complement strand
TCACTCAGCACTACGCGATCGACAACTACGACGACCTGCCCCGGCGGCTCAACCGCGTCACCGTGGCCGGCGACGTCCCGGTCGGCATCGACGGCCAGCCGAGCTACTCGGTCAAGGGCGACGCCTCGCACTACACCCCGGTGGCCACTCCGGTCGCCGATGGCCGGACCGCCTGAGAGCCGCCTAAGACAGGAGCAGCTTCTGACCACCTCGGCGTCCCCCCGCACCATGCACCTTGCCGTCGCGCTTGACGGCGCCGGCTGGCATCCCGCCGCCTGGCGCGAGCCGCGGGCCCGGCCGGCCGAGCTGCTCACCGCCCGCTACTGGGCGGATGCCGTGGCCGAGGCCGAACGCGGCTTGCTCGACTTCGTGACGATCGAGGACGGACTCAGCCTGCAGTCCTCCCGGTACGACGAGCCGGACGGGCGCACCGATCAGGTGCGCGGTCGTCTCGACGCGGTCCTGATCGCCGCCCGGGTGGCGCCGGTCACTCGTCATATCGGGCTGGTGCCGACGGTCATCGTCACCCACACCGAGCCGTTCCATGCGTCGAAGGCGATCGCGACGCTGGATTATGTCAGCGGCGGCCGGGCCGGGGTCCGGATCCGGGTGTCGGCCAGCCCGCACGAGGCCAGGCACTTTGGCCGCCGCGAGTTCCCGCCACTTGACCTGCGCAAGCGCGACGACCCGGCGGTTCAGGAGCTGGTGGCGGGATTGTTCGGCGAGGCCGCCGGCTACGTGGAGGTGATGCGGCGGCTGTGGGACAGCTGGGAGGACGACGCGGAGATCCGGGACGCCGCGACCGGCCGGTTCATCGACCGCGGCAAGCTGCACTACATCGATTTCGCCGGAGCTTACTTCAGCGTCAAGGGCCCGTCGATTACCCCGCGGCCGCCGCAGGGGCAGCCGGTCGTCAGCGCGCTCGGGCACGCGGCCGCGTCCTGCCAGCTGATCGCCCAGGCGGCCGACGTCGGCTACGTGACACCGCGAGACGCCGACCATGCCCGGGCCATCGTGACCGAAATCCGCGCGGCCCAGGTCGCCGCGGGCCGCGCGCAGGACACCATCCACGTACTCGCCGACCTGGTGGTGTTCCTCGGCGAGCACGAGCAAGCCGCGTCCAGCCGGAAGGACCGGCTGGACGAGCTGGCGGGGGAGCCGTACGCCAGCGACGCGGCCGTCTTTACCGGGACGGCCGGGCAGCTGGCGGATCTGATGCAGCAGTGGCAGCAGACCGGGCTGACCGGTTTCCGGCTACGTCCCGGTGCCATCCCCGGCGATCTCGAGGCGATCAGCCGGGCCCTGGTTCCCGAACTGCAGCGCCGTGGCGCGTTCCGCTCGGCGTATGAGCCAGGCAGCCTGCGGGGCCGGCTCGGGCTGCCCCGGCCCGCCAGCCGCTATACCGCCGCTAGCTCCGGGAGCAGCCGACCATGACCAAGCCAGTCAAGCAGGTCCATCTCGCCGCGCACTTTCCCGGCGTGAACAACACGACGGTCTGGAGCGACCCGCGCTCGGGCAGCCACATCGAGTTCAGCTCCTTCGCGCATCTGGCCCGGACGGCTGAACGCGCCAAGTTCGACTTCCTGTTCCTCGCCGAGGGCTTGCGGCTGCGGGAGCAGAACGGCGAGATTTACGACCTCGACGTGGTGGGCCGCCCGGACACCTTTACCGTCCTGGCCGCGCTCGCCGCGGTCACTGACCGGCTCGGCCTGGCCGGCACGATCAACTCCACTTTCAACGAGCCGTATGAGGTGGCGCGGCAGTTCGCCAGCCTGGACCACTTGTCCGGCGGCCGGGCCGCCTGGAACGTCGTCACTTCCTGGGACGCGTTCACCGGGGAGAACTTCAGGCGCGGCGGCTTCTTGCCGCAGCACGCCAGGTACGAGCGAGCCCGTACCTTCCTGCAGGCCACCTGGGATCTGTTCGACTCCTGGCGCGGAGATGAGATCATCGCCGACCAGGCGTCCGGCCAGTTCCTCACCGAGGCCAAGGCGGGCGCGTTCGAGCACCACGACGTGCACTTCGACATCAGCGGTCAGTTCAACGTGCCGCGCAGCCCGCAGGGACGGCCGGTCATCTTCCAGGCCGGCGACTCCGAGGAGGGCCGCGAGTTCGCCGCCTCGAGCGCGGACGCGATCTTCAGCCGGCCCGGCACGCTGGCCGAAGGCCAGGCGTTCTACGCCGACGTCAAGGGCCGCCTGCCCAAGTACGGCCGGACGCCAGACCAGCTGCTGATCTTGCCGGCCGCGACCTTCGTCCTCGGCGATACCGGCGCCGACGCCGCTGAGCTGGCCAGGCAGGTGCGTCTTCAGCAGGTCAGCGGGCAGACCGCGATCAAGTTCCTCGAGCAGCTGTGGAACCGGGACCTGTCCGGCTATGACCCCGACGGGCCGCTGCCAGATATCGATCCCGATCCGGGCGAGAACACCATCGCCCGCGGCCGGGCGAGTGTACGGATGTACCGTGATCCGCTGGCCACCGCGGCGCAATGGCGGGCCAAGGCAGCGGAGCAGCGCCTGTCCATCCGCGAGCTGATCATCGAAGTCACCGGGCGGCAGACGTTCGCCGGGTCCCCGGCGACAGTCGCCGAGGCGATCGACACGCTGGTCCAGGCGGATGCCAGCGACGGATTCATTCTCGTCCCGCACATCACGCCGGGCGGCCTGGATGAGTTCGCCGACACGGTCGTGCCGTTGCTGCAGGAACGCGGGGTCTTCCGGTCCGGCTACGAGGGGCCCACGCTGCGCGAGCACCTGGGCCTGGCGCCGCTAAAGGAGGAAACATCGCCACCATCCCGCTTACCGTGCTCGATCTCGTCCCGGTCAGCTCAGGCTCCACCGCCGCCGAGGCGCTGCGGAACAGCATCAACCTGGCCCAGGCCGCGGAACGCTTCGGCTACTCCAGATACTGGTTCGCCGAGCACCATCTCAATCCCGGCGTCGCCGGGACCTCCCCAGCCGTCGTCCTGGCTCTGACCGCGGCCGCGACCTCGGCGCGCAGTCCCAGGACTACACCGAGCAGGTCGGCGACATTCTCGCCCTGCTCCGCGGCACCTACCGGTCGCCCGAGGGCGTCGAGGCGCACGTCATCCCGGGGGAGAGCGCGGACGTGCAGGTGTGGATCCTGGGCCGCAGCGGCGGCGAGAGCGCCGAGGTGGCCGGGGCGAACGGCCTGCGGTTCGCCGCCAGCTACCACGTCAGCCCGGCCACCGTGATCGAGGCCGCGGACGGCTACCTGGCCGCGTTCCGGCCCTCCGCCGACCTCGCCCGGCCCTATGTGAGCGTCTCCGCTGATGTGGTGGTCGCGGCGGATGAGGCCACCGCGCAGGAACTGGCCGCCGGCTACGGCCTGTGGGTCCGCAGCATCCGCTCCGGCGAGGGTGCGATCGCCTTCCCGACCCCCGAACAGGCCCGGGCGCACGCCTGGACCGACGCCGACCGGGACCTGGTCGCCGACCGGGTGGACACCCAGTTCACCGGCTCCCCGGGACAGGTCGCCGACCAGCTCGAGCAGCTCCAGGAGGCGACCGGCGCCGACGAGCTGATCATCACCACCATCACCCACGGCCACGCCGACCGCGTCCGCTCCTACCAGCTGCTGGCCGAGGAATGGAATAGCCGCTGAGCCGCCCAGGATCAGGCAGTTTCGGATTGGAGGATCTCGGCCACGGGGCGGCGGGCGCCGATGCGGGAGGGAATGGCGGTAAGCCCTGCCACCACAAGCAGGGTCCCTGCCACCACGGCGAGCAGCTGCCATGCCGGCGGGACGGCCAGCGTCTGCCCGTTGCTTACGGCCGCGTACAGCGCGATGCCTGCCGGGATGCCGGCCATGGCGCCCGGCAGGGCGGGCAGTAGCTGCGCCGCCGACAGCCCGGCGGTGACCTGCCGGGGGTTCGCGCCGAGCGCACGCGCCAGCGCCGATGGACGCCTCGCGTCGAGCACCGTCGCCCAGGTGATGAAGACCGCGTTGACGGCCGCCAGGACGACCAGCGCTACCGTGACGACCAGCATCACCTGGCCTACCGGGTCGGTCCCAGGACCGCCTAGGGCGTTACTGGCGCGGTAGACCAGCACGGCGACGATCGTGGTGACCGTGATCGCGATACTGGCTCCGCTCAGCACGATGCGGCGCGGGCGGCGGGACGCCAGCCGCAACCCGAGCAGCAGTGGGACCGGCATCCGCGCCGAGACCGCGATCAGCCAGGCCCTGCGCCGTGGCGGGCGGGCCGCGTCGGCCAGCGCGCGGACCGTGCTGGTGCGGGCGGCGCGGAGGGCAGGGACGAGCGTCGCGGCCACTGCCACCGCCAGCGCGGCGGCTACCACCAGCGCGACCGCGGGTACGGTGAGCGGCGGTGCACCCGGGGCCCTGGCCAGGCCGGGGAAGAGGCTGGGACGGGTGAGCAGCGGAGTGGCCAGCCATCCCGCCGCCAGCCCGGCCGCCGCCGCGATAAGCGCCAGGACCAGGTACTCGGCCAGGAGCACGGCAGCGACCAGCCCCGGCGTGCCGCCTACCGCCTTGAGCAGCCCAACCCGCCGGGTCTGCTCCGCCATCCGGCCCCCGACCAGCACGGCCACGCTGGCCACCGCGAGCAGACCAAGCAGCCAGCTGCCAACCAGCATGACCAGCTGCTCGTTCGTCACCACCTGGGTGTCCAGGCCACGGATGAACTCCCAGGACCACAAGATGCCGGTGCCGTCGTCCGCGGCGTGCGCGCTGACGAACGCCGGGGCCCCGGCCGGGTTGGCCAGCTTCAGGTTCAGCGTGAAGGACAGTGGGTGCGCGACGGTGGCCAGGCTCCGGGCATCGGCCCGGGTGAGCCAGATCAGGCCGGGAGAGGTCGGCGGGTCAGTGGGGTTGGCGGCGGTGACCGCGATCCCGGCCACCCGGAACGGCCGGCCGTTCAGGGTCACCGAATCACCGGCGCGGATGCCGAGAGCGTCGGCGAAGCTGCGCTCGACCACCACCCCGCCGTTGCGTACCCAGGTGCCCTGGGTCAGCTTCGGCTGGTCGACCGGGGACGGTGCCTGGTCGCGCCCCTCTGCCAGCACCGGCACCGTGAGGCCGCGTGCCCGCAGAACGGGGCTGGCGACCGGATACGGCCCGGTGTGGCCGATCACGCCCGGGGCGTGGGCCAGCGCCGTCACGTCGGCGGGCGGCCCGCCCCAGGCCACCACGTCCGGCCCGGCGGTGGCCGCCCGGGTGCTCTGGTACGACGCGCTGGTGGTCACCCCGTGCAAGACAAGCCCGAGGGTCAGTGTGGTGGTGGCGGCCATGATCACGAGCAGCAGCAGCACAGCCTCGCCGGAGCGACGCCGCAAGTCCCGGGCGGCGAGGCGGCACACGAGCAGGATCCGGCCCATGACCTCAGCCCTCGATCCCGGCTAGGGTCCCAAGGTGGCCCGTGGTGCCGCCGGTCAACCTGGTCTCATCGATGAACGCGCCGTCACGCATCGAGATCAGCCGGTCAGCGGTGGCCGCGATCCGCGAGTCGTGCGTGACGATCACCAGCGTTTGCCCGGCCGCATGCAGGCTGTCGAACAGCCGGAGCACGTCGAGCGTGGCCTGACTGTCGAGATTGCCGGTGGGCTCGTCAGCCAGGATCACGAGCGGGTCGTTGGCGAGAGCGCGCGCGATCGCGACCCTCTGGCGCTGGCCCCCGGACAGCGCCGTGGGCAGGAACTTCGCCCGGTCAGCCAGCCCGACCTGTTCCAGCAGGCCGGCGGCCCGCCGTCGGGCCGCTCGCGGCGAGCGCCCGGCCAGCAGCGCGGGCAGCTCGACATTCTCCACGGCGGTGAGCTCATCCATCAGGTGGAAGGCCTGGAACACGAAGCCGACAGCGTCGCGCCGCAGCCGCGCAAGCGCTCGTTCCCCCATCTGGTCGACGCGGCGCCCGTCCAGCCATATTTCCCCGCCCGAGGACCGGTCCAGCCCGCCCAGCAAGTGCAGCAGCGTCGACTTCCCGCAGCCGCTCGGCCCCATCACCGCCACCGTCTCGCCCGCTGCGACCTCCAGGTCGACCCCGTCGACCGCGCGCACCAGCCCCTCTCCCTTGCCGTACTCCTTGCGCAGCCCGTGGGCGCGCAGCATAGATGTACTGCTTGTATCGCTCATAATTGACCCTTCAGGGCAGTCCAGTTTCGTTCGCATGCCTCCAGCCAGCGCAGGTCCGCCTGCAACCGGAGCACGATGCCTTCCAGCAGCAGCGCGGCGTCCGAGCGGTCCGGCTCGGCCATGGCGGCGCGCTGCGCGTCCCGCAGCCGGCGCAGCAGCTCGCGGCGCTGTGCGTCCACGATGACCAGCGGATCAGCCAGCCGCGCCGCCGCGGCCGCGACTAGCTTGAGATGGAATTCGGTCAGGTCCGTCCTGCCCTACGACCGGAGAGATGCTGAAGTGCGGGCAGCACGGGCGCCCGCCTCGGTTGATTCAGCCCCAGCGGGCCCCGAGCGAAAGCTCGGCCGCGAGGTTCGCCTGTACCGACGCCACGGCGCGGAACGCCTCCCGCAGGTAGGACCGGGCCAGCGGGTTCAGCGCCTTGGGGTCGATGAAATCGTCCGGTGCCTGCCCCCGCCTTAGCTGCTCGACCTGATGATCAAGGCGCAGCGAGAAGATGAAGCCGAACGCCTCCATCAGCGTGCGCGCCTCCGCACTCTCCATGGTCCCGGCCGCCTCGGCCGCGCGCAGCCGCTCCAAGGTCGAGGCGCTTGCGATCCCGGCCGCCATCCCGGCCCAGCGGGCGAGGTCGACGATCGGGATCATCCCGCCGTGCTTGATGTCGAGCTGCCCGCGGCGCTCGCCCGAGTGCTCGACCACGAAGTCGCGCAGAAACCCGGTGGGCGGCCGGAACGACAGCGCGAAGCGGGCCAGCAGCCGCAGCAGGTAGGGATGATCCGGGTACGGCCGCGCCTCCCATAGCCCGCTGGTGACCGATCCCCGGGTGCTCCACACCGGGCGGCTGTCGGTGATCACCGACACCAGGATCAGCGCCTTCTCCTGGGTCGGGTCCTCACTCAGGCTCCGCGCGGCCCGGTGCCAGGAGGCCAGCGACCGGGCGAACAGCGGGTTGGCGGCGCTCGCTCCGTGGGCGTCGGGCGACATCCCGCACGCCCGCAGGCCCTCGTCCACCGCCTGGGCCACCCGGCCCAGATAACCGGCCACCTGGCCGGGGTCCCGGCCGCTCGCCTCCGGGCTTTCGTCTTCCCAGGCCAGCGCGCTGTCCACGTCAGAGGACGGCAGCGCCTCACGCCGCGCCAGGCTGCCGAGCGCGAACCAGGTGAACGGCACGGGCGGGTCGCCGGCGTCCCGGACAGCCAGCTCCACCAGCCGCCGGGTCAGCGCGTCGAGGACGACCGAACGGACCGCCGCCACGTGCTCGGCCGCCACCCGCGCGTCGTGCAGCGCGATGATCGTCGGGTTCAGCCCGGCCGCCACGGCCGCCAGGTCGGCGGGGCTCTCCGCCAGCGCGATGGCCCGGCGCAGCAGGAGCGGCTTGCGCCCCTCGGCGGCGACCAGGTCGCCGTCGTCGACCACGCCCAGCACCTCGCCGGCCGCGGACAGGACCGGGATGTGATGCACGTTCCGCTCGAGCATGTCGAGCAGGACGTCGCCGCCCAGCCGGTCGGCGGTCACGGTGTAGGCGGGCTCGGTCATGATCGCGGAGACCGGCGCGTCCGGGCTGAGGCCCGCCGCGATCACCCGTGACCGCAGGTCCCGATCGGTCACGATGCCGAACGTGCCGCCGTGCGGCACTAGCACCGCGCTCGCGCCCTGATCGGTCATCCGCTTGGCCGCCTCGCGGACGGGCTCGCTGCCCTGGCACATCAGCGGCGGCGTCCTGATCAGCGTGGCCACGCGGCTCTGCACCGGGTCTGAGCGGGGATCCGTCGGTGCCGCGGTGACGGCGCCGTCCACGATCGACTGCGCGACGAACCGGAGTACGTCCGGGCGGGCCAGCAGCGGGCGCATCACGTCGGCCGGGATGCGATAGCAGACCGTGTCCTCGGCGGCCCGCGCCTCGAAGCCGGTCGGCAGCCCGGAGATCATCGACGCGTGCCCGAACAGCTCGCCCGGGCCGAGCAGGTCGAGGACGCGCCCGTCGTGGATGACTTCGACCGACCCGCTGCGGACCACCCAGAGGTACTCGACCGGCCCGGCGCCCTGCGAGAAGATCGTCTTTCCCCGCGGGATGACCTCGGTCTCGGTCACCGCGGCGACGCGGGCCAGGTCATCCGCCCCCACCGCGTCGAAAGGGGGAAACGAGCCGAGGAAGCCGACGATGTCCCCCACCGGGTCAGACCAGCTCGCCGCCGCCGGCCACGGTTACCACGTCAGTGGCCCGGTGCTCGGCCAGCACCGTCGCCGGCCGGCCGTGGTGCTTCACCAGGTAGTAGATGACGCCCACGCCGCCGAGCAGGCCGGTGAAGGTGAACGCGCCCCACTGGAAGTACCAGTGGTCCGCGCCGTAGACCGCCGGGCGCGGCCAGGCCAGGTTGATCAGGACGCCGACCTGGAAGACCACGGCCGTCAGGTTCACCAGCAGTCCCCAGCGGCCCAGCGAGAAGTAGGGACCGTGGTCGGGCGACGGCCACCTGCCGCGAAGCCGCGCGACCAGCAGCGGCCCGGTGACGCACAGGTAGGCGAGGTAGAACATGATGATCGCGACCGAGGTGAGCACGAAGAACGCCCGCTGGTTGCCCACGTTCAGGACCAGCAGCGCGATGGTCAGCACGCCGATGACGATCGAGGGGACCAGCGGCGTCTTGGACCGGCCGTGCACCTTCGCGACGGCCGAGGCGAACGGCAGCCGGCCGTCGCGGCCCATCGTGAAGATCATCCGGATGCCGCCGGTGTGCACGGCCAGCGCGCACACGGTGATCGCGATCAGCGAGTCGATCAGGAACACGTCGCCGGTGGTGCCGCCGAGCGTCGCCTTGACCAGGTAGGGCAGCCCGGAGGTGCCGAGCTGGGGGGCATGGATGTTGGGTACCGACATCTCGCCGAACAAGATGACAAGCAGCCCCGCGATCCCGGCGGCGGCCAGCGCGCGGATGATCGCGGGCGGCGCGTGCCGCCGCGGGTCCATGGTCTCCTCGGCCAGCGACCCGGCGGTGTCGAACCCGTACATCACGTAGGCGCTCATCAGCCCGGCCACCAGGAAGGCGCCGAAGTAGCCGAACGTGGAGCCCTTGCCCAAGCCGAACGTGTCGAAGATGACGCCCGGGCCGCGGCGGATGTGCGCGGCGAGCAGGATGATCAGCACCGAGACGCCGACCAGCTCGGCCAGGACGCCGAAGTTGTTGATCCGCGCCATCAGCTTGACGCCGATCATGTTGATGATGGTGGTGAAGACCACCAGCCCCGCGGCCAGCAGCAGCGCGTTCTTGGCGCCACCGGACGTCGCGACCTGGCCGATGTCGGACTTGCCGCCGATGAACTCGAAGAACGCCGAGATCTGCGGGGCCACGACCTGGTAGGCGACCGCCACCGCGGCCAGCGTGACGATCGATCCCACGGTCAGTATCCAGCCGCCGAAAAAGGAGGTGAAGGGCCTGGCGATCTGCTTGGACCACTGGTAGACCGAACCGGCTAGCGGGTACTGCCCGGCCAGCTCGGCGAAGCACAGCGCGACCAGCATCTGGCCGATGAACACGGCGGGCCAGGTCCAGATGAACGCCGGACCGCCGGAGCCGAAGCCGAAGAAGAACAGCTCGAACACGCCGGTCATAATCGAGATGTAGCTGAACCCCGCGGCGAACGAGGAGAACAAGCCCAGGGATCGGTCGAGCTCCTGTTTATAGCCGAACTTGGCCAGCTCATCAGAGTCCACGCTAGGCACGGCCATCGCTCACCATCCTGGAGATGCGGCGGTATCCCCAGATGACACCATTTTTTGGAACCAGCCGTCAATGGACGGATGGTGGATTCGCGGATGCCCCCGCTGATGCGTTTGGATGGAGTGATGGCCAAGCCCAGCCGCAGCGGCGACATCCTCAGCCTCAGCAGCTTCGTGGTCCTGGGTCTGCCCGACGGCATGCTCGGCACCGCCTGGCCGTCCATGCGCGGCACCTTCGGCGCTCCGGTCGGTGAGCTCGGCCTCATCCTGCTCCTCGCCACCGCCGGGTCCGTCCTGGTCACGGCGTTCGTCGGCCGGCTGATCCTGCGCCTGGGGGTGCCCGCCTTGCTCGCCGCGGCCGGCCTGACTGCCGGCGCGGGCTACGCCGGCTTTGCCGTGGCCCCCGGGATGTGGCTGGTGCTGGCCGTGGCCGTGCTTACCGGCGCGGCGGCCGGCATGATGGACGCGGGGCTGAACACGGCGGTGGCCCTGACCGGCCGGCGCCGGCTGCTCAACCTGCTGCACGGGGCCTACGGCGTGGGCACGGCGATCGGCCCGCTGATCATCACCGCGGCCATCCTCACCGGCTCCTGGCGGCCTGCCTACCTGGCCATGTTCGCCCTGGACCTGGTCCTGGCGGGCTTCTGGCTGCGGCAATGGCGGCGCCACGGCGCACCCGCGGCGGCAGGACAACACGCCGCCACCGACGCCGAACCCCATCCGTCCGCCCGATGGACCCGCCGCCGGTACCGCGGCGTGGTGGCCGCCGGGATCGGCGTGTTCTTCGTCTACACCGGCCTGGAGGTGGGTGCCGGGCAGTGGGAGGCCAGCTTCTGCCGCGGCCACCTGAATATGTCCGCGGGCGCCACCGGCCTGGCCACCTTCGGCTACTGGGGTGCGCTGACCGCGGTCCGGATCGGCCTGGCCGTGCTGCCCCGCCCGGTGCCGCCGCAGGCGGTGGTCCGGTGGGGGAGTGCCGTGGCCGTGCTGGCCGCCGCGGTCATCTGGTGGCAGCCGGGCACCGTGGTCACCGTGCTCGGCTTCGCCGTCCTCGGCGCCGCCCTGGCCGGTGTCTTCCCGGCCATGATCTCCCTGACCCCGGTCCGCCTCGGCGACGCCAGCGCCCAGCACGTCATCTCCTGGCAGGTCGGTGCCGCGGCCGCAGGCGGCGCGGGCGTGTCCGCCGTGATCGGCCTGCTCATCGGCGCGACGAGCCTGGCCGCCCTGGGTCCCGCGATCACCGTCCTGGCCGTCCTGCTGGTCGGCGCCGAGCTCATCTTGACCCGGCTCGCCCCCGTCCGTCCCCAGCAGGAAAAGACGGACCGGTGCCCTGGCGCGTGAACGGCAGCTGGATCTCGAAGACCTGCTGGCCGACGTCGGCAACATCATCGACCATGTTGACCCAGACCTCCCGGCCCGGCCCCCCGGCGGTGCGGTAGTGGTGCTCGTCGGCCCACCGGGCCAGGTCGTGGTACACGAAGGGGAAGATGCTAGCGGCCGGTCCGCTGCGGACGGCCACGGCGGCCTCCTCGACTTCCGGCAGCACCAGGTACCTGGCCGGCGACGGCAGTTCGGCGGGCGGTTCGGCCACCGGCAGGGCCAGGTTGACCGTAAGGTCGTGGCCCGGCTCGCCCTCGTAGTAGAGGAGGTACGGTCCCGCCTCCTTCACCAGGTCCCGGATCCGCAGCTGCTTGAACTGCTCCTCGGCGCGGTTGACGGCAGGAACGATGTTCTCCGGGCCGAACTCCGGGGCCTCTTCGGTGATCACGACCACGCCCTGGGCGGGAAGTCTCTTCACCACGATGTCGTCTGCGGGCATGGCGCCCTCCCTTTCGATGTAGGACAAACGTGCTTCGACTCCGAGCAGCTGGCTCTGCTGCGCGTGGAGTCCTTGCTCCAGCTGAGCCCGGCGGAGCATGAGCATGCCGCGGAGCTCGTCCAGGGTGATTCCGGCCAGCAGCAGCCTGACCTGGTTCAGCGAGAGACCGAGGTCCTTCAGGGCGACGATCCGGTTGAGCTGCCCTAGCTGGTCCGCCGAGTAACCGCGGTAGCCGGTGTCCGGGTCAACCCGGGCCGGGCGCAGCAGCCCGATCTCGTCGTAGTGCCGCAGTGTCCGGACCGATACCGTGCCGAGCCGGGCAAACTCGCCGATGCTGAACATGGCACCACTCTGCCCCCCTAACGCAGCGTGAGAGTCAAGACCCCGCACCCGTCATCGTGGATAGAAACCTTCCTGCCAGGAAGGTTTCTATCCACGATCGTCCTTACCTGAGCTGGACGGTGACGGTGCGGAGCGTGGGCGGCAGGGTGACGGTGCCGGTGGCCTCGTTGACGGTGCCGGCGCTGGCGTGCGCGATGGCGTTGACGAACGCGGGCAGCTGGAACAGGACAGGGCCGGACGGGGCGTCCCCGGTCAGCGTCAGCGTGACGGTTTTACCGCTGGTGCTGATCTTCAGCCCGAGGTGCCGCCCGTTCGTCGTCGGGAAGTTCGCCAGGCTGATGACCTGCCCGCTGCTGACCCAGGCATTAGGCACGCCGCGGCCGACCACCAGGCTGCCGTCGGAGCGCTGCGCGGCCAGGGAGTCGAGCAGCACCATGTTGGCGTTGGCGATGCCCCAGGCGTGCGGCGACGACCCGTTGCCGGCCTCCGGATGGGTGCCGGTCCACGGCGAGCCGGGGTTCGGGAACTGCTGGCTTTCCCACCAGGAGTACGGCCCGCTCTGCCCGTTGGCGATCATGAACTGGTAGCTCAAGATGCCTTGATCCCGGTAATCGTTGCTGGCCAGCCCCCATTCGCCGTACCCGGCGTTGTACGCGGTGCTGTAGTACTGCGTCGGGTATCCGCCGAACGTGTTTGGCGGCAGCTGGCCGGCCAGCCGGGCGAAGCCGTACTTGTAGGTGGCGTCGATCAGGTTCAGGCCGGGGCCGTTCAAAGGCGCCCCGAACAGGTACCCGTCCCAGGCCCAGCGGCCGAACAGGAACGGCGCCGCCCAGTTGGCATCTTCGGCGTTGACGCACCGGTTGCCGGTGTTCGGCTCGATCATCGAGCAGGGCAGGTAGTTCAGGTGGCTGGCCGCGATCGTCGCGTTCAGCGTCTTGTTGACCGCCGCCAGCAGGCTCGAATACTGCGTCGCCGCCCAGCTCGCCTCGCTGGTGTTGCCCACCTGCTGGGCCAGCCAGTGATAGGACCACAGTCCCATCAGCGCCTCGTAGTTGTCGATCGTCCAGTACCCGTTGGCGTCGATGTCGTTGGTCTCTTCCATGATCCCGCCGGGTCCGGTCCGGTCGGCGGCGATCATGTGCGCGGTGTCCTCGATGCTCGGCTCGGTCTTTCCGCCGGGTCCCTCGGTGGCGAAGTTGGCCTTGACGAAGCTCGTGTCACCGGTCTTCAGCAGGTAGATGGCCCACACCCAGGGGTAGGTCCACACCCCGTCCAGGTACTGGGGCTGGTTGCCGCTCACGCCGATCACGTCGTGGCTGAATTCCTGGTCGTAGCCGTTGGCGCCGGTCTTGAGCTCGGCGCCGGAGCGGATGATCTGGGTGTAGATGAAGCCGGTCTTGTAGCCGTTGATCAGGCTGGCGTCCGGCAGCTGCGTGATCTGGGCGATCCCGGCCAGCTGGCCGTTCCAGTACGAGCGCATGTGCGCGAAGTGCTGGTCGAACCCGCCCGCCGCCACAATGGCACTCCAAGACGGGTACGCGTAGCTGCCGCCGAACTTGTCCGCGGGCACCGCGTAATCGTGGTTCACGGTCCCGTGCGCCGGCACCGTGTCCGAGGCCGAGTTCAGCGGGATCAGCCCGGCCGAGGCCTGCGGGTCGACGCTGATCGCCGCGCCGGTCGGGTTGCTCACCGAGACCCGGCTGTAGACGATCACGAACTCGTTCCCGCCGATCGAGACCTGGTCGCCGAAGTTGGTGATCGAGATCGCGGCACCGTCCCGGTGGAAGGTCGTCACCAGCGCGGGCAGGTAGCCGTTAGCGTTCGTCCAGGTGGTCGGGCTGTCGTCGTAGACCCCGTAGCCGTAGGTCGTGCCGGTCACGGGCGCCGTGCTGGCGCTGCCCGGGCCTGCGTCCGGGCCGCTGGTGTCGACCCAGAAGCTGCCACCCAGGCACGCCACCACACCCTGGCTGTTTCCGGCCCACCCGATCACGCTCGCGTCACCGAACGTCCCGTAAACCGTCTGGCTCCCGGTCGGCCCGTTAGGCGCGCAGCTGTAGGGCGGCGCCGTGGTGGCCGAGGCCACCGCGGGCATCGCGGTCGCGACGCCCGCGGCCAGCGCGGCCGCGGCCATCAGCACGAGGACGGCGCGTAGCCGTGCGGAACCTCTGGAGAAGGAAAGTCTGGAGAAGGAAGTGCAGACCCCATTGTCATGGGGGGGCCTCCTCGCCGCTCATTACCCGGCGCGGCATGGCCTATGCGGGCCACGCCGGGAATTGCTCGCGTTTGTCAGCCTGCGAGCGTACGCCTGCGGGTGGTCGGGCCGCCGGCAATTCGGCTGGGCGGCCGATGCGCCGCGTGGCCGCCGCGCGGCACCCTGGAGATCCAAGATCAGGCCGCGGCATGACCCCCGATGACCCCGGCCGCGCGTGAACGGAATCTGGATTGAACACCCCGCCCAGGCCCGGCACCGGCGCTCCGCGAACGGCCGGCTGAACGGACTGGCCCGCGAAGGCCCCCGTGTCTCAGTCCCGCCCGACCGGGAGTGTCCGCGAGGGCGGGAGCAGCCCGGTCAGGATGCGGGTCATCGCGCGGTCGAACAGCGGCTCCCGCCGGTCTGAGCCGCCCTCAGCCGCAGCGCGCGCCAGCGCGTCCGCCCCGGCCATGGCATCAGCCAGCGCGGCCGCGAGGTGCGGGTGCTGGCCGGCGGCGGTTATCTGGGCAAGGTAGCTGGCCAGCGAGCCCTGCCACCGGGCGGTGTCCTGCCCGGCCCGGCTCTGGGTGATCTCCGTCTGCGCGAAGAGCCGTACGGTGCCGGAGAACAGGCCGACCGTCTCCAGCTTGTCCGGCCCGGTAAGGTCCGTTCCGGCTAGTGCGGCCAGGGCGTGCTCGATGAAGGCGACCGCGTTCGGTCCAGGCAGGTTCCTGGTGGCGGGGACGTCGAGTAGCCAGGGGTGCCTGTGGTAGGTGGCGCGGCCTTGCTGAGCGATGCTGAGCAAATCGGTGACCGGGTGCCCGGAACTGCGCTCCGGGTAGGAGTATTCGCCGTAAGCCTGGTCGGCCATGAGCTCGACAAGCTCGTCCCTGGTGGCCACGTAGCGGTACAGGGAGGCGGGGGCGGTGCCGATGGCCGCCGCGGCTGAGCGCATGGTCACCGCGCCGAGACCGTGGGCGTCGGCCAGCGACACCCCGGCCGCGGCGATCTCGGCGCGGCTGTGCTCCGGAGCCGGGCCGCGGGCCGAACGCTCCGGGCGTGTCCAGATGCTCTGACCGCGGCCGCCGGCCTTCAGCTCGTCCTTCATTGCGAACACTGTATTCAGTAAGTTAGGCTTAAGATACAGCGAACATTGATCGCAGTTTCGAACCGGCAGGCCAATGGGGAGCGGACCAATGGGCAGCGAGTGGACGCCGGCGCAGTATGCGCGCAATGGCGCGGTGGAGATCGCTTACGATCGGCTGGCCGGCTCGGAAGGCGACCCGCTGCTGCTCGTCATGGGCCTGGCCGTCTCCAGGTTCTGGTGGCCGGCCGGACTGGGCCAGGCGTTCGCCGCCCGGGGGTTCGATGTGGCCCGTTACGACCAGCGGGATGCCGGGCAGTCAACCCGGATGCCCGACACGGGCGGCAGTAACCCGTTCGCCGCGGTGGCTCGCAAGCGGGGTGCCTACTCCTCCGAGGACATGACCGACGACGCGGTCGCCGTGCTGGACGCACTCGGCTGGGAACGGGCGCACATCTTCGGCGCCTCGCTCGGCGGGGTGATCGCCCAGCGCATCGCGCTCCGCCACCCCGGCCGGGTCCTCAGCGTCGTGTCGGCCATGGCCATGCCCAGCGACGTGTCTGGCATCGGAGGGGGCCGTTACGTGCGCTTCGGCCTGCTGGCTAAGCTCGCCCGGGCCAAGTTTCCCGAAGGCCGGCAAGGCGACATCCAGCTCTCGCTCATGCTCGCCCGCGCCGTCGCTTCCCCGGCCTACCCGTTCGACGAGGACGCCGCGCGGGAGTGGATCGAACGCGAGGCTGACAGCGGTCCCCGGGACACCAAGGCGCAGAGCAGGCAGGTCGGCGCTCCGTGGCACGGCCAGAAACTGCGCGAGCTGCATATGCCCGTCCTCGTCCTGCACGGTGACCGGGATCCCATCCTGCGCGTCAGCGCCGCCCGTGCTACCGCCAAAGCCATCGACGGCGCCCGCCTGGTGGTGCTGCCCGGGGTCGGCCACGACCTGCCCGCGCCGCTGTGGCCGGCCATCGCCAGCGAGGTGCGTCAGCTCGCCGACCAGGCGCGGGCCACGTCGGGCTGAACCCCGTGGGCCGGGCAGCCCTTCCGGCGCCAGCACGGTAAAGCTTCCAGCCCGGGCCCGTCCGGATCCTCGGGCTGGCGGGCGGATTGGTGATCGGGCCGGCTTTCGCTGGCCAGCGCGAGCGGTCGTCCCGGCGGGGGAGCGCCAGGTGCCTGCGGTGAGGGCCGATCGCGGCGGAGCACGGTGAGCAGTTCGGTGTAGGGGCCGATCAGGTAGGCCTCGTCATCAGGCCGGAACCGGGTCCGGCGCCGCGGCGGGTGCTCGAGGATCGCCTTGTCGGCGGCCCGCCTGATCGCGAGCACCCGGGTCCTGGCCGCCAGGTCGTTCATGGCCAGCCCGTGCAGCCCGCCCTGGGGGGTAATGGTCAGCCGGGCCACCAGCAGCGGCTCGTCGCCCGCGTAGAACGTGCTGAGCACGTCGAGGCCGAGCGCGGCGCCGACGAACCACGGTGCGGCCAGCGCCGCGGTCGAGCGGACCAGGGTGAACCCGAAGCTGTCCTTCACCGAACGGGCGAGCTGCGGATCGAAGATCCGGAGCACGACCGGCGTGGTCTCCCACCGCGCCCCGAGCTGGTCGCGCACGGCCAGGCCTGTTTCCAGGTTGGCGAGGTCGTCGCTGGTCACGACGGCGACGGCGGAGGCGCTGGTGAGCCGGACCGACTCCAGGACGACAGGCATGGTGGCATCGGCGATGACCACGGGCACGCCGAGGGCACGGATCTGCCCGAGGTGACGGTTGTGCTCGTTCTTCTCCAGGACCACGATGTCTCGTCCCGCGGCGGCCAGCTGCTGGACGACCTGCACGCCCACCGAGCCCAGGCCGATGACCAGGATGTGTCCGCTCAGCCCGGTGATCCGCTGCCGCCCGAGCGATTCCTCGATCCGGCGGCTGACCAGAGCGTTGGTCAGCAACGCGAAGAAGACCGCGACGAACAGGGCGCCCGCGAGCATCAGGCAGATCGCGGACGCCATCAGCCACGGGGCCTGACCGCGGAAGGAGAAGTCGCCGTAGCCGACGGTGGTGATCGTCTCCACGGTGAAGTACGCGGCGTCCAGGACCGAGAGGTGCCGTGTGGTGGTGAGCTGGTAGGTCAGGCGCAGCACGACGGTGGAGGCGATCAGCACCGCGAACAGCGCGGCCATGGCCACCGCGAGCCGCCGGTCCACGGCATGCAGCAGCGACAGCGCCAGGTGCCTGAGATGCCTGGCCCGCCGGGCCGTCGCGGGAACGTGGCCCCCCAGCCCGCTCCCCAGCGCGCCGGCCTGCCCGCTCACGCCGGCGGTCCGCAGCTCCTCCCGCGTACCGATCAGCGTGACGTCATCCCCCGCCGCGACTGCGAAGTCACGGCCGGGGCACACCACCACGTCGCCGCCATCGGCGGGAACGACCGCGATCGGCGCCAGCGCCCCGTAGAGCTCACGCAGGCTGGCCGCCCGGGGAGCCGTGGTCCGCGCGGCGGTGAAACGTTCGCCGGACAGCCTGATTTCCTGCGCACCCGACTGCAGGCAAGCCTCGACGACGGACGGTGCGGACAGCCCGGCGACATCCAGCACCGAGACCCCGACCTGGGACAGCGCGCGGCCCACGGCGGGGTTCCCCAGCTGCACGACCACCCGTACGTCCTCGCGGAGCTGACGGGTCAGCAGCGCCGTCTCCAGCGTGTACAGATCGTCATGCTGCACGCAGATAACCGCGGTCGCCCCCGCGAGCCCGGCACCCGTGAGGGTTTCCGCGATCCGCGAGCTGGCAGCGATGTGAGGCACGCCCCAGCTGGTCAGGATCCGGGCCAGCCGCACGTCCGGGTCATCGTCGATCACCACCGCCGGGACCCCGGACAGGTTCAGTTCCTCCACGATGCGCAGGCCAACGCCCCGCAGCCCGCAGACGATCACATGCCCGCGCCAGTCCGCATACCCGCCCGCCATCTCGCTTACGGTCCCACGCCAGAATGACGGCCACGTTAGCCCCAGATATCGGCAAGATGACCCATCCGCCCACAATGGGATGTCCCGAGCGTTTCGCGGCCATGCCCGCGCTGCTCAAATCGGGTAGCGCGTCGGCTCCGTGGTGTACTGCCGCCCGGACGGGGTGGTCCACCAGCGCCGCCACCCGAGCCCCACTGCGGACTCGCATGGTAACGGGGTTCGCACTCATCACCATCAAGCCCATTAATCCGAACGGCCGGTGGTACCAGCCCGCCCGCCAGCGTCCCAGAGACCCGGGGCGGACGCATCCCGCCGAAACGTCGGCCCGCGTCGAGTCACCTGGTCGGAGCCCAGATGGTGGTGCGCTTGACGTCGCTATCTTCCACGGCGGCCAGGCCGGGAACGTCGTACGTGGCCAGCGGGCTCAGCCGGTCCCTGGGCAGGTAGGCCCGCCCGAAGTCGCCGACCAGGACATCGGCCCCTTGAGCCTGGCCGCGTTCCAGGAACCTCGTTACCCGGCCGGCCAGCTCGCGTTCGTAGAAGGCGTCGGCCACCAGCAGCACTTCCGTGCCATCGGCGTCTTCGTCCAGGATGTCGGCGCCGACGGCCAGCACCGTCACGTCGTTGGCCGCGGCGTTCAACGTGATCGCCGCGACCGCGAGCGGATCGATGTCGTACGCGGCCACCACCGCCGCCCCGGCCCGGGCCGCCGCGATGGCCACCAGCCCGGAACCGGAGGCAATGTCGGTCACCGGCCGGCCGCGGACCGTCTCCGGGTGGTCGAGCAGGTAGCGGGCCAGCGCCTGGCCGCCCGCCCAGGCGAACGCCCAGAAGGGCGGCTCAAGCCCGGTCCGGCCGGTGGCCGTCTCGGTGCGCTGCCACACGCTGATCGGTTCGCTGGCCTGGTGCAGCCGGATTTCCGGCACCAGGGCCACCGAACGAAGCCGGGTGCTGGCCCGGACGATCTCCCGGGCGGTCCGCGGGGCCTCAAGCATCGCGCCCATTTCATCACGCGGATGGGCGCTGAGGTCCCTTCTCCCCGGTTCCGGCCGTCGTGCCGGACCCCTCATCGGTGCGCTGTCCGGCGATGACCGCCAGGCTGCGGCGCATGTCCTGGTACCGGCCGGCCCCCAGGGTCGTGCGTAGCTGCTCTTCGATGTCGCGCAGTGCGGTCCGGCTGGCGTCCGCCGCGGCCCGGCCCTTGGGCGTCAGGTAGATCCGTTTGGCGCGCCGGTCGGCGGGATCCTCGCGCCGCTGCAGGTACCCCTTCCCGGCCAGGTCGTCGACCAGTTCCCCCATCGACTGGGGCGCCATCCCGGCCCGGGCGGCGATATCGGTGAGGCGCAGGCCGTCTTCGATGGCGAGCATCTCCATCGCGTTGCCGTGGGCCGGCCGCAGGTCGCCGGCGGTTTCCGCCACCGCGCGGTAGATGGTGGCCGAGATGACGTTGTACGCCGTCCGCAGCAGCGTCGGGGTGGATGGATCGGGATCCAGCTCAGTCACCGCTTGACTCTTTCATTAAGGTAGCCTGATAATCAGGATACCTTAACAGATATCACGGCCGAGGAGGCCACGTGAACGGTCCGGGCGAAGAGCGGGTTGAGTGCGGCTGACGAGCCGATGGGGGATCGAGGACGAGGTGCGCAGGCTCGGGTTCCGTTCGAGCAGCATGCCTGGACCTGTGCGCACGATCATCTCCAAACGGTGCTCGCCCAGCGAGCCACCGCCGCTGGCGCGCACAGCACCGTGCGCCAGGCCAGCGGGATCGTCACGTCGCGGGCGCGGACCTTCGGTGACTGGCTCAGCATCGTGTTCCGCTCTCCGCTGCGCGACTACACCGGCGACCCGCCCTTCATGGTCTACGGAATCGGGGACCCGGCCACTGGCGGCGTCATCGTCCCGACCGATGCCACCCGGAAACCGGCGAGAAACCCGGCGACTATGACGACGAGCGCTGCACGGCCCTGATCCGGTCCGCCGCCGGGGTGCCCGACGCCGCGCATACCTTCACCCCGTCCACCGGGATGGGGCTGAACCTCGCCCTGCACGACGCGGTGCTGGCCGTCGGGTTCCTCGCCGGCGCCATCGAGCGCGGCGACCCGCCCGAGGCTCTCGACCAGTACGAGCAAGCCTGCAGGCCGCTCGCGCGGAAACTGCTAGAACCCGAACTCGCTTCCGTCTAGGCCTGAGCCTGAAGTTTCGTCCGCGCTCTCTTGGAGGCGGCTGTGTCAAAGCACGGTGAGTGGCCGCCCCCTGGCCCGGAGAAGCGAGGGCTACACGCCGGCCCAGCGCTCGGCGTGCGGTTCGCTCCGGCTGGCGGACCTTTCCTTGCCCTTGACCTATGCGGCGACCACCGGGCAGCCGGTCTGGCTGGTGCCCCAGGCCGACATCTGCGCCGTTTTCTTGCCGCAGTGGAGCAAGCTCAGCGCGGCAGCCGGGCCGCGGGCCACCACTGCCCAGCTCGGCCACCTGGTGCAGGCCCTGTCCGGGCGGAAACCGCGGATGAGGTAGCGCGGGTGATTGCGGAGGCGGGGGCCATTTCAGCGGAGGCTGAGTTCGCCAACATCGCCATTGTGGACACCCCGCGCCGGGCGGCCGGGCACCGCCCGCCTCTAACACGCGTCCAGCCTGGTCCAGGACGTCGCACAGCGGTATAGCGTGAGACGCACTTCCCTTCCTTGCTCGAGGACACCATCGGGGCCGGGCGGGCGGCGACCGTGTCTTTGGCCCTGTTCGGCCGGGACCGGCGGGTGATCGGGGCGATGGGCGTGGCCGGGGCGCAGCCCCAGGAGTTCAGCGTCACCCAGCAGAGCGAGCTCAGGTTGCCCGGCTGGTCGTGGTTGATCAGCAGCAACCCCGAGCGGCTGGAGACCCTGAACGCGGTCGGCCTGCCGGAGTCCGTTCTGGCCGGATGGCAGGCGCTGCCGGTCTCGGCTCCTTCGCCGTCCCGGCAGGCGGTGGCGACGTCTGCCCCCGTCTACCTGCCGACCCTCGCCGACCTGGCGGCCCGGTATCCCGATGGGTATCAAGGTGCTCGGCCGTTCCGAATACGACCGTGACCTGGTGATGGGGGTGCAGCACAGCCTGCTGCCCGAAGACCTGCCGGACTGCCAGGGGTAAGGCCGCCAGGGACTAAAGCCCCGCCCGTCAGGGACCTTCTGCCATGCCGATCGGACCGTGCCTGCGGCGCCAGGCGTGACTGGCTCGAATCAGCTGGGGCGAGCCGAACGAGGTGCGAACATGTGGATCATGGCTGACGCAGGCAAGCTCCGCATTCCCTTCTCACTTCGCGGCCTCGACGGGCACATCGACGTATCGCTCGCCCGTAACACCGATCCCGGTTCGCTCGGCTACTCGCTGCTCAGCGGTGGCCAGCCTGTCGACTTTGCCAGGGATTTCCCGGTGTGCCGCGCTACCGTGACGTACCCGGCCGATGGGTACGCGGCGATTTTCGGCTGGACGCAGGTAGTCCGTTCTACCGACAGCACGGGAATCGGTTTTGAGATGGACCCGATTGCCATCTACCGCGATATCCCCACTCCTTACGCGTGGTACGGCCTCAAGCCCGAGCTTTTCGACGCGCCATCCCGCGGGGACAGGTATGACATGGACTGGGAAGCGCACTCTTTCCTGTGCGTCTCTCCCGATGCCGTGGTGACCCCTCAGGTCCAGGCGATCGCGGGTTTTCGCTGGGGCTTCACCGTCACAGGCGCAGGCATTGACTTCGTCCCGCCGATGGTGCTCCGCTCGCCAGCGTGGGACGACCACCTGGACCTGCTGAGGGCCAGCTATCCCACCTGGGTATTCGACGCTGGATACGGCACAGCTGACCCCGCCGGCTGATCGCAGCGCAGCTCGCGCGCTGCCCCGCCCTGGAGGTCGAAATCGTGCTGCGGCATCGGCGTTCGGGTCTCTACGATCTCCCCGTGGCTGATGCGATCTTTGAACAGCGGCGACTGGCTGAGATCTACGACCCGCTGGACCCAAATCGTTCTGATCTTGAGGTTTACGCCGCGTTGGTCGAGGCGTTTGGGGCTCGGACCGTCCTTGACATTGGCTGCGGGACGGGGACGTTTGCCTGCCTTCTCGCGGCACGGGGAATCGAGGTGGTCGGTGTCGACCCCGCAGGCGCCTCACTCGATGTTGCCCGTGCTAAGCCAGGAGCGGATCAGGTGCGGTGGGTACACGGTGATGCCACGATGCTGCCCCCTCTGCAGGTGGATCTGGCGACCATGACAGCAAATGTTGCGCAGGTCTTCCTGACTGATGAGGAATGGGCATCGACGTTGCGCTGCGTACATGCGGCGCTACGCCGGGGCGGATGTCTTGTGTTCGAAACGCGAGATCCAGAAAAACAGGTGTGGCGCACATGGGATCATGAGCATTCCTATACCCGCACCGACATTCCGCAGGTGGGGACCGTCGAGGCCTGGACAGAGATAACCGACGTCAGGGACGAGTTTGTGTCCTTCCGCTCGACGTTCGTCTTCGAGCAGGACGGCGCCGTGCTGACGTCGGATTCGACATTGCGCTTCCGTGATCGCGACCAGGTAGCCGACTCGCTGCTGACGGCAGGGTTTATCGCGGAGGAAGTCCGGGACGCTCCCGATCGGCCGGGCCGCGAACTCGTCTTCATCGCCAGGCGCACTATCTAGGGCCTGCTGACGGGGAGTGGCAGCAGAACGCAAAACTCCTGGCCGCCAGGCACCGATGGTCCGCCCGAAGCGTCCAAGTGCTGTAGCTCTGGCCCCGCGGGGCGAGCTGGACGCTGAAGTCAGGAAGGGAAGCTGCCGCCATGGGTGCAGCCCGGCGAACTGGACTAGGGCGCGCACTGGCACCGCTGCCTGCCGTTGCTGCCTTGGCGTGCGCCGCGCTGACGGGCTGCGGGAGCCCTGTGGCCGCCAAGGATGCGCCGGCGGGCGCGACTGTGTGCGCGCACGCCGGTGACGTCAATCGCCTGACGATCGGCAGGGTCAACTTCTTTCCGCAAAATCATGAGTATTTCAGCTTTCCCGCGAAGGTCACCGTCACCGGCCCCCATCGGACACAAGCTGTCGTGCAAGCGCTGTGCACGCTCCCGGCGATGCCAGCTGGCACGTTCAGCTGCCCCATGGACTGGGGCATCACCTACCGGCTGATCTTCACCGCTGGTGACAGCACGCTTGCGCCGCTTACTGTCGATGCAACCGGCTGTCAGCAAGTGACTGGCCTAGGCCCGGTTCGCTGGATCGCCCGCTCGCCCGCATTCTGGAGCGTCCTGGCCACCGCGGCGGGCATCCCCGCTGATCAGGCGACGTTCGGGGGCACACCCTAGAACCCGTCAAGCATAACCTGGGCGGCACCGTGGACAGGTCTTCACGTTTGTCCCTGAGCTGGGAGGATGAGGGCTGGCTGGGGTATGGCCCACATGCTAAGCGGTGCCTGCCCACACGACGAAACGCCCGCTGCAATTGCGCCAGGCATTTGCCAAATGCGTTTCCGCGGAGACGCGGGCACGGAGGCCACGCCCAAACTACGTGAAACATGGACCCAGCCGAAACGTGATGAAGACCTCGTGGAGCGGGCGACGGGAATCGAACCCGCATGACCAGCTTGGAAGGCTCCGGGTACAGGAGCGCTGATCAGCCGGAGCGCAGGTCGGACGGCGTGCCCGCTTGCCCGCTTGCCCGTGAGTGACCGTGAATCACCCCCGTTCACCGTCCGATCGGGCACGCAGCGGGTACGCCGTTCTGTGCTGAGGGCCACGGCGCAGTCTGAATCAACTACGATGTAGTCATGGCAAAGCGTTCAGCGACACCAGTACGATTTGAGGCGACTGTAGTCGATAGACTGGCGTCCTTCGTCGCGGCTCATCCCGGCATGTCCCTTTCTTCGGCCGCAAACAGGCTGGTAGACGAGGCCCTGAGGATGAGCGAGCATCCCGGCATCATGTTCCGGGCCGGGCCCACCGGCAGACGTGCGTCTCTGGCTACCGGGCCAGATGTATGGGAGGTCGTGCGCGCGATAAAGTCCGCACGCACCAGTGAGCCTGACCTGACTGAAGAGGACGTGCTCGCCCTGGTTGAGAAGAACACGGGCGTACCCGCGCGTTTGCTGCGCATAGCGATTCGGTACTGGGCGTCCTACCCCGATGAGATTGACTCCGAAATAGCCGCTGCGCAAGTAGCCGAAGATGCAGCCGAGCATGCCTGGCAGCGCGAACACGACTTGCTCGCCGGTTAGCCGATGAGTCATCCGCTGCTGCTGGATGAGATGTTCTCTGACGCGATCGCCCAAGAGCTGTGCGGAAGGGCCCACGATGTGCTGGCTGTCGTCGCAGATCCAGCTTTGGTTGCCCTCCCGGACGAACAGATCCTTGCTCACGCCGCCTCTACTGGCCGGGCTCTCGTCACCGCCAGCATCAAAGACTTCATGCCCCTGGATGCTGGGTACCGAGCAGCCGGACGCGCCCATGCAGGGCTGATCTTGGTTCATACCAAGACGTTTCCGCAGGACCGTACCTATACCTCCGCCGTCACCAAGGCCCTCAGCGCTCTACTCGACCAGCCCAATTCAATCCATGGAGATCAGGTTCTGTTCCTCGCGCGATCATGATCGGTCTGGTTACGTCGACAGGGAAGGGCCGGATCTAATCGTCCGGCTTTGGCAACGGACTGTAGGCGGGATATCGGGTGCTATCGATCGCCACCGAACCATCCAACGACCACCCGAGACGCGAAACGCCTGGGTCGGAAACCAGAGAGCGGGCGACGGGATCGAACCCGCATGACCAGCTTGGAAGACTAGTGGCACGCTCTGGCCGATCCTTCCAGTTGGCGGCCGTGACCAGTAGATACCCCATCTCAAAGTCGCCGCGCTGCCTCTTTGGGTAGAAAACTGGGTAGAAAACCGCCGCTGCCGGAATCTGTGAATACTGGTGTAGCGTAGTGCCGTTCTGTGCACCCTGATGCCGCACGCCGGTTGGCTTGTGCGTCGCCGGCCGACCCCCGGAGCGGTGCTCGCTCGCCGGGCTGGTTTTGCTGTGATGTGCCACCTTCAGTTGGCCGCACCGGTCTTCCGGTGACGTAGAGGTCGTCGTGGACGTTGTAGAAATCGGCGGGCATCCCGGCAGCGTTCAGCACCGCGTCGTACTCGGCCTAGGTGCGCCGCGTTCGCGGATCATCTCAGGCAGCGGTGCGACCGCTCTCGAGGCGTTCAGCGATCCAGAGCTTGATGATGGACTGGCGGGTGACCCCCAGCCGGCGGGCTTCCCGGTCAAGCGATTCGATCATCCATGACGGGAAGTCGACGTTGACCCGGCGCTGTTCCAGTGCGGGACGGCGGATCGCGGCGAGGTCCAGATCGCCTGTCACGTCTTCGCCGTCGTCAAATTTCTGATCGAACTCCTCAGCCTTCATACAGTGCCACCTCCTCCTTCCGGGACCGGCGCGCGGAGATGATCCTGACCCGCTGCTCGCGGTAGGTCACCATCACCGACCAGTGCTTACCATCGATCTGGCCGACCACCAGCCATCGTGGCTCATCCGCCGTCCGTGCGGGGATCTCTACCCGCATTACGTCCTGCCAGATCACCTGGACTGCGCCGGAGTCAATGCCGTGCTTCTCCAGGTTCGAAGCGCTCTTGGCCGGGTCAAACTCGAATCCCATCCGATTCGGCTCCTTCCCGGTATAATAACTATACCGTATCGGAACAGCAATGCGAGCGGTGGCGTAGACATGCCGCCCGGGCGGCCCAGGCAGAGCCCTCTCGGCTGACCCCGCCATGCTCATCGATGACCTGGGCCCCTGGCTCGCCGGCGAATACACCGCCGTCTGGGGTGGAAAGGCGCCGCGGCCTAGGTGCCAGTGACACCGTCGACCCGCTTCGCCGCATGCGGATGGAGATGCGGGCGCTGGCTGTTCCGGGCCTACGTCGTTCCAATCGGGGCAGGCCATCACAGCCCGGAACCTGGTGCGCGGGGGCAAAAGCGGGCCGAGGCAATCCCTGCGCCTTCCGACTGCAGACCTCGCTCCCTGCGCGGTGCCAAGGGCCGGCGATGAGGGCATGCTCCTTGGAAGGCCTCCCGCGCCGGGTCACGGCATCATCGACAGGAGGGCGCGGAGTTTGGCGCTGAACCCGGATGTCTCGTCCAGCCGGCCCATCACGGCCTCGATCAGCTCGTCGTCTCCGAGCTCCGCGGTGCTCGATCCATCGATGACGGCCGTACGCGCTTCGGCATGCCGGATCTTCAGCTGGGGTTTCGCTTCCGCAAGTGCGAACCGGGAGTAACGGGCCCGCCACGCTGCCCGCTCCGGATGCTCGCCGGGCGTGACCGGAACGCCGATGTCGTCGGCGTGGGTGGCGAGCTCGGCGGCCACGTGGACCGCCTGCCAGCGGCACGGGTAGTCGCCGATGGAGGTGTCCACGGTGCCGTCTCCTCGCTCGCGGAACCGGCGGCGGTTGTCTGCGCTGGCAGCACGCCAGCGGGCGAGCACCTTTGCCGGGGACAGGTCGGCGTAGTCGGCGACGCCAAGCGCGTTCACCGAGTCCAGGTCAGTGCCGCCGCGCTCGGCAAAGCCGGCGAGAAACGCGGCGACCGTCCCATCCAGGCAGGCGCGGTGATAGTCCTCGCTCGCTGCGAGATGTCCGAGCACGTCCCGTACCGTCCACCCAGCGCACCGCGATGCCCGCTGCCAGCCAGCCTCGCCGAGGCCGGAAAGGAACGCGTCCAAGCGCCCGGCCTCGGTGTCGAGCAGGGTGAAAGGATTGAGCCCAGCCAGCTCACGGTCATCAGTCATTCCGCCTCCCGCTCGCCGGCGACAGCCACCCAGGCACCGCCCGGCGTGACCGACAATATAGAGCCCGCGGCTAAAGCGATCACAAATGCAAGCAGCCTCGCGCCGACCGCACAAGGCCCGGTCTGCACCCTGATGCGGTATCCAGGTCGGCGGCCCAAACGATCACGGTCATGCAGAACGCCCTGATGTGCAGTCCGCACTGTGATCGGGGTTGAGTCAGCAGCCGACCAGAACCTCGGGACTGCGCGCCCAGCCCAATCCCGGCGACGATTACCTATCGTGAACAAGCCGCGGCCGCTGCCTCACGCTGTGGTCCTTATGGGTCATGTGGATTCGTCGCGCGACACCGGGACGGTGCC
>OCTA010000933.1_pt1 | contig 27348 bp, 19 predicted proteins | sample 1538991 | NCBI WGS metagenome assembly OCTA01 (sample SAMEA3539302, study PRJEB22396) | soil metagenome | biome: tundra; feature: field; material: soil | place: USA | collected 2010-05 | depth 0.15 m | reverse complement strand
GCCAGCGGCGTCGACGTAGCCGTTCATCGCATCCAGGCTGTCACAAGAGGGCCCAAAATATTCCTGGCCCGGCGACGGGGAAATTATGACGGGCAGGAACGCCTCGCGCGGCGTGCCCGCGCTGGCGCCGTCCAGGATAGACTGGAAGACCAGCCCGTTCCCGATGCCGTTTGAATGCACGTGGTTGACTGTGAGTTCGGGGTGCCACTTGTCCGGGCTCACGTTCCAAAGAACGTGTACCCGGCCCGCGGCATCCAGCGCGGCAAAGTAGGAAAACACGGAGTTCCATTGCGTTTCTGATGTGACCGTCTCACCGATCGGCTTGATCCGGGTCCACTTGCCCCCTTCCAATTCTCGGAACCAGAGGTTGGATCGAGCGTCGCCGGACGGGTTGCCGGACACCCTGTCGTACTGCCCCATCCCGGACCGCCAGATCACGTAGACCCGGTTACGCGCATCCACCAGCACCTGGCAGCGGCCGACGTCGATATTGGGCATGTCTTCGGAAAGGTTCTTCGCTTCGGTCCAGGTCTTGCCGCCGTCAGTGCTGGAGCGGTGGTAAATGGCGTTTGCATACGTGGTGCGGTGTTGTTCAACGAACGCGACGTGGATGGTTCCATCCGGCGCGACGGCCATCGACGGACTGACGATCGCCACGTCGTGTTGCGAGAGTTTGATGCCGTCGATGCCACTGCCATTCTTGTTGGCAACGATCGGGGTGCCATCGGCTGCCTTGACGACGAGGGCGGACTGATCGAGCGGACGAAGCGGAATATTCGTCGGTGCCAATGCGGGGGCCATAGTTGCGGGGGCGGCGGCGGCTTCTGGAGTGACAGCCGGCGTTTTCCCAGCCTCCATCTCGGCAAGACGGCGCTTCAACGCAGCGATCTCGGCGTCCTTGTCGCCGGCAGCGGGCGCGGGGCCGCCGGGTTGCTCCGCGGCCTGCGCCGGGGGCGGGGGCGCCGGCGCCGTTGCGGCCCCGCCAGAGGACCGACCCCAGTTCAAGAACAACCCCTGGGGCGTCGCCTGCCAGAAACCGATGATCCGGCCCTGCTGGTTGGACTCCGCCGTAAACAGCGTCGTCGTCTGCCCGGCGGTCGACTGCGTGCCCGTCACCGTATAGGTGTAACCGCCCTGGCTGAGATTATCGGTGACGAGCTTCTGGTATGCCTCCACGGCCTGCGGCTTGACGGCATTGCGCCAGAAGATGACTTCGACGTCCGACACTTGGGAGGCGGGATCGGCCTGCGTGGCCAGTTGGGCCAGATAATCCGAGCTGTTCGAGATCACCTGGGGTCGCAGGTCGCGGTCCGGGGTCGCCCCGAACGAGGTGCCGGTCAGCTTGGAGGTCGGCGCGGCCTCGGTCTGGGGCGCCGGCTGCGCTGGCGCCACCGGCGCCAGGAACATCATGACAGCCACGGCCGCGAGAAATCGCCCATGCATCATCGAAACTTCCTTTCGCAGCGAACCGGGAGCGGTTGCCTGTCGAGAAAAGAGATCCCGACAAGCGGTTATAATGGGCGCATCTCCCGATTGACGGTGGATCGGGAAGTCTGAAGAGGCGCCAGGCGCTGGCCTCGGTCTGGGATCATTGTGCATGGGTTTGGGATTCACGTTGGAGCTGGAATTTTCGGGCGGCGATTTGGATGGACACGTCGATGCAGTGATCAACGAGTTCCCGGAACTTTTTGAAGTTGGCGATCATCTCCTTCAGTTCGGGAATTCCCTACGATTCTCAGCACCCCACTAAAATAGCCTGAAGGGGGCCGGGAAGCAACCGGATGCCGAACAGGGACGTTGAGATGGCGATCCGGACGATCGAAGCGACGAGGATACCAACCACAAAGGCAAATATGAGCGCGCATGTGAAAAGTTCGAAGCGGAAATTCCGCAACGAAGACACAGCCGGGACGACTTGACCGCATTGCGACGGCGCTCGGGGTGTTCACCGCACGGGCTGAGAATCGCCGGTTCATCGGTGATGAGGGTGCGAAGCGAGGCAACGAGCAACGGATGCTCCGAGTCGGCTGCTAAAGATGCGCGCCGTACCGTGAGGAAAAGGAATATCTGCTTGCGGTAGCGGTGGGGAGAGGCACGTTCGCCGGGCAATGCCGCAGGCGCACAATCCAAAGAGACCTTCCGCAGGGGCGATCGCCCTGGGGGCGGTGCCATTCGCAGCCATGTGCTTTTCAGTGGCGCTTTGGGATCGCGTCCATCCGATGGTTCTGGGGCTGCCTTTCAACTTGTTTTGGCTGATCTGCTGGATTGCGCTGACTCCGGTCTTCATGGGGATTGCGTACCGGCTCGAGAAGCCGCGGAGGCCCGGCGGGACCGGTAAGGAAGTGAAGAGCGACAGGCCATGACTTCGAGCGCGATCGCCTTGTCGGTAATCTTTGGGATTGTTGCGATTGGTTCGCTCATCGGATTCCTGGCGGGATTTCGGCGTAGCATGGACCTGGAGCAATGGACGGTGGGCGCGCGGGGATTTGGCTCCGTTCTGTTGTGGCTGCTGATGGCGGGCGAAGTGTACACGACCTTCGCTTTTCTCGGGGCGAGCGGTTGGCATATTCCAAGGGAGGGCCGGCCCTTTACATTCTGGCTTACCTGACCCTGGCGTACGTGGTGTCGTTTTATATCCTGCCTCCGATTTGGGACGCAGGCTCGAGGCACGGGCTGCAGACCGAGCCGGACTTCTTCGAGAAACGTTACGGCAACCGGTTCCTGACGGCGTTGGTCGCCTTGATCGGGATCGTCTCCATCATTCCCTACCTGCAGCTGCAGCTTACAGGCCTGGGGATTATTGTGGGAGTGGCGAGTTTTGACGGCATCGGCCGGACTCCGGCCATGACGATCGCGGGTTTCCTGGTGACGGCCTTTGTTCTTTCCAGCGGCGTGCGTGCAGTAGCCTGGGTCAGCATCCTGAAGGACTTCCTGCTCTTGTTCGTTGCTGCCTTCATTGGCATCGCCGTGCCCGCGATTTACTTTGGGGGCATAGGCCGGATGTTTTCCGCGCTCGTGCAAGCCAAGCCCGCCCATCTCACCATGCCGGGCTCCACTCCGAACCTTGGCCACGCCTGGTTTGTCTCCACGGTCTTGCTCAGCTCGTTGGGGTTCTACATGTGGCCCCACGCCTTCGGGGCCTGTTACACCGCAAAGAGCGGCGACGTGTTGCGGCGCAATGCTGTGATCATGCCCTTGTACTCGCTTACCCTGCCTTTCGTTTTCTTCGTGGGTTTCGCGGCCCTGCTGCTCGTTCCGGGGATCGGAAACGGCGATCTGGCTCTGCTGACAGTAGTCCGCCAGACATTTCCCGCCTGGTTTCTGGGTTTGATCGGAGGGGCCGGAGCGCTCACCGCCATGGTGCCCGCGGCCATTCTATTGCTCACCGCCGCCACGCTGTTTGCCAAGAATATCTTCCGGCCGATCTTTGCGCCGTCCATGTCGAATGATCAGGTGGCCAAGGTGGCCAAGGCGGTCGTCGTCCTGATCAGCCTGGTGGGTCTTGCCTGTGCCGTGTTCAGCACAACCACGCTGGTTTCCCTGCTGCTGCTCGGCTACGCAGGGGTGGCCCAATTCTTCCCGGGGGTTGTATTCGGACTGTTCTGGAAGCGCGTCACAACCGCCGGCATTTTCGCGGGAATGGTGGCCGGGCTGGTTTGCCTCTTCATTCTCTTTCTGAGCAACCGGGATCCGTTCCTGGGACTGAACGCCGGCTTCGTGGCCCTCTGTGCCAATGGCGCCGTTGCTGCGGGGGTCAGCCTGTGCACTCCGGTGATGCCAAACGGACTTGAGGACGAGACGTGATTCCGGCCCCGTTTCAATCGGGCATCTGCTCCAAGTCTTGTTTGGAGGACCTGCGCCGTGCCGGGCAAGATCCGCGGCGGTTGCGCACGGGATATGCTATTGCCAGGCATGGAGACGGCCGTAAGCAGCAATTCACCGAAGGACACGTTCCGGCAGACCAAGATCGTATTCACGCTCGGGCCGGCCAGTTCGGATGAGAAGATGCTGGAGCAGCTGATCCTTGCGGGGGTCGATGTGTGCCGGCTCAACATGGCTCACGGGGACCAGGCCTGGGCTCGGACCATGATTCGGAGGGTGAAGGAGGTTTGCCAGCGGGCGGGACGGCACATCGCCATCATGCTGGACATCAAGGGCCCCGAGATTCGGACGGGGGATCTGCCGGCTCCCGTGGACCTGGCCCAGGGGCAGTTGGTGGACTTGCTGCCCAGGCCGGGAGCGTCCGAGAACGGGGTTCTCGCGGTCGGCGTCAACTACGCGCGGTTTGGCCAGGACGTTTCCGCTGGAAGTGTCGTGCTGGTGGACAGCGGACTGATCCGTTTGGAAGTCCTGAGCACGACGGCCTCAAGAGTTCACTGCCGGGTGGCGGTCGCGGGCAAACTCGGCAACCGGCGGCATATCAATCTTCCGGGCGTCAAAGTGCGGCTGCCCGCCATTACGCCGAAGGACCGGGCGGACATAGCCGTGGGCGTCGAGGAACAGGTGGACTTCTTTGCCCTCTCCTTTGTCCGGGAAGCCGATGATGTCGACATCCTCCGCCGGGTGCTGACCGACGCAAAGAGCGAGGCCCATATCATCGCCAAGATCGAGGACCAGTCGGCGATCGCAAACCTGGACGAAATCATCCAGGCCGCCGACGCCGTCATGGTCGCGAGAGGGGACCTGGGCATCGAGGTGCCCATGGAGGACCTGCCGCTGATCCAAAAGAAGACCGTCGATGCCTGCATCCGGCTGCGCAAGCCGGTGATTGTCGCAACCCACTTGTTGGAATCGATGATCCAGTCTCCGGTGGCGACACGCGCCGAGGTGAGCGACATTGCGGGGGCCGTCTGGTCCACGGCGGATTCCGCCATGCGGGCGAGGCGCTGTCCCATCTACGCTTTCACGGACGTGCCCCAGGTGTTTCGGCACCTGCTTCTGGTTTGGGGGGTCGAGCTCTTTCTCATGACGTTTTCGGAGGAACCCGAGCTGACGATTCGCAACAGCTTCGATTATCTCATGCGCCGCGGCTGGGTGAAGCGCGACGATCTGATGGTGGTTGTGACCAACGTGCTCGCGGGCATGAAGATCGTGGACACGATACAGATGCGGCCGGTGGAATGACTTCGGAGCGCGTGGTGGCGCAAGCCCGGGTCACTTGGAATCTGGGGGCGTGATGAAACCGCCGGCCCCGATGGGATCATCATCCGGATTGTTCGGCGGGGGCGGTGGAGCATTGGGCGAGACGGCCTGCTCCGGATTTCCGGCGCCCGGAGCGCCTGCCCGGGAAGCCGCCTGCTTCAACAACTCGGCGATCTCCGGCTGATGGTTGGCTTGAGCAATGATCAGGGCCGAGGAGCCCTTGTCCGTCCTGGCATCCAGGTTCGCGCCTTTTTCCATGAGGAGCTTTACCAATTCCATGTGCCCGTTCTGCGCCGCGCACATGAGGGCTGTAAACCCGGTTTTGTCCGCGGCATCGACCGAGGCGTTGTGTTCCAGCAGCAGGGTCGCCACGTCGAGCTTCCCGTTAAACGAGGCGGAAACCAGGGCTGTGTCGCCGTCCTTGTCCTTCGCCTCCGTCGAAGCCCCCTTTTTCAAGAGGACCTTCATTGCCTCCAGCTGTCCCGCGTCCGCCGCGACCATGAGGGGGGTGATGTCGCCGAACGCGGCTTCGAGCGCCGCGCCCTTGTCCAGGAGCAGCTTCAGCGCGTCGAGATGCTTGTCGTCCGAGGTCAGGATGAGGGCCGTCAGGCCCTCCTTCGTCTTCGCTTCGAGGGAAGCACCGGCTGCCAGCAATAGCGCCGCCACGTCGAGATGCCCGTCCATCGCGGCTCGCATGAGCGGCGTGACACCCCCGCTGTCCGGGCTGTCGACCGCCGCGCCTTTGTCGAGCAGGACTTTCGCGGCGTCGGCCTGCCCGTATAGCGCCGTGTAAAACAGGGCCGTCCGGCCGTCGGAGTCCGCAGTCGCGGGCGAGGCGCCTTTTTCGAGAAGAAGCGCTGCCACATCGGCGTGTCCATAGGCGGCCGCGAGCATCAGCGCCGAGACGCCCTTTGCAGTCTGGGCGGCGGGCGAAGCGCCCTTGTCCAGGAGCAGCCCCGCCACATCGAGGAATCCGTGCTGGGAGGCGATCAGGAGCGGAGTGAAACCGGCGGCGGTCGGGACGTCCGGCGCCGCGTCCCTCGCCAGCAGCAGGCGAACGAGGTCGGCGTGCCCGCTCTGCGCCGCAAAATACATGGGGGTGGCCCGCTTGTCGTTCGCGGTGTCGACGGCCGCGCCGTGGTCCAAGAGCAGCGCCGCGACATCAGTGCTGCCGTTTTGCGCGGCGCAGAGCAGTGGGGTGAAGCCGTCGCTCGTCTTCGCATCAGCGGCGGCACCCTTGGCCAGCAGCAGTTTTGCAACGTCGAAGCTTCCTTTCAAAGCGGCGTTCATCAGCGGCGTGTAGCCGCCCCCATCCCGGGCGTCGAACGCGGCGCCCTTGGCGAGAAGCAGCGTAACCACGTCCAGGTACCCGCCATCCGCGGCCAGCATCAGCGGGGTCACCTTCGATTGGCTCCGGACATCTGCTTGAGCCCCTTTTTCCAGCAGCATCTGCACGATCTCGAGATGGCCGCCTTCGGCGGCGACCATGATAGGGGTGTAGCCCTTCTTGCTGGCGGCCTCCACCGCGGCGCCGGCCCCGATCAGCAGGCGGGCCACGTCGGGGTGGCCGTTCAACGAGGCCCAAATCAGCGGCGTGTATCCGTTGTCGTCGGCAGCCCCCAGGGCCGCATGTCTTTCCAATAGCAGTTTCGCGGCGCCCGCCTGGCCCGCTTCCGCTGCGATCTGGAGCGGCGTAAGGCCGCCGGCGGTCCTGTCGACGCCGGCTCCCTTGTCCAGCAGCGCCTTCATGACGCCGAGATGCCCTTTCAGCGTGGCGCGTATCAGCGGCGTGACCCCTTTGGAGTCCGCGCTGTCGGCCGGTGCGCCTTTTTCCAGCAGCAGTTGAACGACGTCGAGATGGCCATTTTCGGCGGCGGCCAGCAGGGGCGTGGAACCTGCCGTAGTTTGCGCGCCCACCGCGGCGCCGGCCCCGACCAGCAGCCGCGCGATGTCGAGATGCCCGTCTCGCGCGGCGAAATACAGCGGCGTGATCCCGGATGGATCCGCGTCGCCGGGAGCCGCGCCATTTTGCAGGAGGAGCTGCACGGCGTCGGTCTTGCCGCCGTCGGCGGCGACCATGAGCGGGGTGAAGCCTTTTCTGCTCCGGGCTTCAACCGCCGCGCCGTTCTCCAGGAGCAGCTTCGACATGTCGAACCGCCCGTTCTGCACGGCGATCATGAGCGGGGTGAATCCGCCGGCGGTCGCGGCGTCCACCGGGGCGTTGGCTTCCAGCAGCAGCCGGGCCGCCTCAGAGTATCCGCCTTCGGCGGCCAAGATCAGCGGCGTGTTTCCGTGATCATCCTTGGCAGCGGCCGAGGCCGGGTCCGCCGCCAGCAGGGCGCGGATTTTCGCGACGTTCCCCGCTTCTGCGGCGTCATGAATCGGCGCCGCCCCGAGGTCCCAGCCGATGGCGGTGAAAAAGATCAGGATGCGCAAGCCGACGGCGTTTCGCATGGGGCAATGGGTTGATGTTTGGCTGAGACGGCGGCCTGGGAGCCGCGCGCCGGGCCGCTGAGCCTGCGGAAGCTACGAAGGCGCGGAACTTCCGCAAGGTGAGCGCCGCTATTGAAGGCGGAACGACTGCGTCCCGAAGCCCATGATCGCTGGGCGCTAAGCTATACCAATGCGGCGCTCACCCGTTAAGATCAGGCGCGCACGCAAGCAGACTGACGGTCTGCAGCCTTTGTCATGCCGCAGGTTCAGTAACCTGGGTCAGCAGCATGGAAAATGACTCCGGAGCCGTCACGGCGTGCGATATCCCCGGGGGTAGATGCAGAAGGTCGCCGGGCTTGAGCATGTGCACGGTCTTTCCAACGGAGAACGCGCACTTGCCGCTGAGAATCTGCACAAGCGCGCGGGCTTTGCTAGTGTGCTCGGAGAGTTCCTGGCCGGCGTCGAAATGAAACAGGGTGAGGCGAAGGGTGGGTGTGGTCAGCACAGCCCGGCTGACGATGCCATGAGCGACGTTTTCAACCGGTGCAAGAAGGGAGCAGGTGCCAGCCTGGGCCGGGGACAGCAGGGTATTATTCTTCATGGTCAGAGGGTTTGCCGGGCGTGGCTGCGCAGATGCGAGAGCAGGGCCAGCACGCCGGCCGCGCAACCGGCGCCCAGGTAGGTTCCCGCGATCATGTCGCCGATGAAGTGGAAGTCCGAACCGAAAAGCCCGGCGGCGACCGCCAGGACGAGCGTCAACCAAAGCCAGCGCAGCGGCCGCACCCGCAGCCAGAGCACCGTCATCACCGATGAAATGATCGTCATGTGGCCCGATGGAAAGGAGGCCCAGCCTTCGCCGCCGTGGAAGAAATGGAAGCCATAGGCCCCGTTGGCGATCCACGAGGGATTGTGATCGACCCAGGTGTCCGGCCACGTCCGGCCAAAGTCGAACTTGAGCTGTTCCTTGATGGCGACGGCCACCACTGCAGAAAGACAGCAGGCGATCAGCGTCATGCCCCCTTCGCTTGGCCGCCAGCCGAAGGCGGCGGCGCAACCGGCAATCACCAGACCGAAGGCTGCAGCGGAAGGCAGCGGGTCGACGAGGTGGGTCAGCCAGACAAAGACCAACATCCGGTGCAGCACGGCGTGAGACCACGTGGAGGCGGGGCGGTCCGCAAAGGCGATCGCAACGCCGACGAGGACGAGGCAGGACAGAAAGATTGTCAGGGGGCGGCTGCGGGGAGGCTGATCAGTGGACATGGAGGAAATTTTCTGAGAGCGGCTCGACCTGAGTTCCGGCTCAAATCCCCAACAGCTTGTGAAGCCGAGTGCGCCAGGGATGCGGGGGAAGGGTCTTCTTGAGCCATGCGACGACCTGATCCTTGTATTCCGGGGCGATCTTTTCCCAGGTGATCATGCCGTGCCCTCCGCCGTGGATCGTGATCAAATCACAGGGCACGCCGAGGGCGAGAAGCCTGGCGCGGAAATCCAGGTCCTCCTGGTAGGGAACCTTCTCGTCCTTGTCGCCGTGCACGAGGAGAAAGGGCGGCAGCCCGGGCTTGAGGTGGGAGATGGCCGAGGCTGACAGAAGAAGAGGCGTCGCGCTGTCGTCGAGGTGCGAGAGCCCAAAAATCCGGCTCACGGTGTTGGTGGCGGCGCTCGCTTTCGCCTGAGCCACCAGGTCGGGGACGCCATAGAAGGAGACTACGGCGGCAACCCGCGTCGACGGATCGGCGCGCGCCGCCGCAAGGTCGACGAGGTGTCCGCCGGCCGATTCGCCGGCAAGCGCTATGCGGCTGGGATCGAGATGATACTCGGCGGCATGCGCCTTGACCCAGCGGATCGCCGTTTCGACATCGTCGATGCAGGCCGGATAGGGGTACTTGGGAGCCAGCCGGTAGTTGATCTCAAACCAGACGAAGCCGGCGCGGGACAGCGGGTCATCCATCGGCGCCATCAGGCCCTTGCCTCTTCCGCCCGACTTGTCACCGCTGTTCCAGCCGCCGCCGTGCACCATGATAACCCCCGCAAAGGGCCCCGGGCCGTCGGGCACGAAGGTATCGAGGAGAAGACTCACGCCGTCGACCTTGGCAAATTCGATGTCCTTGGTGAGCGCGGCGCGGGCGGCGGAGCAGAGTGCCAGCAGGAAAGCGAAGGTGAGGAGTCGTTTCATGGGGGAGGAGGGGTTTCGGAACCGGGGAGGGGGGCCGGTGTGGTATTGGCCTGATTAGACGTAATAAAGGGGGAGAAGGTGTGCGAGTATAAGAAAACGCCCCGGGTTTCCAGGTTTGCATTAGGGGCAGCGGCGGGGGCCCGGCAATGCGTAGAAGTTTCCTGGAGCGGCAGTTACCGCGAGCGCGCAAATTTTGCGCAAATGGAATTAGGTCATTGTTGTTGCGATCGGCAGCATCCTTTGGCACGCCCCTTGCGTCTAATCTGGCAGCTTCGATTCGAAATGAAACTACGCCGCGATCTAATAATAGGCATCGTCTTCTCACTCGCAGTCCATGGCGGCTCCGTCTGGATCTCCGACCTTACGTCTCATCGTGTGCAGCCGGTGAAAGTAAAGAAGCAGGAGGCGACCATCCAGCTCATCGAGATGCCGAAGCTCGAGCCGGACGAGCCGGACCCCGTCGATGACACCACACAGCAGGTGGTGCCGACCGATTTTACTCCGCCCATGCAAACCGACGTGCCGTCGCTCACGACGGACACCTCCTTCGTGCAGAAGGTGGAGCCGCCTCCGCCCGACGCCGCGATGCTCAGCAAGGGGGCGATCGAAATTCCGCAGAATACGGGAAATTGGCGCGCCGGCATCGGGCAGATCTTCGATATTTCCAAGCTGGACCAGATTCCCGTCCCCATCGTCCAGGGCCGGCCGCAGTATCCGTTTGAAATGCGGCGCGCGGGCATCTCCGGATCCGTGACCGTTGACTTCATCGTCGATACCTCCGGCAACGTGCAACTGGCCTATGCCGTGTCCGCAAGCCAGTCTGAGTTCGAGGCATTCGCCGTCCAGGCCGTCGCGAAGTGGCGATTCCGGCCGGGCAAGAAGGGCGGGCGCACGGTCAACACCCACATGCAGGTGCCGATCGCATTCATGCTCGACTAGGATCGCGGACGAATCCGGAGCGGAATGGCTACGCCTGCCGCAGGACCAGATAGGGCGGCCGGGCCAGTGCGCTGCCGAGGCCGGGATGGATCCAGGCAATGTCTGAAGGATCGGTGGGCTCGAAATAGTATTGCAGGGCAAAATCCGAGTCTGTGGTGGGGCCGGGGATTTCGGCCTGCCAGGAGCGGCCCGCGAGCTGCATCGGCGCCGTGCGCCAGGTTTCGGATTGGTTGACCCGGCGATAATGAAGGAGGACCGCCGCCTGCTCGTGATCGGGGGGAAACGAAAGGGAGAGGGCGACTGGCTGCCCGCGCTGGAAAGGGCCGGGCGGAACGTGGGTGGCATTTATGGCTGGGCGCTGCGGGTGAGCCGCCGCATCGCGGAGCAGGGCGGCGACCCGTGACGGATCGAAGGGCGCCTTTGCTGGCACCGGAATCGGGGTTGCTTCCATCGCGGCGATATCCCGGTCGATGGCGGCCAGGCGATCGGACCAGTGGCCGCGCTTGAACGGACCGTCGCCGTAGGAGAGATCGGCGACATAGACGCCCTGGGTCACCGCGACGACGCCTGCCCACGCTTCGCGGGCGGAGCGATACAGGCGCAGGGCTTCGGTTTTGGTCGCGGGTTCGGCGGTCCGCTCGAAGAGGGCGAAGAACACGCCGGCGCGGAGCTTCTGGCCGAAGAACCGGCCGAGACCGCCCTGCACGCGCACGTCGATCGACAGCCGGCGGAAGGCGGGCGCGTTCAGGTCCGTTGCGGCTTTCTCCGCTTCAGCCAGATGCTCGAACGTGGAATGGGACAGGTCCTCCAGCCATTGGGCGACCTCTACGGGGGAATACCTGCCGTCGACCTTTCCCTGCAGCCGGGCATCGACGTAATCCTCAATCCGGTAGAAAAGCTGCGGATCCAGCGGACTCACAGTGCCGAACCGCTTGGGGCTGGGCGTGTCGCTGTACGGGCCGCTGCCCGCGTTCTCCGCGATCGGCATGTTCGTGTACATTTCCGGCCAGAAGGTGTTGTTGGAGGCGGACGGCAGATGGGCCGTCGTCACCAGGGGAAGGATCCGGCTCGCGTGCCGCAGGACCACCTCTGCCGACTCGGCCGCCGGTCCGTAGTCCCGGCGGAACTGCCGCCGCCAACCCTGGGGATCGGCCTGCGGGTTGTAGAGCATTCGGCCCCAGAACCGGTAGGTGACCAGGTATTTTTCAAAATCGCCGCCAGGCGGCCGAAGCGAGACATCGGCGTAGCCGCTGCGGTCGCCGCTTGGGTTGCCGGAGCCCTCCCGTCCCTTGAAGGAAAGGGGCTCGAAGATTTCCGCACCCTTGCTACCGCAGAAACTCATCGCGCGACCGTAGCCGGCCGCGAAGGCCGGATCGCCCCAGAGCAGCACCCGCTGCGTGCCGGGCCATATGCGATGCACAATTCCGTAGCGGCGGTTCTCGGCCAAAAGGTCGCCGTATCCATAGCGCAGGAAACTGCGGGCGCCCTCGCTTGCGGAGAAGGCCCCCTTGCCCTTGGCGCGGACGGGCATCTCCGTCGAGCGGATCGCCGCTTGGTGGTAGGGCAGACCCATGTGCTCGGCCCAGAATTTTGGCGAAATCGTGAACTCCGAGCCGGAATCCAGGGCGACGCCGATCATCTCGTTGGTCATGCCCTTGGCGTGCATGTCGATCCTCAGTCGGTCCTTTTTCCGGGCGCAGCCGTCGAAAATGATCTTCCACAGATCGTAGCTGCCCTCGGGCACGCCGCTTTCGCCATGGACGCGGAAGGTCACGCCGGAAATGGCCGGGCATTCCTTGAGCACGAGAGCCAGGGCGTCGCGGGAGTACGGCCCCTGGGTCTGCGGCGTGAGGCCGGTGATGACGTGGTTGGCATCGGGGCTGTTGGTCCATTCGTAGGCGTGGGTCCAGAGGCCGAGCTGGAACTCCAGCCCGCGGAGCGCCGCCTCATCGCTGACAAAGCGCAGCATTTCCAGGTTTTGGTCGCGCTCCGCATCCGGCAGGTTGGTCGCCCGGACGTCGTAGCCCGGAACGCCCAGCAGGAACGGATAGGCAAAATACAGGTACGTGTCGCGCAGCCGGTTCGGGGCGTCGTAGCCCAGGCCGAAGGCCAAGTTGAACCGGTTGAATCGCTGGGTGGCCAGCATGGAGAGATAGCGCCGCCAAAAATCTCGATCGTGAAACCAGGCCTTGTCCTCGGCGGCACTGGTGAACGACCGCATCACGCTGCGGACCTCATTGGCCGGCTTCTCGGAGCGGGCCTTGGCCGGGTGCAGCGCCGGGTTCGGATCGTCGGCGACCGCGTCGGCGAGTTCGGTCAACGCGTAAACGAGCCCCCGCACGCCGCCGCCGCTCGCCACCAGTACGCTCCTGCCGCCCAGAAGACCGGAGCCGATCGCCAGGCCTTCGCCGTCAGAGGGGACAGGCACTCCGGCGTCGCGCGCCCCGGCGGACGCCGGACCGGCCGCGAGAATGCAAAGATCCCCGGGAACAGCCTCGTCGAGCCTGGCGCACCGGCGCACCTGGAATCCACGAGCGGCAAGGGCCTCCTGCAGCTGCCGGGCGGCCCATTGCGCCGGGGCCGACCCGGCCACCGGATCCGACGGATCGCAGAGGATTGCCACGCTTCCGGGCGCGGTGGCTTCTGCGGAGAGTTTCTTGGAGAGGATTCCTGCGGCGGCGCAGCCCGCCGCAGTGAGGCCGGTCTTGACCAGGAATTCGCGTCGATTCATGGGGGTTTGGGGATGCTTTGGGAGACGAATGGCAGCATGACAGGTTGCGGAAATAAGGCGAGCGGCGCCTGAGGAACTTGCCGCGGGTTTAACGGAAATCCGGACTGTCCGTGGAAAAAATCGACGAGACCCGGCTTGACGATCGGGTCCTTTCGATCGATCTCGGGACAGAGTCGCCCTACCCCCCCCATGCACCACCACCCCTTGAAAACCCCGGCTGCACTGGCCGGGTTTCTTCTGCTGTCTGCGGCCGTCCGCCTCGCGGCGCAGGATCCGACGCCAACGCCCATTCCATCAACCCCGGCTCAGGAGACGGCGCATCCGCCGTCGATTCCGCTTTGGCCCGCGGGCGCGCCGGGATTTGAAGCGCGCAAGGATGAGAAGGAGCGGGTCGCCTGGCGGCAGGAGCCCGACATCGTTTTCCCTGTCACCTTCAACATCCACAATCCGTCGATCACGCCCTTTTTGCCGCAGGCGGACCGGGCGACCGGGGCGGCGGTCATCGTCGCTCCGGGCGGCGGACACATGTTTCTCACGATGGACCGCGAAGGCTACGACGTCGGCCAGTGGTTCGCCGACCATGGCGTCGCCGCGTTCATCCTCAAATACCGGCTGGCCCGCGACCAGGCGGGCGGCTCGGTGTACCGGTCCAACGTCGAGGCCCTGGCCGACGCCCAGCGCGCGCTCAAGCTCGTCCGCAGCCGCGCGGTGGAATGGGGGGTCGATCCGAAGCGGATAGGCATCCTGGGCTTTTCCGCGGGCGGAGAGGTCGCTGCGCTCGCTGGCACGCATTACGCCGCGGGCTGGCCGGACGCAGCCGACCCGGTGGAGAGCGAATCGTCCAAACCGGACTTCATGGTCTTGATCTACCCCGGCCTGCCGAAGGACCTGAAGTTCGATTCGAACACTCCGCAGGCGTTCCTCGCCTGCTCCTATGATGACCGCCCGGCGATGTCGGACAGGCTGGCCAATCTATACCTCACCCTCCACCAGGCGGGCGTGAACGCAGAGCTGCACATCTACAACAGCGGCGGCCATGGTTTCGGCGTGCGCCAGCGGCCGCTCGCCGTCACCGGCTGGACCTCGCGGCTGATCGAATGGATGGGCGATCGGGGGCTGCTGAAGAATTCCTGAGGAGAGCCGTAGCGCGGATCACTTCGGAACCATGCCGGTGAACGGCGGGAAGTAGGCCTGCAGCGTGACGAGAATTCCCATGAGAGCCACGAGGATAAGGCTGCTCAGGAACACGGAGCGGATGATGCGGCCTTCCTCGCCGTACAGGTTGGTCGCCGTGGTGGCGACCACGATGCTCTGGGCGGACAGCATTTTCCCCATGACGCCTCCTGAACTGTTCGCCGCCCCCATAAGGATCGGGCTCAGCCCGGCTTGGCGGGCAGTGATCGCCTGGAGGTTGCCGAACAGGACGTTGGAGGAGGTATCCGAGCCGGTCATCGCCACGCCGAGCCAGCCGAGAAGGGTGCCGAAGAAAGGATAGAGGCGGCCCGTGTGCGCCAGGGCGAGCCCCAGGGTGCCGTCCGTGCCGGAGTACTTGGTCAGGTTTCCGAGCGCCAGCATCGCCGAGATCGTCAGCAGGGCCGGGCGAATATCCCTAAGAGTCTTGCCGTAGCATGCGAACATCCGCCGGGGGGAATAGCCCATCGTGAAGCCCGCGACCAATGCCGCCAGCAGGATTCCCGTGCCCGTGGCGGACGGCACGTTCAGCCGGAATTCCGCCGCCTCGGGCGGGGCGCTGGAGGGGACGACTGGCGGCATGCGCTGCACGAGGCGGTGCAGATGGGGGACGGCGACCTTGGGTGAAAAGACGCGATCGAGGGCACTTCCCACCGTGGGGACTCCCCAGGCGAAAATGAACGCCGTCAGGATCACCCAGGGCAGCCAGGCCCGCCAGAGTTCGCGGCGCTTCCGGGTCGGCGCCGTGCTGTCCGGGCCCTCCAGGCGCCAGAGGAGTTTGGGCTTCCAGAACCGCAGGAGAACGATCGTCGCCACGATCGAAGAGGCGCCGGAAACGACGTCCACGAGCCAGGGGCCGTGGAAATTGGAGATCGCAAACTGCGGCAGGGCAAAGGCGAGGCCCGCCGTCAGGGCGACGGGCCAGATGCCGAGCATGGCACGCCAGCCGGCAAAGACCGCCACGATCCAGAAGGGAATGATGGCCGAAAAGATCGGCAGCTGCCGGCCCACCATCATGCTGACCAGCCGGGAGTCGAGTCCGGTGACCTGTTCGAGGGTCGTGATCGGTATCCCGATGGAGCCGAAGGCGACTGGAGCGGTGTTGGCGATCAGGGCGATGGCGCAGGCCTGCAGGGGCTTGAAGCGCAGTTGCACGAGGATCGCCGCAGTGATCGCGACCGGCGCGCCGAAGCCGGCGACCCCCTCGAGAAAGGCCCCAAAGGCGAACGCGATCAGGATCACCTGGATCCGGGGATCCGGCGCGATCGCTGCCAGGCTCTCCCGCAGGGCGTCAAAATGCCCGCGCTGCACCGTCAGCTGGTAGAGGAAGATGACGTTGAGGATGATCCAGCCGACGGGGAAAAGGCCGAAGGCTCCCCCGTAGACAACGCTGGCCGCCGCCACGGCCGAGGGCATCCCGAATACCCCTATTGCGATTACCGCAGCCAAAGCCAGAGCGATCAGCGCCGCGCGGTGGATGCGCATGCGCAGGAAAACGATCATTGCCAGAAGTGCGGCGGCCGGCAGGGCCGCCAGGATCGTGGACAGCACCGCGCTTCCGGTCGGATTGTAGTTTTGGGTCCAGACCGTCATCTCGCCGCAGTTTGCCGTGCCGGGGTGCGCGCGCCAGAAGAAATGACCCGGGCGCCTAGGAGCCCGTCTGGATCCTGAAGGCGTACGCCAGGGCCGCGGGCGCGTTCGAAGGAAGGGTGATCTCAAGGCCGTCTGCTGTCTGGGTCCACGGCACCGCGCCGGCACCGCCGAGAAGGACCACCTCGGAATTGGGCAGGGCGTTGACCGTCTTCAATACGAGGGTTCCCGACGGCCGGGAAAGGCTGATGGCGTAAACGAACCGGTTGTCCTTGGTCCGGGTGAAACGCACGTCGGAGCCCTCCTTCCAGAGCTGTCCCGGCCGTTCCCGCGTGCTATAGATAGCCTCGGCGTTGGCATGGATCCAAGCGCCTGCCTCCGTGATCTGCGCGACCGCGGTGGGATGAAAGCGCCCATCCTTGTCCGGCCCGATGCCGACCATGAAGTTTCCGCCCTTGGCTACCGTGTCCACGAGGTTGTTCACGATCCATTTTGCGCCCTTGTAGTTCTTGTCCACCGGATCGTAGGAGAACCCGCTGCCGAGGGGATAGATGACCATCCAGGGCATCCCGGTCGGCTGCTTGTCGCTCGGAACGACCTGTTCCGGGGTGTAGTAGTCGCCGTAGTTGCCGATTCCCCGGTCGCGAAACATCACGTCGGGCTGGATCGCTCGCAGCTGCTTGATCGTCTCCTTCATCTGCGGCCAGACCTTCGCGCCGAGGGAAATATCCAGGCAGACCATGTCGATCTTGCCATAATTGCTCAATAGCTCGCGCAGTTGCTCCCGGTGGCGGGCCATCATCCGGTCCTGCTCCGCGGCCGTGACCGGTGGAAACAGCGCTGCCGGGCGGCCGTGTTGCCGCTGAACGACCCCCGCCAGGGTGTCGCTGCCCTCCACCTGCGCCGGATCGTATCCGTAAGGGCGGAAATCGGCGTCGTACCAGTCCGGGTGCGAGAAATAAAGGTCGATCATGAGTCCGTGCTGGTGGGCGGCGTCGCACACTTCCTTCACGATGTCCCGGTGGAAGGGAGTCTCCATGATGCTGTAGGCCAGGTCGCAATCCTCCAGGGCGGGGCCGCCGGGGACCGTCCAATTGACCCGGGAGCGGACGCGGGTCTTGGTGTCGAACATCGAAAAGCCCTCATGGTGCTTTGCGGTGAACGCCAGTGCGCGGAAGCCAGCCTGATCGAAGAACTGCATCCACTGTTCTGCATCAAATCCCTGCGGGTTCCAGGTCTTGTAGAGCTGGAGGTAATGCTGACGCTCCTCGTTGGATAGTCCCATGAAAGGCCAGGACTCGTGAACCATGCGTGCGACCGAATAGATGCCCCAGTGAATGCGCACGGCGTACTTCATGTCCCGGAACGCATCGTACGCCGCTTCCGAGGCGTGATGGTAGTCCGCGTCCGGGACCGGATCGATGTACGACTGATTGCGGTGCCCGGGCACAATAATATTGCGCTCCGCCTCGGTGGCTGCCGGGCAGAACCGGGCTGACAATATCAAGGCGAGGGACAGGCACCAGAAGGGGAGGAGGCGGAAACTTGGGGTTGTCATGGTCTTTTTTTTGGGAGGGCGGCCCGCTGATCCCACAGGGGCGGAATCCTTGGGGCTCGGCGGGGCGGACCGCAACCTTGCGGCCATTTGCACCCCACTCTTGACGAGCCGGACGGGTTGACGTTGCGCGAAGCCCGGGCTTTCTTCCTCCGAATGATCGGAATTGGACTCGCGGGGGCCCGCTTCGGGGCCCGGATGCATCTGGCGAATTATGCCAGCCTGCCGCCCGGATCCGTGGCCATCCGGGGGGTTTGCGCGCGGACCCGGGAGAGCGCCGACAAGCTCGCCCGGGAGGCGGGGATCCCCTTCGCCACGGAGGACTTCGACGAGCTCCTGGCCCGCGCGGATGTCGATGCAATCGATATCTGCGTCCCGCCCGCCCTGCACCACGAGTTTGCCATCCGAGCGGCGGAGGCGGGAAAGCACATTATCATGGAGAAGCCCCTGACGGGCTATTTTGGAGCTCCTGGCGATCCGGAGCCCATCGGCCGGAGGGTGCCGCGCGCCCGCATGAGGGAGGGGGCGCTGCGCAATGCCGAGGCCGTCCGGGAGGCGGTCCAAAGGGCGGGCGTTCGCTTCTGCTACGCGGAAAACTGGGTGTACGCGCCGCCGATCGCCAAGATGCGCAAGCTGATCGCCGCGGCGAAGGGATCGGTCCTTGAGCTGCGCGCCGAGGAAAACCACTCAGGGTCCAATTCGGCGTATTCGCGGGAATGGAAGGAGACCGGAGGCGGAGCGCTGCTGCGCATGGGCGCGCACTCCGTCGGAGCCTGCCTCCATCTCAAGGAATGGGAGGGGAAGGTCCGCCGGGGAAGGGGAATCCGGCCGGTGTCGGTCCTGGCGGACACGGCCGACCTCGTGCATTCCGAGGCGGCCGAGCTGGCGCTGCGGGCGGGGGCGAACCAATGGATCAGCTCGAATCCGGTCGATGTCGAAAACTGGGCAAATCTCGCGATCCGATTTGAGGACGGCTCGCGCGCGAGCGTCATCGTGAGCGACACGGGCCTTGGCGGATTGAACACCCGGGTCAGCGCATTCATGACCGACGGGGTCATCAAGGCGAACATGACCGGCAACGACGCTATCGAGACCTATGCGCCGGACGCATCGGTGTTTCAGAAGGAATACTTCACCGAGAAGCTGGAGACCAAGGCGGGGTGGAATCGCCCGAGCTGCGATGAGGACTGGTTTCGCGGGTTCGCCCAGGAAATCGCGGACTTTGCCGGAGCGATCCGGGACGGACGGGAGCCTTTGGCGGGAATCGATTTGGCGGTCGGCTGCGTCAAGCTCATCTACGCAGCGTACCTCTCCGCAGAGGAGGGGCGCCGCGTGGATCTGGATTGATGGCCGGTGGCCGCCCCGCTCAAACAAAGAAAACCTTACCCATGACATCCCTCCCTGTCCGGCGCAGCCTTCTCGCTTCCTTCATCATCGCTCTGGGCGCCGGCATTGCCCGTGGGCAGGCGGTTCCGCCTGCGACGGGGGGGCAGGTCTACGATGTGCGCGCCTTCGGCGCGACGGGCGACGGCAAGACGCTGGACACGGACGCCTTCAACAAGGCGATCGAAGCCGCGGCGGCGGCCGGGGGCGGCACCGTGCAGGTGCCCGCCGGCACGTATTTGAGTTTTTCGATCCGGCTGAAGAGCCACATCACCCTTCATCTCGACCCGGGCAGCGTGATCGTTGCGGCGGCGGAGGCGCCCGGCTTCGGGGCCTATGATCCGGCCGAACCGAACGATTTGGCCGACAAGTTCCAATACCAGGACTTTGGCCACAGCCATTTTCACAACAGCCTGATCTGGGGCGACGGCCTGGAGGAGGTCGCCATCACCGGCCCCGGCATGATCTACGGCAAGGGCCTGCCGCGATCCAACGGCGGCTTCGGCCGCGGTCCTTCGGCCAACGGCGTCCCCAAGGGCGATTTCGCGGGGATGCCGCCGCTGCCCCCGATGCCGCCGCTGCCGGCTTCCGCGGGCGCCTTCGCCCGGGGAAAGGGAGGCAACAAGTCGATCGCGCTCATCAACTGTCGCAATGTGCTGCTGCGCGATTTTTCCGTTCTCCAGGGAGGCTGGTTCGCCCTTATCGCGACCGGCGTGGACAATCTCACGATCGACAACGTCAAGGTGGACACCAATCGCGACGGCTTCGACATCGACGCCTGCCGCAACGTGCGGATCAGCAACTGCACGGTCAACGCCATCAACGACGACGCCATCGTCCTCAAGAGCACGTACGCCCTGGGCACTCTCCGGGCCTGCGAGAATTTCACGATCACCGGCTGCCAGGTCAGCGGCTATGATCCCGGTTCGTTCTTCGACGGAACGTTCAAGCAGACCCAGGCGCGCGCGGTGGACCGCGACGGCCCCACGGGCCGCATCAAGCTCGGCACCGAGTCCGCCGGCGGCTTCAAAAACATCACGATCTCCAACTGCGTCTTCGACCGCAGCCGCGGCCTCGCGCTCGAGGCGGTTGACGGCGGCACGATCGAGGACGTCACGATCACCAACATCGCGATGCGCAACATCTGCAATTCGGCGATCTTCATCCGGTTGGGCAATCGCGCCCGCGCGCCCGCGGGCACGCCCTTCAGCGCGATCCGCAGGGTGAGCATCAGCCATGTCGTCGCGTCGGATGTCGACGGCCGCTACCCCATCCTGATCGCAGGCCTGCCGGGCCATCCGGTCGAGGACGTGCGCCTGAGCGACATCCGCGTCGTCTCCCGCGGGGGGCTCTTCCTGGACGATGCGGCCAAGCAGCCGGCCGAGCTCGTGAACCGGTTCTTTCTCCGGGCCCCCGGGCTCGCCGATCCGCGCGACGCCTATTTTCCGCCCGAACAGGAGAAGGCCTATCCCGAGCCCTCAATGTTTGGTATCCTGCCCGCCTGGGGCATCTATGCCCGCCATGCGAAGAACCTCTCCTTTCGCGATGTCGCGCTGAGCCTCGTCAAGGATGACACGCGCCCGGTCGTCGTGCTCGAAGATGTGGAAGGGGCGGATTTCAACGCAGTGAAGGCCGCTCGCGCGGGCGGCGCGCCCTTTTTCGTCCTGCGCAAGGTCGGGGACTTTTCGGTCGGAGATTCACCCGGGGTTCCCGATCGGCGGCTAGCCCGCGCCGAGCAGGAATCGCTTTGATTTCCCGCATGAGCATCCGGCTTGACTACGGCACGACCGGGCTGGAACTCGATCTCACCGGCGTCAACGCAACCGTGCTGCGCCCGCGGTACCTGCCCGGGTTGCCGGACGAGGCGGCGGCCTTCACAGAGGCGGTGCGTGCCCCCCTGGGAACGCGGCCGCTGCGCGAGGTCGTGTCGGCGCGCGAGACGGTGGCCGTGGTGATTCCCGACGGCACCCGGCCGCTGCCGAGCGACCGGCTGCTGCCGTGGGTGTTCGCCGAGCTGGCCCATGTACCGGCGGAAAATTTCACGATCGTCGTCGGAGCCGGGTCGCACCGGGCCAACACAAAGGAGGAACTGGACCGCATGCTCGGGCCCGCCATTGCCCGGCGCTACCGGGTGGTGAATCACAACGCCCACGATCCCGCGACGCTCACGCGCGTGGGGCGCTCCCGCTTCGGCTATGACATCGCGTTCAACCGCGAGGCGGTTGCGGCGGACCGGCGCATCCTCCTGGGGTTCGTTGAGCCGCACCTCATGGCCGGGTTCTCGGGCGGATACAAGGCGGTCTTTCCGGGCATCCTCGGGATCGACGCCATCATGCACTACCACGGCGCGGCGGTGATCGGCGATCCCCTCAGCACGTGGGGCCGGATGGAAAACAACCCGACGCAGGAGCGGATTCGGGAGGGCGGGGCGCTGCTGGGGGCGGACTTCTGCATAAACGTCACGCTCAACACGGAACGGCGTATCACGCGCTTTTTTTGCGGCGAGACGCTCGCGGCGCACGATGCCGGCTGCGCCTTTGCCAGGGAGACGGCCATGACGGCGTGCCCGCGGCCGTTTCCGATCGTGGTCACGACGAACAGCGGCTTTCCGCTCGACCAGAATGTCTACCAGGCGGTCAAGGGGATTTCAGCGGCCTCGCGGATCGTGGACGGCGGGGGGCTGATCCTGTGCGCCGCGCGCTGCAATGACGGCTTCCCCGAGCACGGAAATTTCAGGGAGATGCTGTTCACGCACGCAACCCCGCGGGCGCTGCTGGAGACGATCGAACGGCCGGGTTTCGCGACCTACGACCAATGGCAGGCGCAATTGCTGGCGATCATTCTGTGCAGGGCGCGAGTCGGCCTTCACTGCGAGGTGCCCGCCGATGCCTTGCGCCGGGCGCATTTTCAGGCGGTGTCCGACCTCAGCGCGGCGCTGCGCGGGGAACTTGCGCGAATCGGGCCGGACGCGCCCGTAGCGGTGCTGCCCGAGGGGCCCCTGACGATTCCGTACCTGGCGTGAGGGCGGGTGCTCACGGTTGCGCAGGCAACCGCCACGATTCGTCAAACACGCCCTCGTCCACGATTTCGGTCGACAACGGGCCTTCTGCCTGCCGCGCAACCTTCAGGACGGCATAGTCGCCATAGCCCGTCGGGCCCCGGAATCCCTGGGCGGACAGTCCGGCGTTGATCACGACATAGCGGCGCGGGTTGAGCGGGTTTGGATAGATCAGTACCGGCACGTGATCGGCGGAGGAGTAGGCCTTTTTGCCGACGACGAGGCTGTCCCCCGTCCATTGGATCGGCAGAGCGTCCAAGATCTGGCGGAGGATCCGGTTGCTGCCGGGGTCGCCGAAAAGAACCAGATTGTTGTTCGCGATGTCATCGGCCGTTACGGCCGTGTCGTCCTTGGTCCGGGCCTCGCCGCAATAGTCCCGAGCGAACATTTGGGCGAACCGGTTCAGTTCCTGTTTTCCCTGCTCGCCGGCCAGGGCGTTGTTCGGCTGTCCCGTGGGCGCCACGCACAGAAAGGCGTCGAAGAAGGCGTCGTTGACCGGACCCTGCAGGTTGTGCTCCTTGCGTAGGCCGGTCGGGGCGGTGAGGTCGGTGGACTGCCAGTGATCGCCGTTGCGCACCAGAAGGAGGCTGTCGGCGGGCTCGACGCGCAGCGGTTCGCCGTCGATCGTGATTTTTCGCGCAGCAGACGTTCCGGTGAGCCGTAGGCGGGAGACATTGCCGGTCCTGATGGTGTAGTTTTCTTTGGCAGAATCGCGCTCGGCATCCACACTGGCGCGGGCAAAGTGCGTCCGAAGGCCGTCGACGGTGATCCAGTAGTTGCGATTGTACCGGGTCGTGTAGGTGACAAAGCGGAGGCGGTCGGGCGCGACGCGGCCCCGGCTGAGGTTGGCCGCGTTGAACTCGTTGATGGCGCGTGCGGTCTCGCCTGTGGCGTGCGAATGGCCCTGCCCGGGATTGGCCAGGAAGATCGCGTTTATGTCCTGGCCCGAGAACTGGTACTGGCTGGTTCTCCGGATCGTGAATCCCTCGCGCCCGAGCTGGGTGCGGATGCTGGTGGAGGAGGCGAGCTGGGCATCGTTGGCACCGGCATAGGCGATCAGGGGGACGTTGAACACGTTCAGCGCGTGATCGATCATGATCCAATAGGTGCTATTCGACGCTCTTTGCGATGGCGTGAGATCATCCAGGTTTAGGCGGTTTCCGATCACGCCCGCGTCGACCTCGAGCCCGCAGAACAGGTCGGGGTTGTGCAGGCCGATCTGCCAGGAGCCCGCACCGCCCATCGAAAAGCCGGCGAGCAGGATGCGGTCCGGGTCGATGTTGTAGCGTTTGCGAACGGAAGCGATGACCTCGTGGACATCGGTTTCGCCGGCCCAGCGGAAGGAGTTGTTACCCCGGCCAAACGCCTCGACCCGGATATAAGCCCCGTTGCCGCCGGCGCTGTTGGAAGCGTCATTGCCGCCCACCCAGGTGAGCCCGAGATCGGGCGTGTCGTGGCTGCGGCCGTGGAGGTAGACATAGAGCGGGATGGGCTTGGCCGGATCGTACGAGGCCGGAATGCTGAGGTGATAGGGCTGAGCGGTGCCGTCTACCGATGAGCGATAGGCCCGGTTGACGCGGCCCTTGGCCTGCGGCCAGGCCGCGGTCCCGGCCTTGATTTGCGCGGCGCGACGCAGGCCGTCGTCCAGAATCGATGGGCAGCGCCCGATGGCTCCCGCATTGATGAATCCGCCGGGAACGCGCACAACATTTTCCACAACCCAGCCAAAGGCCTCGGCATCGACGACCAGGTCGTCGTCGGCCTTTGCGTCCTTGAGCGCCAGGATGACGGCATTGAATTCGGCGAGCTTTGCCTGGATGGCCTGGAGTTGCACCGGCGTCGGCGTCACGGGGGAGGGCGGGGGCACGGTGTCGCCCGCGGCGACCTTCGGGGTCCCGGCGAACGGAAGATCTTCGAGGGCCGCCTGCGCCACCAGTGCGGCGGACAGCGCGGAGAGGAAAACGATCTTTTTCATGGAGCTTTTCAGTGGGCCGCGGGTGGAGGGGACAGGCACCTCAGAGGGGACAGGTACCCGTCCATCGGATCGACCGAAAGTCAATTCACGCTGCAATATTGATGGGGCTGCGGCGGGGTTGACCCCGGGGCGCCTCATCCGAACAGGGCCCGGAGGCCGAGGCGGAATTCGTCCGGCAGGACATCGTAGTGGTTCTTTCCGGGAAGGCGCTCGGAGATGACCTCGAGCCCGCTGAAGGGATGTTCCGTCAGCTGGCACTCAAGGAGGTCGAGGTCGCCGAGCATGGAGGGGGTGTCCTGCGCGCCGACCCCGAGGTAGAGCCTGCCCGGCAAGCCATCCTGCCATTCCCGCAGGTGCGCCACCTGGGCGAGCACGCTCCGGTCATCCCACCAGATGGATGGCGCTCCAGCCAAAAAATGCGTGAAGAAAGGCTTGGGGCGGAATAGGGCGTGCAGCACCAGCAGCGAGCCCAGCGAATGGCCGGCCAGTCCGCGCTCGTCCTCTCGCAGCGGATAACGCCGGGCCAACTCCGGCCAGAGCGTGTCGGCCAGAAACGAGTGAAACTCCTCCGCCCCTCCGCTTTCCATCTCGGTTGCCATGGCCGTGGCGGTGTAATCGCGCACCCGCTTGTTGCGGGGCTTGCCAAAGCCCGCCCCGTAACCGATGCCCAGGAGCAGGATGGGAGGCACCGCGCACGCCGCCCGCGCCTGGCGGTACCCGTCCGCGCCAAACGAGAACAGGTTGTCCCCGTCCACAAATGCCACCGCGGGCCAGGGGCCCGGCTCACCCGCCGGTTCGGGCGCCTCGACAAAGATCCAGTATTCCGTCCCGGTCTGCGGCGATTGGAGGGTGAAGGTGGGAGCCATGGGGAAAAGATGCCTCAGGCCGCCAAAGAATGGAATCGCTATCGCAGGAATTGGCCGGCGTCACGGGTTCCTTGTTGGTGGGGCTACACCCCATACCGTCCGGCCGAACCGGGGCGCATAATTCATCGGAAGGGCTTTTCAATCCTCCTTTACGGGCCGCTCCCGGTTTTTCCCACGTCCAAGACCAGCCGTTCCGCCGGACCATCATTCAAACCCGCCCTGAAGAACCGGTTTCCACGCGGATGAAAAGCTCCCCATCACCGGACGAATCTTTGCCGCCCCCCCCCGCGCAGCGCCGCGTGCTGCGGATCGAACTCGCGCCGAAGACGATGCTTATTGCGCTACTGCTGATCGCCGCCGTCGGAATGCTCGTGAAGCTGCTCCCTGTCGTGCTGATGTTCATTGCGGCGCTGGTTCTGGTCGGAACGCTCAACCCCGTCGTCGGCTGGCTGGAGAAGAAAGGGATGGGGCGCAAGGGCGCGATCGTGATCGTGTTTGGGGCGTCCTTCGCGTTCATCGGGCTGCTGTTGTTTCTGACGATTCCGCCGCTGATCGAGCAACTGCGGGGACTCGTCGGACGCGAGCCCGAGATTCGCGGGCATGCGGTTGAGTGGCTGCGGCGCTCGCAGCTCACGATCCCGCTGGCTGAACAGCTGAAGAATTTGGACTATGGCGAACGCCTGAGATCGTCGCAAACGACCGTGCTGTCGGCCACCAAGCACGCGTTCGAAATCCTTGCCTGCCTGGGCGCGTCCGTCTTCCTCGCGCTCTACTTCATGATCGATCGCGACCGGCTGCGGGGCGCGGTTTTCGCGCTCGTGCCGCGGGGGCAGCACCTCCGGTTCTCCCGGGTGCTGCTCAACCTCGAGACGATTGTCGGCGGCTACGTCCGCGGCCAGATCGTCACCAGCGCGCTGATAACCGGATTCATCCTCGTGCTGCTGCTCGTGTGCCGCGTGCCGAACGCGCTCGCGCTTGCCGCCTTTGGCGGCGCGATGGACGTGCTGCCCTATGTCGGCGCGCTGCTCACGATCGCGCCGGCGGTCCTCGCCGCCTATGGCAACGGCCCGGTGATCGCGGCGGTCGTTCTCGCGGCGCTCCTGCTGTACGAGGAATTCGAAAGCCGCTTTCTGGTGCCGCTCGTGTACGGCCGCGCGTTGCGGCTGCCGCCGTCGGTCGTGCTCTTGTCGCTCATCGTCGGCGCGGTCCTGGGCGGCATCATCGGCGCGCTGCTGGCGCTGCCGGTGGCCGCGGCGATTGTGATGCTGATCGACCAACTTCGCGTGGACCTCCCGGGCGAAATCGAGCAACCGAAGGATGTGGCAACGAGGCGGAAGGACGAACAGCAGGAGCAGGAGTACGAGCTGCGAACCGAACAGAAGCCGGCGGCGAAGGCCGCTGCGATCGCGGTGGAAATCGCAAAGGAACGAAGACAGGAGGAAAAAAAGCCAAAAACAGCCGAGTAGGCGGGAAAGCCGCGGGCTTATCGCCCGCACCCGGGCCTCTTCCGCCAAAGAACCAGCGTCCTGTCGGTATCAGAAGATTGATTCCGATCCTTGGATTGCCTGTCCCCTCAATGAGGAAGCATCAACATATTTATCGGCTCGCTGGCCGGTTCTCCGGATTCGTGATCAGCGTATGGCGTGATTTCAGGCGCAATCAGGGCCTCCTGCTGGCCGGTGCGATCGCCTATTATACCCTGCTGTCGATCGTGCCCCTGTCGATCCTCGGACTCATCGTACTGTCCCATGTTATCGAGAAGGGCGTGCTGTTCCAAACCTTGTCGAGCTATATGGAACTGATCATCCCGGGATATGGCTCGACTTTGACGGAGGAAGCGAAGGTGTTTGTTGAGCACGACAAGTCGGTCGGGACCTTCGTGTTTCTGGCGATGCTTTTTTTCGGTTCCATCGCCTTTAGCGCGCTCGAAAGCGCCATGTCGGTGATCTTCTCCCATCGCTTCAGAAATCCGCGCCGGCATTTTCTCCTGTCCGCCATCACCCCCTACGTCTATATCCTTTTGATCGGCCTGGGCATCGTGCTGGTGTCGTTTATTGCCGGCGCCATCGACAGCCATAACAGCCGGAAGTTGGTCATCTTCGGATGGGGGCTCAGCCTGGAGGGCCCTTCCGTCGTCGCACTGTATCTGATCGGGGTGTTCGGCGAGGTGCTGCTGCTGACGTCCTTCTATCTGGTCATGCCGTCGGTGCGCATTACATTCCGGCACGCCCTGATAGGGGGAACGGTCGCGACGGCCTTATGGGAGATCACCCGCCGGGTGTTGGTCTGGTATTACTCGGTCGTCTCTTCGG
>OCTA010000929.1_pt1 | contig 27373 bp, 20 predicted proteins | sample 1538991 | NCBI WGS metagenome assembly OCTA01 (sample SAMEA3539302, study PRJEB22396) | soil metagenome | biome: tundra; feature: field; material: soil | place: USA | collected 2010-05 | depth 0.15 m | reverse complement strand
AAGGAAAGACCACATTCGTTCCGTCGGTACAGATCGATGGAAGAACAGTGATCACGGCGGGTAAGTGGCTCAAGATCGCATCCGTCCAGGATGAAGACTTGTTAGAAGGTGAAACGGTTGCCAACCCTTCGTCCTTCGTTCTGCAACTTAAGAAATCGGACTTGAACGCCGACATTTTCACATTTGCCCAGAAGCTGCCAGCTACTATTCCGAAACATAAATACCATGTTGAATGGGATAATTTCGCCGTAATTCCAATAACGGCTTTTTCTGACTGGTGGGAAAAGCGTGTCGACGCGAGCGTACGAAGGGCCGTCCGGAAGGCGGCCAAGTCGGGGGTTGTGGTCAAGTTGGCAGAATTCGACGACGCGTTTGTGCAAGGCATAGTTAACATCAACAACGAAACCCCGATTAGGCAGGGCAAGCCCTTTTGGCACTTCCAGAAGAGCTTCGACGCCGTTAAGCGAGAAAACTCAACCTACGCGGAGAGAAATGCCTTCTTGGGCGCGTACTGTCAGGATGAATTGATTGGTTTCATCAGATTGACCTATTCTGACAGGGTTGGGAACATCGTACAGCTACTCAGCCTGATGAAGCACTATGACAAGAGACCAGCCAATGCCCTGATCGCAAAGGCAGTTGAGATCTGCGAGCAAAAAGGAATCTCCCATCTCTTGTATTACAACTATATCTATAACGACCCCAAGAGCTCGCTTACCGAGTTCAAGCGGAGAAACGGTTTCGAGCAGGTATTGCTGCCCCGATATTACATTCCACTGACACCCAAAGGAAAGATTGCCCTAAGTTTGGAGCTACACCGCGGGCTTGTTCAACGCATTCCTAAACCGCTACTCATGCAACTCCTAAAGATGCGAAGCCTTTGGTACGCACGCAACTCGAAGGCCATCGAGGGCACGCTCTAGAATCAGTTATGCCGGGAATCGTAGGTCTTATTACAAAGATGCCGCGGGAGCAGGCTGTGCCGCAGTTGCTGCGGATGGTCGAGACGCTTCGCCACGAATCTTTCTACACCACAGGGACTTGGATCGATGAGTCATCTGGGGTATACGTTGGGTGGGTTGGGCGAAACGGCTCTTTCTCCGACGGAATGCCCCTGAAGAATGAACGTGGAGACGTTGTCCTCGCGTTTTCCGGAGAGGAGTTTCCCGAGCCGGGGACGGCCCAGCGTCTGAAGGAGAAAGAGCATGAGTTCGACATGGCTGGTCCTTCCTATCTGGTCCACCTCTACGAAGAAGACCCGTCATTTCCGGCGGGCTTGAATGGAAGGTTTCACGGGTTGCTGGCGGATCGGAACCGCGGAACTGCGGTGCTTTTCAATGACCGGTATGAGATGCATCGGATTTACTACCACCAGTCGAAGGACGCGTTCTACTTCGCTGCTGAAGCCAAGGCGATCTTGGCCGTACGTCCCGAACTCAGGAGTATGGATCCCAAGGGGTTCGGAGAGTTCGTCTCCTGTGACGCTGTTTTGGAGAACCGGACACTTTTCGAGGGAATTCACGTTTTGCCGCCAGCTTCGGCGTGGGTTTTTCGAAACGGCTTACTCGAGCGGAAAAGCAGCTATTTCCACCCCAGGGAGTGGGAGGAACAGGGAGAACTCGATCCGGAATCCTACTACCGAGAGCTCCATGAGACTTTTACGCGAAACCTCCCTCGGTACTTCAGCGGCGATGAACGAATTGGGATGTCTCTAACCGGCGGTTTAGACACGCGTATGATTCTGGCCTGCCGGAAGTCTGATCCCGGGTCACTTCCTTGTTACACCTTCGGCAGCATGTTCCGCGACAACCAGGATGTCCGCGTAGCGCGGCGCGTGGCGGAAATCTGCAACCAGCCCCATCAAATTCTCACTGCCGGCAGGGAATTTCTGTCGCAATTTCCGCGCTATGCCGAGCGCGCGGTGTACCTGACGGATGGATGCGTGGACGTGGGCCGCGCCCCCGACCTTTATTTAAACGAGAGGGCACGCGAAATCGCGCCAGTCAGAATGACTGGAAATTATGGCGGAGAGATCCTGCGTGGGGTCCGCGGATTTAAGCCCAGTCAGCCGGTAACAGGTCTGTTCTGTCCGGATTTTCTCTCCAGTGTTCGCAAAACCGCAGAGACGTATGCCGGAATCGCGCAAGGCCATCCGGTTTCTTTTGCCGCCTTCCGGCAAGCGCCGTGGTATCACTACGGGGTGCTGGCGCTGGAGCAGACGCAGCTCTCCATGCGGTCTCCATTTCTCGACAATGACTTTGTGCGAACCGTCTTTCGTTCCCCAGCGTCGGCCCTTACCAGCAACGAGGTTTCCTTGCGTCTGATTGCGGATGGAAACCGGTCGCTTCTCCAAATCCCCACGGACCGTGGCCTGGCAGGAAAACGGAACCGCATTTCACGAGCAGTATCCCGCGGGCTCCTCGAGTTCCTATTCAAAGCGGAGTACGCCTATGACATGGGCATGCCGCAATGGCTGGCGCGGCTTGACCACGCTATCTCGCCCCTCCGCCCCGAGCGGCTCTTTTTGGGCAGACACAAGCCGTTCCATTTCCGCGTCTGGTACCGGGACGCCCTCGCCGGATACCTTCAGGAAGTCTTGCTCGCCCCGCGCGCTCTTTCCAGGCCCTATATCGAGCGAAAAGGGCTCGAGGCTGTGGTCCGGGGTCATCTCAACGGGGATCGAAACTACACCACCGAACTCCACAAGGTGCTGACCCTGGAACTGATTCACCGTCTCTTCCTGGACCATCCTAAAGCGGAGGGTCGTGGGAACCACCGGCCTGTTGAACTATGTCTCGCGGAATCCTGAGGCGCATGGAATTGAGCCGTTTTTTCTGCTCGCTTGGGCATGTTCGGTCGTCCGTACCGAGTGTGGTTTTCCACACGTCCGGTCCCTGAACCTTCGGGTATGGCTTTTGTCATCGCGTGGGGGCAATATTTACTAGTTGGAATTTGACACAATAACTAGTAAAGGAACGGTGCCCCCCGACCATGGCAATAAAATGGCTGTCAGCCATACTGCTACTACTGTCGAGCGCTTGTATCGGCGCAGAAGCCCAGACTATTAATGCCGCAAGCTGCTCCTCGACCGATGTGCAGACGGCTCTGAATTCGGTTACGGCCTCAACCACTACGGTTAACATTCCGGCAGGTGCTTGCACATGGACTGCGCCGGTCTCGCTTACCATCCCCAGCGGGAGTACTTCTTTGACCATTCAGGGGCAAAGCAGCATCGCTGGAACGTGCGCTCCGGGAGGCTCTTGCACGGCCGCGGACAACACGACGATCACGGACAATGTGGCTGGAACGGCCTTAACCATCAATACGGCGTCAGGAAACTCGTTCCGGCTGACGGGCCTTACGTTCAATCCATCGTCCGGCACCCCGGCCTACGGAGCCATTAATATCAACGGTTCTTCTACTTCCGTTCGCGTCGACCACAACCACTTCAACGACACCGTGAATGGCGATCACACGTTTAACCCGGATGCCATTAACGGCGTCTTCGACCACAATCTTTTCGACTCCACAAATCAGGCCAACATCTTTTTTATCCAGCCGACGACTAACGGTCCTGATGGAGAAGCGAACGCGACATGGACGGTGCCGGAAAACTTTGGCACGAACAGTTTCTTGTTCGTGGAGAACAATCTTTTCCAGAACGGCCATTTTGCCTACGATTGCGACTTCGGCGGCCGCTTGGTCTTCCGCTACAACATTGTCGGAACGAACACCGCAATACAAACTCACGGAGTTGGTTCAGGCGCGCAAAGAAGAGGCTGCCGAACCGAGGAAGTGTACGGGAATACTTTTACGTTTAGCAGCAGCCCGAACTCTAACAGTTTTGCTTTTTTGGTTGACTATGAGAGCGGCACGGGCCTTTGGTGGGGCAACACTATTACCGGCTTTACAACATTTCTTCGTGAGGACGTTGTTCGCACCAATAGCGATACTTATGCTCAGAGTGCAAACCCCGGTGGCTGGGGATATTGCGGCACGAACTTAGGCCCGAGTGCATGGGATAGCAATAGCAATTCTAGTGGCTATCCTTGCTTGGATCAGATCGGTCGTGGTGCGGGTGATCTGCTGACTGGGTCTTTCCCGAACCTGGTCAACAGCAAGACCGGAACGATCGCCTGGCCCCATCAAGCCCTGGTCCCTGTCTACGCCTGGGGAAATACGCTGAATACAAACAGCTATGCTCCCAATCACTACTGGCAAAACTATGACACTGTGAGCGTAGAAAACCGGGACTACTACCTGCAACTTCCAAATGTTAACGAAAACGCGACGTTCAATGGCACGGCTGGGGTCGGTCAAGGACTGCTTTCAGCCCGCCCCACGACTTGCACGCCTACAGTGGGATACTGGGCGACGGACACCAATACACTTTACACCTGCAATACGACGAACACTTGGACGGCTTACTACACGCCCTATACATACCCCCATCCCCTAACCACGGGTTCGGGAGGAGCAACCCCTGCCGCTCCGACGGGCCTTCAGGCGTCAGTGAATTGATGTGTCGTTGTGGTTCCCGCAATTCCGGGCCTTGTCTACAAAGGACAAGGCCCAACTTCGGGGCGTTCTCAGCGCTACCCCCTTCGCGCTGTATACTTCAGGATTCGGTCAGCATCAGGTTGTAAAGTCCGAGAAACGGTAAGGGAGAGTTCTGTCCATGAAGCCGCTGGTTTCGATTCTAATTCCCGCCTATAATGCCGAGGAGTGGATCGGAGATACGATCCGCTCCTCGGTTGGGCAAACCTGGCCACGGAAAGAGATCATCGTCGTGGACGATGGTTCCCGTGACCGGACGGCGGAAGTGGCGCGGCGATTTGCCTCGAAAGAGGTTGCGGTTGCGTCTGTAAAGAACCAGGGTGCGGCTTCGGCTCGCAACCATGCCTTGCGTCTATGCCAGGGAGACTATATCCAGTGGCTGGATGCGGATGACCTGCTGGCACCCGACAAGATTGAGCGTCAACTTGCGACGTTGCGGGAATCGGACAGCACGCGGACGCTTCTCTCCTCGTCGTGGGCCTATTTCAACTATCGGATCAATCGCGCCCGCTTCATCCCCACGTTGCTGTGGCAGGATCTTTCTCCCCTCGAGTGGCTCCTGAGGAAAATGGGCAACAATCTGCATATGCAAACCGCGACCTGGCTGACCAGCCGGGAACTCGCCGAAGCAGCAGGACCGTGGGATACTCGCCTCTTGAGTGATGATGACGGCGAATATTTTTGCCGTGTACTTCTGGCATCCGAACGCACTCGATTCGCGCCGGAAGCGAAAGTTTTCTACAGAATCACGCAATCGAGCCGGCTGAGCCACATTGGCGCATCAGACAGAAAGAAAGACGCGATGCTGGTCTCGATGAAATTGCATGTTGGGTACCTGCGATCGCTTGAAGATAGTGAACGCGTCCGAAAAGCTTGCTTGGCGTACCTGCAGAATTGGTACGAAAACTTTTATCCAGAGCGGCCGGACATCGTCGCGGAGCTGCAGAGCCTGGCCTTGCAGCTTCAAGGACAACTTGAAGAACCTCGCTTGCGTTGGAAATATGCTTGGATGAAACCGGTATTTGGATGGAAAGCTGCGAAATGGGCTCAGAGGGCGCTCCCGCAGCTCAAGGCTTCATGCATCAGGCATTGCGACCGGGCAATCTATCGGTTAGAGGCAGGCCGAGCGGTCACAAACCCGCGTATCGCGTTGTAAGGAGACGAGGTAAGGCGAGCCTTTCATCGACGCAGAAATTCCTAAAGATCCAGAGGGGCCAAACTGAGACCAGATATGAGCACGGATCCCAATAATGCTTTCCAAAGCCTTCGAGAAGTGTCCAATTTGACGATCCCAGGGAAGCCGCACGAGATCGCGGTGGCCCTGCTCACCGGCGGTAGCGACAAGCCCTACGTATTCGGTCTGACAAAGGCGCTTACGTCCAAAGGGGCCGGACTTGATCTGATTGGTAGCGATGAGCTCGATTTCCCGGAATTCCGCAGCAACCCCGGAGTGAACCATCTTAACCTGCGAGGCAGTCAACGGGAGGATGTCAGCACCCTTCGAAAGATCTTCAGGATATCGATGTACTATGCCAAGCTTATCCAATACGCTGCGAAAGCCAAGCCAAAGATTTTTCATATCCTATGGAACAACAAGTTCGAGCTCGTCGATCGAACGCTGCTTATGCTTTACTACAGGTTGCTGGGGAAGAAGATCGTCTTGACAGTGCACAATGTGAATCAAGGAAGACGGGATTCCAGCGATACCTGGCTCAATCGGCTTACGCTGAAAATTCAATATCGGCTGGCCAACCACATCTTCGTTCATACGGAAAAGATGAAGGTAGAATTGACCGAGGAATTTGGCGTTCAACGAGCTCGGGTCACAGTGATCCCGTTTGGAATCAACAATGCTGTTCCGAACACGAGTCTGACACCCGATGATGCAAAGCAGCAACTGGGCATTCGTAAGGAAGACAGGCCCATTCTTTTTTTCGGTAGAATCACCCCCTACAAAGGCCTCGAATACCTCATCGCTGCGTTCCGCCAGGTTCAGGCAGGGAGTGGAGAATATCGCTTGATCATCGCCGGTAAACCAGATAAGTGCGACGAATACTGGAGCGCAATCCGGCAAGAAATCCGTGAGGATGTGGAGAAGGGGCGAATCCTTGTCAAGGACGAATTCATTCCAGATGAGGAGACCGAGGTTTATTTCAAGGCGGCCGACGCTCTCGTGTTGCCTTACAGGAATATTTATCAGAGTGGGGTGTTGTTCCTGGGGCACAGTTTCGGCTTGCCCGTTCTGGCAGCTGACGTGGGTTCCTTGAAGGACGAGATCGTAGAAGGCAAAACAGGATTCTCCTTTAAGCCTGAAGATCCGGTTGACTTAGCGAGGGCCATCGAACAGTACTTCGCGAGTGACCTGTATGCAGACTTGAAAAGCCGCCGGCAGCAGATTCGAGACTACGCCACGGAGCGGCATTCCTGGGACGTCGTCAGTGAGATAACCATGAAGGTATATGCCGACTTGCTGCAAATACCTCTCTCCGAGAAATTGTCGAATCAGGATGTCACATCGAGTGCTTCCCTAGATTTGAATGTACCTTCGTAGCTCGTCTGGCGGAGAGACTGCGCTAGAGCGTCGATTTCGATTAGATCCTCAGCATGTACGTCTTATAGAAGGCTAACAATATGGTCATAACTAGCACTCCATTGCGCATCTCATTCTTCGGGGGAGGTACTGATTACCCCGTGTGGTATCGGGAGTACGGGGGGGCGGTATTGTCCACGACGATCGATAAGTGCTGCTACATCACGTGTCGGCAATTACCACCCTTTTTCGAGTATCACAGCCGGATCTCGTATTCCAAAGTTGAAAACGTAAGCAACAACGATATGATCCAGCACCCATCGGTGCGGGCTTGCTTGCAGCACCTCGATGTGGACTATGGCGTCGAGATCCATCACGTTGCTGATTTGCCTGCGCGCACCGGCTTGGGTACAAGTTCGGCCTTTACGGTTGGGCTTCTGCTCGGACTTTACGCGCTCAAGAATCAAATGCGCGATAAGCGTGCACTTGCTGCTGAAGCTATACACGTCGAGCAAGATCTGCTTCAGGAGGCAGTTGGGGCCCAAGACCAGGTCAGTGCGGCATACGGAGGCTTCAATCGCATCAACTTTCACACAGACGGCTCAATCGAAGTAAATCGAATACTCGCTGCACCAAGCAGGCTAGGGGAACTACAGCAACACCTGGCACTTTACTTTACCGGGTTTTCGCGAACCGCCTCGGAAATTGCGCAAGAGCAGCTTAGAATGACGCCGCACAAGAAGCAGGAGTTAGACACCATGCTTCAGTTGGTCAAAGAGGCTGAGGCGGTGGTTACTAACTCGAACTGCTCTTTGCATGAGTTTGGCCGGCTTCTGCACGAAAGTTGGCAGATCAAGAGATCGCTGACGCAGAAAATATCGAATGCCAGCATCGACGAAATCTACCAAGCTGGGCTTAGTGCTGGGGCTTTAGGAGGCAAGTTGCTGGGTGCTGGGGGCGGCGGCTTCATGTTGTTCTTCGTGCCACCGGAACGGCGCGAGGCGCTGAGGATTCGGCTAAAGAAGCTGTTGTGTGTTCCGTTCAACTTCTCCAACAGAGGCAGTCATGTCGTGGTGTACGAGCCCGAGGAAGTGTATGACAAATCGCTGACCACTGAGCGTTCCGAGGTGTATGCGGAGCAGGCATGAGCGCGTCGACAGGTGACCATCCACATCACAAATCCGCTTTCCGATCCCCGTTGGGATGACTTGGTTACTCGTCACCCGCATGCTTCTGCATTTCATCAACGCGGTTGGCTCGAGGCGTTATCTCGTACGTACGGGTACCAGCCTTTGATGTTGACGAGAGCGTCTGCCGATCAGCCATTAAACGACGGCATTGTTTTATGCCGGGTTTCCAGTTGGATCACCGGAACTCGTTTGGTATCACTCCCATTCTCAGACCATTGTGATCCTCTACTGAATAACTCGGAAGAATTCTGCGAATTTGCGGAATGGCTTCGAGCGGAGCGCGACTGTCAGCGATGGCGGTATATCGAGATCAGGCCGTTGTCGCGAATTCAGGAAGGGAATCACGGGCTGCAACTGAGTCATTCGTATTGTTTTCACGAACTCGATTTGACGCCTAGTTTGGAACAGATTTTTCGAGGGTTGGATAAGGATTCGGTCCAGCGAAGAATACAGCGGGCAGAACGGGAAGGGCTCTCATACGAAGTCGGGCGATCTGAGGGGCTGGTGGAAGAATTCTATCGCCTTCTATTGATTACCAGGAGGCGCCATCACTTGCTTCCTCAACCTCGACTTTGGCTTAAGAATCTGGTCGGATGCATGGGCGCTAACGTTGAGATAAGGGTGGCTCGAAACAGCAACGTGCCGATCGCGGCGATGCTTACTCTGCGGCACCGCTCGTCTGTCATTTACAAGTATGGATGCTCAGACGACAAGCTCCACAATCTTGGCGGTGTGCCTTTCCTGTTCTGGAAGCTCATTGAGGAAAGTAAGGCGTCGGGTGCCGCAAAGATCGATTTTGGTCGTTCCGACCTGGACCAGGAGAGTCTGATTAATTTCAAAGACAAATTCGGCACAAGCAAGAGATTGCTGAATTACTATCGGTACCCAAGAACATCGGAAGGGGAATCGGCTGGCTGGGACACGCGCGGAATTCGACAGTTCCTCTCTGTTCTGCCGGACGTTGTTTCAGCGACGGCGGGCCGGATTCTGTATCGGCACATGGGTTAACTGCTCGGCACATCCGGGATGGTCGCGTCAAGTATTGGATGACAAACAGGCGGATAGATCGAAATTATTAAGCAGAAGCTCAAGGCCCCGAGGAAGAATGAAAAGAATCGCACTGGTAACTGGCGCTGAAGGATTTATCGGATCCCATCTGGTTAGGTTCCTGCAGGCGAAAGGCTGGAATGTAATTGGCGGGTACCGCTCGTACGACACGGACTCCGATTCGTTTCCGAAGTTGCCGCGCTTACAGTTCGTCCAGTGTGATCTGAGTAACGGACAAAGGGTGGAGCAGATTTTCAAGCAGTGCGAGCCGACGCACGTTTTCCATTTGGGAGCGCAAAGCTTGCCCATGGTGTCCTGGGCGGATCCGGTCTCGACTTTCGAATCGAACATCATGGGCTCGCTACATGTGTTCGAAGCAGTACGTCACATGAAACGCCGTCCGATAGTAGTTTCGGCTTGCTCGAGTGCGGAGTACGGGAATGTGCCCGCGTCGGCGATACCGGTAAAAGAAGAACAACCACTTCGCCCTTTACATCCCTACGGCATTAGCAAAGTGTGTCTGGACCTGCTGGCACGAGAGTATTTCTTGGATTACAAAATTCCCGCAGTTAACGTGCGACTTTTCAACACTACCGGACCAGGAAAAACCAATGATGCACCGTCAGATTTCGTGCGACAGTTGAGTCGGATCAAGAAAGGGATGCAACCTCCCGTAATCGAAGTTGGCAACCTGAAGCCTCGTCGTGCATACCTGAACGTGAACGACGCAGTACGGGGTTTCTATTTGGCCGCCACGAAAGGGAAGCGCGGTGAGGCTTACAACCTTTGCGCGACCACAACGCACGAGATTGGCGAACTGTTACGGACCGCTATTCGCCTGGCTGGAGTGAAGGCAGAGATTCGGCCTGTCGCCCGGCTAATGCGACCCTCTGATGAGAAGATCATCTTTGGCAGTACCGAAAAAATCCGGAAACACACCGGTTGGAAGCCGCTGCGGTCCATTGAACAGACGCTGGGTTCCATGCTGGAGTACTGGGATCGTGTGATGTAATGAAGCCCCCAACCATTCCAACCAGCCCACTACTCGATATTCCTGCCGTTCTGCTGGTCGGTGGGATGGGAACACGGTTGCGGGCGGTCTTACCATCCACGCCCAAACCGTTGGCGTCGATCGGCAAGAAGTCGTTCCTTGAGTTGTTGGTCCGACAGCTTCGGTCCCAGGGAATCCGGCATTTAGTGATGTGCACTGGTTATCTGGCCGACCAGATTGAAAGGGAATTCGGCAATGGCGATGCATGGGATGTCGTGATTCAGTACTCACAGGAGCGTCATCCGCTTGGCACTGCGGGTGCCCTGAAGCTTGCCCAACCGTATCTTTCAGACGCACCTGATTTTCTCGTGATGAACGGTGACTCATTTATCGAAATCGACTTCAGCCGACTGGCTCAATTTCACCGAGCGCACGGTGGACTAGCAACCGTGGCCGTCCGGCAAGTAGATAACGCAAACCGATACGGGAGAGTGCAGGTGGATGCTGGCGATCGAGTGACCGCCTTTTTAGAGAAGAGTGGAGGCGATTCCCCTGGGCTCGTGAACGGAGGCGTATACATCTTCAACCGAACTGTTTTTGAGCACATTCCGGAAGGGTCAGCCAGTCTGGAAAGAGACGTATTTCCGCAGATGCTCGGCCAAAACATTTACGCGCTGGAACAGCACGGAATGTTCATCGACATAGGTACGCCGGCAGACTACGTACGCGCTCAGCGGCTTTGCGATCGCCTTGATGAAGCATCGCTGCAAGTTCAACCGTCTGCCTGCCGTGCGGACGAAAAGCAGTAGTTCAGTCAAACGGTGACTATCCAGAGAGCAAATGAGACAGTGAGACAGAATGACAATTTCGAACAACGTATAAGCAAGTCGATCCAGGCATCGATTGCGGTGAAGGAAAAGCTTCTCCACGACGGTGAAGTAGTGTCGATGATCGCGAAGGTCAGCGAACTAGCGGTCTCGGCCCTCAAGCAGGGCAACAAGGTGATTCTGTTCGGGAACGGCGGAAGCGCAGCGGACGCTCAGCATATTGCCGCCGAATTTGTAGGACGCTTTGCGTTTGATCGGCCGGCTTTACCTGCATTGGCTTTGTCGGTGAACACTTCGTGTGTCACGGCTATTGGTAACGACTATGGCTTTGATCTTGTTTTTTCGCGACAGATTGAGGCTTTGGGCCGTCCTGGCGATGTCGCGATCGGTATCTCCACCAGCGGCAATTCGCCGAATGTACTTCGGGCTCTGTTGGTGGCCAAGAAAATGGGAATGCACACTGTTGGACTGACTAGTTGCACCGGCGGAAAGCTCAAGGATGCCGTGGACTACTGTGTCCGTGCGCCATCGAACGAAACCCCTCGCATTCAGGAGTGCCACATCTTGATTGGCCATGTCATTTCAGAGCTTGTGGAGCAGACAATATTCGATGAACAGAGCCGCGTTTCTAGATCGTGACGGTGTAATCAACCGGAAAGCTCCGGGAGATGGTTACGTGACCTGCTGGGAGGAAATGCACCTTCTTCCCGGAGTTGCCCAGGCGATTTCTTTGCTCAACCAGGCCCAGTTTAAGGTCATCGTTGTGAGCAACCAGCGTTGTGTCGCTAAGGGGCTCGTCACAACCGCCGGCGTGGATGCGATCCATCGGCGACTGTGTAGCGAGTTAGCGGCGGCGGGGGCCGTTATCGATGGAGTGTACTACTGCCCGCACGAGAAACAGCCTCCCTGCGACTGTCGTAAACCCGAGCCAGGCATGCTGTTGTCTGCAGCCCGCCAACATGAGCTTGATCTGGCTGCATCTTGGATGATTGGAGATTCCGAGGCCGATGTTACGGCCGGCAAAAAGGCAGGATGCAAGACAGCTCGACTGACAGGGATTGACAACGGGGCGAATGGCCACGCAGATGTGATTGCGCCGTCCCTGATAGAGGCAATCCGGCAGATACTTTCCATTTCGCTCATTTCGTGCGATAAAGAATGACCACTGAACCATCACCAATGTCCGGTGTCGACCTGCAGGAAAACTTCCACTCGAAACTGGGTCTGGAGGAGTTCGCTTCCAAAAGGGTCGCGGAACCTTCCGACATGCTCGGTCAAAGTGTGCTTGATCATTTTCGCTGCTCAAAGGATTTCTTGGATTTTGGCCTGAGTGGGGAGTTATCCTCCGATGAGGGGTTCTTTCGTTTCGGCCCCAATATAACCTGCTACGGGCGATCTTTCCGGGGTAGCCGCGAACGTCAGGGCGAGTCTTCTTTGCATGATACCTTCGAAGCCGTTGTACTCGATGATGGCAACGTAAAGCTTCCGTTCGACGCCACTGAGGTTATTAACAATTTGCGGTTGGAGCGCTACGCGAGCAGTCGCGCTAGCAGTTTCGAGAGTCTGCTCAAGAAAGCGTATTACATTGTTCGTCCGTTCACCAATCTCTCTCTACGGAAACAGGTTAAGCGGTTTCATGCACGAAATTGGCAAAAGCAGCTTTTCCCCCATTGGCCTGTAGATACGACGGTAGAGAATCTCTGCGAAACACTGCTCTTATTGTCGTTGCGGGCCAAGCACATGGACAGAATTCCATTTGTCTGGTTTTGGCCGCGCGGCGCCCCCGGTTGTGTGATGATGACCCACGACGTCGAAACCGAAGCGGGGAAGGATTTTTGTGCAGACCTCATGGATCTGGATGATTCTTTTGGAATCAAGGCGTCCTTTCAGATTGTTCCTGAGGGGCGTTACCGGGTCTCGGCCAAACTTGTTGAGATGATGCGCAGCCGTGGATTCGAGGTTGGCATCCAGGACCTCAACCACGATGGTCGGCTCTTTGACGACAGGGAAGAATTCCAGCGACGTGCTGCACTCATCAATCGCTACGCAGTTGAGTACAAGGCCAAGGGATTTCGTTCTGCGGTGCTTTACCGAAAACCGCAGTGGTACGACGCTTTTGATTTTTCCTTCGACATGTCGATGCCCAATGTGGCGCACCTTGATCCCCAGCATGGTGGCTGCTGCACCGTGATGCCTTATTTTATCGACAACATCCTGGAACTCCCGGTCACCACCACGCAAGACTACATGCTGTTCCATATTTTGAATCAGCGTTCGATTGACCTTTGGAAAAACCAAGTCGAGCTTATTATGCAGAAGAATGGCTTGGCGAGCTTCATCGTTCATCCTGACTATGTCAGGGAACACGAGAGCAAATCGGTTTACCTGGATTTGCTAGGCTACTTGCGAGACCTGCGTTCGCGGACTAATGTCTGGGCTGCTCTTCCCCATGAGATTGATTCCTGGTGGCGGTCGCGGAGTGCAATGACAGTTGAGCCAGACGGGAATACATGGAGGGTTGTGGGGGAGGGTTCCGAACGCGCCGTATTAGCCTATGCGAAGAATGTCGACGGCAAGTTAGTCTACGAGCTGTCACACGCAGACGCGACGCTCTAAACACTCAGTCAATGGTTGGTCAAACGGCTGCTTTGGCGATTTCTCCAACCAGACAGCAGGGGCCTTCGAATTCACTTTGAGTCCAAGTCTGACGAGTGTGGTCTTGTGCTAAACTGCTGCCAACCGGATTTTGAGGGTCATGGATTGAACCCTCAAAGGTGCGAGTTCGTACAGTGCCCGTATGGGAACGCTGCTCGGCGTCCACTACGTAACATTTCCTGCCAAGTAACACCCAATTCATAGGCCGAGATTCTTCATCGTGAGAGGGGGTCTACGGCGTCGTTTTAGTCCATCCCCCGGTTGGGCCATTGCAACAATGCAAGATCTGTGTGAGGATGATGATCACCAACGCATCCTTTATCATCCCCCAATTGCTTAAGGATCTTTCGTTTATTGTAGTTACAAGGACCACGGATCACCATTCGAGCCATGGAACTTGTTCCATGGTCGAACTCCATTGCGCGTAGAGGTACTAGATTTTTCCGAGAAAGAAATTATATGAAAGTTCTGCTGACTGGTCATAAGGGTTACATCGGCGCCGTAGCGGGGCCCATTCTACGTTCAGCTGGCCATGAGGTTAGCGGCCTCGATACCGATCTCTTCGCTGGCTGCGACTTCGGGGCGCCGATGCCGACATTTTCGGGAGTTCGCAAGGATCTCCGCGATCTCACGCGGGCAGATCTGGAAGGCTTCGAAGCGGTCGTGCATCTCGCTGCGCTGTCAAATGATCCATTGGGGAATCTCGACTCCCAGCTCACATTCCAAATTAACCATCTCGCATCCGTGAAGCTGGCGAAACTCGCGAAAGAAGCGGGGGTGAAGCGTTTCGTATTCTCCTCCTCGTGCAGCACCTACGGTGCGGCGGGTGACGACTTCTTGGACGAGAGTGCGTCGCTGAACCCAGTTACTCCATATGGCGAATCGAAAGTTCTAGTGGAGCGCGACCTCCGGCTGCTCGCGGACGAGGATTTCAGCCCCACATACATGAGAAATGCAACTGCCTATGGCGTATCTCCGCGATTGCGGTTGGATCTGGTGCTGAACGACTTCGTGGCCGCGGCGTTCACCACTGGGCGAGTGTATATCAAGAGCGACGGTACGCCGTGGCGTCCTATTGTACATATTCGCGACATTATCGCAGCTGCTTTGGCTGTTCTCGAGGCACCGCGGGAAACAATCCACAATGAGACGTTCAATGTCGGCCAGACAGCGGAGAACTACCGTATCCGGCAACTCGCGGACATTGTCGCGGAAACCGTCCCGGGCTGCCGCATCGAGTACGCTCCTGACGGTGGGCCGGACAAACGCTGCTATCGTGTCACGTGCGAAAAAATCCGACGCCAGCTGCCAGGCTTTTGTCCTCAGTGGACTGCCCGCAAAGGCGCCCAAGAGTTGTACGATGCCTATCGTGCTGCGGGACTTACGCGGGAAGACGTGGAGTGTGGTCGTTACTTCCGGATCAACAACATCGAGCGTCTTTTGAAAACCGGGAAGCTGGATACATCCTTGTGCTGGACGACTGGAACAGGGCAGCCAGCTGCAGTTCGCTAAAGCCGGAAAAAGTGAGAAAGCGAGGTTTAGTTTCGATGATCTTCACTGAGACAAACTTGAAAGGTGCATTCATACTCGACATCGAGCGACGGGAAGATTCCCGCGGTTTCTTCGCCCGAGCTTTCTGTCAGAATGAGTTCAAGGCTCATGGTCTGAAGCCAATCATTGCTCAAGCCAACGTTGGATTTAATCACAAGGCTGGCACCCTGCGGGGTATGCATTTCCAGTTTCCGCCCGCGGCGGAAACGAAGCTGGTGCGTTGCACGCGGGGCATGATTCTGGACATAATCGTAGATCTGCGCCCGGAGAGTCCCACGTACCTCCAACACATAGCAGTTGAGTTGAGCGAAGACAACAGCCGGGCTCTGTACGTTCCCGAGCGCTTTGCCCATGGTTACCAAGTGTTGAGAGACAAGACAGAAACTAGTTATCAAGTCGGAGAGTTCTATACTCCAGGATCGGAAGGCGGACTGCCTTACAACGATCCGCAGTTGGGACTGCAATGGCCGCTGCCCGTTGGGGTGATTTCTGACAAGGACCGGCAGTATAAACGGCTGGCTGATCAGGAATCGGAACTCAGACAAAGAATGACCCTGAAACCGAGGGAAACGCAAGTATTGGCTCGTTAAGAAATGCCACCAACAGGTCTGATCTGAGGAATCACATGATCATCGTTGATACAGCTTTGAAAGCTCGGGAAAAAGAGGGCCGGCCTATCCGTGTAGCTCTGATCGGAGCTGGCTTCATGTCCCATGGGCTGGCAAACCACATCGTGAACACGACACCGGGTATGCGCCTGGTGGGAGTTTATAACCGTCGGCCGCAGCGAGCGTTTGACCTGTGCGAATATGCCGGTGTCAAGGACGTCGTCTCTCCGTCAGTGCAAAAGGACGTCGACTTCGCCATTCGCGAAGGCAAGGTAGTCGCAACGGATGACGCCTTTTTGCTGGCACGGTCTTCCGAGGTTGACGTCGTAGTAGACGTTACGGGCTCGGTCGAGTTCGGAACCCAGGTAGCTTTAGAGGCGTTTAAGAATGGTAAGGACGTTGTCCTGATGAATGCTGAAATTGACGCCACCATCGGGCCGATCATGCAAACCTATGCCGAGAAGTACGGGGTCATTTTCTCGGCGTGCGATGGCGACGAGCCGGGAGTGCAGATCAACCTTTACCGCTGGGTGAAAGGCTTGGGACTCACGCCGCGCGTGATCGGCAACATCAAGGGGCTTCAGGACCCGTACCGCAATCCCACCACTCAGAAAGGCTTTGCCGAGAAGTGGGGGCAAAATCCTGCGATGGTTACGAGTTTTGCCGATGGCTCCAAGATCAGTTTCGAGCAAGCCATCGTCGCCAACGCAACTGGGTTCGTTGTGCGATCACGGGGAATGTCGCGAGGAATGGAATACAAAGACGATGTTATGAAGCTTGGCAGACTCTATGACATTGACGAAGTTCGGAAGCTGGGCGGCATTGTCGATTATGTAGTGGGCACACCCCTTACCAAGGTTTATGTGCTGGCCGAGCATCCCGATCCCAAGCAGCAACATTACCTCAGTCTTTACAAGATGGGGGATGGGCCGCTGTACTCGTTCTTTATTCCCTACCATCTGGTGCATTTTGAGGTTCCAGCTACGATTGCCCGGGTCGCGTTGTTCCGCGATTCGCTGGCCAAGCCGCTGGGAGGTCCGGTGGTCGAGGTTTGCGCCGTTGCCAAGCAAGACTTGAAGGCGGAAGAGGTTTTAGATGATTACGGCATGTACATGACCTACGGTGAAGCGGTGAATGCGGATGAGATGTGCAGAAACCATTATCTGCCGGAAGGCTTGGTGGAAGGGTGTCTTTTGAAGCGTGACGTCGCCAAGGACTCCGTGATTACCTACAGTGACGTCATTCTTCCACCCAACCGGATGGCGGATCGCCTTCGGGCTGAGCAGTATCGAGTATTCCGGGGAGAGACTTGGCTGGAAGAACTGGTCGCTGTTCACGCCTAAAGGAAGAGAACGTCATGCGGAGGGGGAAGCGAAGGGCCAATTATGAAAGTGGTTCTATTTTGTGGTGGTTTGGGAATGCGAATTCGCGACGCGGAAGATATCCCCAAACCCATGGTGCATATCGGCTACCGGCCTATCCTTTGGCACGTTATGAAGTATTACGCTCACTTCGGGCACACAGACTTTATTTTGTGCCTGGGATATCGAGCGGACGCGATCAAGAACTATTTCCTCAATTATAACGAATGCACGTCCAACGACTTCGTCCTCTCAAGCGGAGGCAAGAATCTTGAGTTGATCAATAGTGATATTCACGACTGGCGAATAACATTTGCGGATACTGGCATCAACTCGAACATCGGTCAGCGATTGAAGGGCGTGCAAAAGTATTTGGAAGGTGAGGATGAGTTCTTGGCTAACTATAGTGATGGCCTCACCGACCTGTGGTTGCCAGAGCAACTCGATCACTTTCACCACCAGGGAAAGATTGCAAGCTTCCTCTGCGTTCGGCCGAACCTGAGCTACCATTTAGTTTCGCTGGAGCAGGGCAACGGCAGCCTCGTCTCGAATATCCATGCCATCAACAATGGAAGCGTGCGAATCAATGGGGGCTTTTTCATTTTCAGGAAAGAAATCTTCGACTATATGCATGACAAAGAAGAGTTGGTTATGGAGCCTTTTTACCGACTGCTCGCAGAAAAGCAGCTGATCGGGTATCCGTACGATGGTTTCTGGGCCAGCATGGACACCTTTAAGGACAGGCAACAGTTGGAAGGCCTGTGTGGTGCTGGTGTTGCTCCTTGGGAACTGTGGAAGAAGAACGGCGGCTCTTCGTTAAAACTACGCCACAGTTAAGCGAATTCCCATGCTTCCCATAAATCTATTGCAGAACGGCAAACCACCCGCGAAGATCCTCTGTCTCGGGGCGCACTCGGATGATATAGAGATTGGCTGCGGCGGAACCATTCTGCAGTTGCTCTCCTGCAGTCCCGATGTGGAAGTGTCTTGGGTTGTCCTAAGTTCCGGGACGGATCGGGAGCACGAAGCGCGCAACAGTGCGAATCTCTTCCTGGAGCAGGCCCGCCAGAAGGAGGTCATCGTTAAGGAATTTCGCGATGGCTTCTTTCCTTTCGAGGGAGCGCAAATTAAGGAGTACTTTGAAGAGCTCAAGAAACAGGTGTCGCCTGACCTTATTTTCACCCACTATCGCGACGACCGCCATCAAGACCATCGAACCATATCTGATCTTACTTGGAACACTTGGCGCAATCACATGGTTCTGGAATACGAAATTCCAAAATACGATGGTGATTTGGGTATACCGAACTGCTTTGTTCCCCTGAGACGGGAAGTGTGTGAACTTAAGATCCGACATATCCTTGACATTTTCCAGACACAAAGCAACAAAGCTTGGCTCACGCAAGATACATTCCAGGCAATCCTTAGGCTTCGCGGCGTAGAGTGTGCCGCGCCCGAAAAATATGCCGAGGCTTTCTATTGTCGTAAGCTGCTCTGGCAAATGGGGTAGGTCCGGCAACACGGACTCTTGCGGCGTAAACGTTTGACACTTTGCGGAGGCAGTGTGGGAACCCAATGAAAGATTTAAAGCAGAGGACGATTCGCGGTGGTCTCGCAAGGCTCTGCGCCCAAGGTGCAAACTTTTTCATTCGCCTTTGCTCTCTCATGGTATTAGCTAGGCTTTTGGGCCCAAAAGACTTCGGATTAGTTGGTATGGTCACAGCTTTCACTGGAATATTGACGCTCTTCCGAGATTTCGGGCTTTCATCTGCCGCAATTCAGAGAACACACGTTACGGACGAGCAAATTTCAACATTGTTCTGGATTAACATATTCGTTGGGATGCTACTCGGTCTTCTGGCAGTAGCAGGCGCACCGATCATTGCTGCCTTTTATCACGAACCCAGACTCGTTGGCGTGACCGCCGTTTTGGCGCTCGGCTTCGTTTTCAATGCCGCGGGAGTGCAGCACTCGGTACTCTTGCAGCGTCAAATGCGCTTTACGGCGTTGGCAGTCATAAACACGGTCGGCTTGATCGCTGGTACTGCCATCGGTATCGGTGGTGCTAGGGCCGGTTACGGGTATTGGGCGCTCGTGGGAATGACGGTGACTATTCCGTTGATCAGCACCGTTGGTTTTTGGTTGACTACGGCTTGGGTTCCTGGGATGCCACACAGGCAGACTGGAATCCGCTCTATGTTGCGTTTCGGCGGTACCGTAACTCTGAATGGCCTCGTCTCTTACCTGGCCAACAATGTTGAGAAGGTCTTATTAGGGCGGTTTTGGGGTGTCGATGCATTAGGAATCTACGGTCGGGCTTACCAACTTGTTAACATTCCAACCGACAATCTGAATTTCGCTGCTGGCGAGGTAGCGTTTTCGGCTCTGTCTCGACTGCAGGACGACCCGATTCGACTCAAAAGGTACTTCCTTACGGGCTACTCTGTGGTCTTGGCGTTGACATTACCTATGACCATTGCCTGCGCTCTTTTTGCGGATGATGTGATCCTTGTTGTCCTGGGACCAAAGTGGTCCGCTGCGGTTCCCCTTTTTCGTTTGCTTGCTCCGACGATCCTAGTTTTCGCGATAGTCAACCCTCTATTTTGGCTGCTCTCTTCGCTGGGACTGGTCGAAAGAAGCTTGAAGATGGGTCTGGTTATTGCACCCCTCATGATTTTAAGCTATGTCGTGGCCTTGCCCTACGGCCCCCGGGGTGTCGCTTTCGCATATTCAACGGTGATGATGCTTTGGGCTCTTCCAGCTATTGCTTGGACTGTACACGGTACAGTGATTTCCGTCCGCGATATGTTACTCACCGTGAGTCGTCCGTTGGCATCCAGCTTGGTGGCCGGAACCTTTGCTTTCGGAGTTCAGCGTTGTTGCGTTCAGTTGTCCCCTTTGCTTCGTCTTACGTTGGAGAGCGCCGTCCTCCTAATTACGTTCGTTGGAATGCTCTTGTTCGTTACAGGGCAGAAGGTGCTCTACTTAGATCTTCTCCGTGGATTAAGGGGACCTATACCTGGCAAGGAAGAGCAAACCTTGGTATCGGCTTGAGCAATCATCGTGGTATCGGCCCGGAAGCGCTGGGCACGCTGAAAGCGCGACCGATCCAGCGAGTTTTCCTCTTGGATTTGTTGACAAGCGTAAAGAGCGCCTATCGAGATCAAATATTATGAAGATTGGTCTTCTAGATCATATGGGATATGGCAACTTGGGTGACGCTGCCACTCAGGAATCGCTGATTGCCAATATCATGGCACGTGTGCCGGGCGCCGAGATTCTAGGATTCTCACTAAATCCCGATGATACCAGACAGCGTCACCACATTCCCTGTTATTCAATTACGCACTGGCATCCAGGACTCAACAAATCGGAGCCGACAAAAAAGGATGTCCGGAACACCAAACGTCGAATCAAATTGATCCTAAAGAAGATCCCGATTCTTTCTGGCGTGGCATTGTGGGTTCAGAATCTAGTTCGAGAGTTCGTCCACTTAGCTCGGTCATTCAAAGTCCTGAGATCTTTGGACAGTCTGATCATCGCGGGCGGAGGCCAATTAGGTGAATTATGGAGGGGCCCTTGGTCGCACCCTTACAACGTGTTCAAGTTTTCCGTACTAACGAAACTCGCAAATAGGAAGCTTCTGTTCGTAAACGTTGGCGCCGGTCCTTTGGACAGCAGTCTGAGCAAAGCGTTCATAAGATGGTCGGTTCGTATGGCTGACTACGTTTCTTTCCGGGACGTACAGTCGCAAAGCTTAGTTTATCGGTCGGGCGTGAAGCGTCAAACTTATGTCTTTCCGGATTCTGCGTATGCCCTCGACGTTTCTCATTATGAAAACGGAAATGCTGCCAATACGTCTAAGTTGTGTGTTGGGCTTAATCCTATCGGATTTTGTGACCCTCGAATCTGGCCAAAAAAAGACAATGGCACCTATTCACAATACCTCGACAAGGTGACTGCGTTGTCCTTATGGCTATTGAGCCTTAACTATCGGCTAAAGATATTCTCTGGCGAAGTGAGTGTTGATCGTTATGCTCTTGAGGACCTAAAAGAACGACTATCAAATAGCCTATCGCCAGCCGATATAGACGAGATTTGTGTGCCACCCAGTCGGACCGTTGAGGATTTGCTAGTTGAAATGTCGGGGTTCGATTTTGTCGTTACTTCAAAGTTTCACGGTGTGGTATTCTCTCACCTGCTGACAAAGCCGGTGCTCGCGCTTAGCTATCACAACAAGATAGACGATCTAATGCGCGCCGTAGGGCATAGTCGCTACTGCCTAAATATAGAAACCTTTAATGACGAATGCATTAAGAATGCGTTTACGTCATTGGTTGAAGATGCGCAAGAGATCGAATCAAAGTATCGACAGACGAGGGTCTCCTATTCAGAGGCGTTAAAGTCGCAGTTCGATGAGCTCTTTGTGACCAAGAATCTACAACCACACCTCCAGCAGTTAAGGATGAAGAAAGACGTGGCCTGAGTGTGGGGGGGTAGCCTGGGGGGGTAGCCTAGCAACACGATGTTGCTACTGGAAGGACAGGAGAAATGAATACAGCGTCGCAACCTTTGGTCAGCATTGTTACTCCTGTGTACAACGAGGCAGGACATCTGGCGGAGTGTATCGATAGCGTGCTTGCTCAGACCTATCAGAAGTGGGACTTAACAATCATCGACAACCGCAGCACCGACGGCTCACTGGAGATTGCCCGGCGATATGCGGCAAAAGACAGGCGAATCCGGATTCATGAGAACAAGGAGTTCCTGAGGGTGATTGCGAATCATAATGTCGCGTTGCGTCAGGTTTCTCCCGAAAGCAAGTACAGCAAGGTCGTGCTGGGGGATGATTGGATCTTTCCTAATTGCCTGGAACAAATGGTTGCCATTGCCGAGGCGCATCCTTCGGTGGGCATCGTTGGCGCCTACGCGTTGGAAGGGCATCGAGTTGCTTTGACAGGGCTACCATATCCGAGCGCGCTGGTTACTGGTCGAGATATCTGTCGCCGCCATCTTCTAGAGCACGTGTATGTCTTTGGATCCGCAAATGCTGTCCTCTATCGTTCCGATCTTGTTAGGAACCGTGATCCCTTCTATAATGAATCCAATATCCATGCGGACACGGAGGTCTGTTTTTCACTCCTCAAGACATGCGACTTCGGTTTTGTTCACCAGGTTCTTACTTTCACTAGATTGCGACCCGCCTCACTAACGACTGTGTCAAAAGGCCTCCACACATACTTTGCGAGTATGTTGCAACTGTTGGTCACTCACGGTCCGGAGTATCTCACCCCCGACGAGTGTAGAGTGTGTATCGCTCAGCACTTATCAGAGTACTACGGTTTTCTGGGCAGGAGCTTACTACAAGGGCGCGATAGGCGGTTTTGGGAATATCATAAGAACGAATTGAATAAGTCGAGTGTAGGTTTCAGTCACACTCTCTTGGCCGAAGGTTTACTTGCAACTTTGTGCGAGGTCGCGTTGAATCCTAAACACACTGTGGAGAGGCTGTTGCAAAGCTGGCGGAGTCGGAAATCGGAAGGGTTCGATCAATCCCTTGGAGAAAAGCCTCGCGTGTTTGCAGCAAAGGAGTCATAGGAAGATGACAACCCGCAGTGTCAGCCGAGCAGTCTATGAACGGATTCAGTACAACCGTAAGACTCCTGTATGCGTAAGTGCTAACGTGATATTGGTGTGCTGCTGTCGGAGAGAAAGAGTAATGTAGCGCACATTATGGAGATATAAGAGATGCCTTATGTTTATTCACTTCCTACTTCAGTCTCATTTACAGGCAAGGGACTGTTAGGGTATACATTTGGTCCTTTGAGTCAAAAGGACATCGATATTTATTATATCGAAGTGGAAAAGGGACATGATATGTTCATGATAAGTAAGAAGATCACACGTACTTATTATATTGTGTCCGGAACTGGTCATTTCACCATTGGCGATCATAAATATAGTGTCAGCCCAGGTATGCTTGTAGAGGTGCCCCCAAAGATAGAGTACTGTTATTCAGGGAGAATGAGGCTGTTGGCGTTTGCGAAGCCGCGTTGGTTTAGCGACAACGACACATTTACTAAATGGAACCCTGATGTGATAGGTCGAGATTCCCCCTGCCAACGGGATGACAGCCCTGGGCTGACGCGATTGGTGAGATGGAGCATTTTCGGAAAGTCGCCCGTCAATGCCTACTTGCGGCTTAACCAGCAATTGTGGAACAGGCTTCCGTCGTTTCTTGCCGCCCTTAGTCCAATACGTTCATACGGTGGCTTTTTGCATAAATTGGCATGTCTGCAAGGGGTTCGAGCGCAAGCATTTAGCACGTGTTTCCTTCGAAATCGGCCGGAACTGGAACTGATTCGACGGCTAGTGGGAAGCAGGCCCAAGGGTGATGAACTAAGAGTGACAGTGCTTGGCTGTAGTACGGGTGCTGAGGCGTATTCGGTGGCGTGGAACATCCGGTCTGCACGGCCTGACGTGAGGCTGATCTTGCAGGCGTTGGATATCTCTAGGCAGGCCGTGGAGTTGGCCGGATCCGGCGAGTACTCGCTCACGGCATCGAAGCTGAGCAGTACGCGGATTTGTGATGGCATGAGTGAGGCTGAGATGGAGGAGTTATTTCAGAGGAACGGGGACGTGGTGACGGTTAAGTCGTGGATCAAAGAGGGAATTAACTGGTGCGTCGGCGATGCTGGTGACGCCGAAGTTGTCGATGCCATGGAGCTCCAAGACATGGTTGTAGCAAACAATTTTCTTTGCCATATGGAGCCGGCGGAGGCAGAGAGATGCTTGCGTAATATTGCTCGCTTGGTAAAGCCGGATGGATATCTTTTTGTTTCTGGAATTGATTTGGACGTCCGGACGAAGGTTGCATCTGAGTTGGGATGGCAGCCGGTTGAAGAATTACGCGAGGAAATTCATTCGGGCGACCCATACTTGAAGCGGTTCTGGCCCAGTCAGTATGGTGGTTTGGAGCCTTTGGACAAGAGAAGAACTGATTGGAGAATGCGCTATGCCGCAGTGTTTCAGTTAAACTCTGCGGCAAGCACGCCGTCAACGTGGCATGAAAATGAATTCCGAGAGGGGCAGGGCCGGGTGCCGGTTTTCTCTGACGGCGATCATCGCCCACGGGAATGAGGAACACGGCGGCCTGGGCACGTCGGTTGAACCAGCGTACGGCGTCCTGGCAGATCGCCCGTTTGAGCAGAAACGGCCCGCTGACCAGCTCGATTTTATCCAACAATCTTGGGCACCAGCTTTTAGAACGTCGTTAAAACGAGGTCTCGAGACCACTATGACTTGGTATCGTCCGCAACTCAGTTCGGCTCTTAGACTGCGTTGCCACGCTAGATAGATAGGTAAGTAGTTATGACGGATTGTTACGTGAAGTTTGTGGATCTCTAGCCCATCATCAGCAAGAGTAGTTACAAACGCAAGTCCCCCCCGAAAAATGAAATCAGTTCGATTGTCGAGCTCTCGCCGGCATCGAGTCCCAGTTCTGAATGCGGTCAAACAAAGTGGAGCGAAGAAAAGTGAAAAACCAAATTGTGCGAGTGGTTAAAGCTAGCCTGCTGATTTCGACCCTATTTAGTGCCGTGCTCGGCATTGGCCAAGTTTCAGTGCTTACTCAGCACAATGACAATGCCCGCACCGGCCAGAACCTGAATGAGACTGTCCTCAATACCTCGAACGTAAACAAGAACGGTTTCGGCAAGCTATTTTGGCGGACGGTTGACGGGTTCATCTATGCCCAGCCATTGTATGTTCCAGGACTCGCCATTCAAGGGTCGACGCATAACGTCGTTTACGTTACCACTCAGCACAACAGCGTATATGCGTTTGATGCTGATGACCCCAACTCTCCCGCTCCTTTATGGCAGGTAAACTTGGGTACGCCCGTTCCCAGCCAGGATATCTGCATTATCACCGGCGACACTAATCCCGGCGACTGTCCTTACTACGACATCAGCCCAGAGATCGGTATTACCAGCACGCCAGTAATCGATCCAATTGCCGGAATCATCTACGTCGTGAACCGGACCAAGAACACCAGCAATAGCACTTATCATGATTATCTTCATGCACTGAGCTTGACAACCGGAGTCGAGCAGCTCGGTGGCCCGGTAGAAATCACTGGACAGGTGAGCGGGACGGGCACCGGTAGCGTAGGCGGCATACTGACGTTTGATCCTACCTATCATCACCAGCGCCCAGCGCTGCTTCTCTCGAACGGGGTCCTGTATCTAGGCTTTGGTTCGGTCGGCGACATCGGCACATGGCATGGATGGGTGATGAGTTACGATGCCACCACGCTGCAGCAAGAGGCAATATTCAACGTTGCTCCGGACGGTAACGAAGGTGGAGTCTGGTCTGCAGGACAGGGTCCGGTTGCGGATGCGGCGAACAATGTTTATGTGATGACGGGAAATGGCGATTTCAACGCTAACGTCGGCGGAGGCAGAAACTATGGCGACTCCTTCGTAAAGTTTAGTGGACCCAGCCTGGCCGTGGCTGACTATTTTACCCCGTCCGATCAGGGAACTCTGAACGCGGGCAACATCGACTTGGGATCGGGTGGCCCCATGCTCATGCCAGGAACTTCACTGTTGGTAGGTATGGGAAAGGACGGAGTGTTTCGCGTGGTGGATACCACGAACATGGGAAAGTATAACTCCGGTGTGGACAATGATGTTCAGGAATTTACCGCGACTTCGTCTTTTCCATTTTACAGCTCTCCCATCTACTGGAACAGCCCCAATTTCGGGCCCCTTGTGTATATCTGGGGAGCAAATGATTATCTGAAAGCGTTTCAGTTTACAGGGTCGAAGTTTAATACTACCCCTGTTTCGCAAGGCACGATTACAAATAGTAGCGGAGAATCCAACGCGGCTCCCCTGTCCGTTTCTGCCGACGGGAGCCTGGCGGGCACAGGCATCCTGTGGTCTTCGGCGTCAGCTTCTCAGTGGGCATCTGGAATTCAGGTTGCGGGCGTAGTGCGCGCCTTCGATGCTACGAATGTTGCCAACGAACTGTGGGACAGCACGCAGAACCTGGCACGTGACGATGTAGGCAGTTACGCTAAATTCAATCCTCCTACGATCGCCAACGGCAAGGTTTACGTGGGTTCCTTCTCTGGCCAGTTGCAAGTCTATGGTTTGAATCCTCCTGCATTTCAAGGAATTCGGTTTGTTCAACTAGCTTCAGCCACGCCGCAGTCGGCTACTTCTTCGGTTCCTGTGGCTTATCCGGGATCGCAAACGGCTGGTGACCTGAACGTTGTGATCGTGGGATGGAATGATAGTACTGCCTCCGTGCAGTCCGTTTCCGATTCTGCCGGAAATAACTACGTGCTGGCGGTTGGTCCAACGACGGGCACAGCTTTAAGCCAATCGATCTACTACTCCAAGAACATTGTCGGAAGCAGCAGCAACAGCGTCACCGTAACTTTCAATCAGGGCGCAACCAAGCCCGATGTGCGGATCCTTGAGTACAGCGGAGTGGATACGTCAAACCCGCTGGACGTGTCTGCTGGTGCAAGTGGAAGCAGCAACGTGGCTGACAGCGGTTTCGTCGCAACCAACGCCGCGAACGAACTGGTTGTCGGCGGCAGCATGGTGCACAGCAACACCACCATCATGGCGGGTGCGCCTCTCACTCCAAGGGTTATTACCTCGCCGAATTCCGACCTGGCGGCGGATCGCGTAGTCAACGTGCCTGGCAGCTATCATTCGTGGGCACCATTGAATGCATCCGGAGCATGGGTCATGCAGGTCGTTACGTTCCGGGCGCAGGCAGGGGGCGGCACTACACCTTTCGTGAGCAGTGTTAGTCCGAACAGCGGGTCGGTGGCGGGTGGGACGGCGGTAACGATCACGGGGACGAACTTTGCGGCGGGCGCGACGGTGAAGTTTGGGGGGACGGCGGCGACGAACGTGGTGGTGGTGAACAGCACGACGATTACGGCGACAACGCCGGTGGGAAGTGCGGGCGCGGTGACCGTGACGGTGACCAACTCGGGCGGGCAGAGCGGGAGCCTGACGAATGGGTTCACCT
>OCTA010000927.1_pt1 | contig 27409 bp, 16 predicted proteins | sample 1538991 | NCBI WGS metagenome assembly OCTA01 (sample SAMEA3539302, study PRJEB22396) | soil metagenome | biome: tundra; feature: field; material: soil | place: USA | collected 2010-05 | depth 0.15 m | reverse complement strand
TCGACGTGGATCAGCACCCGGTCGGCGGTCTGTCCCTGGCTGGAATGACTCGTGACCGCATATCGTCAGGCCGCGCCCTCGCCGGCCATTCTGTCTGCCTTCCTGAGTTCTTCGGATTTGGTGTGCGCCTGGTCGGCCAGCTTGGACAGCAAAAGCAGGTCTGACCCCACTCTTTTGAGCCTTACGCCAAATAGCGATCAAATATTTACGCCACATAGCGCCCCAAGCTACAACGGGCATCTCTTGGAAACCCGTCTGGCACATTCTGTCTGACGGCGAGTTCGAACTGGTTCTGGCAAACGCGGCGCACGTCAAGGAGGAAGCTGGCATGATTCATCGCTGCGGCGAGGGAGACTTCGAGCCTATCGGGGCCATCGCCAAAGACGCCGCCCAGGCCTGCAAGGGAATCATTCCCGCTGTTCACTGCGGGAGCCTGCAGTTTTGAAAGCCCTGGATTGCGCGCCGCAAGAAACTACTCGGGAACCTGGCCGGCCATGCTTTCATGCCGCGCAAGCAACTTCTCGAACTCCTCCAGCGGCACTGGCCGGCTGAAGAGATAACCTTGGTAGGCTTGGCAGCCGAGACCATCAAGGAACTCACGCTGCTCTTCCGTTTCCACGCCCTCGGCAATGATTGGCAGGCTCAATGCCCGGCTCAGGGCTATGACGGCTTTCACAATCGCGCCACTCCCAGCATCCGCAAAAACATCATTTACGAACGACCTGTCGATCTTCAATTGGTCCAGTGGAAGGCGCCTCAGGTAATTCAGCGAGGAATAGCCGGTGCCAAAATCGTCCAGCGAGAATCGCAGTCCGTGTTGCTTGAGTTCTGTCATCTTGGCGATGATTTCTTCAAGATTGTCCACCAGCATGCTCTCGGTAAGTTCGAGCTTGAGGTTATTGGGATTGGCTCCACAGCGATCCAGCGTCGCCAGCACTCGTCCCACAAAGTCTGGCTGCCGGAACTGGTGGACAGAGATATTTACCGAAACCACGATGTGGGCGGTTCCCTCGAAGTTCGCCCAAGCCGCAATTTGCGCGCATGCAGTCTCGAGCACCCACTCTCCCAAGGGCAGGATCAGCCCCGTTTCCTCGGCCAGGGGGATGAAATCGCCTGGGGCCACAATCGAGCGCTGGGGATGATTCCACCGCACCAGGGCCTCCGCGCCGACCACGACTCCGCGATCCAACTGAGGCTGATAGTAGAGCAGGAATTGCTTTTCCTTGACCGCCGTGCGCAACTCTTCCTCCATCGCCGCGCGGGCATTGACGGCGGTCTGCAGGGCCGGCTCGAAGAAGCGCAGTGTGTTGCGGCCTGCCGCTTTGGCTTGATACATCGCAATATCGGCCTGTTGCAACACTTCATCCGTGCTCTGCTGGCGATCTCCCATGACTGTGATCCCGATGCTCGAAGTGATGAAGCACTCGTGGCCGGCAAGCTGATAAGGTTGGCTAATTACCGCAAGGATCTTTTCGGCGATCATCTTCGCCCGCGCCGCCGCCGCCTCGGGCAGCTCGCCCAACTCTTCCAGCATCACCACAAACTCATCTCCGCCCAATCGCGCCACGGTATCGATCTTGCGGGTGGAGTTGATCAGCCGACGCGCCGTTTCCTGCAGCAACTGGTCGCCGGCCTGATGGCCAAACGAATCATTGACCATCTTGAACCTGTCCAGATCCACGAACAGCATGGCCTGTAACCGGCCTTTGCGCACGCTGGTAGCGAGGCTCTTGCGCAGCCGGTCCAACAGCATCCTGCGGTTCGGCAGTTCAGTGAGCGGGTCATAGAAGGCCAGGTTCTCGATCGTCTTCTGCGCCTCCATCAGCAACCGGAGATCGTGCTCCTTCCTCCTGGCCTCGGCCATCCGAACGTGGAAGATCAGCCAGGTGCCGCCAAGAAGGATCAGAGCGCACAGGGCAGAGAACCACCACGTCCGATACCACGGCGTGAGAATCCTGAAAGCGAACTCGGCTCCTTCCGCGACCCAAACGCCATCGCTGTCCTGCGCTTCGATCTCCAGCCTGAAATTCCCGGGCACTAGACCGGCAAACTGCAACTCCCGCTGCGTGGTCTCGGTCCAGGCGGAACTGATTCCCTCCATCCGGTAGCGAAAAACAACGGCATTCTCACGGGATGCATTCAGCGCCGAGTAGCGAGCCTGCAGAGAGTTGGCGTGTACGTCGAACGACGGGTAGCTCTGGCTGGATACATCCGTCCCTCCCACGTAGAGGTCAGTGAACACAACCTTGATCGGCGCCTTCACACTTTGGCGCAGATTCGGCTTGAAACGCGAGAGTCCGCCGCTGGTGCCGATCCAGACCGTGCCGTCCGGCTCCGCCGCGAAGGCGTTCTGGCCGCAGTTGTCCCAGATCAATCCATCGCTCATACCGTAGTGGCTCCAACGCGCGCCATCCCACACGTCCACGCCGTGATCGCTGCCCGCCCATATGCGTCCCGCAGCGTCGGATTCGATGAAATAGACAATTCCATTCGAGCCGGGCCTCTGGACGTTCTTTTCGATGGCCAGTCCATCCGGCCGCAGATGAACGCGATCCATTCCGCTGATGAAGCGATACCCAACCCATATCTTCCCTTGCGTGCCTACACCCAGCGAGAGCACCTGCCGGCTCCTCAGCCCATCGGCCTCGGTCCAGTTTCTCCACTTCCCGCCGGTCAGCGAAAAAAGTCCGCCTATCCCCCCCGCCCAGATCGTGCCATCGGTTCCCTCGACGATCGTCCGGACGCGCACGGGGGGAAGCGCGGCGACGCGCTCGAACTTCTCATATGGAGCTTGGGCCACAAAGAGGCCCCCATCCATTCCAACCCATAACCGGTGCTGGCGATCGAAGCGCAGATCGAAGACCGACCTTACCAGGTTCTGCGCGTTGCTCAGCCACTTCAAACTGCCGGTGCGCGGGTCCATGCGCGCCAGACCGTTCGGGTCGATTCCCAACCATAACGCCCCATCCGGACCCGCCCGAACGGCGTTGATGTTCATCCCCTCCAATCCCGCGACCTTTTTCCACTCGATGCCGGTGCTGCGCCGCTCACCGCGCATCAGGCCTCCATCGACTCCCGCCCAAATCGGCCCATTCGGCTGCGGCAGAATCGCGTGAACCGAATCGCTTGCCAGCCCGCTGGCCACTGTGTAGTTCTCCCATTCGCGATAGCCGCGCCACTGTACAAGTCCCCGGCCCGCCATGCAAATCCATAGAGTGTGCTGGCGATCCTCAAAGGTTCTGTATACCGATCCGCGCAGTCCCGCCGAGTGGTCGATCTTTTGCCAGTTGTGCTCATCCCCTATCAGCATTCCATCGGGCAATGGAAGCAGAACCCTCCCATCCGCATCCGTGGATGGAATACCGGTCAGGGTCTGATTGGGATTGGGCAGGATTGGTCTGCGTAATCGGCTCTGGCCGGCCTGCAATACGAAGACGCCTCCGTTCCGCAAGCGCAGCCAGAGATCCCCGTTGTAATCCTTCCGGATGTCCACCACAGCGCGAGCCAGGAGTCCGCTCTCGGTCCCATAAACTCGTGTCCCGCTCTTCTCCATATGGCACAGTGCAAGCCCGCATCCGTACCAAATCGCGTCCCCATCGATCAGAATCCCGCCGGCCTCCGGAACGCCGTTCACCGTGGTCTCAAGCGTGCCCGCTGGCGGCGGAATCGGACGCACCGCATATCCATCCTTGCCCGGCTCGATGAAAAGCTCCATCAGGCCGCGTTCCGTGTTCAGAAAGGTGTGGCCCTTCCCATCCGCCTGGATCCCCTGCAACTCACTGACGCTCTTGAAGGGCCCCGGAACTTTTTCAAAATGGTCCCCGCGCAGACGGAGCAGACCGAACGTACCTCCTGCAAGCAACGATCCGTCAGGGGCATCGCCAAAGCAGGCGCCAGGGCTGGACGGCACTCCCTGCGCCGCTCCAAAGGCCTCGAATCGCTCCCCGTCGTAACGGTAGAATCCATTGACCGTAGCCACCCACAGAAAGCCCACCCGGTCCTGGTAGACGGTCCGCACCGTCAGGTTGTTCAGCCCCTCCGCAACCCCGAAATACCTGAAGCTATACTCCTGGGCGCACAACACACGGGACATGAGCAAGAACAGGGCGAGCGCCCACGCATTGGATAGGCGATTCACGAGTACAAAGCATAATCCCTATCGGCGGCGCCGTCCATTCCAACTTTCCATTTAGGTGCTATCTTCAGGACAGTTGCCGGGTGGGGCGCCTCTGACCATCTCAAAATGAACGGGTGCCCCAGAGCCGGGGTGGAGAGCCGGGGCGGGTGGCCCATGTCTGACCATCCGCAAATGTTTGGGTGCCCCAGGTTTCGCTTCTGAGACCTAGGATTGTAGGATGTCAGCATGGATCAGCCCTACGACGCGGCGGGCGGCGGGAGCGAAGAGATCGTCTACGTACACCACGACGTGAAGGGCTCGACGGTGGCGCTCACCGTGCCGGGCGGGAGCGGCCCGGCCGAGACCTATACCTACTCGGACTACGGCGCGCCGCAGAGCGGCACGTGGCTAGCCTACCAGTACGCCGGCTACCGCTATGACAGCGAGACCGGCCTCTATTACATGCCCGCGCGCTACTACTCGCCGGCGCTGGGCCGGTTCTTGCAGAGCGACCCGGTCGGCTTCCGCGGCGGAGCGAACCTCTACGCGTACGCGGGAAACGATCCGGTCAACCTGGTGGATCCGACGGGGCTGACGCCTGATGGTGGAGGGGGTGGAGGGACAGTTACAGCCGAGGCATCTGCTACAGTCAATACCTTCTTTATGGGACTTTTCGGCGTTCCGAAGGTCACCGTGTCTGCGAAGACATGTTCTTGTCTTAGCCTCGACAATCAAGCGACGTTTTACAATGCACAAGCTGCGACCCCTGCACAAGTACAGGCTTTTCTCTCAGGCTATCCGGGTGTTCCGGCAACATGGGACGGAGCCGAAGCCGCGGAGGCCTTCTCCGCAGCAGGCCTCAATCCAGGGCTTGCAGTTGGCATACTGGGTGCTGAAACGTCGTTGAATCCCTCCAACAATAGAAATGTGATTGATCCATTCAGTTCAGGAGGTTCAAATTTTGCTAGCTCCCTGAAGCGAGCGCTTCAGGTCATAGCGAAAATTGAGTCGGCCTCGGATACTTATAATCATCCTCTTGCGAATCTAACAAACATGAAAAATAGCTTGCGCGGGGCGGGATTGCCAGGAATGCAGTATGACCTTGCAATCTGATTCAAGATTCGCCGGGCATTCCTGAACGAATGTAAAAAGGGTCGCGAACCGGACAATTGGGGGTACATTTCTTAGTGGCCGAGAAAGCAATCAGTAAATCCTGATACATTCAAATGGTAATGTCTTTACCATATGAGGGCGGGATTTCAGATCTTACTGTCTGTCCTGCAGAAGGTTTGGTACGCGCGATGAGTGCGGGTGAATCAAATCGATTGGAAGGTATTTTCACGCCGCTTCTGGTTCCTCTGGATGAACAGGGCCAGATTAACGAGCCGGAGTTTCGTCGCTTCGTTTCCTGGTTGATTGAGAGTGGTGTGCATGGTCTCTACCCCAATGGTTCGACGGGCGAGTTCACGCGCTTCAATGCGGAAGAGAGGCGCCGGATTGTCGAAATCGTGGCGGACGAGTGCGGCGGACGCGTCCCGATTTTGGCCGGCGCGGCTGAAGCCAATGTGAAGGAGACGCTCTCTGCCTGCGAGGCCTACGCTACAATGGGCGTCCGGGCCGCAGCCATCGTGGCGCCTTTCTACTACAAGCTGAATTCCGAATCGGTGTACGCATACTTCGCCGAGATCGCGCACCACTCGCCCATCGACATCACCCTCTACAACGCTCCCATGTTCGCCAGCCCCATTGATGTGCCCACCATCCATCGCCTGGCCTGCGAGTTCCCTCGCGTGGTTGGCATCAAGGACTCTTCCGGCGACCTGGCCTTCATGATGCGGATGATCTCTGCGGTGCGTCCGCGGCGCCCTGACTTTACCTTCCTCACCGGATGGGAAGCCGTCTTGATCCCCATGCTGATGATCGGCTGCGATGGCGGCACACATGCCTCCAGCAACGTAGTGCCGGAGGTAACGCGCCGCATGTACGATCTCTTCCGCTCCGGGGACCACGACGCGGCCATGCAGTGGCAGTTCCGGATTCTGGAACTCTTTGACGCCATGCTCAGCTCCTACGATTTCCCCGACGGCTTCAGGGCGGCTGCTGAGCTGCGTGGCTTTCACTTCGGCCGGGGACGCCAGCCCCAGACCAACGCGCAGCGCGCCGATCGCGCCGCCCTCAGCTCCGTTCTCCAGTGCATTCTGGCGGACTTCGAGCTGGTGGAGCGGCCCGCAGGCGGCTGCACGGTGCGGTCGGGAAATACCCCGCAGGATATGGTGAAGCAAGTGGTTATCAACGTCATGCATGAACTCAAAGGAAGAGGTATGATCTGACTGAGTCGCTCGCCCTCATCGAGATTGGCGGCTGGTCACCGGCCATGGTTGTGCTCGACGCCATGGAAAAGTGCGCCAACGTGCGCATTCTGCAGACCGAGTTGAACGATGCTCCCGGAGTCTGCATGAAGCTGCTCGGTCGCATCGGCGATATCGAGTCTGCCGCGCGAGCCGCCGAGCAGACCGCCCGGGCCATGCAGACGCCAGTTGTCGTGCACGTGATTCCGCGTCCATCAGAGCATTTGCAGGCCGCCTATGAAGCGGAACCGGATTTTAACGTCCTAATCGAACAGCCGTCAGTCCAAAGACCGGAGAATCTTATGAGCGATCAAGCCAGCTTTGCCGTGGGCCTTATCGAGACCCAGGGCTTCACCGCCGTATTCGAGGCTATTGACACAGCACTGAAGACCGCAAAGGTGGAAGTGTTAGCGCGGGAGAAACTTGGCGGCGGGTACATCACGGTTCTCATCAAAGGAGACGTGGCCAGTGTCCGCGCCGCCGTTGAGGCGGGAAAGAATAAAGTGGAAGGCCTCGGCCGCCTGGTAGCCGCTCACGTCATTCCCAATCCCAGTCAGGGCGTTTTATCGTTGCTGCCCAAGTAGCTCGACCCTTAAATTGGATGCAACGCTCGCTTCCGTAATGAGGCTGTCGTTCTGCAAAGACGAATACTCTTGACAGGGCAAAAGCGCGGCCTGTATTACGATAGCAAAACTTATCCAAGGGAGAAATCATGGCCTACGAAATGGACCGTCGGACCCTGTTGAAGGCCTTTGGCTCTGTTGCCGCGGGAATCGCCCTGTCAAACGCCGGTTTTGCCGCACCCTCATCAACCCCTCGTACCAAACCTTTTCGCGGGCTCTTTCCCATCGGCTCGACCCCTTTTACTGAGGCCGACAAGCTGGACCTCGACTGTCTGGCTGCCGAGGTGAACTTCTGCAACCGTGCATCGGTTCCCGGCTTCATCTGGCCCCAGATCGCCAGCGGCTGGTCCACCATGTCCGCCGCCGAGCGCTTTGCCGGAACCGAGGCGATCCTGGCCGCGGGCAAAGACGGCAAGACCGCGCTGGTTATCGGCGTGCAAACCCAGAACAACGATCTGCCCGGATCAATCGCCTTCGCCCAACATGCCGCCAAGAACGGCGCCGACGCCATCTGTTCGCTTCCTCCCGATGGAAACGATGCGGCAGTACTCGACTATTACAAGGCCATCGGCAATGCGACAGATCTCCCGCTCTTTGTCCAGACCATCGGCAATATGTCGGTTGACCTGCTCGTTGATATGTACCACTCCATTCCAACGATGCGGGTGGTGAAGGATGAGGCCGGCGATCCCCTGGCGCGCGTGACTGAGATTCGCAAGAGGACAGACGACAAGATTGGCGTCTTTGCCGGCAAAGGCGTTCGCCTGATGATCGAGGAGATGCAGCTCGGCTTTACCGGCTTCTGTCCCACTGTCGGGCTCGCGGACGTCTTTCAGCAGGCGTGGGAGTTGTACGAGGCGGGCAACCCGCGTCAGGCTTTCGATATGTTTGGCAGGATTCTGGCTTTCGACTCCATCACCCATGCCGATCAATATCTAATGGTGGCGCGTGGCATCTTCAAAGAGAATACCCGGTCACGGCGCCTGCCTGGAATGGGCGATGCGTCCAACAAACCGCCGGCGCCGTTGACCGATAACGATAAGAAAGTCGTCCTCAAGGCGCTGGACACGTATCTGAAGCCTTATCTGCGCGGCTGAAATGCGCATCATTCATTGGATTTTCTTGATTTCCAGGCCCAACCGGCCGAGGAGCGGTACTTGAGCAGAGCTTCCCACACGGCATGGCCGTCTCCAGTGCAACTTCTGGCCCTGACATTCGTCTGGGTTGCTGCGACCTTGCCCGCCTGGGCACAAGGCGCGAACAACCAGCAGCCGAAGCCGCAAACGCAGGAAGTTCCAAAGCAATTCACGAAGGTCTGCACTCTCTGCCACGGCGCGGATGCGCGGGGCACGGATCGCGCGCCCTCCCTGGTCAACTCTGCTCGCCTCCGCAGCATGACGGACGGCGAGATCGCGAAGATTATCCGCCAGGGCAAGGACAAGATGCCTGCGTTTCCCCTCTCCCAGGCCGATATCGACGCCATGACCCGCTATATGCGATTCCTCAACCCTGCCGAAGCTGAGGCCGTCGTCGCGGGCGATGGGAAGGCGGGAGAGCGCATCTTCTTTGGCGGCGGGCAGTGTTCCACATGCCACATGGTTCTAGGCCAGGGACGCGTCAACGGGCCGGACTTCTCCAGCATCGGGCGCAGACTGAAGCTGGAGGAGCTGATGCAGTCGCTCGCCGACCCGGACGCCAAGATCGCCGACGGCTGGGGCGCGGTCTCCGCGCAGATGAACGATGGAAGCACGCTGCACGGCTTCGCGCGCGCCCAGGGCAGCCACGATCTGGTCCTGCAAACGGATGACGGCAAGCTGCACCTGCTGCTGGACAACGAGTACAGCGCGATCACCCCGGACAAGCACTCCGCGATGTCCGCTTACAAGGGAACGGAGGAGGAGCGGCGGGACCTAGCCGACTTCCTGAGCGGCTTGAAGGGGGCCAGGGCAGGACCGCTTACCCAACCGCAGACGCCGGCCACTCCCGCGGAGATCGACGAGATTGCCCACCCGAAGCTGGGCGACTGGCCTTCCTACAACGGCACGCTGAACGGCAACCGCTTGAGCAGCCTGGATGAGGTGAGTCTCTCTAACGTCGCCAGACTCCAGTTGCAGTGGACCTTCCCAATCTCTTACAACGGCCTGGAGACCACTCCGGTGGTTGTGGACGGTGTGATGTATGTGACCGGAAACAACCAGGTCTATGCGTTGAGCGGCAGGACGGGCCGCGAGATCTGGCGCTACGAACAGCCCAAGTCTGCTGGCTCGAAGATCGCCAGCGACGCCGCCATAGGCGTCAATCGCGGTGTGGGCGTGCTGGGAGATCGCGTCTTCTATCTGACCGACGACGCGCATCTGCTCGCGCTGCACCGGCTGACCGGCGCGCTGCTCTGGGACGTGGACACTCCAGAGGGCGCAATGGGCCGTTATGGTGGCACCTCAGCGCCCCTGGTTGTGGGCGACCTGGTGATTACCGGCGTCAGCGGCGGCGATAACGGGATTCGCGGCTACGTCGCGGCCTACAAAGCCGCAACTGGGGAGCTGGCGTGGAAGCTCTTCACCATTCCTAAGCCCGGAGATACAGGTCCGGCCGCCGATACATGGAAGGGCTCGGCACTAGCCCTGGGCGGCGGCGCAACCTGGGTGACCGGCAGTGCGGATACGGAATCGAATGTCGTGTACTGGGCCGTCGGCAACCCGCATCCGGATACAGACGGCGACGACCGTCTCGGCTCCAACCTCTATACCAACAGCGATCTGGCCATCGACGCAAAGACCGGCAAGCTGCTCTGGTTCTACCAGTTCACTCCCCACGATCTCCATGACTGGGATGCGAACGAGCCGATCGTGCTGGCGGATGCGAAGTGGAAAGGCCAGGATCGCAAGCTGTTGCTGCACGCCAACCGCAATGGCTTCCTGTACGTACTGGACCGGTCCTCGGGCAAACCGCTGCTGGCAACCAAAACGGTGAATAAGCTGAACTGGGCCAGCGGAATCAGCTCGGAAACCTGGACACCGGAGCTGCTTCCGGCCAACGAGACCACTGTGCAGGGAACGGTAACCTGTCCCGCGGTTCGCGGCGCTACCAATTGGTATTCAACTGCCTACAATCCAGCGACTCATCTCTATTACGTCATGACAGTGGAGGACTGTACCGTTTACATCAAGGCGGAGGACGCCGGTTATCGCAGGTACAGCAATCCCGCCGATCCTGCGCAGAAGATTCTTCGCGCCTTCGATGTTGAAACCGGTAAAGTGGTCTGGCAGATTATTTTGCCCGGGCCGCTGCAATCCAATTATTCGGGCGTTTTATCGACCATGAGCGGCTTGTTGTTTTTCGGCGAAAGCAGCGGGGGCTTTGCCGCCGTGGACGCCGGCACTGGAAAGTATCTTTGGCACTTCGAGACCAACCATGCGATCCGTGCCTCGCCGATGACCTACGCCATCGGCGGCAGGCAGTACATCGCCATCGCTTCGGGAGGCAACATTCTGTCGTTCGCTTTGCCGAGGTAGCACCTGGATCAGGAGAATGAAATGAATTCAAAGACTTCGCGACGCGGTTTTCTGGCCAGTTCAACTGGATTTGCGGCGGCTGGCCTCGCTACTCTCGCCAATCCCATCGGGGCCGCAGCCCAATCTGTGGGAGTAAAGTCGGGAGATCTTCCCGATCTGACCATTAAAGAAGTCAAGGTCTATGTTGCTGACATTAGCAAGATGCATCGCCTGAACAGCTCAGAGACGGGCGAGATCATCTCTGTCGTCACCACCAGCGGCATCGAAGGCAACTACACCATCGGCGACCGTAGCATCACCCCCGGATGGCTGGAGTGGGCCAAGCCGGTTCTTATCGGGAAGAGCATCGTCGACCTGCTGCCGGTGATGACCTCGACCACGGGCATGAAAGGCCCGGCGGGTTATGACTCTGCGCCGACCGGACGTCCCGGCGGAATGCCCGGAAGAGGCCCCACTGGCATCGGAATGCCGGCGCCCCTGGGCGCTCCGGCCGCTCAAGGTCCGGGGCAGTTTGCTCGGGGAGGCGGCTCGTGGCCCAACTATTACACTGCGGCGGCTGATGTCTGCATGTGGGATATCCTAGGCAAGGCCGTCAACCGGCCGATCTACAAAATCCTCTCCGGCGGTACTCCAACCAAGACCCGTCTGATGGCCTACGCCAGTTCGCAGCATCTGCCTACCGTGGAAGACTATGTGCCAGATGCTCTGAAAGCCAAGAGCCTCGGATACAAGGCCTATAAGGTTCATCCCGGCGGAGGTCAGCACGCCACAGGGCCGGCCATTCCCAGTTACATAGGGCACATGGAGGAACTGCGCGAGATTCGCAAAGCAATGGGCGACGAATTCGTCCTGATGCACGATCCGGTGCAGCGCTATAACCGCTTCGAAGCGATGACTGTTGGCCGCCTGTTGGACGAGCTGAACTATGCGTGGTTCGAAGATCCGATACGATCCAACGATATGGAGGGCCTGATCGAACTATGTGCGGCCCTGAATCTTCCCATCCATGTCGGCGAGTTCCTGTATTCCATCGCGGATTTCGCTGAGTACATTAAGAAAGATGCGCTCGATGTGGTTCGCCTGATCGCCGACAATGTGGGCGGAATCTCCGGCTCCATGCGAGTGGGCCTTCTAGCTGATGCACATGGATTGGAGTGCACGCCGCACAACTGGGGCAACGTTCCGGATATGGCTCTGCACTTCCATGTGGAGTTGGCGTTGCCCAACTCCTATTGGTTTGAGATGCCCCACCCGGCCGAGTATGCCGACCGCCCCTACTACAAGGACAAGTTCCGCATCGATGCCGAAGGGTATGTCGTTGCGCCAACAGCTCCGGGGCTGGGCTATCCGATGGATATGGATGCACTGGACAAAATGCTTATCCGCATCGATCGCTGATGAAGTAATGACCTGCTGACACCCACACTCCATCTATCCCGGCAGTGTCAGCAGTACTGTCGGCAAAACGCACTTTGTGAGGATGCCTGATCATAGAACGCCATAGGCTGGCCAGCTAGCCCGCCAGTAAGAGCACTGAAGGGATATCTGGAGCCGGAAATGGAGAGTTGGACAGGCAAACGGCTTCCTGAATGCCGGGGCAGGGAAAATTATTTGCTTTGGTCTACGGAATTGATTGCCTCGACGATACCAATGGGTATATTGTTCCCGACCAGGAATCAGAAATAATAAATCGAATGGGTAAACCTCCGGCTCTGCCGTAGGATACATACTAACGTAATTAGTATGAGAGACTTAGCATTTGAAAGGCAACGCGATTGCCGCATCTGACAGGGATCGTCCGGGGTAGGAAACGCGGCGTCTTACCAAGAGTCGAAGGCCTTCTTCCTGCTCAGATATTGTGGGACCCGGGGGACAAAAAATGGACGCTTTACATTCGAAATTCATTCGAAATACAATTCCCTAGATGAATCCACCAGGGCGCTGTGTGTGAGGACGAGATTCGCACTCCATGGAGTCGCGCACTAGAAGGAATGAGGAATGCACATGCCAACACCTCCCATATCCCGCCGTGAGTTTCTTTCAGCAGCCGCGGTCGCGGCAGCCGGGCTGCCCATCCTTGCCGGAGCCGGGCGAACCGCCTTCGCAGCAGCTCCAACTGCTCGCTACACGCCACCCCCATCCCCGCGCGCCAGGCTCAACTTCAATCTCAACTGGCGATTTATCCGCGAGGACATGCCGGGGGCCGAAGCTCCCGCATTCGACGACTCTCAATGGGCGGCCATCAGCACGCCGCACAGCTTCAATGATGTCGATTCGTTCAGAAAGATCATCTCCCACAGCGGCGGCGACCTGGGCAGCTACAAGGGGCTCTCGTGGTACCGCAAACATTTCAAACTTCCGGCAAGTTTCTCAGACCGCAAAGTCTTCATCGAATTTGAGGGCATGCGCCAGGCCGGCGACATCTTCCTGAATGGCAAACCGGTTGGCCTTTACGAAAACGGAATCACAGCCTATGGCGTCGACATCACCGGCGCGGTGCATTTCGGGCCGGAAGAGAACGTCCTGGCCGTGAAGGTCGACAATCGGACGACTTATGAGGAGCGCGCCACGGGAACCCGGTACGAGTGGAATGCCAACGATTTCAATCCCGACCACGGCGGCATCAATCGCCGCGTCTGGCTGCACGTCACCGGCAGAATCCACCAGACGCTGCCGCTCTATTACGGCCTGGAAACCACGGGCGTTTACGTGCATGCCGACAACTTCGACATCCCTAAAGAGACCGCCGATGTAACCGTCGACTCCGAAGTGCGCAATGAATCGGGGGATCGGGCGACGGTTGGACTGTCTGTTGAGATCGTCGATCACAGCGGCATGGTTCGAGCACGATTCGAAGGCGATCCAGTCGACATGGTCGACGGCGAGAAGACCGTATTGACGGCCACGGGAGCGCTGAAGGACGCGCGCTTCTGGAGCACCGAAGATCCCTACCTCTACAACGTCTACACCACCCTCAAAGTGGACGGAAAAGTCGTCGATGTGGACAAGATCGTCACCGGCTTTCGCAAGGCTGAGTTCAAAGGCGGCGCAGGGAAGGGCGGCGTTTATCTCAACGGCAAATTCGTTTATCTGAAAGGATTCGCGCAGCGCGCCAGCAACGAGTGGGAGGGCCTTGGCGGCGCATATCCCGACTGGCTCCACGACTACACCGCCAAGCTTATCCGCGAATGCCATGGCAACTACGTTCGCTGGATGCACATCTCGCCGCAGAAAGTGGATGCGGATGCATTTGCCCGCTACGGCATCGTGCAGGTCTGTCCTGCTGGAGATAAGGAGCGCGACGTGACCGGGCGCCAGTGGGATCAGCGCCTGGAGGTGATGCGCGATTCGATTATCTACTACCGCAACAATCCCAGCATCCTGTTCTGGGAGGCGGGCAACACCGTGGTCACGGTGGAACACCTGCAGCAGATGATCGCGATCCGCAATCAGTGGGACCCCGATGGCGGACGCGTGATGGGCGCTCGCGGCAACGACGATGTTGCTACGAATACTGCCACCACGCCTATCGCGGAATTCTACGGTGTGATGATCGGCCAGGATCCGCATACCGATACTTTGACTAGTCCCACAGACATGTTTCGCGGATACAGCGCCGTTCGCCGCGACCGCGCTCCGCTGATCGAAACGGAAGACTTTCGCGACGAGGGCGCACGCCGTTTCTGGGACGACGACTCGCCGCCCTACTTCAAAGCCATGAAAGGTCCCAACGACACCTGGAGAAACCGCTCGCCGTTTCTCTACACCTCAGAGAGTTTCGCGCTGGCCGGCATCGCTCGCTATTGGGACTACTGGCAAAACCGCATCTCCAATCCCGACCCGGCTCATTCGAAGTGGTCCGGCTACGCCTCCATTTATTTCACTGACTCCGACGCGGACGGCCGCCAGGACTCAAGCGAAGTGTGCCGGGTGAGCGGCAAGCTGGATGCGGTGCGCCTTCCCAAGCAGATCTATTTCTGCCACCGCGTGATGCAGAACGAGCAGCCCGATCTGCACATTCTCGGCCACTGGAGTTATCCGGCAGAACAACCCGCCAGTGCGGAGGTGCCCGCGGTGCCGGGTCGGCCGGGGCCTCCGGGACGGCCCCCGTTTCCAGACCAGCAGGCCATCCCGGCCCAGCCCATTCACAAGACCGTAAAGACCGTCTACGTGGTTGCGAATACCGAATCGGTTGAGCTGTTTCTCAACGGCAAGTCTCTCGGCGTGATTTCGAAGCCGGAGAGCAGCTACATCTTTGCGTTCGCCGATGTCGAGTTCGTCCCTGGGAGTTTGAAAGCCGTCGGCAGAAACGCGGCCAAGGTAGTCGCCGGGCAGGAACTGACGACCGCCGGCCCGCCCGCGGCCATCAAGCTAACATCCACGGTAGGTCCGCAGGGATTGCAGGCCGATGGACAGGATGCGGCCTTCATCGACTTCGAAGTTGTGGACGCAAAAGGGCAGCGGTGTCCAACGGACGATGCGCGCGTCGATTTCACATGCACCGGCCCGGGCATCTGGCGCGGCGGTTATGACAGCGGCAAGGCCGATTCCACAAACAATCTCTATCTGAATACCGAATGCGGGATCAACCGCGTCTCCGTGCGCTCAACGCTATCGGCGGGAACCATCACCATTAGCGCCAGCCGTCCCGGCTTGAAGTCGGCAAAGATTCAGATCGTAGCTAGGCCGGTGAATCTGACCGATGGCTTATCGACCTTGATTCCGCAACTTATGCCGGGACCAGCGGAAGCATGATGCAGGAAACGCGGCGCAAAGATGGACAGACTTAACGGATGGGCGCAAGCAAATGAGGACCGGAATGAAAAGAAGCGCAATTCTGCTGGCGACGCTGTTTCTGATTCCCTGTGTTGCGATTGCCTACAGCGGGACAAAGCACGGCAAGCGTTACCTGGTCACGGACTTTGGCGCGGTCGCCGATGGAAAGACGGTAAATACCAAGGCCATTCAGGCGGCAATCGACAAATGCGCCTCTTCCGGAGGCGGCGTCATCGTGATTCCCGAGGGAACGTTTCTTAGCGGCGCCATCTTCCTGAAGCAGGGCGTCAACCTGCTGGTGAAGAAAGACGGCGTGTTGAAGGGGACGACGAACGTCGACGACTATCCGATGATTCAGACACGCTGGGAAGGCACCGAAGAGCCGTGGACCTCGGCTTTCATCAACGCCGAGGGCGTTACCGGCCTGGAGATTTCGGGCGAGGGAACGATCGATGGATCGGGTGAAGAGTGGATAGAGAAGTTTCCGTTTCGGCGGCGGGCACCCGGGGAAGCGCCGCCAGTCCTGTCCCCGGAGGCTCTCAGGGCGCGTCGGGGACGTCCCAGGCTGATCGGAATTCAGAATTCGATGCATGTTCGCATCGCCAATCTGAATCTTCACAACCAGGCGGTCTGGTGCGTCTTCATTCTGTACAGCGAAGATGTGCAATTGGACAATTTGCGTATCACGGCAGAGCACAACATCCCCAGTTCCGACGGCATCGATATCGATTCATCGAAGCACGTGCACATCAATCACGTTTTCATCGACGTGGATGACGATTGCATTTCAATCAAGTCAGGCAAAGACGCCGACGGACTCCGCGTCAATCGCCCGGCTGAAGACATCCTGGTTGAAAATTCGCATTTTGCTTACGGCCAGGGCGGAGTCGCCATGGGCAGCGAGACCTCGGGCGGAATCCGCAAAGTGGAGGTGCGAAACTGCGTCATGGACTCAGGCAACTGGGCGCCGATTCGATTCAAGACGCAGCCCAGCCGCAGCGGCGTGGTCGAAAACATTACCTATCGCAATATCAAGCTGCACGAGACCAAGCAGGCCTTTGAGTTCAACATGGAGTGGCGCATGGTGCCACCGATCGCTCCGCCGGCCAAGGTGCTGCCGGTGGTGAGAAATGTGAAGATCATCAACGTGACGGGCGACGTGCAGTCCGTCGGCTTCATGCACGGCCTTGCGGGCAGTCCTATTCAGGGCGTCGTATTCAAAAACTGCAAGGTCACGGCGCAGAAAGGCTTCAAGATCGAGCACGTGCGGAACGTGGACCTGAAAGGCTTGTCGCTGGATGTGAAAGAAGGCGAAGCCATCACCAAGACGGATGTAGAGTAGACAGGTCTGGCCGGAGTTGAGTTATCGGAATAGTGACTCCTCACGGCTTTGCAGCGGGCAACACGGTTATCGTCACTGAAGTAGTTTCCGGTAGAACGCCATCGTTCACCGTGAACGTGACGGTATGAGTTCCTGCCTGGCTCGGGCGCGGGGTCCATGAAAATGTTTGCGTCGCCGCATCGAAGCTGGCGCCGGCGGGTAGATTGGTTGCCGAATAACTCAGCTTCGCGCCGGGAGCGGGAGTATTAACTACGACTGTAAATTGGAGTTGGCTCCCTGCAGAGATACTTTTGGCGCCGATGTATTCAAATACCGGCCGGTAGACCGTCAACGGGAAAGGATACTTATCGTCCGCAATCGCATAAGCGTAAGGATAAGTTGTCGACGGCGAAGTAGGATACGAATAAATGGAGTCTGGAGGCGTTCCCGGCGACGGCCGATCGACTGTAACTTTCTCCGTGCGCAGCGGGGGATGCACTGAGACATTGGTCACTGTTGTTGTTTTGTACGGTGTATCTTTGACACACTCCTGGTCAGGCTCCCGCTTTTTTGTGTTTGTAACTTCCACAATGGCCGGAACCCCTGACGCCGTCATCACCGCAAATCCCGAGAATCGCGCGTCTGCTACATCGTCTAAAACGACGGCAGGCCTCTCATCCTTGACTTTGTATTTCAAGCTGACGCCAGTAATCCTGAGTCCTTTGACGTGCCTTGCGTAAATTCCATACGCGGGCAGAATTCCCATGATGCTTGGCTCAGGATATTCGCGCGTCATCTCCGGGACATTGTACGGATCGTCTTTCCACGATCCTTTTCCCTCATTCACTGCCGGATCCCAACTAACTCTGGGCAGAAGAGCTTCATTCCTGGCGAAGAAAGTATTCACAAGCCAGGGCAGCATCTGAGTCGCGGGCGGTCCCTGGTAAGGCGTATACGCCCAGGTTTGAGTCAATTGCCTTTGCTCGATTGCATCTTCCATCTTCAGCCCGCCGCGATACTCGACAAGAACATTGCTGATGCTGACATTTTCTATGGGGTGGTCCACCAGGCCGGTGAGCAAGATCGGATAGCGAGGGTCGGCGTCCTCCACTACAACGTTTCGAATCGCGATGTTACGGATCCTGGCAAAGGGGACGCCCACGGCATTCGCGAAGCGAGGGTCATCCGGTTTGATGGAGTTGGGGTTCAACCTGGTTGGAGCAAGTGGATTGACGATTGTGAACGGATGCGACGCCCCTCCAATGGGAACCGGGGCCGTTTTGTCGTAGGAGGGGATGTATCGCACGGGAGGATAACTGCCGTAGACGGCGGGCAAGTTCGGCAGTATCCAACTTGTATCGTTCAGGCGAATATTGTTGACGGGACTTACTTCTTGGCCCGTGCTGATGCCGGTTACGGAAGCGCGGCCCCTGTCCGCGAGGTCAATGAATATGGGAGAGCTGCTTATATTCTTCATCCGGACGTCGGTGAAAAGAATGTTTTCGAGCTCTGCTCCATCGACGGATTCAAGCGCGAAGCCGCGGGAACGATCGAAGACGATATTCCTGATGGTGACAGTGTCAAGGCCGCTGGTTCCTTCAGTCCCGAATTTGACGCGCCCGGTGGGACCGTCGCGATCGGTCGCTATCAACTTATGAGTGGAATACACCTTGTCGAGGACCGAGCCCGCATCATAGCCGCTGACCGTGTCGTGATCGAACAAAACGTTTCTTGTGGTGATGTATTTCCCGTCGGCGAAGGAACCCTTCAGGACGAGGGCATCGTCTGTGAGGGAATTGAAGACCGAGTTCCTCACCGTCACATTCTGGCAGGCATCGATGTCGATTGCATCCCGATTCGTATCGACAATAATTCCGTCGATGGTCCAGTGATTCACCGCAGTGCCCAGAATCGCGAAGTGCCCGCCATTCCTGATATGAAAGTCGCGAAAGATAATGTTCCTGGCGTCCTTCAAGCCGATAGCTTTATTTCCAGGCCCCGGCACTCCCGCCGCGGTTCTCAACTGGACCTCGCGTGGATCGAAGCCGGTCAGCACATTCACCGTCACCCCGTTGCTGTCACGGTAACTGCCGTCAATAAGTCCGGGCCCGGAAATCATTACATCCTCAACGCCGATGCCGTAGAGGAGACTGTTGGCGATGTGAGAGTGCCCCATATCCTGCAGGCCGTCAAAGAGGTTTACTTCCGGGGCATCGTAGAAACCACCATCCTGGTGTTCGCCGGTACCCTGAACGGCCGCCCTGAGGATGGAATCCCTGGAAGCAAAGTGGAGGCCGACGTTACTCTTGAGGCGAATCGAATAGGTCTTGAATGTTCCTGCCGGAATGACGACGGTCCCCCCGCCGGCCTTCGCGGCAGCGTCGATTGCGGCGTTGATTGCCGCCTGGTTTTGAAGAGCCGGTCCGCCAGACACCGCGCCGTAGGACGTGATGTCGAACATAGGGCCTTTCACGCGAGGCAAAACGATAACCCCGCTCCCGGTTGCAATTTTGATGGAGGAAGTCCGCGAGGCGGAAGCCGGCTGGGCGACAGCCGCATGAATGCCCAGCGTGGAAGCGGCAAGGGTGCCTGCGAAGGCCAAGGATGTGATGAGGGTTCCGATTTGGCGCGACAAGCGAGTCTCCTATGTGTTCTATTTCGAAAGATCAAGCCAGCATCATCTCCGGCTGAGTTTATATAAGCCGTCTGGAATGAGGCAAACAGTTCCGGTGGTACGACTGCATATCTACCCTCGCAATCTGCTGCGGCCGGGATGGGTGAATTTCATGCAGGAATGTCGATGGCTGCGATTGCCGCACTGAGGGCGGATTATATGAACCACAAGTAGTGCTGTCAATTTGCGGAAATGAAAATGACTTGACAGAGCGATTCCCGGCCTGTATATCAATACCGAAACTTAACCTGGGAGGAATACGTGAGTGAGGATGCTCGATCATATCCTGCAAAAAACCGGCGCATTCTATGTCATGGATCGAGACTATCTGCGTGGACAGTAATAGCACCCAGCGTGGAGATGCGATCTCCAGTCGGATTGCGGGCAACGGAACAGGTACCTCGCTCATTCTTGCGCGCCTGCGTTTCGCTGCTACGAGCCAGTGGTCACCGGTCAGGGCAATCGCATGAATATGATGTACCAAGAACGCAACGAGGTTCGGCGGCTTCCAAGGGTAACTTTTGAAGGAATTCTCAGGTGTGCCAGAGAGATTCAAGCCATTTTCCGAACTCGGGCAGGGGGTATTCTGATCGTTTAGACGGTCCAACACCCTTCTGGCCGCCCCCCAGACCCTCTTTCTCACGTCAAATTGACGTTCATGCGATTGCCCTGGGTCACCGGTACGGGGTTGTCTCCAAACGGTCCACGAGCAGTACAATTCAAACGACTCATTTCCGAAACGGAGATTCCCGATGAAATCTTTCCTTACGATATTCCTTTTGCCGCTCCTAGCCCCGGCGATGCTGGCGCAGCGCCCCTGGCAGGAGATCACGGTGCCGTCGGTGGGCGAGGTAGCGGCGAATTTCAAGGCGCCCCCGCACGAGTATGGCGCCATTCAGCCGTTTGCGAGCTGGAACGGAGCCGATCCCCAGGAAGTAAGGGCCAGAATCGTGCGCGACTTCGACCGGCTCTCGGCCAACGGCATCTTCATCGTGAACCTCTCGCCGGGACGGCGGGTCCCAGGCGAGGGGAAGTACCTTTCGCCGGGACACATGGACCAGGTGAAGTTCATCGTCCAGGAGGCGGCGAAGCGAAACATGCGCCTGTGGATCCAGGACGAGTCGGATTATTCCAGCGGCTTTGCCGGCGGCTATATCACTGAGCGCTATCCGCAGCTGGGGATGCAGGATATCGTCGCCGACATACAGGTGCGCGTTCAGCCCGGCCAGACGCTGACCATGCCCGTGCCTCCTGATACCCTGGCGATCATGGCGGTGGAGACCGATGCGAACCAGAAGATCAAGCAGGTGATTCCCATCCCTGTCCCGCCAGACTTCCAGCTCACGTACCTAACGCCGGCCGAAGGCTCCACACCCCGTGAGCCTCGCTACTTCTGGCAGGTCATTTTCGTGCGCCACGTCTACCTCAGTTCGCCGACCCGAAACTTCAACCGGGCCGACGGAACCCGCGCCAAAGATGCCACTTACTCGATCATCGACTACCTCAATCCCAAGGCTACGGACGCCTTCCTGTCGATTGTGCATGAGACCTACCGAGCCGCGGTCGGCGACCAGTTCGGCAAGATCGTGCTGGGCTTCTTCGGCGATGAGCCGGACTACAGCAACGGCATTCCATGGACTCCCACGCTGCTGGAGCAGTTCAAACAGCAGAAGGGCTACGATCTTTTGCCTTATATTCCGCAGTGGTTCTCGCACCAGCCGACGGAGCAGTCGCAGCGCGCCATGGCCGACTACTACGACGTGTGGAGTGGAATCTTCCGCAGCTCCTTTTTCGGAGAGCAAGCCGCGTGGGCTAAGAAATATAACGTTGAGTACCTTGTCCATCTCAACCACGAAGAGACCATGCTGGCCCTGGAGCACAGCGAAGGTGACTATTTCCGCGACGAGCGCTATGTCGAGGTGCCGGGAATCGATAATCTGGACCAGCTTGTGCCGGACGCGGTGCACGTGCCGGACGGAAAATGGAACATCAACAACAACTTTCCTAAGCTGGCCTCGTCGTCGGCGCATCTCTTTGGACGGCCCCAGGTGTGGGCCGAAGAGGGCGGCGGCGTAGGCGTCGACGGCAAGTACCAGTTGGATTTTCAAGCTGTGCGAGGGGTGAACGCGCTGCAGCTCCGGACCCCGATCCTGCGCAGTCCTGGTGGCGGCGAGACGCCAACCGGGCCGCCGCCCCCGGTGCCGCAGGAGACCGCGATGATTGCCTGGTATGCCAACCGCGCCGGCTATCTGATGGCCATCGGCCGCCCGGCTGCGCAGGTTGGTTTGTACCATCCAGGCAACAGCATCTGGATGGGCGGCGAAGACGCCCAGGAGTCTGACCGCAGCACCACCAAGCTGGGCTGGGAGCTGTTCGAACACCAGGTGGACTGGGATTATTTTGACGAGCAGTCGCTCAGTTCCGTGGCCACTCTGGAAGACGGAGGCTTCAAGAACCTGAGCGGCCAGGTTTACAAGGCGATCGTATTGCCCTCGATGACGGTGATCACGCGCACCGGGCTGGAGCGGCTGAAGGAGTTTGCGCAACAAGGCGGGAAGGCGATTTTCGTGGGCAAGACCCCGCGGTTGATTGTGGACCGGACGTTTATGGATGCCAAGGACGTGCCCGACCTGAGCTTCGCCATGCTGATTGAGCCTTCAGGCGATATTACGCCGCAGGTGATTGCGGCGCTTCCCAAGCCGGACGTGAAGCTGGACTCGGCCTTTCCGAGACTTACCTACACGCACCGCACCTGGAGCGACGCCGACATGTACTACTTCTTCAATGAGAGCGCCGCGACCGAGTCGCGCGTGGCCACCATCGCTGGACACGGCACGGCACAGGACTGGGATCTGGGCACGGGGGAGATTCATCCCATGGCGGGCGCAACGTCCGACGGGGATGCAGTAAAGATTCCGCTCTTGCTCGGGCCTTATGAGGCCAAGGTGGTTGTGGTCGGGCCGCTGCCCAAGGGAGTTGGTACGCCAGAGCCGTCGTTTGCTTCCGGCGATACTCTCATGACCTTGGACGGCGATTGGGCGCTGGACTTGAACGGCAAGCAGTTGACCACGCCTCTGAAATCGTGGGAGGAGTTAGGCACAAACTCCTTTGCCGGGCCGACCACCTATCACAGGCAGTTCACCGCGGACAAGGCGCATCGAGGGAAACATGTTTATTTGGAGATCGCCAATGTGAACGACTATGCGCGGGTCACGCTCAACGGGAAAGAGCTGGGCGCCCGGTCGTGGCAGCCTTACCGCTGGGACGTGACCAGTGCCCTGAAGGGGGGCGCCAACGATCTCGTGATCGAGGTGGATTCAACGCCCGCGGGCCGAGGCTTTGGTGCGCCTCCGCCGCGCCAGGCGTCGGGATTGCTGGGCCCCGTTAAGCTGGTGGCGCGCTAAGCCGCGGGATGCATTGGCCCTGGGCATCGGTGGGAAATTGAATGAGCGGAAAGCGGGCTGGATTTGGGCTTTCAAGGCGGGATCTCTTGAAGGCTGCCGCGGCTTGTGCGGGCGCGGCCGTCGCGCGGCCGGTGAAGGCCGCTGGCCCGTCGACTCGCGTATTCGATGTGGCAAAGTACGGAGCGGTGGGGGATGGTAAAGTGCTGGATAGCCCGGCGATACAGCGGGCTATCGATGAGGCTGCTGCTCACGCCGGACGGGCGCAGGTGCTGGTGCGGGGTGGAAAGAAATATCTGGTAGGGACGTTGGAGTTGAAGGGCGGAATCGATTTCTATCTGGCGGATGATGCGGAGTTGCTGGCAAGCCTGCGGCGTAAGGACTACCTGGGAGGAGCCATCAGTTCGGCGGACGCGGACAGGATGGGAGCCGTGCCGAGCGCGTTGATTGTGGCCAACGGGGCGCAGGGGCTGAAGATCTCGGGGACTGGGACGCTCCAGGGCCGGGCGACTGAGTTCATGAAAGGGTATGACAAATTGAACGAAATCTGGCGGCCGAAGATGTTTGTGCTGACGTCGTGCAGGGACCTGGAGGTGAGGGACATTTCGTTCGCAGAGGCTCCGAACTGGGGGTTGCATTTGCTCGGGTTCGATGGGGTTTTGGTGAACAACGTGACGGTGCGGAATTTACTGGATGTTCCAAACTGTGATGGGATTGATCCAGACCACTCGCGGAACGTAGAGATCAAGAATTGCAATATTGCGTGCGGAGACGACGGGATCGTGGTGAAGGCGAGCAAGCAGGCGAAGGACTTCGGACCGTCAACGAACGTGAGAGTTCGAGACTGCGTAATCGAGACGCAGGACGCAGGGTTGAAGATCGGGACGGAGACGACTTCAGATGTGCATGATGTAACGTTTGAGCGCTGCCGGATCAAAACAAGCTCGCGGGGGCTTTGTATCCAATTGCGGGACGCGGGAAGTGTCTACAATATTTCGTTCAAAGACATCACGTTTGAGTCAAGATACTTTTCTGATCCGTGGTGGGGAAGAGGCGAAGCAATCTCGTTTACGGCCATTCCGCGCACGGCGGGATCGAAACTGGGAGTTCTGCACCATATAACGGTCGAGAATGTGACAGGCCGGGCGGAAAACAGTGTAAGAGTGTGTTGAAGTGAAGCGAGCCGGCCGCACGACATTGTGCTGGACCGCGTGGACGTGACTCTGGACCGGTGGACCAGATACAAGGGTGGAGTGTATGACAACCGGCCGACTACGGCGATGCCGGGCATCGAGCCGCACGAGACAGCGGGGTTCAGTATTGAGGACGCGGATCATGTGACGCTGCGGAACTGCAAGCTGAGGTGGGGGACCAATCGGCCGGAGTACTTTGGCGAAGCGATGCAAACAAAGAATGTGACGGGGCTGAATGTGGAACGGTTTGTGGGAGAGGATGCCCGGCCAGGTCGAGCGAAAGGGGGATCGGAAGAATGAGATCTTTAAGATTTGTGACGATTCTAATGGCGATGTTTTTTTCGGCTGTCGCTTTGGAGGCGCAACAGGCGCCCCCAGCGCAGCCTGATCCGGTGTTGAGGACCGAGCGGGTGGGGACGGCTCCGCCCCCGGCACAGATCTTCAAGGTCTTCCAGTTTCCCGCGGACAAGATTCCTCGGATCGATGGAGATGACAATGACTGGGCGATGGTCCCGGAGAGTTACTCGATCAGTCTGGACCAGATGCATGACGATGAGCATAAGCATGACAAGCCGGACCCCAGGGATCTGGATGTGCATGTGAGAGTGGGGTGGGTGAAGGGCTTGAACAGGTTGTATTTCCTCTATGAGGCTTACGACAATTACTGGGAATTCTCCGACCCCGGTCTGCATAACGATACCTTCGAGATCGTGGTGGATGGGGATCGGTCAGGCGGGCCGCTGATCCCTCAATTCAGAAACATCGGGGACCAGGACGTGTGGGATGCGCACTTTTCCATGCATGGCGTGCAGGCGCAGAACTACCACATCTTTACGCCGTCGGAGGGTAAGGAATGGGCGCTGGCCTGGGGATGCCAGCCCTGGATCAAGGAACTGCCTTGGGCAAACCATGCGCAAAAATATAATTTTAAGCCTGGAGAAAGTGGAAAGTATGTGCTGGAGTTCTATATCACTCCGTTTGATTACGCAGGCTGCGAGGGGCCGCAGCGGGCGGTGGAGTCGGAGTTGTACGAGAACAAGATCATCGGGCTCTCGTGGGCGGTGATCGACTACGACGGGAAGAAGGAAAACAACGGTTTCTGGAACCTCGGCACCGAGCACACCATGTACGGGAACGCGAGCTTGCTGCGTGAGTTCCGGCTGATGCCGCTGGAACCGGAGTTTCAGAAGGCGATTGAGGCGAAGTGGAGCTTCAAAGTATTGGATATGAACCGGCGGCTGGTGGCGTTTGAGGACGAGTCGGTGGGCACGATCACGAGCTGGCGATGGGACTTTGGGGATGGGACCAGTTCTACCGAGCAGTATCCGATTCATGCGTATGCAAAGGCCGGGCAATATGTGGTGGTCCTGTACGTTGAGGGGCCGGCGGGGAAGTCGCGCTTGTCGAAGATCTGGGACGTAACCCTGCGTTGAACCTCGGACAGAGCTGTGATGAAGTTGGTGATACTGCGCCGAGGCAATGCCTGAAGGTGCCACCTGCGACATGAGCAATCGACTACAGGCGCGTCCCGCGATGAGCGGAGATGAACACAATGAGATTCAGATGGTTGGCAGGCTCGATCGTATTGTTCTTGATGCTCTCGACTGCAGCATTCGCCTCTGTCACTCCTTACCCTCCGTATCCAGGGGCAGCACCGAGCCTCGCTTACAAGGTGACTGTTGACGGCCAGCCTGTCTTTGTGCATCGTCTCCCGACCTACAACCAGTTTCAATGGATGGACCATGCCAGTTCCGCCATGACCGGAAAGGTTCGGGTCACGATTACCTCGCTCGTCAACGAGCGGAACGTGGTTACGTGTTATATAAGGCCGCTCGCCTACGGCATTCATCCGCAGATCAGCGGCAATACGGTGAGCTTCGATCTAGATCAGCCGCGATACCTGGTCATATTTTTCAACGAAGAGCCAACCTTCCAAAGCCCTGGACTGCTGCTGTTTGCCGAACCTCCGGAGAAGAATCCGCCTGAACTTGGCGATTCCAACGTGGTCAACATCCTGGATTACAAGATCGACAACACCGGCAAGACCCTTGAAACTGCAAAGATTAACAAGGCAATCAGCGACATCTCCGCCTGGCCCGGAGGCGGCGTGCTCTTTTTCCCCGCCAGAGTTTATCTGACGGGCACGGTGTTGATGCAGAGCAACGTCAAGCTCTATGTCGACGCAGGCGCCTTGATTCGAGGGTCACGCAGGAGTGCGGATTACGTCTCGCCGCCGATGCCTGCCGGGGCAAGGCCGCTCAGGGCCCTGGTTGTCTTTAACAATGTCGACAATGCCGGTCTGATGGGGCGCGGAACCATCGATATGGAAGGCTACCCTTGGCTGTGGCACGATTTCCAACCCGACACTTCGGACGGAAAGGCGAGATCGGAAGAGGGACTTGTGAATGATCCACACGGAACGGGAGTCAAGGGCTATATCGTCAACCATTGCCGAAACATTTCTTTTCAGGCGCTGTTGCTCCTCCGCTCCGCCTATTGGACGACCACCATCAGCGACACGGAGAACTTCTCCTCCACCAATATCAAAATTATGAACCGCAAGCAGCAGTACCACGACGATGCCTATGACTTCACTGGCAACAGCAAGCACATCCTGGTGCAAGACGGCTTCGCCATGACCATGGACGATACCTTTGCGTTTTACGGCGGCAAGCGTGCCCGCCTGGAGGACGTCGTGGTGAGAGGATTTGCGAATTACACTTATACCTCTGCACTGGCCATCGGGTACGGTGGCGCCCCAAATATCCAACACCTGCGCTTCGAGGTCATAATCTAGCCTCTTCTGCAACTTGCGCGATTCCTCCAACGTTCTTGTTTACCCTGGAACTCCCGCTAGAGTCCCCACAAAAGTCCCCACAGTCCCAAGCGATCAAAATCGTAGAGCTCCATCGATCTCGTGGTGAACAGGAGCGTCATTTGACGCATATCCAAATGGTCGTCATCCGATCATCGTCGGTTTCTGCCAGCTCTGAATCTGCTCCCAGTTACGGGGCAGTTGATAGTTCTTCGCGTAATTCTTGATAGGCGGCCCGACAATCTCAATCTTGCTCAGATCACCCTGGCCCCGGTCACCCGCATCAATGCTGAACTTGAGGTAGCCGATCTTGTTGACATCCACGCCCATCAGTTCTGCACCGACGCGGTCGGCTGCCAGCCAATCCATGCTGGCGATGCAAACCTTCTGAACAATGGGTGTGCCATGAACCGGGCCTGTGCCTTCCATGCCTTCGTACCCATCGATCACCGCCAAGTCCGGGTGGAACTTGGCAGAGAGGGCAAAGAGGTTGTAATTGATGCCATGGCTGCCCCCGCCATGAGTGAGGCGCTTGTCATTCCGGGCGCCCCGGGCGCCGTTCTGATCCTTGATCGCCGCGCCGACGACTACGTTCTTCAGAGAAAGCGTAATGCCCACCAGGTCGTGCG
>OCTA010000926.1_pt1 | contig 27427 bp, 23 predicted proteins | sample 1538991 | NCBI WGS metagenome assembly OCTA01 (sample SAMEA3539302, study PRJEB22396) | soil metagenome | biome: tundra; feature: field; material: soil | place: USA | collected 2010-05 | depth 0.15 m | reverse complement strand
CTCCCCAGCTTTCACGACTACTTCTGCGCCACACTTTACGGCGATGGAATCCTCGAATGGGATGCCCGCTCCGCAGGCCACTTCGCCAGCTACTATGTCGCTCTGGCGCAAGCCCGCTTCTACCGGGAAACCTTCTACAACTTCGAGAAAGCGAACGCCATGGCGATCGGCACCGTTTGGTACGCCAGCACCGACGGCTCCGGCCACGCCCTCGTCGTCGCCTTGACCGAGCGAGGCCGCATCTTCATCGAACCCCAATCCGGCAATGAAGTGGAGCTGACCCTCGCGGAGCAGGCCGGCACGTTTCTGGAAGTATTCTGATCCGTTTCGCCGGTGATGTGTGCGCGGGCGTGGGGATCGGGAGGGGGCGTTTTACGATTGACCAGACGCACTCTTGGAAGAAAAGGGCAAGCTTTGAGGAGCCTGCCCTTGTGCGGAAAACGTTTTGGAGAAGTCCTGCTTCAGATCAGCTTCCGCCGCAGCAGAGCCAGACCGGACAATGCCAATCCCAAAAGACCCAGGGCCGAAGCGGCGTCAGGCACACTGGTAAAATCAAAAGTGGCGGAACCACTGTCAACGTAAATGCCATCGCTCTTGGGGTCGCCATAGGTGAAAGTGCCAGTAAAGTCGTAGGGATCGATAAATGAGAGATCATAGTTAATGATGTCTTGATCGGTCGCACCAGGATTAGGGTCGTCACCCAGGTAGCCAGCGTAGGCGTTGCCTGCTCCTATGGAGATGATTTCATTCACCAGTGCGGTGCCGTCGTCGTAACCGAGGGTGCTGCTATCGATAATCGTAAAGCCACCACTCATGTTGACTCCGTTGTTGAAAAGGATCCCTATGTCATCGGCATCGTAGGTCCAATCAAGCGACGAAAGATTATTGTCCGGCCAACTGACTCCAAGGGCATCCCCGGGGTCAGAGCTGCTGAGAGTGACGCCCATGTTAGCAATGCTGATCAGGCCCCCGTTGCCGTTGATCACGGCCACGAAATCGGCCCGAGTTCCCAACTCATCATTATAGGGCGAGGAAGGATCCGCTTGTCCCATCCAGGATGGGAAGCCAGTCACGAAATTAGTGGCGACAGGCAACGGGGTTGTCGCAACATTAAACTGCGTGGGGCCGGCGGCTCCAAACGATGTCAAACCGTCTTCCATGGCAGTCAGTCCGTTGGCCGCCCAGGGAGCAAAGGAAGGCGATCCACCGACATTCGGGGCCATTGTGGCGAAAACTGTAATCGTCGGATCCGGATTGGGCGCCGGAGGCGTAGCGAAGGCCGTTGATGTCAATGCCAGACAATCACTTACCACAAATAATACAAGTGAGCTCGTTTTCATAAGCGAACTTTGTTTTGGCCCGATTACGGCTTAGGGTGTTTAATGGTCGGCCCTTCTCGATGTGCCGAAGCGCGGCAAAATAGTTGACCACTTCGCGCCGAATCCGGCCCGGAACCGGCAGAGTCGCGCCTTGTTCGACCGCCCGGACCTGTTCAAGCGTAAGCGGATTTCCCTCAATCGCCGTGGAGGAATGGGCATTCCGCGCCCGCGAATCCTTCTGCAAAGCCGGAATCCACGACACCTGAACGGTGGCGCCTTGAATGCGCTCCCTCAGGACCGAAATTGCCTCGACCCGGGTGAGCAAGGCTGGATTTATATGGAAACGCGGCTGATAGCTCATCGCGTGAATGATCCCGATGGGTCAAGTATGAGTCAAGTCATGAGTCAAGTGGATTAACCCGCCGCCCGATCCTTAAGAATGCGATTTGGCGACGTTGCCAAACATTGCCATTATAAACCATTGCCAGCCATGGCACCATCGAACCGCGATATGCGCTAACTCATTGGTCCGCCAATACCCTCACCAGATGCGCCAGATGGAAGCAATGAAAGGTAAAGGATCTTTCCCGGGGATTCAAATGACGGATCGGCCCGCCTGCGCGCGTTGCGCTTCGGCGCGGCGGCTTCCGCATTGCGAAAGCCGGAAGCGATGAAAGGCAAGGGCGGGCTGCCAGGAATTGGAACGATTCCGCTGTAGAAACTCGAGTGACGGGGCCCGTTCCAGCATCGGGAAATTGGAGGGACCTGAGTTTGAGCCGGCGCGGCCTCGCTCTTGACCCGCACGCGGTATCGCCTTTATTCAGACGTTATGACGACGCTTTCTGCCACCAAGGCTCGGACCAACCTCACGCATTGGCTTAAGCTCGCAGCACAGGGCGAGGATGTTGGCATCCTCTGCGGGGACCAGGTCATCGCTCTCCGGCCGGTGAAGGTTTTTTCCGAAGATTCGGATTACGCCAGGCGGGAATACGGGGTTAACGAAGGGGAACTGGAAGCGTTTGTGAAGCGGACGGACCGGGAGATCGCTCGGGATCGCAAGGCGGGGCGCATCCGTCGGTTCTCAGGCGATCTCGATGCCTCCCTGCGCCATTGACTTTATTGCTCGATTCGGGACGGACGCCAGTAGGTTGCCCGATGAAAAGCGACGGGAGGTCGAAGCAGTATTGCGGCGGCTTCCGGCAGTTTTTGGACTTCCCCATCTGCACAGCGGCTTGGGGATCCGCCGCCTGAAGGGCAGTTACTTCGAATGTCGCGTGGGACACGATCTTCGGATCGTTTTCAAGCACAATGGCGCCGTCCTTATCATGACACGAATCGGCAATCACGAGGACGTTCGCAGTTTTCTAAAGTCTATCTGACTCGCTTGTCTGCCTTGGCCCAAACAAGCGACGGAAGCTCGATTTTCCTTGCAACACAATGCAACACACTTCAGATCCTATGGCGTGCAAAAGTCGGTTACGACGAGTGTGCGGTTGCCCCGAGACCTCAAGCGGAAGGTCGAGCGCAAGGCCGCTTTGGCGGGCTGCAAGAGGAATCGGATCATTATTAACGCGTTGGAATTCTACCTTCGGGAAGACGAGCAGGCGTCCTACGAGTCCGAGGCGCGCCATCAATCGCAGTTGGCGGCCAGGCTGGATCCCGCGGACCCTGCCTGGGACCAGATGGTCGAGCGCGATTTCCCCGCACCGTGACCTGGGTTCGCGGAGACTTGGTCACTGCCGTCATCCCTGGGGACTTTGGGAAACCCCGTCCCGTGGTTATCGTGCAGGCGGATGCTTTTGCGGAGTTTCACGCGTCGGTCACCGTTTGCCCCTTGACCACTCATCTGACGGGATTGCGTCTTTTCCGCATCATGGTCGCTCCTGACAAGCGCAACGGCCTAGCTGAAGCATCGGAAGTCATGGTCGACAAGTTAAGCTCGCTGCGGCGAGAAAGAATTGGCGCTCCTATCGGCCGTTTGTCCGCTCTCGATCTGCGCGCCGTCGATGATGCGTTGCGACGGTGGCTTGCGCTCGGGTGAACCGAATTGGCTGCATCCCGCTCGGAGCGGATAGTGGCTGCTCCAGCTGATGTCCCCTGGTTGGTCGTTCACACCGCAGCGCCAAATGGAAGCGATGAAGGGCAAGGGCGGCCTTCCCGAGGTCGGCAAGCCCGGATTCCGCAGTCGGGTCTCACTGCGACTACCGGTGATTGCCACCGCCACCGTGACCGCCAGAGGGAGCATGACCGCCGCCTCCAGAGGCCGCATGACCGCCACCGCCCGGATGGACGTAGGCGCCACCGGCGTGGCCCCCGTACCATCCACGGCCCCCACCATCAAGCCAACCGCCGCCTTCAAACCATGGACCGTCCCCATAGACGACCCCCCCGCCGTCTCCGGGGACGATGCAGCCGGTCCAGGCAAACAGAAGACCGGCTATGATTAGCGCGCCAAGGAGAGTATTGCGTATGTGTTTCATTGGCTGTTGGCGGGATTCGCGTTTTCCACGTACTGCACAAGACCGACGGTGCCGCCGGTGGAATCTAATATGATGGCAAAGCGGCTTCCGAATTCGACCGGATGCGGGGCGACAAGAACCTCCCCGCCGAGTGCCGGGACCTTGGCCAGCGTCTTGTCGAGGTCGGCCACGCGGATGACGCCAAGCCAGGCGGGTTTGGCATCCGCGCCATCGGGCAACGGGGCGATGCCTCCGCGTGCATGTCCGGCGCTCGAGAGGACAAAATCGCTCTTCCGGTCGGAATTTGTCTCCGGCGCAACATCAAAGCCGATGGCGTCGCGATAGAAACTCGACGAATCCTTCGGGTCCTTCGCGTAAAGCTCGAACCAGTTCCACCCGCCGAACCTCGTCTCAATGTCAGGGGGATCGCCCGAACTCGATTGGAGAAGGCCGATCGGGACTGCGTCCTTGTCGGCGACGATCGCCTGATGGCCGCGGTTGGGAAAACTGCGGGACGGGGCGCGCACGGTTCCCCCGGCTTTGGACACAGCCTCCAGGGCGGAAGCCATGTCCGTCACGGCGAAGTAACCGATCCATCGGGACGGGTGATTCGCGCCCGCCGCGGAACGGGGCGCCAGCCCGGCCACCGGATTGCCCTCGTTGCTGAACACCGTGTAACTCTTTCCTTTTTGGTCCAGCGTCGCTGCGGTCCAGCCGAGCAGACCGCAATAGAATTTTGTGGCGCCGTCGGGATTCGTGGTGAACAGGTCGGCCCAAACAAGTTTGCCCGGGAGGCGTTCGGTCGCTGCAGGCGCGTTGAGCGGCGGAAACGCGGCGGCACGGGCTGGCGGGACGGAAGCGGCGGCCAGCAGTGCGGCTGCAGCGAGAATCGGCGCAAGACGGAGAATCGATTTCGTGTGCATAGGGTTGACGGGCGGGCTCGTGTTGCGACGATGCCTGATCGGCCCCCTTTTGGAAATGGGGTGTTAACCCGCCTCCAATGATGCACATCTTCTGTTCATGAAGAGAACCCGACCCTCCCGCCACGTTTTGCTCGTCGCCAGCGGCGATCTCCGGGCCTCCGCCAACCAACAATGCTGGCCGGCCCAGGCAGCCATGGAGCGCCAACTGGCGAAAGCCGTCGCGGCCCGCGGTTGGAAGCTCATCCGGGCGCATCCCTACAAGCCGAAGGAAAAACACGGCTTCATCGACTCCCAGCTGGAAGGCATGAAGGTTTTCGCGTCCCTGGATCCCGGCGCCCGCCTCATCGTCGCCGAGAGCGTGTGGCAGTACTCCCACCACATCCTGCACGGGCTTATCACGCATCGGGGCCCCATCCTCACCGTGGCCAACTGGTCGGGAACGTGGCCCGGGCTCGTCGGCATGCTCAATTTGAACGGATCGCTGACCAAGGCCGGGGTGGCCTACTCCACCCTCTGGAGCGCCGACTTCACGGACCCGTTCTTCCGCAACGGCCTCGCCTCGTGGTTGAAGACGGGCCGCGTGCGCCATTCGACGAGCCACGTCAGGCCGCTGGCACGCTGCACCGTCCCGCGCCGCGCCACCGATTCCGCGCGCAGGCTCGCCGGGGAGCTGCGGAAGCGCAAGGCGATCATGGGCGTCTTTGACGAAGGCTGCATGGGAATGTACAACGCGATCATTCCCGACGAACTCCTGTTCTCCACGGGCGTATTCAAGGAGCGGCTTTCGCAGTCGGCGCTTTACTACGCGACCACCCAGGTCACGGAGGCCGAGGGCCGGGCGGTGTACGACTGGCTCCGCGCAAAAGGCATGACGTTCCATTTCGGGCCGGACGCCGCAACCGATCTGACCGAGGATCAGGTGCTTTGGCAGTGCCGCACCTACATCGCCGCCCTGCGCATCGCCGACGAATTCGGCTGCGACACGATCGGCATCCAGTACCAACAGGGGCTGAAGGACCTGCTGCCCGCCTCCGACATCGCCGAAGGCCTGCTGAACAACGCCGACCGGCCTCCCGTCAAAAACTCCGCCGGCCGCCTGATCCGCCCGGGCGAGCCGCTGCCCCACTTCAACGAAGTCGACGAATGCGCCGGGCTTGACGGCCTGCTTACGCACCGGGTGCATCGGTTGCTCGGCCAGCCGGTGGAGAACACGCTCCACGACCTGCGCTGGGGCGACATCGACCGCAGCGGCACGACCGCCGACTATGTCTGGGTCTTTCTCATCTCCGGCAGCGCCCCGCCCGCCCACCACATCGGGGGCTACCGGGGCACAGAGTCGTTCCGCCAGCCGCCGATGTATTTTCGCCTTGGAGGGGGCACCATGCGCGGCGTCGCCAAACCCGGCGAGATCGTCTGGAGCCGCGTGTTCGTCGAGGATGGCCGGCTCAAGATGGACCTGGGGCGGGCGAAGGTCGTGAAGCTTCCGGCCGCCGAAACCGAGCGCCGGTGGCAGGCCACCACGCCGCAATGGCCCATCATGCACGCCGTCACGCACGGCGTTTCGCGGGACCAGATGATGGCCCGGCACAAATCCAACCACATCCAGGTCGCCTATGCGCGATCGGCCAGGGACGCAGACCTCGCCCTGTACACCAAGGCAGCCCTCGCCGCGGAGCTCGGCCTCGACGTCGCCCTGTGCGGAACCAAGGCCGGCGGGCGGCCGTTCTGACCGCCACTCTTCATGTTGGGTCGCTGCCACCAGCGGCAATTGGCAGTGGGTCCGTTTGCCTGACTTGAAGCCTGCAGGGCCATGCGCAGCTCACGCGCATCATCTGGGCGTGGGGGACGGCGGCAACGCCATGGGGCCCCACGCCGGTCCTGATGCGCGTCGGGGATTGCGAGCACAGGCCCGGCAGGCTTCAAGTCAGACAAATGGACCCACCTCCCGGCGATTGACCTCCTTATCCTCTTGATTATAGTCCGAATCACCCCGTGAAAACCTCCCTACGCCTCCTCCTCGCATTCAGCTTCGCGCTGGCCCTTGCAGGCCTCGCCCGCGCCGCCGATATTTCCGGCAAATGGCAGGCAGAATTCGACTCGCAGATCGGCGTCCAGAAATACGTCTACAACTTCAAGGTCGACGGGGAGAAGCTGACAGGCACCGCCACAGGCGAACGCAGCGGTGAAAAGAGCACGGTCGATATCAAGCAGGGAAAGGTCACCAAGGACGGGATCTTCTTCGTCGAACCCCTGAATTTCGACGGGCAGGAGATTTCGATCGAGTACACCGGGAAGATGAACGGTGACGGCGAAATCAAGTTCTCCCGCAAGGTCGGCGACTTTGCCACCGAGGATGTCGTGGCAAAACGAGTGAAGGAAAAGTAGGCCGGCTCTGCCGCCCGCAACGGGCGGCCTGGCGGCGGTGCAGGCTCGCAATCCCCGGCGAGATGGGACATGCCTTTCCCCATTGTTGAACCTCTCCGCTGGATCCGGGCCCGGCGCGCCCTGTGCCGCCCGGCAAAGTCGGATGGATCAAAACGCTTACCCCTCATGAAACGATCTCTTGCCCTCATTCTTGCGGGCGCCGGCCTGTCGCTTTTCCTTGCGCGGCCCGCGCCGGCCGCCGACCAGGTCCGCCAGAGCATTGCGATGGACGCCGATTGGAGATTCAAGCTCGGCGACTTCGCCGGAGCCGAAAAGGCGGCCTTCGACGACGCAGCCTGGCGAAGCCTGGATGTGCCGCACGACTGGGGCGTCGAGGGCCCTTTCGACTCGCTCAATCCGGCCGGCGGAGCGGGCGCCTTTCTTCCGGCAGGCGTCGGCTGGTACCGCAGGCATTTCGCGCTGCCGGCGGATTTCGCCGGGCGCCGGGTCTTCGTTGAATTCGACGGCGTCATGGCCAACAGCGACGTGTGGATCAACGATGCGCACCTCGGGCGGCGGCCGTTCGGCTACGTCGGCTTCCGCTACGAAATCACGCAGCATCTCAAGCTCGGCGACCAAGGGCCCAATGTCCTGGCGGTCCGCGCCAACAACGCCGACCAGCCTGCGTCCCGCTGGTACACCGGCTCGGGCATCTTCCGCCATGTGCGGCTTATCGCGGTCAGCCCCGTCCACATCGACCAGGGGGGCCTTTTCGTCTCCACGCCGAAGGCGGCGACCGATCAGGCCGTCGTCCGCGTCCGGAGCGTCGTCGTCAACCAGTCGGATGCGGAGTGCGAGGCGACGGTCCAGGTCGAACTGCTCGATGACCGCGGACGGAGCGTGGGAGCGGCTGAAAGCGCTCCGCAGAAAATCGCCGCCCGCAAGACGGCCGGCTTCCAGGAGGACCTGGCAGTCTCGAGTCCCCAACTCTGGGACCTGGATCATCCGAAGCTGTATGTTGCGGTGTGCCGTGTGCGCGCCGCCGGCGCGACCGTCGACGATGCCAGGACCGCCTTCGGCATTCGCGACGCGCATTTCGAGGCCGCCACGGGCTTCTGGCTCAATGGCAGGAATATCAAGGTGAAGGGGGTCTGCCTGCACGCCGACGGAAGCGCATTTGGCGCCGCGGTGCCGCTCGGTGTCTGGGAGCGACGGCTGGAAATTCTGAGGGGCCTCGGGGTCAATGCCATCCGCACGGCGCACAACCCGCCCGACCCGGGATTTCTGGATCTGTGCGACCGCATGGGATTCCTTGTGATGGACGAAATGTTCGATTGCTGGACGGTGGCCAAGAACATCGGGGATTATCATTTGTACTTCGACGACTGGTCCAAGACCGATGCGCGCGACACGGTGCGACGCGACCGCAACCATCCGAGCATCATCCTCTACAGCGCCGGCAACGAGATTCACGACACGCCGAATGCCGAGCTGTCCAAGGGGATCCTTGCCGGCCTGGTCGCGGTTTTCCACGAGAACGATCCCACGCGGCCGGTGACGCAGGCTCTCCTGCGGCCGAACGCAACCCACGATTACGACGACGGGCTGGCCGATCTCCTCGATGTGATCGGAACGAATTACCGCGACAGCGAACTTCTGGCGGCGCATGCGGCGAGACCCTCCCGGATCATCATCGGCACGGAAAACCATCACGACCGCGCCGCATGGCTCGCCGTGAGGGACAACGCACCCTATTCCGGCCAGTTCCTTTGGGCCGGCATCGACTACCTCGGGGAGGCCCCGATCTGGCCCCTGGTGTCCTCCAACTCGGGCCTCCTTGACCGGACGGGCAGCCCCCATCCCCAGGCTTTGGAACGGCAGAGCTGGTGGAGCGCGGATCCGGTTGTGCACATCGTCCGGCGCGTGCACGCTGCGACGGCGCGCGGGACGGACGGCGGAGCCGCGGCACCCGCCCTCAATTACAGGCTGCGTCCTCCCGAAGTCTTCGTGGATTGGACTCCCGCGAACACGCTTCCCCACGATGAGAACGTCGAAGTCTACAGCAACGCGGAGCAGGTCGAGCTGCTCCTCAACGGAAAATCCTTCGGGTCGAAACCGCTCCCGGCCGATGCCTCGCCCCGTGTTTGGACCGTCCCGTATGCCGCCGGAATCCTCAGGGCCGTGGCCTCGAATCAGGGCGCCGTCGTCGTCACGGATGAGCTGCGCACGGCCGGCAAGCCGGCCAGGATAATCCTCGAATCCGATCGCACCTCCCTGCCGTTGTCCTATGACTCCGTCGCCACGGTTGCGGCGACGGTCGTCGACATCAATGGAGTGGTCGTTCCGGACGCCGCGAACCTGATCCGCTTCATGGTCGCGGGTCCCGGAGTCATCGCCGCCGTCGACAGCGGCGATCACCGAAGCCACGAGCCATTCCATGCGACGCAGCGGCTGGCCTACCAGGGGCGGTGCGTTGCCTTTGTCAAGGCATCGGCTTCGTCCGGCCAAATCACGCTCAGTGCCGAGGCGTCCGGACTGGCCGGCGCAACGGCCGTCATGGCAGCGGCCGCACCCTGACCGGGCTTGGCGAGCATAATGCGTGCTCCCCGTCCCTTTTGCCTGCTCCTGCTCGCCGGCCTTCCGGCCTTGGGCGCGCCCGCAGTGCGCGTGCCGGAGATCCCCATTCCGGAGCTGACGGCGCTTTCGAAGAGTGCGGAGCAGGAACTCAGGGGCGACATACTTCCATTCTGGCTGAAGTACACGCGCAATGAGGAGAACGGCGGTTTTTTCGGCCAGATCGATGCGGACATGACGGTCCGGAAGGACTCGCCGCGGGGCGCTCTGCTGACCTGCCGCATCTTGTGGACATTTTCCGCGGCTTATCGGGCCTACCCGCAGCCATCCTATCTGGAGATGGCGCGCTGGGCCTACAGGGACCTCGTGGACCATTTTTGGGACAAGGAGAGCGGCGGCCTTTTTTGGACAATCACCGCGGACGGCAGGCCCCTCGACACCCAAAAACTCGTTTACCTGCAGGTCTTCGGCATTTACTCGCTTGCCGAGTTCTACCGGGCCACGAACGAGGGATCCGCGCTCGATGAGGCGATCGCCATCTACGGCCTCGTGGAGAAGCACGCGCGCGACAACCGGTACGGCGGCTACTTTGACGCGCTCGACCGGAAATGGGACAGACTGGCCGCCGGACAACGCAATCCGCTGGGCAATGCGCCAAAGTCCCAGAATTCGCACATCCATATTCTGGAGGGCTACACGAACCTCCTGCGCGTCTGGCCCGACGCCGGACTCCGGGCGACCCAGGGCGCGCTCATCGACGTCGTGATCCGCCGCCTGATTGATCCGCGCACGCACCATCTGATCCTTTTCACGAATGAGGACTGGACGCCCGTCTCAGAGGCGGTCTCCTACGGCCATGACATCGAGCTGAGCTGGCTGCTGGTGGAGGCTGCGAACGGCTTGGGCGACCCGGCCCTGCTCGCCCGCGTCCGCCCCATATCGCTCGACATCGCGAGGGTCACCCTTGCGGAGGGCGTCGACGCCGACGGCGGCGTGATCAACGAAGGGGGCCCTCATGGATACACCGACACGGGCAAGGACTGGTGGCCGCAGGCGGAGGCCGCAGTCGGGTTCCTGAACGCCTATCAGCTCTCGAGAGACCCGCGCTTCTTCGAGGCATCGCGCCGCAGCTGGGACTTCATAGGGGCGAGGTTCATCGATCGCGCGCACGGCGACTGGATCGAGAAGGTCAAGCGCGACGGAACCCCGATCCCGCGGCCCAAGGTGACCCTTTGGAAATGCCCGTACCACAGCGGGCGCTCCTGCCTTGAACTGACCGGGCGCTTGCGCGAGCTGATCGGCGCCGGAATCGCGCCCCAGTCAGCCATTCAGAAGAAGCTCGAGCATCCTCCGGTCGAGTTTGTGGCCCCGGTAGTCCTCGTAAGCGACATCCGCCCGGTTGCTGTCGAGGATTCCGAATTCGCCGCGCAGATTCCACATCGACCACCCCCAGCCGGCTTCCTTCCATAGCGCCAACTGGTCGGCCATCCACGCGAGGCAGGCGTCGTGCGGGGTCCGCGCATAGCAGCCCCATTCGCCCACGTGCACCGGGGCGCCCCGCTCAGTCAGCGCCTTCCATTTTGTGATCTCCTCGGCCCTCAGCTTCTCGCGGTTCCAAAGGACCCCGCGCTTGTCCACCATCGGCCAGGAGGGCCTCTCGAGCGATTCGAATTCGTTGGCGGGCACCCAATTCGCCTTGTAATGGCTCACCATCTTCGGCTGGTAATCGTGCGAACTCTGGACGATGCCCTCGTCGATGAGGCCGGGCACGGGCGTCTGCCCGATGTCGGCGCCGTTGGCGAAGATCAGGCGGCCCGGGCTCACCTCCCGGATGGCGGCGATCAGGGCCCTGGCGATCTCAACGTAGCGCGACAGGTCTTGCATGAACGGAGGCTCGTTCAGAAGGTCAAAGCTCAGGCGCGAACTCGGGACGCCGGCATAGCGCTGCGCAAAGAATCGCCAGTGGTGCATCGCGGCTTCAAGGGCCCGCCGCATCGAATCGCGTGGGCTGTCGAAGAGCTGGTACGGCTCCCGTTCGCGGCCATTGACGCAATAGCCTGGAATCCTGTGGAACCCCAGGCACACGTGAATGCCGTGCCGCTCTCCGAATTCGACGGCCTGATCGACCGGCTCGATGGCGCTCGAGTCGATGACCATCCAGTCCATCGGGCTGGACCAAGCCCAGTAGGAAAGCGGAAGCCGGGCAAAGTCGAAGCCCCACCGGGCCATCCATTCAAAATCGGATTCCCTGAATGACCGGCCCCGCATGCCCCCGGTCAATTCCGTCAGGTTGAACCCACGCCAGCGCGGGATTCGAGGCTGGGGACGGCCCGCCGAGACAGGCTGGGCGTTGCCGGGGCCGGCCAGCAGCAGGGTTGCCGTCGTGGCTGCCGAAATCTCGATGAACTCGCGTCGTGTCATGTTTCCAGCTGGGTATCGTTGTTATTCGCGCGATTTTGGAACGCAAGATCCACCGCCAGCGCAAGTACGAGAAGAAGGCGACCTGGCATTAGATATTGTGATAATGTCCCGTTTTCCAGGTATAGAAAGCGCTTCTTATCGGAAAAACCAAAGCATGCGCATGTGTGAACAAGAAACAGTTAGAGTCTCAATTGCCGAAACGGTACAGTAATGGGATGGTGCTCATGGTGTATTCAATTCAATGGCACTGGCCGGCCCCGCGATGGGCAATGCCCGAATGGGTTTCCACGGTCCCCCAGCCACCTGCGATTTCGAGCCCACGCCCATGACACAGGTTGCCTTCAATAACACTGTTCTTCGCGACGGCCACCAGTCGCTGGCGGCCACGCGCATGACCACCGCCCAGATGCTGCCCGCAGCGCCAATGCTGGATTCCCTTGGATTCGAAGCTCTTGAGACATGGGGAGGCGCCACCATCGACTCCTGCCTGCGGTTCCTATCCGAGAATCCGTTCGCCCGCCTGGATGCGCTGAAGGCAGCCGCTCCAAAGACGCCGCAAATGATGCTGCTTCGGGGGCAGAACCTCGTTCAGTACACAAGCTTTCCCGACGATGTGGTCGAGACGTTTGTCCGCTGCGCGGCAAGACACGGTTTGGACATATTCCGGGTCTTCGATGCGCTGAATGACGCCCGCAATCTGCAGACCGCGATAAGGACCGTGAAGGCCGTCGGGAAGCATGCGCAGGGAGCCATTTGCTATACGGTCAGTCCTGTCCATACGCCGGAAAAACTGGCGGCATTTTCCGACCAGTTGATCGCGCTTGGCGCCGACTCCATTTGCATCAAGGACATGGCCGGATTGCTCACCCCCCGCGTGACTTTCAACCTCGTGCAGGCGATCAAGCGGCGTCATTCGGTCCCGCTCATCGTTCACAGCCACGATACGGCCGGTCTTGCGCTGGCCTCGTACATCGCCGCCATTGACGCCGGCGCCGACGCCGTGGAGACGTCGGTCGCTCCATTTGCAAACGGGACGGCGCAACCGGATACTGTCCGCATGCTCGCTGCGCTCGCGGACAATCCGCGCATTCCCCATTATGACGGCAAGGTTCTGTTTGAGCTGAGGCTATACTTCGAAGGGGTGGCCAGGGAACTGGCCGCCTTCATGAGCCCCGCCAATGAGCGCGTCGACAGCGACGCGCTGACCTTCCAGGTGCCGGGCGGTATGCTGAGCAATTTCCGCAATCAGCTAAAGGAAATGAGGATGGAAAGCCGTTTCGCGGATGTCATGGCGGAGGTGCCTGTCGTTCGCGAAGCCCTGGGCTGGATTCCACTGGTTACCCCCACATCCCAGATCGTCGGGACGCAGGCGATGCTCAACGTCAAGTTTGGCCGCTGGCAGAACCTGGCACAGGCGACGATCGATGTCGCCCTGGGCAAGTACGGCCGTCCTCCGGGTGCGATCAATGGCGAACTGCTGGCCCTTGCGCGCAGGAAGTCCGGACAGGAGCCTGTCGAGGGCCGCCCGGCCGACTCGCTCGCTCCGCGGATGGCTTCCCTCAAGGAGGAGTTGGTCAGGAAAAGGATCGATCCTTCCGACGACAACGCGGTCCTGTATGCAATGTTCCCGCGGGAGACCGATGCGCTGTACAACCCGAATCCCGCTGCCAAGGCTTCCGCGCCACAGCCGGTCGCGGTCGCGTCGCCCACCCCGCGTGCAACGCTCCCGAAGGCCGCCATCGCGGCGACGGCTCGTGCAATGCAAAGATTCCAGATGACGATCAACGATCACCGGAGCGAAGTGCTGGTCGAGGACGTGGGCTGAACGGAAAGGATGCGGTTCACGCTGCCGATTTTGCACGATTTCGGCCGCAGATCGCATCCGACCGTCAAGAAGCGCCACAACAACGCAGGGGCCCTTTGCCACGCAGATGATCAACACCGTATACGAAAAACTGTTTGGGGAATTTCCCGCAACCGGCGCGGCCGAATGGCGGAAGGCAGCCGAAGAGTTTCTAGCCGGAGCTCCGTTCGAAAAGAAGCTGGTCACGCGGACGCCGGAGGGGATCGATCTGCAACCGATCTACACCAGGGACGATTGGAAAAAACTCCCCCTGCAGGCGACATGGCCCGGACTGCCCCCGTACTTGCGCGATTCCGCCGCCCTCGGTTCGCGGTCGACCGGCTGGAAGATTGCGCAGGAACTGCCTTACAGCCTGCCCGATGAATTCAACCGGGCGCTGATCCAGGACCTCAACCAGGGCCAGAACTGCGTCCATCTGCTCCTCGACGCCGCGACGCGCCTGGGGCTCGATCCCGATCCCCGCCAACCGCGCGAAATTGGAGGCCGCGGCCTGTCGCTTGCAACCCTCGACGACGTCAAACGCGCCCTGCGCGGAGTCGACCTGACGGCGGTTCCGGTTCATGCCCCCTCGGGAATCTCGGCCGCATCCATTGCGGCGCTGCTGGCAGCCTCGCTGGCTGAACAAGGCAGGACGCCGTCCGCCCTTCACGGAGCCGTCCTGTCCGATCCCATTTCCGAGTGGATTGGAAGCGGCAGCCTTCCCGGCGGCCTGTCCGCCGCCTACGACGAAATGGCCGCCCTGACCGAGTGGGCCTCGAGCGACAGGATTCCTCTTACGACCGTGGGAGTGCAGGCCAATCTTTGGGCGGACGCAGGCGGCAGCGCCGTCCACGAACTCGCGTTCGGCCTGGCGACGGGCATCGAGTACCTGCGCGAGCTCGTCCGGCGGAAGCTCACGGTCAACCGTTCCGCGCCCCGCTTCCTGTTCACCCACTCCCTGGGATCCCATTTCTTCATTGAAATTGCGAAACTGAGGGCGGCCCGCGTTCTTTGGTCCCGGGCGGTTGGCGCGGCCGGCGGCGGGCGGGACGCCCAGCGCCTGCTCACCCACGGCCGCACCTCCCGGTGGAACAAGACGGTCCTCGATCCGCACGTCAACCTTCTGAGGACCACGGCCGAGGCATTTGCCGGCATCATGGGCGGCTGCCCCAGCATCGCCGTCGCGCCCTTCGATGAATGCTTCCGGGTCCCCGATGACTTCTCCCGGCGGCTCGCCCGCAACATACAGATCATCCTCGCCGAAGAGTGCCAATTGAACCGCGTCGTCGATCCGGTGGGAGGCTCGTGGTACGTCGAAACCCTCACCCTGCAGCTTGCCGAGAAGGCCTGGGCGCTTTTTCAGGAGGTCGAGCGGAAAGGCGGCATGGCTGCGGCGCTGAGGGCCGGGTTTCCCCAGGAAACCGTCGCCAATTCCGCAAAGGATCGGATCGCCCGCGTAGAGAGCCGGATCGACGGCGTGATCGGGACCAACCTGCACCCCAACCTCGGGGAGAGCATCGCTCCCGCGCCGCCGCCCGGCGCTGCGGCTCCGGGCGCCGGTCGAGCCATGCCGCCCGCCAATGAGAGGACGACGTCAGGGGCGGAGCGTGTTGCCGAGGCATTGAAGGCCCTCTCGAGCGCTCCGCCATCCGCCAGGATGGCAGCGCGGATCGACGCATTTCTGAACGGAGCAAGCCTCGGGGAGGTGACGCGGGTCCTGCGCTCCGGACAGCCTGACGAGCCGGCGGTCGCGACGGTTTGCGCCCGGCGCCGGAGCGAGTCGTTCGAGGCCATCCGCAGGCGCTCGGATGCCTGCAAGGAAAGGACCGGGGCCCGCCCCAAGGTGTTCCTCGCCAATCTCGGACCCCGAAAGCAACACGGAGCCCGGGCCGCTTTCAGCAGCGGCTTCTTCGCCGCCGGCGGCTTTGAAGTCATCGGCAACCAGGGGTTTGACACTCCTGAGGCCGCGGCGGCGGCGGCGATCGAATCAAAGGCGCCGATCGTCGTCATTTGTTCGACCGACGAGACCTACCCGCAGCTCGCGCCTCCGCTCGCACAGGCGCTCAAAGCGTCAACGCGAAAGCCAAGAGTGATCCTCGCGGGATTTCCCGCAGCTCAAGCCGACGCCTTCCGGAAGGCCGGAGTCGACGATTTCATCCATGTTCGCGCCAACTGCGCGCAAATGCTGGCCGCGCTCCAGGACCAACTCGGACTGTAGGGTACTCCCGCCATGAAATTTCCCGACTACACCACCCTTTCGCTCGATCCCGCCGGCTTGGGCGGCGGCGACGCCCAGGCTTGGGCGGCCGCCGCCAGATCCGAGGACCGCAGCCCCGGCGCCCTCGCCGACTGGATGACACTCGAACAAATCCCGGTGCCGCCGGTTTACACGCCGGAGGATCTAAAGACCCTGGAGCACCTCGATTTCACCGCGGGCCTGCCCCCGTTTCTGCGGGGCCCCTACGCGACGATGTATGTCCTGAAGCCGTGGACGATCCGGCAGTACGCCGGATTCTCCACGGCCACCGAGAGCAACGCCTTCTATCGGCGCAACCTGGCCGCCGGGCAGACAGGCCTGTCGGTCGCCTTCGACCTCGCCACGCACCGCGGATACGACAGCGATCACCCAAGGGTGGTCGGAGATGTCGGGAAGGCCGGAGTGGCCGTCGACTCGGTCTTGGACATGCAGGCCCTTTTTGCCGGAATACCGCTCGACCGGATCAGCGTTTCGATGACGATGAACGGTGCGGTGCTGCCCATTCTCGCGTTCTACATCGTGGCGGCCCTCGAGCAGGGCGCCAAGGTGGAGAGCCTCGCCGGGACGATCCAGAATGACATCCTGAAGGAGTACATGGTGCGCAACACCTACATCTATCCGCCCGGACCCTCGATCAAGATCATCGCGGACATCTTCGCGTACACCTCGAAGAAGATGCCGAAGTTCAATTCGATCTCGATCTCGGGCTATCACATGCAGGAGGCCGGGGCGACCGCGGACCTGGAACTTGCCTACACGCTGGCCGACGGGCTCGAGTACATCCGGACCGGAATCAAGGCGGGGATCGACATCGATGCCTTTGCCCCGCGGCTGTCATTCTTCTGGGCGCAGGGAAAGAACTTCTTCATGGAAGTGGCCAAGATGCGCGCGGGCCGGCTCCTGTGGGCCAAGCTCGTGAAGCAGTTCAACCCCAAGAATCCAAAGTCGATGGCGCTGCGCACCCACTCCCAGACAAGCGGATGGAGCCTCACCGAGCAGGATCCCTTCAACAACGTCGCCCGGACGTGCGTCGAGGCCATGGCGGCCGCCATGGGCCACACGCAGAGCCTGCACACCAATTCCCTGGACGAGGCCATCGCATTGCCGACGGACTTCTCGGCCCGGATCGCGCGCAACACCCAGCTGTTCCTGCAGGTTGAGTCCGGCATCTGCAACGTCGTCGATCCGTGGGGCGGCTCCTATTACGTCGAGCGCCTCACGCACGAGCTGGTCCACAAGGCCTGGAATCATATTCAGGAGGTGGAGCGGCTGGGCGGCATGGCCAAGGCCATCGAAACCGGCATTCCGAAGCTGCGAATCGAGGAGGCGGCGGCCCGCCGGCAGGCCCTCATCGATTCCGGGCGCGAAACGATTGTCGGCGTCAACCGCCACCGTCTCGAGCGCGAAGCGCCGATGGAGATCCTCGAGGTCGACAACACCGCCGTTCGCGAGGCCCAGGTCAGGCAACTGCAAAAGCTGAGGGCTGAACGCGACAATGCCAAGGTTAGGCGGGCCCTGGACGCACTGACGGAATCGGCGCGCACCGGCGAGGGAAACTTGCTTGAACTCAGCGTCGAGGCCGCCAAGGTTCGCGCCACGCTCGGCGAAATCTCCGATGCGCTCGAAAAAGTGTTCGGCCGATACAAAGCCCAGGTCCGCTCCGTGTCCGGCGTTTACCGTTCCGCCTACGGCGGAGGCGATGAGATCGCCAAGGTGCGCCGGATGAGCGACGCCTTCGCCGAGCGCGAAGGCCGCAGGCCGCGCATCCTGATCGCCAAACTCGGCCAGGACGGCCATGATCGGGGTGCCAAGGTCGTGGCGACGGCCATGGCCGACATGGGCTTCGACGTCGACATCGGACCCCTGTTCCAGACTCCCGAGGAGGCGGCCAAGGAGGCCATCGAGAACGACGTGCACATCGTGGCCATGAGTTCTCTCGCCGGCGGGCACAAGACGCTTCTCCCGCAGCTCGTCGAACAGCTGAAGAAGCAGGGCCGCGGCGACATCCTGGTCGTCGTCGGCGGCGTCATACCGGCCCAGGATTACGATTTCCTGTACAAGAACGGCGCCGCCGCCGTTTTTGGTCCGGGAACGCCCGTTCCCGCCTCCGCGGCTGCGACCCTGGAGAAACTTGGAATAAGGCCCACCGTCTAAGCCTGCATGCCGGGTCAAGGGCCGACTCGTCGGCGCGCGTCCCGGTCCCTCCATGGCAACCGAATCAAGAACGCCCGACTGGGCCCCGACCGGCGGCGGCCCCGAATTCGCGACCCGCGTGGTCGCGGGGGTTTCCCATCCCGCTTCCCCCGATCCCATGACTGTCAAACCCAAGGCGGCGGACCTGCCAGCCCTGGCCGAAAGGATCCGGGCGGGCGAGCGGGCGGCTTTGGCACGTGGCATCACCCTGATCGAAAGCCGGGCGCACGCCCACCGGGCCGCCGCGGAAGAGCTGCTGAACGCCCTGATGCCATTCGCGGGAAAGGCCTGGCGGATCGGCATCACGGGGGCTCCCGGCGCCGGCAAGAGCACGTTCATCGAGGCGCTGGGCACCCGCCTGTGCGACGCCGGCAGGAAAGTCGCCGTGCTTTCGATCGATCCATCCAGTCCCGTGTCGCACGGAAGCATTCTCGGGGACAAGACGCGCATGGAGAGCCTGTCGCGAAATCCGTCGGCCTTCATCCGGCCATCGCCGAGCCGCGGCGAAATCGGGGGAGTCGCCCGCAAGACCCGCGAGTCGATAACCCTTTGCGAGGCCGCCGGCTTCGAAAACGTGCTGGTGGAAACCGTGGGCGTCGGCCAAAGCGAAATCCTCGTCCGGGAGATGGTCGACTGTTTTCTCCTGCTGATGATCGCCGGGGCCGGCGACGAATTGCAGGGAATCAAGAAGGGGATCATCGAGATGGCGGATCTGGTTGCGGTGAACAAGGCTGATGGGGACAACCGCCTGCGAGCGGAAGCCACGCGGCTCGAGTTCGAGCGGGCCCTGCATTATCTTTCCGCCTCCGACGAGGCCTGGCATCCGCCGGTCCTTTCCTGTTCGGCGCTCAGCATCGACGGCGTCAGCGAGGTGTGGAGCCAGGTCGAACGGTTCATGGCGCACGGCGGTCAGACCGGGCAGTTTCTGGAGCGCCGCCGTTTGCAGTCCCTGGCCTGGCTTTCGGCTCTCCTGGAGCAGGGGCTCAGGGACGCCTTTTTTTCCAATCGCGAAGTCGTTGCGCTGAAGCGCACGCTCGAGCTGGAAGTGGCCGCCGGAAAAGTCAGCGCCCCCTACGCAGCACGCAGGCTGCTCGAGGCCGCCGAGCTCCCTGCCAAGGCCAGGAAACCCACCCCGTCCCTCCATGATTCAATCCATTGACCATCTGGGCATTGCCGTTCGATCACTCGACGAGGCGGTGCCCCTTTACGAAACTGCGCTCGGGCTGCGCTGCCTGGGTCGCGAAGAGGTCGCCTCCCAGCGGGTCAAGACGGCATTCTTTGACGTCGGAGGGGTTCACCTTGAACTGCTGGAGCCGACTTCCCCGGACAGCCCCATCGCCAAATTCATAGCCGAGAAGGGCGAGGGCATGCATCACATCGCCTTCCGGACGGACGACATCGAAGCCCAGTTGAAGCAGGCCTCCGCCGGCGGAATCCGACTGATTCACGAAAAACCGTTTGCGGGGGCCGCGGGAAAGCTCGTTGCCTTTCTTCACCCGAAGTCGACGCGCGGAGTGCTCATGGAGTTCTGCGCATGCGCGCCGGGCGCCAAGGCTCCCTGACCGAGGATCTTTTCCATGGCCATTGCACAAAAGCTTCTAACCAACCTAGCGGATCGCCGGAAGAAGGCCCTGGCGGGAGGAGGCGCTGAAAAGCTCGCCGCCCGCCGCGAGAAAGGCCTGATGAGCGCCCGCGAACGCGTCCTCGCCCTGTTTGAACCGAACACCTTCCTTGAGTGGGGCCTCCATGCCGACCATGACTGCCATGATTTTGGCCTGGAGGACAAGAGCCTGCCGGGCGATGGAGTCATTACCGGCGTGGGTTACATCAACGGCCGTCCTGTCGCCGTGTTCAGCCAGGATTTCACGGTCGGCGGCGGAGCCCTGGGCCGGATCCACTCAAAAAAGATCTGCGATCTGATGGACTACGCCCTCAAGGCGGGGATCACCGTCATCGGCATCAACGATTCGGGCGGCGCCCGCATCCAGGAGGGCGACGACTCCCTTTCCGGTTACGGCCAGGTATTCTTTCGAAACGTCCTGGCTTCCGGCGTCATTCCCCAGGTGTCGATCATCGCCGGTCCGTGCGCCGGCGGGGCCGCCTACAGCCCGGCTCTCACCGATTTCCTGATCATGACCCGGAAGAACGCGAACATGTTCATCTGCGGCCCCGAGGTCATCAAGGCCGCCACCGGGCAGACGGTGACGATGGATGAGATCGGCAGCGCGGCCACCAATGCCTCGGTGAGCGGGAACGTCCACTTCGTGGCGGAGGATGATGCCGGCGCCATCGCACTGGCCAAACGGTTGCTGAGCTTCCTGCCGGGAAACAACGTGATGGATCCCCCCCACCGCCCGACTCCGGCGCTGGACCTGTCCGCGGATCCGGCGATGAACGACTTGGTCCCGGCCGACGCCAAGGTTCCCTACGACGTCCTGAAGATCATCGCGCGCCTTGCGGACAAGGGGGACTTTCTTGAGGTCCACAAGGATTTCGCGAAGAACCTGGTCGTCGGCTTTGGGCGCGTTCAGGGGATTGTGTCCGGATTCGTGGCCAACCAGCCGACCGTCAAGGCGGGGACCCTGGACATCGACTCTTCGGACAAGGGCGCCCGGTTCATCCGGTTCTGCAACGTATTCAATATCCCGATTGTCACGTTGGTGGACATTCCAGGATTCATGCCGGGCGTCGCCCAGGAGCGCGGCGGAATCATCCGCCACGGAGCAAAGATGCTCTTCGCCTACGCCTCGGCCACGGTGCCCAAGATCACCGTCATCCTTCGCAAGGCCTACGGGGGCGCCTACCTGGCCATGTGCAGTGCGGACATGGGCGCGGATGCCGTGTACGCCTGGCCCACCGCGGAAATCGCCGTCATGGGCGCGGAGGGCGCCGTGAAGATCCTTTACAAGAAGGAGATTGCCGCCGCCAAGGATCCCAAGGCTGAGGAGGCAAAGTACGTGGCCGAATACCGCGACAAGTTCACGTCTCCCTACCAGGCCGCCCGGAAAGGCATGATCACCGACATCATTGAACCGTCCCAGACCCGGGCCACCATCGCAATGGCGCTCAGGAACACCCTTTCCAAGCGCGAAACCCGGCCGCCAAAGAAGCACGGAAACATTCCGCTGTGAAGGAACCGCTGGAGTTCATCCCGATTCCCTGAGACAAGAACCCGTGCCATCTGCCATGAACACAGAGCCCAGCCCAAAAGTCCGGGCGGCGATCGCCGCGGCGGTCCACGTCGCCCTGGGGGCCAATGCCCGAATCGCTTCCGTGGAGAAGACCCAGCCCGTGGCCGTTGCGCCCGTCAACCCGCAGATGAGCGCATGGTCGCTCGAGGGCCTCAGGATGATTCACAGCGGACACAATGTCCGGTAGCGACCCATCCCCTTCGCCCATGAAGAAACTTCGCGTAACCGTCGATGGCACCGTCTTTGACGTGACCGTCGAGATTGTTGATGACATCGGCCAGGTCCCCGCAGCCGCTTCCGCGCCCATCCACGCTCCTGCGGCGCCCGCCGCTCCGGCGGCAAGCGTTCCTGCGCCTGCAGCCGCATCCCAGGGGCCGGGAGACGCCCGCAGCCCCTTGGCCGGCAAGGTCGTGTCGATCGACGTCCGGCTCGGACAGACCGTGGCGGAGGGCGCGCAGGTGGCGACCATTGAGGCTATGAAGATGAACACCTATGTGAATGCCCCCAAGGCGGGCCGTGTCGCCTCCATCGTCGCCAAGCCCGGAGATGCCGTCGAAGAAGGCGCCACCCTGCTGGTCATCGAATAGGCGGACCCGGGCCGAATGCGCTGTCCTGGCACCGATTCCTTCGGGGTCTTCCAGCAGGCGATCATCGGCGACTGGACCGTGCGAAGGTACGGGACGATCCCTTCCACGCAGGAGGAGGCGGCGGCCCTTCCGTGCTGGAGCGCTGTCACCGCCGAGGTGCAAACGGCCGGGCGCGGACAGGCGAAGCGCCGGTTCACTTCGGATCGAGGCGGCCTCTACCTGACCGCCGTCCTGCCATTTGACGGCAAGTCCGCGCTCTGGCGCGGATTCGCCCTCGCCGTCGGCTGGACCGTCGCGTCGAATCTTCGCACGGAGGGCATCGCCCGCCTGCGGCTCCGCTGGCCGAACGACCTGATGATCGGAGACCGGAAGGTCGGCGGAATCCTGGTTGCCCAGGGGAAACCCGATACCTTGTGCGTCGGATTGGGATTGAATGTGACGAATCGACCGTGGCTCGAGGACCCCGGCCTGCTGCCGGTCGCCTGCCGGCTTGCGGATTTTGCGCGGGAGGAGCAACTCGGATTCGACCGCCTCCTGCCGGCCCTACTGGAAGCGATTCACTCGGCACATGTGAACTTTGCCTCGGGCGGACTGGGCGCATTCGTCGAGGCGCTGAACCAGAGCTGGGGTGAAGCCCGCTCCGTCCACCTTGAAATGGCAGAGGGAGCGCCCGAGATTTCCGGGCGCTTCCAGGGCATACTCCCCAGCGGAGACCTGCTCCTGGAAAATTCCTCCGGAGAATGCATCGTCGTTCGGGCCCACCTTGTGGCACGGCTCCGCGAGTGCTGACATTTCCGGGTCCCGAGGCCCGGCGCCGGTCAGCGAAAAACCCGGATCCGCCTGAGCACATCATCGCGGACGCGGCCGAGAATCGCGTCGGAAAACCCCTCGAGGCTCGGTGCGTCGGACTCGAGCAGGGGCTGCAGGTCGAGCGCCCAGGTGATCCCCTCGAACCGGTCCACGGCATGGCTGGCATGGAAAGTGGCGTGGGCGGCCCGCCGGCCGAGCGTGGCCAGATCGTACCGTTTTCCGCCGGCGATCTGCGATTGGAAAGCCGCGAGGATGCGGGCGGCGAGTTCCGGACGGCGGCCGGAATCCAGCGCGGTCTTGTCCGCGTCCAACACCCAATCCAGGTCGCGCCAGACCTCGCAGCCGAATACTCTCCCGGGACGCCGTCCCCGGGGCAGCCCTCGCATCGCCTCCAGACACCGGGAGACAACCGCAACGTGCGTGTCATGGCGGTCCAGGGGATTGTGGAGATAAACCACCTCGGGCGCGCAGCCCGCAAAGATCGCAGCGAGGTCGGCGGTCACGCCGGTATGCCCGGGTCGCTTCACGTCGGAACTCGGGTGGCCGAGTTGGATCTGAATCGCGTATTTGCCGAGCCTGGCCGCCTCCCGCTGCTCCTCGCGGCGCACGCTCCGCATTTGCTCGTCAGAGTGCGCCGCATAGGGCCCCGCGCGCGGCGATCCCGCACCATTGGTCACGACGACCCCGCCGAACGCCCCGTCCGCGCGCTCCAAGGCCTCGCAGATCCCCGCGTAGGCCATGATTTCGATGTCATCCTGATGGGCCGCGACGCATAGATGGGTCACCCGGGACAGGGCCTCCCCGGGTGCGCCCCCCCCGGGCACGTAAACATCGGCTTCCGGCGACGAGAACTTCATTTCATACAGAACATCACGGTTCGCGGCACCAAGTCGACACCAGACGCCGATTGGTGATGGCACAGTATAGCCAAGAAGGCCTTTCAGGTCGTTGCTGGCCTTATTGGGCGTCTCTGGGCCGCCTCGCACGGGGCGGCCGGTTCGACGGCCAGACGGAGCGCGAAGCGCGAAGATGGCGAGGCGAAGCCGAGTCCCGCAGGGATGACCGAGGCGGGTGCCCATCGGGCAGCCGAGGTCACATCGGGTCTTGGCCAGCTCCGACCTGAAAGGCCTTCTTGGCTACACTGTGCCATCATCTGCCGATCCGCATTTGCGCATTATTTATGCAATGCGGTCCATTGTTTACTATGCCGGCGCGTTCCCGAGTCTGTATGATCCACCCTCCAAAGAAAGAAACCCCATGGGAGACTTATCATTCCTGTCCATCACCGCCGCGTTCTTCGCGGTTTCGATTCTCTACGCCTATTTCTGCGAAAAGGTGCGCTGACACCTTCACCTGCCATGTCCGACCTCATCGTCGCCGTCATTTCCATCGCCTGTCTCGTCTATCTCGTCGTGGCCGTCCTGCGCCCCGAGAGATTCTAGATTGAATCGCCGCGCCCATCGGCGCCCCGGTTTCTTCCCCTTCCTCCCTTCAACTCAGCTGCCTGCGCCATGAACAATCCCAACGCCTGGCTCCAATTCGGACTCTACGTTGCCGCCCTGCTCCTGATCACGAAACCATTGGGCCTGTACCTCGTGCGCGTCCTCGACACGCGCGGCAAAACCTGGCTCGATCCCGTCGTCCGGCCGGTCGAGCGCCTGACGTACCGGATCTGCGGCATCGATCCGGAACGCGAACAGAATTGGATCGGCTACACGGTTTCGATGCTGCTTTTCAGCCTGGTCGGCATGCTGCTGACCTACTTCATCCTGCGCTTCCAGGACAAGCTTCCGTTCCAGGGTTTGCTCAATCCGCAGAAATTCTCGGGCCTCGCGCCGCAGCTCGCCTTCAACACGGCCGCGAGCTTCACGACGAACACCAACTGGCAGAACTACGTCGGCGAGGCGACCATGTCGTATCTCTCCCAGATGGTCGCCCTTGCGCTTCACAATTTCACTTCGGCGGCCGTCGGGATCGCGGTCGCGGCGACGCTCGTTCGAGGCATCGCCCGCCACACGGCGAAAACGATCGGCAATTTCTGGGCCGACGTCGTCCGGGTCACCTATTACCTCCTCATTCCGATCTGCTTCGTTTTCGCGGTCGCCCTCGTGTCCCAGGGGATGATCCAGAATTTCAAGCCGTACACGGTCGCGAAGACCATGGAACCGTACACGACCTCGGTCCAGAAGACGGACGATTCCGGGAAGCCTATGGTCGCGGCCGACGGCAAGCCGGTGATGGTGGACCAGACCGTGGACTCCCAGACGATCGTCCAGGGGCCGATGGCCTCCCAAATTGCAATCAAGATGCTCGGCACCAATGGCGGCGGGTACACGAATGCGAACGCCGCCCATCCCTTCGAGAATCCGACCCCCCTTTCCAATTTTCTCCAGATGCTGTCGATCTTCGCGATCCCGAGCGCCCTTACCTACTACCTTGGGCGGATGGTGAAGAACCAGCGCCATGGCTGGGCCGTGTGGTCGGCGATGTTCGCGATGTTTGTCGCCGGCGTCCTCGTTTGCTGGAAATTCGAGGCCGCGGGCAATCCCATCCATCAGTCGCTCGGCGTAGCCGCGGCGGACGGCAACATGGAGGGCAAGGAGGTGCGCTTCGGAATCTTCGGTTCCGCCCTGTTTGCCACGATCACGACCGACGCATCGTGCGGCGCCGTCAACGCGATGCACGACTCCTTCACTCCCCTCGGCGGACTGGTGCCCCTCTTCAACATGGAGACGGGCGAGGTCATCTTCGGCGGCGTGGGCGCGGGCCTTTACGGCATGCTGATCTTCGTCATCCTCGCCGTCTTTATCGCAGGCCTGATGGTCGGGCGCACCCCCGAGTATCTGGGCAAGAAGATCGAGGCCTATGACGTGAAGCTCGTCATGCTGGTCCTCATGGTGCTCGCCACGACGATCCTCGGCTTTTCGGCGTGGGCCTCGGTGACGACCTGGGGCCAGGCCGGCTTGAACAACAGCGGCCCGCACGGATTCAGCGAAATCCTCTACGCCTACAGCTCGTGCGTCGGCAACAACGGGAGCGCATTCGCCGGCCTCACGGGAAACCCCGCGGATGGAAATCCTCACTACAATGCGACGCTCGGCCTCGCGACGTTGTTCGGACGGTTCCTCATGATTGTCCCGATCCTCGGCCTGGCCGGCAATCTCGCGGGCAAGAAGCTCATTCCGGAAAGTTCCGGGACCTTTCGGGTCGAGGGAGTCACATTTGTCTTTTTGCTTGTCGGCACGGTGCTCCTGGTCGGCGCCCTGACCTTTTTGCCCGCCCTCGCGATGGGACCCGTCGTCGAGCATTTCCTCATGAAGGCCGGAACCCTGTTTTAGGCCGGACGGCATCCACCCTTTCAACGCACCCACTCCATGAGCGCTAAATCCGTTTCCCTCTTCGACGGCAGCATCCTGTCGAAGGCCGCCTTCGACGCTTTCAAGAAGCTCAATCCACGCCACCAGATTTCGAATCCGGTGATGTTTGTCACGCTGGTCGGCTCCCTGCTCACCTTCTGGCAGCTGTTCATTTCAAAGGAGCCGTCGGGTTACGTGCTTCAGGTCGCCCTGTGGCTTTTTTTCACGGTCATCTTCGCCAATTTTGCCGAAGCCGTGGCCGAGGGGCGCGGCAAGGCGCAGGCCCAGGCGCTGCGGGCCTCGCGACGGAAGCTCGAGGCCAAACGCCGGCGCAAGGACGGCGGCTTTGAGGGCGTCGACGCCTCGCAACTGCGCAGGGACGACGTGGTCTTCGTCACGGCCGGACAGCTGATTCCGGGCGATGGCGAGGTGATCGAGGGAGCCGCCTCCGTCGACGAATCCGCGATCACCGGCGAATCCGCGCCCGTGATTCGCGAGGCGGGCGGCGACCGCAGCGCGGTGACCGGCGGCACCGCCGTCCTTTCCGATCAGCTTCTGATTCGGATCACGGCAAACCCGGGCGAGGGCTTCCTCGACCACATGATCAGCCTCGTGGAAGGCGCAACCCGCCAGAAGACCCCGAATGAGATCGCCCTCACCATTCTCCTGTCGGCGCTCACGTTCATCTTCCTTTTGGTCATCATCGCCCTGAAGCCGTTCGGGATCTACGCGAATGTCGCCTTCTCGATCACGGCCCTCATCGCGCTGCTCGTGTGCCTCATCCCGACGACCATAGGAGGGCTCCTGAGCGCAATCGGCATCGCGGGCATGGACCGCCTCCTCCAAAGAAACGTCCTCGCGATGAGCGGCCGCGCCGTCGAAGCCGCGGGCGACATCGATGTGCTTCTGCTCGACAAGACGGGGACGATCACGCTGGGGAACCGGATGGCCTCCGGACTCATCCCGGCCCCCGGTGTCACGGCGGAGCGCCTCGCCGATGCCGCCCAGCTTGCCTCGCTCGCCGACGAGACGCCCGAAGGCCGTTCGATCGTCGTCTTCGCAAAGGAAAGATTCCAGCTGCGCGGCCGGGAACTCGCCGCTCCGCACGCGACCTTCGTCGCCTTCACCGC
>OCTA010000925.1_pt1 | contig 27441 bp, 21 predicted proteins | sample 1538991 | NCBI WGS metagenome assembly OCTA01 (sample SAMEA3539302, study PRJEB22396) | soil metagenome | biome: tundra; feature: field; material: soil | place: USA | collected 2010-05 | depth 0.15 m | reverse complement strand
CCCAGCCCGGACAGGCCGCCCCCCAGCCCGCACAGGCCGCCCCCCAGCCCGCGTCGGCCCCGCCGGTATCAGGCGAATCGCCGCCGGTCACCGTCACCGTCGACGAGGCGCTGGCCGGCGCCGGCACCGAAGCGGAGGGGTTTGCTGCGGCGCAGAGCCGCGCCGGGCAGACGATCGAGATCGTCACGCCCGCCGGTGGCGAGTCGGTCACCGAGGGCACGATCCTGGAGTGGTCGGTCAAGGTCGGCGACTCCGTCAAGGACGGCGATACCGTGGTCGAGATCTCCACCGACAAGGTCGACATGGAGCTGCCGGCGCCCGCCTCAGGGACTATCACCGAGATCCTGGCCCAGGACGGCGAGACCGTCACCGTCGGGCAGGTGATCGCGCGGATGACCGCCACGCCCGCCAGCGCCGGTCACGCCGGCTCAACACCGGCTTCTGCCCCGCAGGCCGGCGCCAGCGCCGCTCACGCCGGCTCAACACCGGCTTCCGCCCCGCCGGCCGGCTCGGCACAGGCCGGCGCAGCTCCGGCCGCTACCGGCAACGGGTCAAGCGCCTCGCCCGTCGCCCAGCGGATCGCCGCTGCCGAGGGCGTCGACCTGACGCGCGTCCAGGGCAGCGCCCGCGGTGGGCGGATCACGAAAGCCGATGTTCTGGCGCTGGCCGGCAACGGCTCCAGCGCTTCCGCGCAACCGGCCCAGACGAGCCAGGCCGCCCCAGCCAAACCCGCCGGCGCCCAGCTGATCAAGGGTGGCGGCGCCGCCTTGGCCCGCTACATGGACGAGAGCCGCTCGATCCCGACTGCCACCTCGTTCCGCACGCTCACCGTCACCGTCCTGGACGAGCGGCGCAAGCAGCTGAAGACCGCCGGTAAGCGCGTCTCCTTCACGCACCTGATCGCCTACGCGATCGCGCGCGCCGCGACCGACGAGATGCCGGTGATGGCCCACCACTTCGCTGACATCGACGGCAAGCCCCACCGCGTCGACGACGGCGCGGTCAACCTCGGGCTGGCCGTCGACGTCGAAAAGAAGGACGGCTCGCGCACGCTGATGGTGCCGGTGATCCGCGATGCCGGGCGCAAGAGCTTCGCCGAGTTCCTCGACGCCTACAACGCGCTGGTCGACAAGGCCCGCACCAACACGCTGACCGCCGACGATCTGACCGGCGGCAACCTGACCTTGACCAACCCGGGCGGCCTGGGCACGGTCGCGTCGGTCCCGCGGCTGATGGTCGGCCAGGGGACGATCCTCGCCACCGGCTCGATCGCCTTCCCCGTCGGCTTGGAGAAGATCGCACCGATGATCGGCGCCGAAAAGGTCATGACGATGACCTCGACCTATGACCACCGGATCATCCAGGGCGCTGAATCGGGACGCTTCCTGCAGCTGGTCGAGGCCTATCTGCAGGGCAACGAGGGCTTCTACGAGGGCGTCTTCGGTGACCTTGAAGTGCAGCTGCCCGTGCTCTCGCCGCCCCCCGCGCCCGCGGCCGCGGCCGCTGCCCCGACGCCGACGACCCTCGCGTACGCCGAGCGGGCGTCGATGCCCGACGAGGAGCTCATGCAGGCGGTGCAGGCCGCCACCTCGCTGCTCAAGGGCCACCGCACCCACGGCCACCTGGCCGCCAAGCTCGACCCGCTCGGGCGTGAATCCGAGGGCGACCCGGCGCTCGACCCTGAGCCGCTCGGCCTGACGCCTGCGCTGATGGTCAAGATTCCGGCGCGGATCCTGCGCATGTACGTCCCCGGCGCGACCCTCGCCGACGCGCTGCCCCACCTGCGTGAGACCTACTGCGGGACGATCGCGTACGAGATCGAGCACATCGCCTCCCATCGCCAGCGGCTGTGGCTGCGCGAGGCAATCGAGTCAGGGCAATTCCGCAATCCGCTGACCTTCGACGAGCAGAAGGCGCTGCTCAAGCGGCTGACCGAGGTCGACGCCTTCGAGCGCTTCATGCACAAGGCATATCTGGGCCAGAAGCAGTTTTCGGTCGAGGGGTTGGACATGACGGTCCCGATGCTCGATGAGCTGACCCAGCTGTCGGCCACCCGCGGCGCCCGTGAGGTGGTGATCGGGATGGCCCACCGCGGCCGCCTGAACGTGCTGGCCCACAACCTCGGCCGTCCCTACGGCACGATCTTCGCCGAGTTCGAGGGCTCCTCGACGCTGGAGCCGATCACCACACTGCCCCAGGGTGGGACCGGCGATGTCAAGTATCACCACGGCGCCCAGGGCTCCTACCAGCTTCAGGGCGGCGAGTCGATCATCGTGCGCCTGGAGTCCAATCCCAGCCACCTGGAGTTCGTCGCGCCCGTCGCCTCAGGCGCCACCCGGGCGGCCCAGACTACCCGCCAGGGGCCCCACGCCCACCAGGACACCAACGCGGCGATCCCGGTGATCCTGCACGGTGACGCGGCTTTCCCCGGCCAGGGCGTGGTCGCCGAGACGCTCAATCTGCAGGCGCTCGACGGCTACACGGTCGGCGGCACCATTCACATCATCCAGAACAACCAGGTCGGCTTCACGACCGATCCCGACGATTCGCGCTCCACCACGTGGGCGTCCGATCTGGCCAAGGGCTACGACGTGCCGATCATCCACGTCAACGCCGACGACGTAGCGGCCTGCATCTGCGCGGTGCGACTGGCGTTCGCCTTCCGCCAGGAGTTTGGCCACGATGTCCTGATCGACCTGATCGGCTACCGCCGCTTCGGCCACAACGAGGCCGACGAGCCCGCCTACACGCAGCCCGAGATGTACCAGGAGATCAAGAAGCATCCCTCCGTCCGGGAGCTGTTCGCGCGTCAGCTGGTGGAGGCAGGGGTCGTGTCCGAGCAGGAGTCCACCGAGATGACCGATCAGGTCTGGGCTCAGCTGAGCGAGGAGCACCAGCGGCTCAAGGAGCAGATCGCGGCGGCCAAGGACGTCGATCACGCCACCGGCGAGTACCAGCTCGACCGCACCCCGTCGCCTGAGGTCAAGACCGCCGTCGCGTTCGATCGCCTGCAGGTGCTCAACGAGGAACTGCTGGCTGTGCCAGACGGCTTCACGATCCATCCCAAGCTGCAGAAGCAGCTGGAGCAGCGACGCGATGCGCTGGAGTCCGAGCCGGATTACCCGGGCACCGCCCGATCAGGCGAGGCCGGAAGCCGAGAGCCGGATGACTCGCGCGCCGCCGGATCCAGCGAGGCGGCCGGACGCCGAGTCGGCAGTAGGCGCGAGGGCAGGCGCGAGGGCAAGCCAGGGGGCATCGTCTGGGCCCACGCCGAGGAGCTCGCGTTCGCTTCGCTGCTGACCGAGGGCATCCCGATCCGCCTGACCGGGCAGGACACCGAGCGCGGCACCTTCAGCCAGCGCCATCTGGTCCTGCACGACCCCAAGACCGGGCAGGAGCACTGCGCGATGCAGCATCTGCCCGGCGCCCTGGCGCCGATGGAGCTGCACAACAGCCCGCTGTCGGAGATGGCCTGCCTCGGGTTCGAGTACGGCTACTCGCAGGAGGGCCCGGAGACGCTGGTGCTGTGGGAAGCGCAGTTTGGCGACTTCGTCAACAGCGCCCAGGTGATCGTCGACCAGTTCATCGTCTCGGGCCTGGCGAAATGGGGCCAGACCTCACGGCTGACGCTGCTGCTCCCCCACGGCTACGAGGGCTCCGGCCCCGAGCACTCCTCAGCGCGGCTGGAGCGCTTCCTGCAACTGGCCGCCGAGGGCAACATTCGCGTGGCCAACCCCACCACGCCGGCCCAGTACTTTCATCTGCTGCGCCGCCAGGCGCGGATCGCCAAGCAGCGCCCGCTGGTGATCATGACGCCCAAGAGCCTGCTGCGGTTGCCGCTGGCCACCAGTACGGTCGAGGAGCTCTCCGAGGGGCGCTTCCAGCCCGTGCTGGGCGAGCCGGGGGTGGACCCCGAGCGGGTCACCCGGCTGGTCCTGTGCACCGGCAAGATCTACTACGACCTGCTCGGGCACGCCAAGCGCCAGGGCAATCCCCACGTGGCGATCGGCCGCGTTGAGTTGCTGTACCCGTTCCCGCAGGCCGAGATCCTCCAACTCGCGGCCAGTTACCCGAAATTGGGCGAGGTCGTATGGGTCCAGGAGGAGCCGCGCAACATGGGTGCGCGGGCGTTCATGTCGCCCCGGCTGCTGCAGGTGCTGCCCGAGCAGCTCCAGTTCGGCTACGTCGGGCGGCCGGAGCGCGCAGCCTCGGGCGAGGGTTACCCGGTCGCCCATGCGATGGAGCAGGACCGGATCGTCACCACCGCGCTCAACGTCGGTGAATCGATCTCGCAGTACCCGCGCAAGCTGCCAGGGGAACGTTGAATTTGTTGAATTTCCCGGAGGGAAATTCAGTTGGGAGTTCGCGCCGGGGCCGCTGACTCGGTCCGGATAGCCTGCCGGCGAACTCCCGGTGCGTTCCGGGTGTCCACCTTGCCGTGCTGATGTTCAGGGTATTCGGTGGAAGCTAGCCGGGCCTACGGCAACACCGTGAGCCACATGGTCTTGGGCGGCCCGGTGCCGTGAGCGTTGGTGGCCGTGATGGTCAGCTGGTAGGCGCCCGGCCGAAGCCCGCGGCTGCCGGCATGAACCGGCAGCGCGAACCGCGCGACGTACTTAGCGGTGCCGCGGTCGAACACCAAGTGATCACCGGTTGCCGTGCGACCGCTCGCGGACGAGCGTACAGCCGCGCCAGGTGGCGCGGCGACACCGGTCTTGCTGCGGCAGCGGCGATCGAGCGCGCGGTGTACCCGCAGCACGTGCCACATCACCGACGAGGCCTGGTCGGCCAGCACCAGCACGCGATTGTGCGAGGCTGACGTGAAGCACGGGGCGCGGTAGGTCGACCTGACCAGCGCGACGGCAGGGAGAGCGAAGGCGGTCGCGCTCAGCGGGACGCTCAGCGGAATGCCGTCTCCGTGCACTCCGAGAACCGTCCGGTCGGTGCCGGGCTGGGTGGGAGTGAACAGCACCGACACACGACACTCAGCACCGGGCGCCAGCTCGACCTCGGCACACTGATTTGACTGGATCGCGAACTGGGTCGCGTCCGCTCCCGAGAGGGTCGACCTTGCCACCCGAACCGGGGTGGTCAGCGGATTGGTGAGCTCCAGCACGAGCCGCTGGGTGTACCCCACGCCGTCGGCGGAGCCGGTGGGCGTGAACGTCGGGCTGGCCAGCTGCGGCGAGACAAGGCTCGACACGGATGGGGCGACGGCGGTCAGCGCGACGCTGAGGGCGCCATCGTCGGACGGCAGCTGCAGAGTGGCCGTGACCGCGCCTCCCGCCACGGGGGTGAACCTCACGGCCAGGGTGCAGGTCTGGTTGGGCTCGAGGATCTGATTCGAGCAACTGTCGGACTGGATCGCGATCGGATCCGGGTTGGAACCGACCAGCGCGGCGGTCCCGAGCTGCACCGGACCCGTTCCGGGGTCAGACACCGACACCGACGAAACCGTCGAGGATCCGAGCCGCGCAGCGGGGATCACCAGCGACGCCGGGGCGCCCACCGGCGGTGGTCCGGGACAGTCGCGTGCCAGGCTTGCATAGCAGTCAGTGAGCGTCTGGACGGCGGCGTAGGACGGCTTCTCGACTACCGTTGGATTGGCCACCGGCGGATCGGATACGTCGCCGCCGAGCACGCCCTCCGACGCAAACTGACCGCCGAGATTGTCCCGTTCGGTGACGAACACCTCACTAGCGCCCGCGTCGATCAGGGTTGGGATCGACGCCGTTAGGTAGGCAGCCTGGGAAGCCGCGCCGGCACCGTATGAGGGGTCGTACTGAAAGGCCGGATCTGACGGGTATCCGTGTTCGGTAACCCACAGCGGGCCAGTGAAGCCATACCCGGCCAGAAACTGCTTCCAGGACACGATGTCGGGGGCCAGGGCATCAAGGCCGTTGCGCTCGTGCACGTTGGCGATGTCGAAAGCGCCCGTGGCGTCGGCACCCGGGGTGGCGAATACCTGCGCGAGCCAGCTCATCCCCGCTGTGCTCGAGATACCTCCGAGCAGTACGTTGGCCTGCGGGTCGATCGCCTTGATGGCGTCGTGGGCCGTCCTCAGCATCTGTGCGTATTGCTGCGGCGTACCCGTGAAGAACTCCCCGGTATCGGGCTCGTTCCAGATCTCCCAGTCGCGAATGACCGGGTCGGCGTGGGCCACGATCTGAGTGATCAGAGATCTATACGCGGTTAGGTCGTCGGTGCCGCACCGAGCCATGCCCGAGATGTCGGTGGGGACCTCGCAGTCGGCGATCCACGAAGGGATCGTGAACAGGTCAGCGACCACCGGCAAGTTGTATTGCATCGAGAGTGCCATCACCTCATCCAGACCCCCGAAATCGGGCGGCTGCGACGGGTCGGCGAACACCAGCGCCGGCGCTACGTCCAGACGGATCGCCGAGGCGTGCATCCCGGCGGCTTGCGCGAACATGGTCTGCATGAATGAGTACGGGCTGTTGAGCTGCAGCATCGAATGAGCCCCGATCGGGCTCCCCGCCGCGTCGGCGACGCCCGAGAACGCCACAGGGCAGATCAGCAGTGCCACGGCCGCGACCAAACCGGCGTACCGACTCCGGCGTCGACGCCATCGGCAGAGGCGGAATGGATTCTTGGCGCCATGCAGGCCGCACCATGATTGGGCAGTCGTTGATGGGCGGTGGGAGAAGATGACGGAGTGCAAACCAGATTCCGGTGCGGCGGTTGCTTGGGTCCTAATGGTCGCAAACCGGCACGGCGTGAGTCGCCGGAGCGCCCCGTCTGACAGTCTGTGCGGATCCGGTTTCGTAGAGACGGCTCCCGTCGCGACAATTCACGCCGCCATTTGGCCCCCACGCTGGGGGTGCATGACATGGCGATCGATCTCGGCACGGCGAACACGCTGGTGTACGTCGGTGGCCGCGGCATTGTGGTCTCTGAGCCGTCGGTCGTTGCCTCCGACGTGGACACGGGAGAGGTTCACGCGGTCGGCGCCGACGCCGAGCGGATGATCGGCCGCACACCCGCAACGATCTCGGCCACGCGCCCCCTACGTCACGGCGTGATCGCGGACTTTGATGTGACCGAGCAGATGCTCCGTTACTTCATACGCAAGGTCCTTGACCGGCGGATGGCGCACCCGCGGCTGATCGTCTGCGCGCCCTCAGGGGTCACCGAGGTCGAGAAGCGCGCGGTCGAGGAGGCGTCGCTGGCGGCCGGGGCGCGGCGAGTGCACCTGATCGAGGAGCCGATCGCCGCGGCCATCGGCGCGGGTCTGGCGATCGAGGAGCCGGTAGGGCGGATGGTGGTCGACGTGGGCGGTGGGACCAGCGAGATGGCGGTGATCTCGCTCGGCGGGATCGTTGTGTCCCGCTCGGTGCGAGTGGGAGGCTATGAGATGGACGAGGCGATCGCCCACTACATCCGCTCGATCTATCAGCTGGCGATCGGCTCGCGCACCGCCGAGACGATCAAGATCACGATCGGCTCCGCGATCGCGCTGCACCCGGAGGAGACGATCGAGGTGCGCGGGCGTCACCTGATCAGCGGCCTGCCGACGGCGGTGCAGTTGCGTAGCGAGGAGGTCCGTCAAGCGATCGCCGCGCCGTTGCGTGAGATCCTCCAGGCGATCAGGGACACGCTTGAGGAGACCCCACCGGAGTTGTCCAGCGACATCGCCCGCGACGGCATCCTGCTGGCCGGCGGTGGGACGTTGATCCGCGGGTTTCCTGAGCTGGTAGCGATTGAAACGGGCATGCCCGTGTACCGCGCCGACTCGCCACTGACCTGCGTGGCGGTGGGCTCAGGGCAGGCGCTGGACCATCTCGACCGGCTCGGAATCTCCCGCCATCCCCGGCGCCAGGCCACGATCTCGGACTGGCCTCGCACGTAGGCCGATCCGCTCCGCCGCGCTGGCCAGCGCACAGGCGGCGAGCAGGATCAGGAAGGGATCGATCGGTTCGCGAAAGCGTGGCGTCTCGACGTTGATCAGTACCACGCTGAGCCCCAGCAGCAGCGGGACCGCCCACAGCCAGCCCGGCCCGCGCCTGACCACCCGCGTGAACGCTCCCAGGAGGGCCAGCCCGCACAGGATCCAGAAGCAGATCACGCCGACCCGGGCCGTTGCTTCCGGCAGGTCCACCGCCGCCGCCGACGCCTGCCAGGCGTAGGTCCCCTCAAGCTCGAACAGGCGCAGCGTGTTGTGGAACGTGACCTGCAGCGGCGCGGTGGGGTGCGCGGAGATGTAGTTCAGCGCCTGGGTCTGCAGCCGGTCGCTGAGCTCGGGCTCGGTCAGGTGCCCAGCTTCCTTCTTCAGCTTGGCGTCCTCAGGAATCTTGTAGAAGAAGCGCCACTTGTAGGGGACCGGCTGGAAGGCCGCCGAATTGGGGTTATAGGTCCCGGCCAGCGTGATCCCGGTCTCGTCTGAGATCGGGATGAAGCGGTGCACTTGCACCACGTTGCGGATCGTCCACGGCGCGATCGTTACCGCCGTGACGACGACCAGCAGGGCGGGGGCGAGCAGCGCCCTGCCACGTGACGCGGGCCCGACCGCGCCCCGATCGCTCCAATCAGTCGCGCCCGGCGCAGTTGTGCCCCCACGGCGGCGCAGCGCCCAGGCGCCGAACCCAAGTGGGATCACCAGCAGGGCCGCGTTCTCGTGCGTGAGGCTGGCGAGGCCGGTGAATACCCCGGAGGCGGCGATCCACGCGTAGAGGTGGTGTGATCGGCGGGCGCGGAGCATCGCCCATACGGCCGCGAGCTCGAGCGCGACCATCAGGTTCTCGGCCACGAGGATGCTCGACAGCTCGATCAGCACGGGATAGAAGGTGGCCAGCGCCAACGCGAACAACCCCACGCCCGGGCCGAAGGCCTCCAGCGCCACGAGCCCGACCAGCCCCACCGTGACGGTGCCGAGCACCGCCTGGGAGATCCGCTCGGGCGGGACCGCTTTCTTGCCGCCCGTCTGATGACCGTCGATCAGGTCGACGCCGGCGAGCAGGTACGAGTAGCCCGGCGGGAAGTAGGCCGTTGGGCCCTCGGAGCCGCCGGCACCTCCGTTGTGGACCCGGCGCGTCCAGTAGTCGCCGTGCTGGGCGATCTCGCTGGCCAGCTTGTTGTAGGTGCCCGAGTCGTGAGTGGCGCGGTAGGTGGTGCCCTCGATGACGCCCACGCGGATCGCCAGCGCTGCGATCAGCAGCACCGCGACGAGCAGTGGTCTGACAAAATCGGAGCCCCGCACGTTCTCGCGGAGGTTAGAGCGGCGGGCGCGCCGCTGCGCCTGTCAGGGCCAACGACGCGAGCCCGTGCTAGACCACCGTCGCGACGCGAGTAGCCAGGTCAATGAATCCCGACGATGCCGGCGCAGACCCAATTGGAAGCTCCGGCTCCGCCGTTCCAGATCCTGGAGGCGACCGCGTCCTGCTCGGCCTTGCTGGCGAGGTAGGCGGCCGGGCCGCTTCCGCCGAACAGCTTCCAGGTGCTGGGAATGATCTGGTAGTAGCCGCTGGCGCCGGCGCTGTTGGGGGTCATGTTCTGGCCCCCGGACTCGCACAGCACGATCGCGTAGGGGATCGCCCAGCCGCCGGTGGCGCCGAGGCTCGGGCCGACGGCGACCGGTGTCGGCGACGCAGTCGCGGCCTGCTGGGCCGCGGCGGCGGCCGCCGCCGCGGCACGAGCGGCCGCAGCCTGCTCGGCTTCAATCCGACCGATCTGGGACTTCAGCTGGCTGCCGCGTACCACGCTGGCCTGCAGGGCCGCCTGCTGCGCGGCCCGCGCCCGGTTCAGGGCCGATTCCCGGCCCTGCAAGAGTTCGTTCATCCCGGCCAGAGCTTGCACGTGGAGGTAGGTCTGCGCGGTGATGCGCCGGTCGCTGGCCTGCAGCGTGGCCAGCCGGCGAGCCGCCGCGTCGGCGCTCGCCTTCTCCTGACGAGTGATCGTGATGATCGACTGCTGCTGCTGCTCGGCGCGACCCAGGAAGTTCAGCTGCTCGAGCAGATCGTTGAACCCGCGCGCCTCTAGGACGACCGACACCAGGTCCGGTTTGTCGTTCTCATAGCTGGCGACCAGCTGTCGCGAGAGGATCGTGCGAGACAGCGCCAGGCGCGCCCGGAGCACGGCCAGCTGCTTCCGTTCACGCGCCAGCGCGAGCTGCACCCGGGCCAGGGCGGCCCGGTCACTGGCGAGCTCGTCGCGGACAGCGGCCTCGCGGCCCTGGATTAGAGCGATTTGGCCGTCCAGCGTGGTGATCACCTGGGTCAGGCTGCCGACGCTGGCCGACAGGCTTCGCTGGCGGGCCTGCTGCTGTCCGAGCTCGGAGTTCAGCTGACCGAGACTCGGCGAGGCCGCCTCCGAGGCGGGCGTCAGTCCGCTGACGAGCACGAGCATGCCGATCAGGGCGGCCGCGGCCGCAGCTGTCCAGAGTGAGACCGTGCGCCGAGAAGATTTCATCTTGTGTGCCTGCGAAGTTAGCTGTCGGGCTCGCGCCGGTCGCGCTACACGGTCATCGAAACCGGGATTCGCCCCGAGGAAACCTGGGTCCCCCGCTTCCCCGCTATTAGCGGGAAATTCGGCGCGCGCGACGATACCAGCAAGTGGTTGCCATGGGCTGGCGGGTGGGGTGCGGGGGCGGGTTTGGGCGGCGCGGTGCAAACCTCCGGGGAACGTCCGGCGCCCTATCCTCGGGGCCATGGACTCAGAGCTCGCGCGCCAGATCCTCGATCGCGTGCGCAGCACGCCGGCCGGCTTCGTCCGCACCTACGGCGACGTGTCACCCGGGGCGCCGCGGGCGGCCGGTGCAGCGCTGTTTGCCTGTGAGGACGACAGCGTGCCGTGGCATCGGGTCGTTCGCGCCGACGGCTCGCTGGCCAAGGGCCAGCGCCAGCGCCGGCGATTGCAGCGGGAGGGCGTTCCCTTCCGCGGCGAGAAGGTCGACATGCGCGTCGCGCGCCTTCCCGAGCTCTGATCGGCCGATGTGGGCCCAGCGCGAGATAACCCTCGACCCTCGCCCGCGGGGATTTCATCTGGTCACCCGCGAGGTGATCCAGGCCCTGCCCGAGCTCGGTGACTTGAGGGTCGGGCTGCTGCATCTGCTGATCGCGCACACCTCGGCCTCGCTGGCGCTGAGCGAGAACGCCTCGCCCGACGTGCGGCGTGACTTCGAGAGTTGGTTCGACCAGGCGGTACCGGAACGAACCGCCTACTGGACCCACACGCTCGAGGGCCCCGACGACATGCCCGCACACATCAAGGCAGCACTCCTGGGGCCGTCGCTGACACTCCCCGTCTCAGACGGCCGGCTGGCGCTCGGGACCTGGCAGGGGATCTACCTGTGCGAACACCGGAATCGGGGCGGCGCGCGTTCCGTGGTCGCCACGGCGTGGGGCGAGGCCTAGCTGGGGAGCGGGCTCTCAAGGTCCAGGGCGAAAGTCTCGATCTTCGGAGCAGTCCACTCTTAGGGAATCTCAGGTCGACGCCGAGTCTCCTCGGTGTGAGGGTCCCCCACGAAACGTCGCGGACCCTTAGCGAGCCGCTCGTCATCGCGTCTGTCTGATCTTCCGCGTTCGAAGGACCGTGTCCGTTCGCCGATCAATCGGCGTTGGGCGATCGGTCTCCAGGGAGATCCACATGACGCGACGCACATTCGGTCCGGGCAGTGCCGGGCTGATCCTGGGGTTGACGCTACTCGCTACTGGTCCTGCTCGCGCCTTGGTCCACCGAGGCGAGCCCTTCTGGGGGCCCGCGGGCGGCGCGCCACGGGCTCACCACCCTGCCCCTGTCGGCGCAGGGTGTCGTGTCTGCCTCGCTGGGTGCCAGCGAGCCGGCCTACGCGGTGCACGGCACCGGCGCGGTGCTGCACGCGGTCAGTCGCGCGCAGGGCCTGCGCGCGTCGTTTGCCGCCTCGGGGGTCACCGTCGCGGCGGGGTCATCCCCGCTGGGGATCGGGCTGCGGGCCATCGGCAACGCCCGCTGGATGCCGGCGCCGGCGCCGGCGGCGGGACGGGCGACGAAGAACCGGGTCGATTACGCGAGCCGGGGCGTCAGCGAGTGGTATGCCAACGGCCCGCTCGGCGTCGAACAGGGCTTCACCGTCGCGAGCCCGTCGGCCGCGGACGGGGCCGGCCGCCTGACTCTGTCGCTGGCGTTGTCGGGCAACCTGGCACCCACGCTGACCGCGGGCGGCCACGGACTGGACTTTCAACGCGCCGGCAAGCCGATCATGGCCTACCGGGGCCTGGCGGCCAGCGATGCTCGTGGCCGGTCGCTGCGCGCCTGGCTGGTATTGCGAAACGGTGGCGTGCTCGTCCGGGTCGACGCTCGTGGCGCGCGGTACCCCGTGCGGATCGATCCGGTGATCCAGTCGGGCACGGAGCTCACTCCCGACCTTGAGACCGGCGCCGGTGGATTTGGCTACAGCGTGGCGCTGTCCGGCGATGGCAACACGGCGCTGATCGGAGCTCCCTATGACAATGGCAACGGGGGCAGCGCGACGGTGTTTGACCGCTCGGGCACGACCTGGGCCCAGGTTGCCGAGTTCAGCCCCAGCGGCCCCGACGGCGAGAACGGCGCCAGCGGCTTTGGGATCAGCGTGGCGCTGTCGGCCGATGGCGAAACGGCGCTGATCGGCGGCTCCACCGACAGCAACGGGTCGGGCGCGGCGTGGATCTACACGCAATCGGGCGGAGACTGGACCCAGGGCCAGGCGCTTCTGCCCAACGACGAGCAGAACTCCGACGGACAGTTCGGCTACGCCGTGGCGCTGTCGGCGGACGGCAGCACGGCGCTGATCGGCGCCCCCCAGGAGTACGGACAGGGCCGGGGATCGGGAGCGGCCTGGATATTCACCGCTTCGGGTTCGACCTGGACCCAGCAGGGCAGCGAGCTCACCCCCAGCGATCAGAGCGATTACAGCGGCAGGTTCGGCTCCAGTGTGGCGCTGTCTTACGACGGCTCCACGGCGCTGATCGGCAACTCGACCGACACCGGCAACGGCGGCAATGCGGCCCCGGGGGCGGCGTGGGTGTTTGCGGCATCGAACTCGACCTGGACCCAGCAGGGCTCCGCGCTCACCCCTAGCGATGAAAATGGCCAAGGTGGCGGCAGCGACTTCGGCAACAGCGTGGCGCTGTCCTACGACGGCCACACCGCGCCTGATTGGCGGTGTCGCCGACGACGACGTCGGAGGCGTCAACTCCTAATCGACGGCAGCGGTGTCATCCAGAGCTTCATCTCCGGGGGGACCTCCGTCACCGGGTTGGCGGTCGATGGCTCGCACGTGTTGTGGGCCAACCAGGGCGACGGCACGATCGGCCGCGCGAACCTCGACGGCAGCAGCGCCGACCAGAGCTTCATCACGGGCGCGGGCTCCGTCTTCGGACTGGCGCTGACGGCGGCGAGTCCGCAGCTGACGCTGAGCGCACCGTCGATCACGGCCGACGGCCGCTCGAGCACGACGGCGACGATGACCGTCGCAGACCCCAACGGCAATCCCGTCTCTGGCGACGATGTCACGATCTCCAGCTCCGGCGCCCAGCCGGTCGGTCCGGTCACAGCGGGTTCGGCCCCCGGGACCTACCGGGCGACGATCACCTCCACGACCAGCGCCGGCTCGGCCACGATCACCGCCACCGACAAGTCGGTGAGCCCGAGCATCTCAGAGACCGCCACGTTGACCCAGACGCCCGACCGCGCCGGGTATGTCACCGTCGCGCTGAGCCCCGGCTCGATCATCGCCGACGGCAGCTCCATGTCGGTCGCCACCGCGACGGTCACCGACCAGAACGACAATCCGGTCACCGGCGACAGCGTGGCGTTCACCAGCTCAGGCGCTCAGGCGCTCGGCGCGGTCACCGCGGGCGCGAGCCCGGGGACCTATCAGGCGACGGTCACCGCAACGACCCTGGCGGGCTCGGCGACGATCACCGCGACCGACACCACGGTCGCCCAGCACCCCTCCGGGGCGAGCACGCTGACCCAGACGGCGGGACCGGCGGCACGCGTCGCGGCGGCATTGAATACACCGTCGTTGATCGCCAACGGATCGTCGAGCACAACCGTGACCGCGACGATCACCGACGCCGACGGCAACCCAGTCTCCGGCGACACGGTCGCATTCTCCAGCTCGGGCGCTCAGCCGGTCGGTCCGGTCACGCCGGGCTCTACGCCAGGGACCTATCAGGCGACGGTCACCTCGACGAAGACGGCCGGGTCGGCCACGATCACGGCCACCGACACCTCGGTCACGCCGCCCATCACCGCCGCCGGGACGTTGACCCAGTCAGCCGCCGGCGCGCTCCCCAAACCGCCCTCGCAGGCGCTCCTACAGCTCACCGGCACCCCACGTACGTTGCTGTGTCGCTCGGCTGCGCGGCCGGCGGAGCCGCCTGCCATGTCAGGATCATGATCACCGTCGGCCGGCACACCCAGAACGCTCCGGGTGACCGCAACCATGCCCGCACAAGCACCGCCACGATCGGAAGGACCACCGACACGCTGGGCGCAGGACGACACCGTCAGATCGACATCGGCCTGAACGCTCTCGGACGCCGCCTGTACCACGCCAACCGATTCCTGGGCCCCCGCATCAAGATCATCGTGGCCAAGGGGACCGGACGACCGCTGACCATGAGCGTGACCGCGCCCCGCTAGCGGCCCTTCCACACGGGGGAGCGCTTCTCAGCGAATGCGGTCGCACCCTCGCGCGCATCCTCGGAGGCCATCACCGGACCCGTGATCTCGCCCTGGCGGGCGAAGAACTCGCTTGGAGGCCAATCGAGCGACTCGTTGAGGATCCGCTTGGAGGCGGCCAGGGCCAGCGGTGCGTTGACGGCGATCGTGGCGGCCAGCTCCAGTGCACCCTCCAGCGCGCCGCCGGGCTCGGTGAGCCGGTTCACGAGCCCGAGCTCGAACCCGCGCTCGGCGTCGATCGGGTCGCCGGTGAGCGCCAGCTCCATCGCGATGTTGCGGGGCAGCACGCGTGGGAGGCGCAGCAGCCCACCGCCCGCCGCCACCAGCGAGCGCTTGACCTCAGGGATCCCGAGCCTGGCGCCGCGCGCCGCGACGATCAGGTCGCAGGCCAGCGCCACCTCCAGGCCACCGGCCACGGCGAACCCCTCGATCGCGGCGATCAGCGGTTTGGCGGCGGCGCGCTGGGTGATTCCGGCAAAGCCGCGATCACCCACATGGGGCGATTCGCCGGCGACGAACGCCTTCAGGTCCATGCCGGCGCAGAACCCCTTGCCGGCGCCGGTCAGGACGCCGACGACCAGCTCGGCATTCCCGTCGAGCTCGTCGAGCGCGGCTGCGATTCCCCCGGCAACGGCGGCGTTGATGGCGTTACGCTGGTCGGGGCGATTGATCGTGATCAAGAGCACGCGCTCGCGGCGCTCGGTGAGAACAGCGGGCGGATCGGTCATGCCGCAAACAATCTCAGGTCAGGCACGCGCTCGCCTCGCAGCACCATCAGGTCGACCTCGACGCACGCGATCTCGCGCGCCCCGGCCAGCACGCGGGCCTGAGGCTTGATCGACTGGGCGGCCAGCACTCCGCGACAACTCGCGAACGCGGGATCAAGTCGGATTCGCTCCAGATACCGGGTCAGCTGCTCGACTGCCTCGATCCCCGCCACCCGCTTGATCTCGACGGCCACCCACGCCGCCTGCTCATCGCGGCACATGAGATCGACCGGACCGATGTCGGTCGGCCACTCGCGGCGGACCAGCCGCAGCCCTTCGCCACACCATTCGGGTGTCTCGGCCAGCAGCTCCTGGAGGTGGGCCTCGACGCCGTCCTTGGCCAGCGCCACGTCGGCTCCGGGCGAGCCCATCTCGTGCGTCACGTCAGACAGGATCTCGGCGACCGAGATCTCCAGCCGCTCCTCGCTGGCCCCGGCCCGTTTGCGTACGACGATCCGCCCACGGGATTCGTCTATGACCGTCGGCGGGGTCATCCAGTTCAGCGGCTTGACACTCGGGCCGCCGTGATCTGAGAAGACCATGAAGGTGCCGTCGGCCTTGAACATCAGCAGTCGCGTCGCCTCGGCCAGCTGGGTGCTCAGGCGCCCCGAATAAGCGATCGAACAGCGGGCGATCATCAGTCGCATGGGTACAGCCTATGGTCGCCGCCGGACCGAAGGGACGTTACGGCGGTGTGGGTCCGCCGGACCGAAGGGACGTTACGGCGGCACGGGTCCTTATGATCAAAGAGCACGATGCGTAACCAGCTTCGACCACTGTTCGATCGCGTTGTGATCAAGGAGCTCGATCCCGACCGCGTGCGCCGCTCGGGACTGCTTGTTCCGCCCGGTTCCGACGAGCCGCCGCCCCAGCACGGGATCGTGCTCGCGGTCGGCCCCGGACTGGATTGGTGGGATCACGTGGGCATCAGCATGCCGGTCCGCCCCGGCGACCATGTCGTCTTCCCGGCCTCCGCCGGTTCCTGGGTTGAGGTCGACGAGGAGCGTCTGCTCGTCTGCCGCGTCGGCGAGCTGCTCGGCGTGCTCGAGCGCATCGAGGATTGCCCGGGGTGCGGGGGACGGCCACTCGGCCCCGAGGAGTCCTGCCCAGTCTGCGGGCGCGACGGCTCGATCGCCTGACCTGAGTGCTCGTTGCCGGCGGTACCTTGGCGGGCGTCGGCATGTGGGGCGAGAAACGGCGCTTGGTGAAGGGGTGGGAAGGGATTGTGACGCCGCGGCGGTCCTCGGAGCGAAGGGCGAGAAACCGCGCTGGTGAAGGGGGTAGGGAGCGATTGCGCCGACGCCGTGTGCGGGGAGAGAAACGGCGCTGGTGAGAGGGTGCTGGCTAGGCCGGCCGTATATGACCCCCGAGCCGAGGGATGGATCCGGTCAACATCGCACCCGGTGCACGCTGAAACGCCGGTTGAGAAGTTGACCGTGATGATCGCGGCCAACTTCGCACTCGTCCTCTGGGCGCGCACGAGTGAGAAGTTGACCGTCTGAATTGCGACTCGCGCTCATGACAGCGACGCCCGCTGGCGCCCAGAGCCCCGCCATCTCGCTTCACCGCGCCATTTTCGCCTCCGAACCGCGAACGACAAACCGGGGGGCGGCACCGGCAAACCGGGTCTGGGCTAAGCGGCAGCGCTGCGCTCGGACAGTCCGCGCGGCCGCTCGGCCAAGACCCGTTCCAGCAGCTCTGCGACCTCGGCGTCCTCGCTGAGCGTCAGCGCGTGGCGGCAGACGCGCTCGCACTCGGCGATTCGGTCGGTGCGTGCCAACGCGTGGGCGTAGGTCGACCACGCGGCGGGTGACTCGGGCTCGATCAAGGTCGCCGCCTCGGCGGTCGATACCTCGGCGCCGATGTCGCCGGCGAGGTGATAGGCGAGCGCCAGGTCGAGCAGGCCCTCCAGCGAGGGTCCCACCCGCCGCGCGTGCTCGAGCGCGATGATCGCGCCGGAGCGGTCCATCAGCCGCAGCCGCAGCCGTCCCAGCCGCTCCCAGGCCGACGCGTCGGCGGGCGCCCGCTCGGTGGCGCGCACGGCCGCGTCGGCGGCGAGATCGATCGCGCCCATGTCCTCGTAGATGCGTGAGGCGAACCGCTCGGGGGTGGGACGGTCGGTGTCGACCCGCGCCCAGTCGCGCACCGTCCGCGCGGCCGCGGGCAGGTTCCCGGCCTGCCAGAACGCGGCGGTCATCAATCTGAGCACCACCGGGTTGTTGGGCTCGGCGTCCCGCGCGTAGACCAGTCGCTTGGCGGCCAGTTCGGCGTCGCCCTCGGCCAGCGCGTGCTGGGCGGCGGTCATGAAGCGCTGGACCCGATCGGCGGCCGGATCGGGCTTGGAGAAGTCCACGAACTGCAGTGATCCGGCGGGCACGGTGCGCACCCCGACCGCAAACATCAGCCGCGCCCACTGCTGGACATCCTCCTCGTCGCCGGAGAAGTAGATCCCGCTGACCGTCCCGACCCCCCACTCGGGGTAGGACAGGCAGCGTGCGTAGCGGTGCACGACGGAGTGGTCGGGGACCCGCGAACCGAACGGATCGTGCTTGGCCCGGTCCTCGGCGGCCGCCTGCGCGCGCTGCTCCTCCTCGTAGGCTCGGCGGCCGGCGTCTGCGCGGGCCCGGCGGGTGGCAGCGGCCGAGACCTTGACCGCATTGCGGGTGACTCGCCCGCCGCGCGAGGTCTCGGCCAGCTCGGCCAGCTGGTCGGCGGCCTCGTTGATCGCCTGCAGGTGTCGCTGGTGCTCGTGCTGGCGTCCCGACGGTGCGATGTCAGGGTGCCAGCGCTTGGCCATCCGGCGTCGCGCCAGCTGGACCGCGCGCTGATCGAACGGCGGTTCGAGCTCCAGCAGCAGCAGCGCTTGTTCGACGTCGAGGATCCGAGCCATGACCAACTTACGTTAGCGAGGAGGTTGTGGCGGATGCCGAGCGTTCGCGGGCACGAACCTGTAACAAATAAGCTTCAATTCGTCTCAACAACAATATTTATTATTTATTTTGATTGGCCATGAGCACGGTGGCACCGCGGCGTCTGGCCGGCAAGCTGACAATCATCGCCGCCTCGGCCATGGGCTCGGTAGTGGTGGTCGGCATCGGGGCTGGGGTGCTGGCGCTGCTGATCACCGGGTTCGGGGCCGGTGGCGGTTGCGCCGCGCCGGCCGGCGGTGGTGCCGGGCCGATCGCGCTCGGGCCGCCCGGCACCGGGCGGCTGGTCGGGGCCAGTGAGTACGGAGGTCCCGGTGACCCCAGCAGCGGGCACGTCGGCGCATCCGGCGCGGATCTGCTGACGCATCCAAACAGCTACGCCGAGCTCGGCGGCTACACGTTTGCGACCGCGACCTCGATGGGCGGTCTGCCCTACATGACCCCGTTGCGGATCACCTGGGAGGCGCACTCGGCGATCGCCTACAAGCGGGACTTCGGCTTCGGTGGCGGACCAGTCGCCGGGTTGCCCCGAGTGATCGATCTCTGGTGGCGCCTGGCCGTCGCGCTGCGGATCCCCTACCAGGACGGCCTCTGGTCAGGACCGGTGCGGATCGAGCGCCCGCCGGACGCCGGAGCCGGGCAGCTGCTGGACCAGACGCCGGGGTCCAGCGCCGCGCTGCTTCTCGCCAGCGCCGACGTGACCGACCCGGCGATCTGCGCGCCGGGCACGCTGGCCGGCGCGCCGCTGACCCCAGGACAGCGCGCGCGGCTGCTGCCCAACGGCTAGGCGGCGGCGCCGGCCGACGCCCCGGCGGAGGTGCAGGGGATTATCGCCGCCGGCGACCAGATCGTGGGCAGGCCCTATCTCTACGGAGGCGGACACGGCTTGGCGCTGGACCAGGTTGCGGCGGCCTATGACTGCTCCAGCAGCGTCGAGCACCTGCTCTACGGCGCACGGCTGCTGCCGGTGACCTATGACGCGGCCTCGGGCCAGCTCGAGTCGTTCGGACTTCCGGGTCCGGGGCGGTGGGTGACGATCTACGCCAACGCCGACCACGTGTTCATGTACGTCGCGGGGCTCCGCTGGGACACCCACAACGCCGCCGGACCGCAGGACGGCAGCGCGGGCATTGGCTGGCATCCGCTGGTGCGCAGCTCGGCCGGGTTCATCGCTCGCCATCCGGCGGGGTTGTAGTGGTCATGCGGGTCGGGCGGGTCGTGCGGGTCGTGCGGGTCGTGCGGGTCATGCGGGTTGCGCGGGTTGCGCGGGCCATGCCGACCATGGTGGGCGCGACGGTGTGCCTGTGCGGCTGCGCCCCGCTCGGCGTCACGACGACCGCGTTGACCAAGACGCACGCGGTCAGCGCCGCCGCGCTTAAGCTCGCCCAGGCCGAGGTGACCCACGAGTACCCCTCACCGCCGCCGGCGCTTCAGACCGTGACCGGTGACCAGACCGGCCCGGTTGACGCGATTGAAGCCTTTGCCGGTACCTACATCAACTGGGATGCCCAGAACGTGGCCGTCCGGCTGCGCGCGCTGGCGGCGCAGAGCGTCGGTCAGGCGCGCTCGGCAATGGCGCTCGCGGCCGCCGGCGCGGCCAACGACTACGAGCTGAGACAGGGCGGGATCGCGAACGCCGGCACAGTGCAGGCGATCGCGCCGCTGCGCAACAGCGCCGATCGATTCGTCGTCGTCACGCTGGAGCGCACGACCGCCACCAACACCACCGCCTACGCCGGCCTGCGTCCGGCCTGGCACCTGGCCATCGCCACCGTGGTCAGGCTGAGCGGCGGTCAGTGGGCGCTGAGCGCCTGGCAGCCGGAAAACTGAGCCCGCGGCCTGGCTCGTGGGCGGTCCTCTCTTCATTGCGACGTTTCTGGCCTCGCACGGCGCAAGCCCCAGGATGGTTCAAACCCTCCCGCCTCTGCTGGCGGACCCGCATCCAAAGTGGCCCCAGCGCCTCCCCGCGCCGGGCCCGAGAGAGGCTCACTCCACCGCCGCCGGCGCCGGAAGAGGGTTACTGCACCGGCTGGCCGTTGGCGGTGAGCGCTACCTCGATGTTGCCCCGGGTGGCGTTGGAGTACGGGCAAACCTGGTGTCCGGCGGCGACCAGCTTGGCGGCCTGGTCGGGATCCTCGATCCCGGGCAGGGTGACGTCGAGCGCCACGGCGAGCTCGAAGCCGCGCTCCTGGGTGGGGTGCAGGCTGACGCGGCTGTTGACCGAGATCTCGCCGGGGTCGACGCGCTCACGGCGTGCCACGACCCCCAGCGCGCTCTCGAAGCAGGCGGCGTAGCCAACCGCGAACAGCTGCTCGGGATTGGTGCCGCCGCCCTCACCGCCATCTCCGCCGGGCGTCCCAGGGTTACGTCCAGTGCCCGTCACTCGACCGATCGTGGCCGTCGCGTCCGCCCGTGACTGTGGCCTCCGCCGTATACAGCGCCTTGTTCATGGCATTCCTCTCCCAAGGAGGTGATTGAGCCTGCAACTATACGCTGGCCGATCAGTGCCCCAGCACGTTGCAGACGACCGCTCCCGCGAAGCACAGGACCGCCACGGCCCTGACCAGCCAGCCGGTCCGGTCGGCCATCCGGCCGGTGACCATGCCGGCGATCGCCACGATCATGCCCGCGACCGCGATCAGGGCCAGCAGAATCGCCAGGACGTGCAGCACGGCACGTGTTCTACTCTCGTTGCAGTGTCCTCGCAGTACATCTTCACGACCTACAAGCTCTCCCGGCGCTATCCGCCTGACCGTGAGGTGCTCACCGACATCTCGCTGTCGTTCATGCCGGGCGCCAAGATCGGCGTGCTGGGCTACAACGGCGCGGGCAAGTCGACGCTGCTGCGGATCATGGCCGGGGTCGACACCGAGTTCGACGGCCAGGCGCAACTGGCGCCGGGCGCGACGGTGGGGATGCTCCAGCAGGAGCCCGGCCTCGATCCGGACAAGGACGTGCGCGCCAATGTCGAGGAGGGAGCGTCGGAGATCCGCGCGCTGCTGGATCGCTTTAACGAGCTGTCGATGAACTACTCCGACGAGACGGCCGACGAGTTCTCACGCGTTCAGGAGCAGATCGACCACGTCGACGGCTGGAACCTCGACACGACGGTCGAGATCGCGATGGATGCGCTGCGCTGCCCGCCGCCCGACGCGGACGTGGCCACGCTGTCCGGCGGCGAACGCCGCCGGGTGGCGCTCTGCCGGCTGCTGCTGAGCCAGCCCGACCTGCTGCTGCTCGACGAGCCGACCAACCATCTCGATGCCGAGTCAGTGGCCTGGCTGGAGCAGCATCTGCATGACTACGCCGGCACGGTCGTCGCGGTCACCCACGATCGCTACTTCTTGGACAACGTGGCGGGCTGGATCCTCGAGCTCGACCGTGGCCGCGGAATCCCCTACCAGGGCAACTACTCAGGCTGGCTGGAGCAGAAGCGCGCCCGCCTGCAGCAGGAGGCGCGCCAGGAGACGGCCCGGCAGCGGACGATCGAACAGGAGCTGGCGTGGGTGCGTCTCAACGCCAGTGCCCGGCTCACCAAGTCAAAGGCCCGCCTGAACGCATACGAGGCGCTGCTGGCCCAGGACCGCAACGTCAAGCTCGACCAGGTCCAGATCCACATTCCCGCAGGCCAGCGGCTCGGCGACGTGGTGGTCGAGGCCGAGGCGCTGCGCAAGTCCTACGGCGATCGCGTGCTGATCGACGGCCTGGACTTCAAGCTTCCGCGCGGCGGGATCGTTGGCGTGATCGGGCCCAACGGCGCCGGCAAGACCACCTTGATGCGGATGATCACCGGTCAGGAGCAGCCTGACTCAGGCGTGCTGCGGATCGGGGACACCGTGCAGCTCGCCTACGTGGATCAGTCGCGTGAGGCGCTGGATCCGGCGCGCACCGTCTGGGAGGAGATCTCCGGCGGCCAGGACCAGATCGCGCTCGGGGACCGAACGGTCAACAGCCGCGCGTACGTCGCCGGCTTCAACTTCCGCGGGATCGATCAGCAGACCAAGGTGGGCAAGCTGTCCGGCGGGGAGCGCAACCGCCTGCACCTGGCCAAGCTGCTGCGCTCCGGTGGCAACCTGCTGCTGCTCGACGAGCCGACCAATGACCTTGACGTCGACACTCTGCGCGCGTTGGAGGAGGCGCTGCTGTCGTTCGCCGGCTGCGCGATGGTGGTCTCCCACGATCGTTGGTTCCTGGACCGGATCGCCACCCACGTGCTCGCGTTTGAGGGCGATTCGCAAGTGCGCTGGTTCGAAGGCAACTTCGAGGCCTACGAGAGCTTCCGCCACGAGCAGCTCGGTGCCGAGGCCGACCGGCCCAAGCGGATCACCTACAAGAAGCTCGTCCGCGGTTAGGCTCGCCGGTGCCCTCCCGCGCGGTCCTGATAACCGGCTGCTCATCGGGCATCGGCCACGCCACCGCGCAGCGTCTGGCGGCCGCCGGCTGGAAGGTCTATGCCACCGCGCGCCGGCCGCAGGCGATCTCCGATCTGGAGCAGCTGCGTTGCCGGACGCTTGCGCTCGACGTGTGCGACGAGGCTTCGATGAGCGCCGCGGTATCGGCCGTGACCGAGGCCGAGGGGGCCGTCGGCGTGCTGATCAACAACGCTGGCTACAGCCAGTCGGGCGCGGTCGAGAGCGTCCCTATCGACTAGGCGCGCCGTCAGTTCGAGACCAACGTGTTCGGGCTGATGCGGATGTGCCAGCTGGTGTTGCCGGGGATGCGCGACCAGGGCTGGGGCAAAATCGTCAACCTTGGCTCGATGGGCGGGAAGCTGACGTTTCCCGGCGGCGGCCTCTACCACGCGACCAAGTACGCCGTGGAGGCGATCAGCGATGCACTGCGGTTCGAGGTGCGCGGCTTCGGCATCGATGTGATCCTGATCGAGCCCGGGCTGATCAAGACGAGCTTCGGCGACGTGGCCTCGCTTCGGTGGCCGAGACCCACGGCGATGGTCCCTACGCCGACTTCAATCGCCGGGTGGCCAAGGTGACCGCCGACGCCTATCAGGGACCGATGATCAAGCTCGGAGGAGGTCCGGACACGGTGGCTCAGGCGATCGCGCAGGCACTAGAGTCACAGCGCCCCAGGGCCCGCTACCCGGTCACACCCAGCGCGCGCCTGCTGATCAACCAGCGCCGCTTCACGCCCGATCGGGTCTGGGACCTGATGATGCGCGCGCAGTTCCCGACGCCGAAGCCGTAGGGCTCTGGTCCACGGCCGGATCACCAATAGCGGTATTCAGCCGGCCAGCGAACTTGCCAGCGCGGTGTGGAGTTCAACCGCGTCAGCCACGACCGCGTCGGCTTCCAACAGGTCCTCCTTGGCGTGCGGACCCGTCGTCACGGCGATGCATCGCACTCCATCCGCCCGCGCACAAACGATGTCGCGCGGGGTGTCGCCGACGATGATCGTCCGTTCGCGCGGATACGGTCTGGCCGCACTGCCGGCACGGCGTCGGGCGATCGCCGGCAGCGCCGTCCGGTCCTCGGAGTCTGACCCGAACGCCCCCTGCCCGGGGGCGAAGTGATCGCCGATCCCGGCCCGCCCCAGCTTGAGCCTGGCCACGGGTTCGAAGTTGCCGGTCAGCAGCGCCAGCTGGACGTCGTGACGGCTCGACAGCCACTGCAGCAGCTCAGGAATCCCGGCTAGGACCCGGTCGGACAGGTCCTTTGGGCACAGCCGGACGTAGGCCCGGCAGCACTCCTCGCGAACCTGGTCGGCCCGTTCGTCGATCCGCCGCGCCGAGATCCCCGCATCGAGCAGGATGATCCGAGCGATCTCACCGTCGGTGCGCCCGGCCGGGGAAAGTGGTCCGCGCATCGTCTGTGCGTCGACGCCGTGGACGGCCCGCACGGCTTCGTGCAGAGCGTCCCGGTGTGCGCCCGCGGCGCCGCTGACCAGGGTGCCGTCGATGTCGAGCAGCAGCAGCACCGGAGGTGCGACGTGCACTCAGCGCTCGAACGTCATGCCCGGCGTCAGCCGGCGCGCGAACGCGGCGATCAGCTTCGCCGCCACAGCGATGTCGTCCAGCGCCACGAGCTCTACCGGGGAGTGCATGTAGCGGATCGGCACCGACACAAGCCCGGTGGGGATCCCCGCCCGCGAGGTGTGGACCGCGTCGGCGTCGGTGCCGGTGCCGCGCCCGAGCGACTCGACCGTGAACGGCAGCTCCTCCTGCTCGGCCGTCGCGTACAGCAGCTCGGTCACGACCGGATGCAGGGTCGTGCCGCGCGCGATCACCGGGCCCGAGCCGAGAGGGTGCTTGGTGATCGGGCCGAGCTCGATCCCCGGCTGGTCGGTGGCGAAGGTTACGTCGACGACGATCGCCAGATCCGGCTCCAGCGAGAACGCGCTCGTCCGGGCGCCGGCAAACGTAGTCTCCTCCTGCGCCACCGCCAGCGCCACCACGTCGCCCGGAGCGCCGCCGGCCTCGGCCACCAGGCGGGCAGCCTCGGCGGCGACGAAGCAGCCGATCCGGTTGTCCAGCGAGCGCGCTACCAGGCGGCCGTTGGGCATCTCCAGCGGCTCGGCGTCGATCACCGCGACGTCGCCGATCCTGACTCGCCCGCGGGCATCGTCGCCGTCCTTGGCGCCGATGTCGACGTGCAAATCCTTCAGATCGGGCACGCTCTTGCGGTCATCGCCCTTGATCAGATGGATCGGCTTGCGACCGATCACGCCGCTGACCGCCCCATCGCGGGTGGCGATCCGGATCCGCTGGCCGACCAGCACGATCGGATCCCAGCCGCCGACCTCGCCAAAGCGCAGAAAGCCGTCGTCGTCGATGTGGGAGATGTGGACGCCGATCTCGTCGATGTGCCCCACGATCGCCAGCGTCGGACCGCCGGCCGTGCCGGGCACGCGCGCATAGGACGAGCCCACGCTGTCGCTGCGGACCTCCTGCGCGAACGCGGAGCAGCTCTCGCGCCAGACGCGCGCCGGGTCGCTCTCGTGACCCGAGGGTCCCGGGGCGCTGACCAGACGACGCAGTAGCTCAGGCGTTGACACGTCGCACAAGGGTAGTGGCGCGGGCGCTCACGTCGCCAGCAGCTGCCGGAGCACGAACTGCAGAATCCCGCCGTGCTGGAAGTAGCGCTGCTCCTTGGGCGTGTCGATCCGGACCGTGACCTCGAACTCCAAGGGCGCTTGCGCCCCGGAGTCGGCCTTGACCGTCAGCTGCCGCGGGATGTCCTTGCCGCCTGACAGCCCCGCGATGCTGAACGTCTCCTGCCCGGTCAGCCCCAGCGACTCCACCGAGTCGCTGTCTGAGAACTGCAGCGGCAGCACGCCCATCCCCACCAGGTTTGAGCGGTGGATGCGCTCAAAGCTCTGCGCGATCACGGCGCGGACACCGAGCAGGCGCGTGCCCTTGGCGGCCCAATCCCGCGACGATCCCGAGCCGTACTCCTTGCCGGCGAGCACGATCAGCGGCGTGCCGTGCTCCAGGTAGCGCATCGCCGCGTCGTAGATCGGCATCTGCTCGTGCTGGTCATCGCCCAGGTAGATCGTCACCCCACCCTCGGGAAGAGAACCCCCGCCGTCGGATTTCAGCTGGTTGCGCAGGCGGATGTTGGCGAACGTGCCGCGCATCATCACCTCGTGGTTGCCGCGGCGCGACCCGTAGGAGTTGAAGTCCCTGAACTCCACGCCGTGCTCCTTCAGATACTCGCCGGCTGGGCTGTCGCGCTTGATCGAGCCGGCCGGGGAGATGTGGTCGGTGGTTACGCTGTCGCCGAGAATCGCCAGTACCCGCGCTCCCTCGATGTCCTCGATCGGCTCCGGCTCGGCGGGCAGGTCCTCAAAGAACGGCGGGCGCCGGACGTAGGTGGAGTCATCGGACCAGGCGAAGCTGTCGCCGGTTGGCACCTGCAGCGAGTTCCATCGCTCGTCGCCGTCGAACACCTCGCCGTAGCTCTTGCGGAACATGTCGGACTGAACCGCGTCAGCCACCGTCTGGGCGACCTCGGCGGCGGCGGGCCAAATCTCCTTTAGGAACACCGGCTCGCCATCGTTGCTCTCGCCCAGGGGCTCGTCGTAGAGGTCGATGTCCATCGTGCCGGCGAGCGCGTAGGCGACGCACAACGGCGGCGACGCGAGGTAGTTCATCCTCACGTCGGGATTGATGCGGCCCTCGAAGTTGCGGTTGCCCGACAGCACCGAGACGACCGCCAGATCGCTGTCGCCCACGACCTTGGAGATCTCTTCGGGCAGTGGGCCGCTGTTGCCGATGCACGTCGTGCAGCCGTATCCGACGAGGTTGAAGCCGAGCTCGTTGAGCGGCTCCGTGAGCCCGGCCCGGTCCAGGTACTCGGTCACCACCTTGGATCCAGGCGCCAGCGAGGTCTTCACCCACGGCTTGACCTTGAGGCCCTTTTTGACCGCATTGCGGGCGAGGATCCCCGCGCCCACCATCACCGACGGGTTCGACGTGTTCGTGCAGCTCGTGATCGCGGCGATCACCACGTGGCCGTGGTCGAGCTCGGTCTCGGTCCCGTCGGCCAACGTCACCGGGGCCCGGGCCTGACGGCGATCGGCCACCTGAGTCCCGCCGGTGCCGCCCGACGGCCCGTGGCCGGCGCCGTTGGGGACGTGGCTGGACACCGGATCGCTGGCCGGGAAGGAGGCGGCCAGCTGCCCATCCTCTTCATCTTCATCGGGCATCAGGCCCTCCAGCGCCATTCGGAAGGCCGGCTTGGCCTCGGTCAGCGAAACGCGGTCCTGGGGGCGCTTGGGTCCAGCGATGCTCGGCACTACGTCGGCGAGATCGAGCTCGAGATTGTCGCTGAATGTGGGCACCTCGGAGTCCTCGTCGTGCCACAGCCCCTGTTCCTTGGCGTAGGTCTCGACCAGCTCGATCAGAGCCTTGGGCCGGCCGGTGAACTCCAGGTAGCGCAGCGTCTCGGCATCGATGGGGAAGATCGCGCAGGTGGAGCCGAACTCGGGTGACATGTTGCCGATCGTCGCCCGGTCGGCGAGCGGCAGCTTCTCCAGTCCGGCGCCGTGGAACTCCACGAACTTGCCCACGACGCCCCGCTCACGCAGCATCTCGGTCACCGTCAGGACGAGGTCGGTGGCGGTTGCGCCCT
>OCTA010000924.1_pt1 | contig 27442 bp, 54 predicted proteins | sample 1538991 | NCBI WGS metagenome assembly OCTA01 (sample SAMEA3539302, study PRJEB22396) | soil metagenome | biome: tundra; feature: field; material: soil | place: USA | collected 2010-05 | depth 0.15 m | reverse complement strand
GCTGTGTTTGCACGTTAAGACGGGGTTCAATTCCTACAGCGACGACCAATTTATGATTGTTATTGATTTGATAGTGTTTCTTTTTATATACGCACAGTTTGTTGATAGTTATATAAAAAAGACCATTAAAAAAGATATGGAAGGCGAGTAATTTAATTTTGGCGCTAAGATGTAAAGTGCATGGGGAGTTTTATAAACTCTATATTCGGCAGATCGCCGTTCTGGCAGGTGCGATTCCTGATAGCGCTACCAATTTTGGGGTGTGTAGTGTTAGTTAAAAGCATCACTGAGATAATATCAAAGAGAATGATTTGAGAAATAATCAGGTCTGGCGAAAATCCAGCACACTCCACCAATTTTGTATGAATGCTGAAAAATGTGATTGTTTGGCTGACTTTATGAAAGCCCAACGAGATATTATATCTAGACATTTGGATGAACATAAATACTTGCGGCATGATAATGATAAGGAACATGCTGTTGGCACGTTCATTGAGGATTATGGTTGGCTGATGCGTGAATTTTATTGCACAAAAGTTTGTAGTAAACGAGATACTTGTGAAGTAGCCTTACAACTGAGCTCCAGCGGAGATCTTCTTAGACATCACATTAAATAGTTATTAACCCATTATGAAGTTCTCCATGACAATTTTTACAAAGCAAAATACATTTATCTAATTCTTCTTTAATTTTCTCAAAATCACGGCTTCCGTCAGCAATATGAAAATCTTTTTCAGATGGACAAATATGATGAAAATCTAATGACCGATTACATTTGTTATATCCACAAACAATACATTTTCCACCTTTATATTTGATAGCTTTCGATTTTAATTCTCGGGTCCTTTTTATCATTTCTTTGTAAGAACAGATTTTACACCACGAACTAAATCCTCCCCGTTTTCGCTTATAGAAATTATTTTCAGTTTCTTCTTCTGATTTTTTGCACATACTACAAGTTCTATACATTTTTCCATTTTCTTCTTTAAGATTTTTGGAAATGGCACTTAATCCACATTTTGGACACCCCGCTCCATATAAATGATTATTGGCTTTTTGGATAAATTGGCCATGTTTTTTACAAATAATAGTAATTAACGAATGATACCCCTTATATTCGGATAAAGAATAATCATATTGATCTCCATGAGTTTTTTTGGCTTTTTTAATAAAATTATCTCGTGTTCCTCTAAATAGCAATGAGAGTTTTTCAGATTTACATTTTGAGCATCCTTGTCCTTGGAGATGATTGCCAGGAGATTGATAAAATATTCCATGTAAAGGGCAGGTTATACCTATTTTTGTTTTTGAGTTTTGATAATTTATATCATCATAATTGTATTTTTGATTATGTATGATGTTTGCTTTTTTCATAAAATTAGAAAAAAGAATATTTTTTGTGTATTTCATAATAGATTTCTGATAGTTAAGATATATTTATTAGCCATAATTAGCCATAGATAAATATATCACAAAAAAAGAAAAAAAAATCAAGAAAAAATGGCAATTTTTTAGTCCCTTGACTTTTTTTAGAAGTGTGTTATACTTATCATTATAATGGAGTTGGACAAGACAAGAAATCATGGCTGATATATCTGATAAATATAAAGACAATGTAAGAGGAAAGTTTTACGTGGATCATCAATGTATTGATTGTGATTTGTGTCAAGAGACAGCACCAGATAATTTCAAGAGAAATGAAAATAAGGGACATTCTTTTGTATATAAGCAACCAACATCAAAAGCCGAAAAAGAACGATGCGATGATGCAAAGAGTGGATGTCCAGTTGATGCCATCGGTGATAATGGCGGTTAATAAATGAGACAAAGATCAGATGACTGGTTAGAGTGCGGACATAATACACATTGTAGAAATATGAAAATGGATTACGAAACGTGGGAAGAATACGAAGCGAGAGAAGTAGCCCGAAAGAGGGATGAGAAGCCAAAGAAAAAAAAGAAAAAGTTCAATCAAATTCCTCCGCCTGGGGATTTAGATGATGATTGGACAGATGCATATTCGATTTAGATAATTTTACTTAAATGGCCGTGTGGACGAAAGCGAAATTAGAAGAAGCGTTCGACTTAAGATCGAATGTCCTTGGGGGTGCAATTCCCTTCACGGCTACCAATTTATTTTAATGAGCTTTTTCTTCTTCTATATGTAGGAGTTAAAGCATGACAATTAGGACATAGTAATGTTAGATTTTCTTTTCTATAATCAAAACCATCTCCGTTAATATGCTCTAATTCCAATGGAATAGGATTATCAAGCCATTTGGTTAAATTACATTTATAACATTTTTTCTCAAATATTCCTTCTTTTATAAGTCTTGGTCTAAGTTTGCTTGAGCTTCCGCCCCATTTAGTATTTTTTATCATTATTTCAGACAATGGAGTTTTATAATTCCAATTATGAGTTTTACCTTTTAAGTGTCCTTGTCTTTGTTTTGATGTGCCCCAATGAGAAACATCAATATTAAAATGTTTTAATTGTCTATACATTGTATGATAATTTCCTCCTGCTGGAATAATATTGTATAAAGAAAGTAGATGAGCCATATTAGTTGATTGTTTTACTAATTCACGTAATTTCGTTTCGTCATATTTATGTTTCATATACATAAATATAACATTGGCAATCATAAATGTCAATAAATTATGCGTGATTGCCTGTATTTGACATTTTCCTAAAGTGTGATATACTTATATCAGGTACCAAACGTGGGGTTCGATTCCCTTTGGTAGCACCAATTTCTTATTTAAGTGGTGGGCTTAGAGGCAGCCATCCTTAATGAGTGGATCGAAGCGCGGGTCTCCGACGCATACGGGTTTGTTTATCAAATGGCCGATGTGATTCATAGGAAGAAATAGAGAGATGATAGTCTTATGAGTTGGATACCGCATCTCCGTGGAAAGTAAACGAGTGCTCCAGAAATGGTAAGGCTCAATTATCCTTTGGCGTAAAAGCACACTTAATAAGATTTTTTAGGTTAGCTAACTATCCTTAAACTAAAATGTTAGCGGTGATTGGGTCATCCTTAAACCTATATCCGAAGCAGGTATCAGATGAAAAGCTGGTATTAAAAAATTAACCTGCCTAGGAATATTTTTTCAGTGACGGAGCCAACGTCCAGTGAAGCGACTTAATAAGTTTCTAGCTGTTGTAACGATGATTAGATTAGCGCAAGCTATTGTGGGTAGTAGTCTAATCGTGACTGAGAATGCCACTATGACGGAACGGCAGACGTGTGCGGCTTAAATCGCATGGATATATAAAATCCGTGAAGGCTCAACTCCTTCTAGTGGCACCGATTTTAGTGCTGGTGTGGCGTAATTTGGCAGCCGCGGAAGTCTCAAAAGCTTCTTCCTTCGGGAGTGGGGGTTCAAGTCCCTCTACCAGCACCAATTTTATGAAAAGAGTTATAAAGAATGTTCCTACTAACAAGTTACATATAGTATTTTCAGATTTGACATTTGAATTTCCCTGTGGTATATTTTGGGCTAGTCCTAATGGCACTGGTTTTGGTTTCTGGGATGTTTATTATGAAACGGATTAAACGTAAAAATTATAGACGCTGGATACATTATGGAACCCGAGGATGGCTGGACAGCATAGAAACTCTATGTGGTAAGAAAGGCGATCCGTGTTCTGCATTTAGTGAATATGGTCAAGTTACGCAGAACGAAGGTGAAGTGACCTGTAAACATTGTTTAGAAGCAATGAAATGACCAAGAAAGCATTACTCGAAAAACTTGATGAGATAAAGCGTCTTGTAGATGATAGATACATTTACGAAGGCGAAGATGAAGCTGATTGGATGACTCATTTTGAAGGCATGCTTAACAGAATAGGAGAAATACTTAATGACAAAGCAACAGAAAGAAATAGACCTGCTCAAAAAACAGAATCGAAAACTCGAAAGAGATAACTTTATCCTAAAGGGGAAAGTTAAGGAACTAGAGAGAGAAAATCGAAGATTGGAAGTCGAAGCTTCCGTAGCAGAAGATAGAAGGTATTTATATGAAGAAAAGTTAGATGATGCTGATCCTGGTTGGAAGCAACGAGAATAATATGAACGAAATAAAAGGACCAATAGAAAAATATTGTATAGTTAAAAGTTTTACTTGCGAAGATTTGACTATTGATGTAAATATCTTTATATCACAAGGATGGCAACCATGTGGCGGAATGTCATATGGAGTGGACAAATGTCATGGATATAGATTTTTCCAACCAATGGTAAAACAAAAAAATAAACAATGAGCAAGCCAAAAATAATATTCATAGGAAACTATAAGATTTGGATAATTGGTAAGGGTAAGATAAAGATAGAAGATTTACATCCCGAAATTGAAAAATCTGATGAAGAAACAGAAACGCTTCTATATAAAATTGGAAAATATATAAAGGATGAAGGATTGGAGGCAGAAATTGGTTTCATAAAGGATGCAGGAGATGGATGGAAAGACTAAAAATAATATGAATGAATTAATACAAATATGAAAAATAAATTATCAAAAATCAAAAATTATTATATTATTCAAGATGGATCTGTTAAAGATTTATCAGGTAGGGTAGATAGTTTTATCAAACTTGGATGGGAGCCCTGTGGAAATATGACACATGTATTTATGCGTGGATTTTTTCAACCAATGGTTTATTTTTCTTCACCAGAAAAAGAAAAAAATAAATAATATGAATGAATTAACAAATTTGAGAATGAAGGATAATACTACTGGTAAAGTATATCGCCTTATTGGATTTTCTGTTGGTGGCGATGATCGTGCTGGTTTTCCAGTTAATCAGATTGTATTATACAATGACGATGACAGAATACGAATCACAATTACAAACCCATTAGATATGAAACGGCTTACTTTTATAAAGGATTAAAGTATATGTCATATGATTGGGAAAGATATAAACATTCCAGCGGAGCAAGAAGTTGGTGTGATTGTTATATTAAATTGGGTCCTACCTGTTGGTATCCTGAATCTATATCTGGAAGGATAATTAAAATATTAATTTTTCTTCCGTGGTTGGTCGTTTGGATAATTGGTTTAATTCCATCTGGAATAGTATTGAGCCTTATTGGTGGTTCTTATAATTACATAAAATATGATGATTTTGTTCTATAGTATGAAAAATAAATTAAAACTTATAAGTTTATTGTTTGGTCTATCACTTTTCGCTGGTTGTGCTACTTATGTTGGTCCGCCTGAGCCAGTTGTATATTACGGTTATTATGGTGATTATTATGGTTCTTACTATTATGGTCCTTCTGGTATAGTATTAGGATCACCCTATGGATGGCATGGGCATTACTACTATGGTGGTCAACGTGGATACTATCATGGTGGCTATCGTGGTCATCATAGATAATGAATGACTTTATTGGAAACCTGGAGGATGCCGCTGAGATTAGGTGGTTAGAAGCAGAACAGACTGATGGAAGGCTTAAGTGTGGATGTGGTAATGTATTCGATCCTAATAAAGAAGGTGGCCCTATAAGTAATAATCCTTACGCACTGCCTGTATGCGATGAATGTGTAGAGAAATCCTATAAGAGAGATTGACATTTTTCTAAAGTGTGTTATACTTATAGGGTGAGACTTAAAAAGTTTTCGGACATAACCTTAAAGGAATATGTCGCTATGAGAGCAAGAATAAAGATGGTCCTTTTCTTTGGTCTGATAATATCTCAATGTATGTGATTTTTTAATGGGCCTGTATTGGTGCTGCCTTCTAAGCAGTTTACGCATAATTGGAATAAAATGTGGGTTCGAGTCCCGCCAGGCCTACCACTTTTAATGGCTCCGTAGCTCAAATGGATAGAGTGCATCGGTCCTAACGATGAAGATAAGGGTTCGACTCCCTTCGCAGCCACCATTTATGAAAAAGGTTATAGAATTGTTTTTAACATTATTTGTGTTATCTCTTAATAGTATAGCACAAACTAATATATCTGCCCCCTATAGTCTTCCCGAATATCTGCAATCAATATCGGTTCAAATACAAACAACGTCAGGTCAAGGAAGTGGCGTGGTCTTTACCCGTAAGGATTCGACTGGCACCAATAACATAACGTTTATATGGTCAGTAGGACACATTTTTGAATATGAAACCAATAATTTTATAAATAATATTTTATTTGGTAAATCAGAAGTCAGAGAAATAATGCCTTATTCTTTGATTTATCAAGATGTATCCATAAATGGTGAAGTTGTAGGGGAAACCAATGGTTTGTTGAGACTTATAAAATATAGTGAAGATTACAAAAACGATTTATCTCTATCAATTTTGGAATGCGAGTTTTTCAATACAAATACTGTTGTATTCGATTTGAGTAAAAGAATACCAAAAATAGGAGAAAAACTATATAATGTATCTTCCCCTCACGGTGAAAGAAATACATATTCAGAATGTGTATATTCATATATTGGAAGAAAAATGGGCGGATATTTGCTTGATCAAACAAGTTGTGTAATATTTGTAGGTTCGAGTGGCGGCGGATTCTATTCAGCAACTGGTCAGTGTGTGGGATTAACAGATTCAATGATAGCACCAGGAATGAATTATATGGTTCCAATCAGGAGAATACAAAAATGGGCTAAGGATGAGAATATTGAATGGGCTTTGGACCCAACACTCCCTATACCTACAGCGAAGCAAATCGGCGAGATACCCCTACATTCAAACGAATAGTCTATATTTATTCTTAGATGAATAAATTATTGACAGAAGAATTGTTTGGTAGAAGGTGCTATATTATTGCTCCAGGTCTAAAAATACAAGCACTAATTAGTAAAAATACCAGTCATGCTCACGTTTATCCAACAGGTTATAGAGAAGAAGAATATCGAATTACTTGGTTTAATCGTGATAAAACGGAGGCCAAAGGACATAGCGCTTTCGATAAAAAATCATTAGATTACATATTACGAACTGGAGAATTACCTAAAAAAGTTAAAAATGATATTATTGAATATTTGGGGTTTAATGTAACAAAAAGAGTGTATGATGAAAGTGAAATTAGTATCGAGTTCGATGAAACCATAAAGTTATCTGAAATTAAATCTATCATTAAAGAATTGATTACTGAAATTCTACCGGGCGGATTTGCTTTAATAATTGGAATTATTAGTATGGATGGGATAGATATTGAGGCTGTTTATGGAAATCCACAAACATCACATAAATCCCTAACCATGAAGAAGGGATATTGCTGGAGATATAATGAATTATCAGATATTCTTTATTGGCGTCAGAATGTTCCTTCTGATAAGCATCGAGAAAAAGTTATAGATTGGTTAGAGGACAAAGGATATAAGGTAAGAAATGAGATAGATTTAGATAATCTTCCACCTGAAGAATATAATGAAATGTGGCAGGATGCCCACGGTAGATAGCCGGTTAATGGACCCTACACCTTAAATTTTTTCCCATCCCAATAACCATAAACATCTAGGAATTGGTCCATTACTCTGATGATAACTCCAGCCTCATCAAGTTTCACCTTAGATTTCCAATATACTTCTATCCAAGGACGTTTATCTTTATTGCTATTTAAAGCAGCATCTTGCCACTGTTTGTGAATAACTATCTCCTTAATACCACAGTTAATAACCGCATCAGCACATTGAACGCATGGTATTCCTTGGGTGTATAGTGAGCTCTTATCAGTAGAGATTCCGAATCTGGCTCCCATGTAGCAAGCATTTCTCTCAGCGTGGCTGAACCAATCATATTTTTCCGGCCGCTCCATTCTTTCAGGTAAATCCTTTACACCTTCTGCTATACCATTATATCCTCTTAAAATCGAATGACGATTCTTTACAATCACAGCACCAATCTTGGTTGTTGGGTCTTTGGATTTTGAAGCGATTAAATACACTTCTTTCATAAATATTTCATCGAAAGAAGGCACGGTATAACTGGTAAAATTTTCCATATTACAATATCTATCAGGTATGCTGATTTGTCTATTTCTTATATGGTGTCTTGACAAATAAAAAAAGTGTGGTAAACTCTTAATATATGAGAATACGGATTGAAAAGATCGCGGAGTCAGAAACAGGGGCACCGGCAAACCCTCGGCAGAATCATGTTGATGGGCAAGAACAGGAACCAGGTTATTCCCTTCCATTGGAATATACCATTGAAGGCGATTTAATTGGAACTATCACCGTGGGCAAACCCGTTGTAGTGGATAGGGACACGAGAAACGGAATAAAGGCTCCTGGTTTGTTTACCACAACTGCGGTTCAAGTGGCGCATGATGGAACGTTCAAAACTCGCAACTCGGTTTATAATTTTCAGTTTTTGGAAACGTGAAGATAAACCACAAAGCGGAATTGGTTGCTTTATTGGGAGAAATACACGACAACTGCGGAGATTTTCGGGGTCGAGATGGAGAGTTTTTAAGCGATGCCGTAGGCAAAGCCTATGATATGGCTGATTCTTTGGATTTGGAGTTAGAGGAACATGAATTGCCTGGTGACTGATTATGAATAAGAAAGAACACAAAGCAGTTCTCGCTGAGTTTGATGCCATGATTTCACAAGCTCGGGGAGAAACCAAAGGATTTTCTATTAAGCACGATCCAGCATTGGCTAGAAATCTTGAGTGGCTGGAACACTCATATCTTGAACTTATTGCGGAAAACAAATCACTAAAGGAAAAAAGAGTGATACGAAAAGACGGAGAGCATCTTTTTGTTCCCGCCGGTGGACTTCCTTTATGTGCTACATGCGGGCGTGATGAAGATGATGCTTTTGTAGGCGGAGAAAAATGCACTTTTCGTAAACTTAAAAGATTTCCTAAATCTGTAGTGATTGCGTATGCTCGTAAAATGAATACTCCGGCTGCTGCCAGACGATTGATGGAAGTGGATGAAGGTGGGTATATTGTATCAAAGCCCTAATATGCTTTTTACAGAAAAAGATTTTGATAAATTCCGCAACTTCCAGAAACGGGCGGAACGTGAGTTTGGAGAAAATGCTTACGTAGGCACCGATAATGTTTGTGTAGTCGTTGAATACTCTCCAGAGTTGAAGGCAATGCTTCGACCAGTGCCTTCCGCGAAGCATTATGAATTTTCTCTGGATATTCTCTCTTGTAGAGATTGTAAAACCAAACGAGTATTTTTGTGCTTGCCTGAACAAATAGAATATTTATGCGAAAATTGCTTGGGAAAGAGAAAGAAAACTGAAAAGCCGCCTGAAGTTAAGAAGGAATGAAAAAGCCGCCGGTCCTATGTCCTCGCTTTGGGGATGACCTTGATTTCTATTTGAATAATAGAGAACAGGTGATTTGGGGCATTGTAATGGAGCAGATTAGGGATGATATTGGTGCTAGAGCTACCGACGAGGAATGTGAAGCAGAATTAAGACGGATGTGTGAACCAAGCGTAAGACACTACGCAGATTGCATGTGTGCTATTTGTAAATGATTTATAGAATTTTATTTCCTTTCTTTAGATTGTCTATTGCCCATAAAGGCTGTAAATTGGTGTAGTGGAAGCACTTTTTCTGCTCTTCCAGATTTGTTAGATCAAAACTGCTACAGGGTCTAATATGGTCTATGTGCCATTTGCCTTGATTATTCCAAGACATACTACCGTTAAATTTGGATTCTAAATGATTTCTTAATTCTTCCATAGAGCACCCAACCAGATTTATTACAGATGTATATTTATATCTTTTTCTAATTGCTCTACTAAATCTCCCTCTTAAAATACATTCTATTCTAAAACGAATATTATTTTTACGTTGATATTCATACCATTTTTTTCTGGCCAATTTATTTTCTGATTTTTGCCTGTATATTTTCATCCGTTTTTGATTATACGATTTAAGACGAATTTTATTTTTATTGTAATATTTAATCATTTGTATCTTGCGAATTTCTTTATTTTTTGCGTGATATTTTTTATTACGCAGATTCTCACATTCTATACAATACCAGTTTAATCCATCTTTGCTTTTAAGATCTTTATAAAAATCGCTTAATTCTTTCTCATCTTTACATTTAGTGCATCTTTTCTTTTTCTTTCCAGTATCTTCGCATTCTATCTTTTCGTATTTTATCTCTATGTTTGATATAATATCTGCTTGCTTGATTTCTCCACTGCTCTCTAATTTCTTTACTGGTTCTATTAAGTTTTTTTCTTCCCATATGATAAATCCTTTTGTTATTAAATTATCGTTATTCATATAAGCATAAATATAACCTGATAACATAAAGCCTGATAATATTTTAGGGACTTGACAAATAAAAAATGTCTGATATAATTGTGATAGTATGACATACGAGAACTGGTGTAAACGTAGCACTGAAATACTTGCTGAGGCTGAGAAGTATAATAAGTGGGCAGACCGAGCCAAGGATTTTCTTTTGATAAAAGTAGGTCCAAGAATTGCTAAGCTTGGCAAAGAGGGTTATATGGGATGCGGATTTCATTATAGTTTGGAACAAACATTCGGCAGGCTTATTGATGGATTGGCTCTTAACTGGGACCCTTGCGCTAATTGGTGCAAAAATGTAGAAGAAGATAGTGAACGTGGTATGATTCGCAGAGTTATTTATCGAAGCCTTCTAAATCAAATTAGAAAAGCTGAAAGGTCGGTTAAGCAGTTTAAGAAACTATAAACATATGAATACTATAAAACCATTAGTTGCAAAACCAAAAATGGTTATGAAACCATTCGAGATATGCTTAGATCATAATCCTACTGATAATGAACAAGCCTGCCTTAAAAATATCGGAGCAACCTGGCAAGGACATCACGTTGTTAGAGCCTATCCTACTAAAATAGTTGTATTAGAGCATGATGTATTCAAGACTAATCCAAAAGATCCGGACAAAAAGTTCTGGACTCTTACTTTCGATGTTGAGGAAGGTGACTGGTTGTTTTGGTGTGGATTTATCGCTGCCAAAATGTGGAACGCAAACGTTGGTAATAGAGATGTAGCGATGAAGGATAGGGCCAGACAAGCAGATGAATACACCGTCACGATTTAAGTTTTTATGAAAGTGGAATTACAAGTCCTCTATGGTATTTACTGACCAGAGAAAAATGCGTATTAACAGGAGCAGTATTTGAGGTAAAATACATCGCTGTATTAGTGTTATTCTCTATTATTATAGGGTCAAAAGGTATAACTGCCTATACGGTACTGGGAGCAATTTTAGCAATGGCAAGCATTTACTTTATCTCTAAATAATGTAGGACCTTTCCATATATTAAGTATTCCTGATTGTCCAATAATGTTTTTTACAGCATCATTGTATTTTTCTACCGCTTCTTCTTCTGTCTTAAATGTTCCTATAAATACATATTTTCCCTGTTGGCACATTTTAACTTGCCACGTTTGACTGGGAGTAATAGATAGACCTTTGTATTTAGAAGAAGGCGGAATATAGTGATTTTTTATTTCTAAAAACTTATCATATTTTCTCTGAAAACCAATTCCATCTTTCTCAAAATCTTTATAAATATAATTGAGGAATGTTATAATGTCTGATTGCTTTCGTATTCTGATGTGGCTTGTTTTTCCTGTTTTATGAATGGTTCTTCTTATAGAATAAGATACTTTTAATTTATTATATAAATCTTCTACATAATTCCATTGTTGGTCATAAGGACCTGTTATATCTGCTCCAAATCCTCTTTTCTTCCTATTTACATATACGCAACCATCTCCATCAAATAATCCTCTAAACCAATATGGCACCAATTTTTCTGGTATGACGTTTAGAATATTATAAGCATTTTCATTTTTGCTACAATATCCGACAGATTTAAGATATAGTGCTAAATCTTTACAATACCATCTGGCTCTGCCTTGTTCTTTTCTTTTTTCTTGTTTATGATATAACATTCTCCAATTTCCAATCTTTAATAGTGGTTTAATATACGAATCAAAATCTTCTCTTTGTATTCCCATTCCTGTACAATAATGTTTATTTTTAATGGAAACGTATCCATCTGCCCATATAAATCCTAAAAGATAAGCAATTTCTTTAGATTTCACTTTAGTATATTGTCCAATTTCATTAGTCATATGTAGTATATATATCCCTGACTTTCGTGAAAATGCTCCCATTGACATTTTATTTTTTTGTGATATACTTATATCCAGATTGAGAGACCAGATTTTGATATGGTCTTCCAGTTAATAAATAACCAAGATACAATAAGGATAATTTATGAAAACCAAAGCCGAAATGGCTGAAGTAGGAGTTATAATTGGCCGCTGGCAAGTACCGGCTCTACACGAGGTCCACCTGGAGTTAATCAATAAAGTAATAAGTGTTCATCCCCGAGTGCTTTTGTTCATTGGATTGGCTCCCGATTCTTGCCGATGCACGTATAACAATCCTTTAGATTTTGTGACCCGAAGGGCCATGATACAGAAGGAATATCCCAACATCGAAATCCACTACATTAAAGACCAGCCTACAGATGACTGCTGGAGTAAGGATTTGGACACTCAAATCCATAACTTCACTGGTGTAGGACAAAAGGTTGTTCTATACGGTAGCCGAGATTCTTTTATTCCGCACTACTGCGGAAAATATCAAGTGATCGAACTGGCTGCTTCCAAAATTGTTTCTGGTAAAGAAATCCGAAAGAACGTCGGCATCAAATCTAAGAACACGGCAGAGTTTCGTGAGGGCGTAGTTTGGGCGGTTGAAAATCAATGGCCATCCGTTCTGCCCACCGTTGACATCGCAATCATTGACAGAAATGGCCGTAGGGTTCTAATGGCGAAGAAGCCAGGCGAAACGGAACTACGCTTCGTTGGTGGGTTTGCTTCGGTTGGTTCTGTCTGCTATGAGGATGATGCCAAACGAGAGGCACAAGAAGAAACTGGCCTTGAAGTGGATAACCTTATATATCTGAAAAGCTTCAAGATAGCTGACTGGCGGTATAACAGTGAACGAAATAAGATTAAGACAATGTTTTTCTCTGCCGATTACATTTTTGGTTCGCCTGTTGCTTCAGATGACATCTCCGAGGTTCAATGGGTATCATTTGATAATTTGGCATCCGCGGCTGTTCGACCTGGACACAGGCCCTTGAGGGACTGCCTTGTGGATTACTTACTCAAAAATAACTTATTCGCTATTCGTCTGGAGGATAAGGAGTAATATGGAATACACTAAAAATACAGTAGCTTGTGCTTTGAGATGCGGTGATAAGCTTTGGATGTCCAAACGCATAAACACTCCTAATTTTCCAGACAAGTGGCAGTTTGCTGGTGGTAAGATGGATGAGGGCGAAACTAATCCTATTGATGCTTCTTTGCGGGAAGTTAAAGAAGAAACCAATCTGGATATTGAAATTAGCCGCCTAAAATATTTGTCAGGCATATATGGTGACCCGTCAACCAAATGTTGCTATGTTTACTATGTTGAACTGAATGAGGATGAGATTCCTGTTCGCACGGAAAACGCAATGACAGATTGGGTGCTTCTTTCATACGATGAAGCAATGGCGAAGGATTTAATGCCTGGTCTAACCTATACAATTAGGAAATTGATGGATCAAGCAAATTGGTATAAAGTAAAAACAACGATCTAATTCCCAAATGATAGAAAATATTGACATTAAAGCATTTCTGATTTATACTTATATGTATAGAAGGAAAATGTTTTTATGAGAATATATGAAAAAGGAAAAAAGTCGCCATTATTTAACGATTTAACAGAAAAAAGATTTGGAAGTCTAGTTGCTAAAGAATATGTTTGGTATGTCAATAAATATGGTAAAGCTCAATTTGTTTGGAAATGTGTATGTGATTGTGGAGAAGTTTGCTCCATTAGAAGCACAGATTTATCAAAAGAAAAAAGAATAGATTGTAAAAAATGCTCTAAAAGCCGGCAAGCAAAAAAACAAACTTTACCTGATGAATTAGCAAAACTTAAAAGAGTTTTTAGACATTACAAAAAACACGCTGAGAATAAAAAACGAGCATTTAATATATCATTTGTTGCCTTTAGAGATATTATTTGTCAAAAGTGCGTATATTGTGGAGAACCGCCTAAAAAATATAAAGATGAATATGAAAGAAATGGAATAGATAGAATTGACTCAAAAAAAGGATATGTAATAGGTAATGTAGTTTCGTGCTGTGAAACGTGTAATAGAGCAAAATTAGATAATGCTCAGAAGGATTTTTTCGAGTGGGTAAATAAAGTGTATAATCATCTGAAAGAAAACAAAAATATATGAAAAATGCGACAAAAAGAAAAAAAGAAAACGGATTGACTAAAGATGTATCCAAATATATTGCTGTATTTGATTCTCCTAAATCAATAGTAAAAACAGGATGTATGAGTGAAAATCTATTGCTTCTTTCTGATTCTTATAAAGAGTCTCACTGGTCGATGTTGCCAGAAGGAACACAAAAAGTATATTCTTATTTTGAGAGCAGAAAAGGAGCTACGTTTCCTTATACAGTATTTTTTGGGCTTCAATTTATACTTAAAAAATATTTAGCTGGTGTTGTTATTACTCAAAATGATATAGAATATGCTGATACTTTCTGTAAGGAACATTTTGGTATGGATATTTTTAATAGAAGAATGTGGGAGAAAATTGTAAATGTTTATGGTGGCAAATTACCTATTAAAATTAAAGCTGTTCCGGAGGGATTACCGATAAGTGTAAGCAACGTAATGATGACAGTCGAAAATACCGATGATGATTGTGCTCCACTTACAAACTTTGTAGAAACCCTATTAACTCATATTTGGTATAGTAGCAATGTGGCTACTATAAGTAGAGATATAAAAGTTTATCTCAAACGAGCGTTTGACGCCAGCTCTGACAATTTAGGTAAGATTCCATTTATGCTTCACGATTTTGGTTTTCGGGGAGTTTCATCAGTAGAATCTGCGGGGTCTGGCGGCGCTGGACATTTGGTTAATTTTATGGGGACTGACACAATCATAGCCATCACTTATGCTCAAAGATATTATGGTGCTAAAATGGCAGGTTTTAGTGTGCCGGCTACTGAACACAGTGTAATGACCGCAAAGGGCGAGGAAGGCGAACTGGAAATATGGCGGGAAGTAATCCGCCAGTTTCCTAAAGGTATCCTCTCTATAGTGGCGGACTCGTATAACATTGAACGAGTCATCAAGGAATACTTGCCGGCTCTCAAAGCTGAAATCATGGCTCGTGATGGCACCATTGTCATTCGGCCGGACTCCCCACGGAGTAAGGATGATTCGGCAGCCGCACAGGTTCTCTGGCTCGCCAATAGCCTTGGGGGTATATTCGGTTATAAGTTCAATAACAAAGGCTATATGGTTCTGGAACCACACATTGGTTTAATCTATGGGGATGGCCTCAGCGTTGATGAAATCAAAGAGTGTATCAAAACATTGGTCCTCGCTGGTTGGTCGGCTGAAACCTGTGTGTATGGAATGGGCGGAGGCCTGCTCCAGAAACACAATCGGGACACGCAGCGCAGCGCATTCAAATGTTCGGCACAGAAACGTGCCGGCAAATGGATAAACATTTCCAAGAAGCCTTTAGACCCAACCAAGGTATCCAAAGCAGGACGCTTAAAGTTGGTATGGAATGAGGGTGCTAGTGGCAAAACATTGATTACTGTTCAGGAAAGCGACCCGAGGCCGGACGTTTTGGTAACAGTATTCGAGAATGGCAAAATTACGAAAGAATACAACTGGGAAGAAGTTAGGGCAAACGCAGAGGCCAAGTTGTTGGAAGAAATCTATTAAGGATGGGGAACCAAACTGGAAGTGAGGTCCAATCCCTCGCTTCTCAGTTTTGGGACTTGACATATAAAAACTCTGTGGTATAATGGGAGTATGAAAAAATATTTATTCTCTGTGTTGTCGGCAATCTTATTTGCCGGTTTTTCCACAAGTCAGGCACAATCTGACTACGCCTCCTGTATCACTGATGGTCCTGCCACTTGTTTATCCGCTGGCGGTGTTGTAGCTGTCATCACGGTTTATACAAACTCCGCAACTGGAAAATCCAAAGTTCTGCCCGTTCGTGTTAAGATGTTTAATGACGTGGTTGGCAATCCACAATGGAACGCCATAGTCCCTGGAGTCTTTGGCACCAATGTAACAGTGCTGCCTTTCCAGGACGTGACGGCTCCACAAGGATATATGCTTACCTATCGTGGGCAGTCAGGTTATCCCATAAATTATAGTTGCGATTATCCTATCATTATTGAGTCATCCACAGGCGGGAGTTGGAGTAATGAATTTTATTTCTGCCTGTATGGAGTATCTGCCGCTACGTTGGGTTATGGTCCGTGCCAAGTTTCAGGTGGATTTCCGGGGGGCATCGTTGAGGCTAAACTTTACGACGGATCAAATACAAACGGTTTAGACATAAACGGAGGCGGAGTTTATATAACAAACAGCATCATGGGCAGATTTGGCCTTGGCTCTTGTGACTCACGTTACGTTACCATTGAAAGTCGGTCGTCTGTTTCCTTTGTGTATTTCAACCTACCGCCGCATCCAGTCAACCCCGACTTTTACTGTAACCCGATAGCTAACGTGCTTAATCAACCATTTGTTCAACAGTGGTGCGGATTTGGTACTAATTATACTGCTGGATTTATAATGTCTGCGGTCAACAACGACAACCCTCGGAACTGGCGCTATCCTGGTTCCTCATGCGATAGCAATACTAACAAACAATTCCGAGTACGATTTGATGGTAACCAGTGTTGTGATTCTCAAGCATGTGCCTCAACACCAAGTTTAATATATGGAGTCAGCGCCGGTAAGATGAATCTATCTTTCCAACTTCAACCGGGATTCTCATATGAGATTGTTTACAAAAATGATTTAAGAGATACTAACTGGTTAACTTTGTTGCCTTGGATTGGTGGAACCGGCACCATTACATTACATGATCCCATGACAAGCCCTAAAAGATTCTACAGGCTGAACTACACCACCGAGTAGGGGATTGACATATAAAAACTCCGTGGTATAATGTCTAAGACAATGGCAATAAAATTGGCAAAACGGAAACCTAAGTGGCTCCAAAAGATTGCTGCGGATAACGTTAAGGCAGCCAATAAGGTTCATCAATCAAGGTTTGACCTTGTTGTGGAAAAATTAGAACTGGATCAACGCATTGAGGGCCTCAACGACAAATACGGCACTGAGTTTGTGCTTGCTGATTTGCTTTCAATAACTCAGGATGAAGAGCAGAAGGCTATTGATTTGATTGAAGGCGAGGATGATGAGGGTGAGGACTAATAACCAAATAGATCCAGCCGCTGTTCACACTCCCAGAGGATTTCAACGTCTGAAAAAAGGCGAGAAATTACGTGATGGGGACATGTATTTGCACACCATTGAACTTAGATGGTTATCAGTTGATGGATGGTTTGGAATAAATAACTTCACAAACTGCATTAGGCCAGTGCCAGATCCTAAGCCTGTTCTCTTGCCAGTGCCAGATACTAAGACGGTTCTTTTGTTAGCAGAGCATATTTCTTACAATGATTTCCAATGAAAATAGGACTTGAATTTGAAGGAGTTATCAGAAACTACTCAACCGGCGAGATTACTCGCTGGCCGAAGATTTCAGATAAGATTAGGTCTAATATCAAAAAGATAATGTATGTTGGTAGGGAAAAAGTTGAACCTATTGACGGTTATGACTGCCTTGCTGAAGTAAGGACGACGCCGATTTCCAATCCCAATCCATACGATTTGCTTAATGCTTTGTTTACTGAAATGGAAAACGCCTCAAGGACTTTCGTTGCCCACGGTTATTACATTCAATGGTATGAACAACCAATACCAAAAGAACTTCACGAAGAAATAAAGCATGATTTATCTTTTGCAAACGATGGCAAGAAATCTAAATACACACAAACTTTCAAGGATGGCCAGGTGGTTCAGTATGAAAGCGAAGGAAATCTTTTTCGTGGTGGTGGACTACATATAAACATTAGTAGTATTCCGGAAGTTCTAGCTCCGGGGTTGGTGATGTACCTTGACAAACGCCTTAGGCCGGAAACAGACAGATATAAGTTTCAATCGCATTACCGCACAAATGTTTTGTTTCGGACTAGGATTGATCTCAATACTATCACTAATAACACTTATGATCATATTGTGGAGTATATGTCGCATGGCTTTAATGTGCCCAAGTTAAGTGGATGGCGGGAACAGTATGAGGAATGCAAAAAAAATACTCATTTCGGTGTTTCCCCTGCTAATACCTATCATCTTCTATGGGCCGACCGGCTTATAACTGTTATAAAAGATTTTGTTAATGCCACAAAGGGGATTAAATGACACCTAGACAGGCAGACAAGATAGCGGCTAAGGTCAAAGACAAACGTTTTGGTTTGTTGATGGAGAATGGAAATGGCGTTTGGATTTACGAATGTAAGACTATAAAGTATTATGGCCAGGACTGTCATTTGAAGCGTTATCGTGGTTCTTTCTGGTTGCATTGGAGAGGATACAAAAAACAATCTAATCATGTGTATAAGGGAAAAGACAAATGGGAAGGATTTACCCTTGCTTGGGAATTATACCGCACTGATTGGAAAGTGACGATTATCACTGAAGCGGTATTGGATGCTATATTAGCAAAATAATATGAAGGTAAATGACGTTTTAACTCACGTTGACAACGCAGAGGATTTGCCCTTTCTAAAGATCAAGTTGTTTGATGTTAATATGAGATTGTTTGCGTCATCGTGTTCATATAGGCACATGATAAAGGTCTGTTGCGATTTGATTAAAGAAGCGGCTTTAATACCATTTGAAGATTACAAAAAACCGCATGGAATGAGCGGAGCGAATGTTGGAATACCATTTAACATTATTGGAATAGTTAGGGATAGAGGGGAAAAGAATGAATGTTGCCAAATAATGATAAACCCCAAAATACTAAAAAGGTATGGGGATTTAGTGGAAGTTCAAAGCAACTGCGGTTCTATAAGGTTGAAAGAACCTATTAAGGTTAAACGCCATCAGTTCATAGATTTAGAATGGTTTAGTATATTTGGAAATAAACGAAGCATTATAGGAATAAATCCGGATAATCAATCGCTGACCATTCAACATGAAGTCGAACATAACTTGGGCATTTTGATAACTGATTTATGAAAAACTCTATAACTATAACATCGGAAGATTTTTCCAGCGGTCGAATAATAACCAAATTAAAGACCTTAAAGGGTGCTATTGATTATGATGGTGATTATTCTACTCAGGTTGTTTTCCTTCTAGCAAATGGGGAAACTTTGAGATTTTTGATGAATGATGAAGGACAATTTTTAATTGACCAGTTTAGAGGATTGGCTATTTGTGGCACAACTGAAAATCCTATTACTGATTTGGGTTTACCAGCAATATGAAAATCTTTTCTGGTAGTTCTAATCCTCTGCTGGTTGACAAGATTTGTGATAGGTTGTCACTTCAAAGAGGAAACATCACTCTTAAATCATTCGCCAGTGGAGAACGTTTTTGTCAGTATGACCAGAATATTCGGGGTGCTGACATTTTTCTCGTTCAATCCACAAGTCATCCAGCCAATGACAACTTGATGGAACTTCTTATTATGGCTGACGCGGCTCGCAGAGCTTCTGCTGGTCGTATAACCGCCGTTATTCCTTACTTCGGTTATTCACGGCAAGACAGAAAGGAAAAGAGTAGGGTACCTATCTCAGCGAAGTTAGTGATGGATTTACTTAAAGCGGCTGGCTTTGACCGAATCCTTACAATGGATCTGCACGCTCCTCAGATCGGCGGCTTCACTAACTTGCCATTCGATCATCTCAACTTCATGCCGGCACTTCTAACTACCATAAAAGATTTGCCTATTGATACCGTTGTGTGTCCTGACATTGGAGCGGTGAAACGTAACAATGAGTATGCCAGAGCGATGAAGAAGGAGCTGGCCATTCTGGATAAGAGGCGTATAGACGCTACTCATGTGGAAATGAACAACTTCATTGGTGACGTTGGTGGAAAGAATATAATAATACTAGACGATTTGACTGAATCCTGTAAGACCCTTATTGAAGCGGCTACCATATGTAGGGAGAGGGGAGCCAAGTTCGTTTGGACAGCCATTACGCATGGTTGCTTTTCTGATTTGGGTATAAATAATCTTATTGACGCATTCCGTGTCAAACCTTGTATTGACCGATTGTATTATTCTAATACGGTTAGGGTTTCCAGCCCAGGCGGAAAAGAGTTACTTCATGGTTTGGCCGAAGCGATTGAAGTTGATGTATCCGCTCTATTTGCTCGAGCAATCCGAAACATTCACCAAAACGAAAGTGTCAGCGAACTATTCAGTGTATGATTACAAGAAAACGAGAAATGTTTAATGGCCACTTGGAACCTGATTGGCACGCGGAAGAAAATGCTCGAACCATTAGACGTATCATTACCAATCTATTCGCTACTTCCCAGATTGGAAATACTTCTTGTCCATTTTGCGGAGCAGAGTATATCACCAAACCGAAAAAAATGGAAGAAGCAGCTTTGTCTATTATGCACGGTAGGGGTTGTGTGTGGGTGGAAGCAGTAAGGCTTTTTGGAGTTGATGTATGGCAGAAATAATTCGCAAAGTTCCAGTTTATTGTTACCTTTGGAATGGTCAAGGTGCTAAGAGAAAGGAATTGGAGATAACATCCGATAATTTCATTTCAGAAAACGATGCTACTATTACCATAAAGGAAACTTACACTGATCAAGATGACTGCGAAAGGAAAGATGAGGCAGTTTATCAAAAAACCAAACTGGGTTTCATCCAAGCAGAAAACTCGTGGTTTCATGTCCATATTAAGGAATTGATAAACAGACATAGGCAGGTTATAAAAATGGTTCAGACGTTGCCAGAATAGAATATCATCTGGTTGGGGACTTGACAGATAAAAAATCTCTGATAGGATGGTATCACTATGAATGACACATTGAAATCTATTGTAGCAGTTTTCAGCTTTATCGTATTGGTCTTGGCCATTACGTGGGCTATCGCCGGCAACGAGTTTTTCCTCTATCGCTACTTCGCCCCCAAACGAGAAGCGGTTCGCAGGCAGGTATTTGAGAATACAAAGTCCTTTAACCAAGGGACAATTCAAGAACTGCGAAACCATCAAATCGAGTATCTTAGGGCGCCTACCAATGCCCAACCGGCACTCGCTACCGCCATTCTTCAACAGATTGCTGATTACCCCGATTCCAAGTTGCCCGTTGATTTGCAGACGTTCGTTCAGTCACTCCGCAGTAAGCAAACTTTGGAAAATCTACATTAACACAAATAAACACACATCTATGAAAACACGAAGCGTAGCAGTATTAGTGGTTGCCTGTATTGGGATTATCGGAATGGGAAACTCGGGCTGTGAAAACAGCGACAGTATTCAACAGGCCGACCAAGAGAAGATTTTGATGGAAGCAACAGCTCAGACGGGGATGCCCGCCATCAAGAACTTCCGTGAGCGGAAAATGATGAAGATGATCCTTGAGATGCGTGACCAGGCGGACTTGGTTACATATACTTATCTCGAAAACTTGACGCCTACCATCGTTAAAGGATTTACATCCAAGGGCGGAAAGCTTACCTTTCTCGGCCAGACAATCGGCTACGGTTTGCCCTATGCTACTCAATACACCAATCCCTCTAAATGGGTGGCTCAAGGAGCGACGCTTCCTCAAGCGGACCCTAACGGATTGTTCTCGCCAAACTCCGCTGAAGGAACGTGGATTTTGATGGCCAATCCTACTAACCCGAGTGAAGTCAAACCGGTATATATTGAGCCACGTATCGTTACTTTGCCGTGGCAACTGCCTCTTGACTAATGGGGTATTGACAATAAAAAACTCTCTGATATGATAGTGTCCTAATCGAAGAAAGAGAAGTATGGCCAATAAAAAGAAAAATACTGAAATCCTTGGAAAAGCAAAGGTGTTCAAAGCACCATTTACGATTACTCGGGATAAAGTCAAACTAACTTTTCCCAGGACAATATTGGAATACATTCATGCCAGCAATGGAAGTGTGTTCTGGTCTCCTGTGAACGGCGTAGTTCAAGTTAGTGGCTTACAGCCGCACATGGTAATACCGATGCTTTCGTTGGATGAAGATAACTTCGTTCTACAAGATAGTGGGACCGCTCCTGTAGTGGCCGCTGAGTGATAGAAGCGATAAACTAACCAAATATAGAATAGTCTCCTATGTCTGCTGGCGAATTAAAGTTTACGATGGGTGCAGATCCTGAGTTTCTGTGTGTTGATGGCAGAGAACTTATCGAAAGTGCTGCTTTCACCAATGGAGCCAACGAATTGGGTTCTGATGCGAATGGCGTTTTGTTTGAAGTGCGTCCTGGCCCTTCAATGGACCCGATAGAATTAGTCGGCAACATGCACGATATTTTTGCTCGGTGGATTACCGCCAGACCTGAGTTTGCCAAGTATAACTGGAAAGCTGGTTCACACTATGCTGACCAAAACATTGGCGGACATATTCACTTCGGCATCAAACCTACCCAAATACCAACCGCAGACTGTGCCAATGTTCTGGATAACTATGTTGGAACTATCACTATGCTTCTGGAGTCCCGTAATCAGGGCCTGAGGCGCCGGATGGGCAACTATGGCCGGATGGGTGATACTAGGCCTCAGAACTGGGGATTTGAATATCGCACTTGTGCCAGTTGGGTTACTTCCCCTTATATCGCCGCAGCAGTTTTGTGCCTCGCCAAGACCGTAATGTGGGAGTTTGCCAACAATCCTAATTTCGAGCCTCGCTCGGTTGTCAATCCTGAGGACTTTCACAAGATGAATACCGAAAAGATTATGGGATTGTTTCCAGATCTGTGGCGTGACATCACTTCAATGAAGATGTATCAGCAGTATAAGGTCTATATTGACTTGATTTACTTTCTGCTTAAGAAACGGGTAGTTAATGGCAAAACGACCTGGTCAACGTGGTTCCCCCAGACCAGCATGAAAGAAGCTTGGGGATTGGTTGACCTTACGGAAGCGTATGTTGAAAAAATCAAAATGGGAGCGATTTGGGAACGGTTCAGGCAAGAAATAGATGTAAATGGGTTTGCCATGACCGCACCGGTTGGCCGGGCAAATCGTAATCGGTAATTTAACTACAAACAAATAATCAATATGATTGAGTTTAGCGAAAAAGACTTTCAGTTGACCCGAATCCGCCGAGAGTCGAAGTTGTTCAACCTTCAAACGGCCCAGCCGTTTCGGATCTATGGCCTGATGACTAAGGGAAACCCATTAATCCATATATCGTATAATTACGACACTGTTGGCGACAACTTTGATGATAACATGGCGAAGCTGGTGGATTTCTGTAAAGAGAATAACATAGAGCTGAACTGGGAATCGGGCGGCGGAACGCCCAAAGTTTGTATCGGCTTACGCAGGGATTTGAGAGATCATATCATTCTTTGTTCAGCACTGGTTCAGACAATCGTTTACTGCTTGGAAGGGCAGTTGGACCTGAATGGAAGCTATAAGGTAAAGGGAATCCCGCCGTTTCCTAATTCTAAGGGAGTTGTGAAAGCGCCGAGGGGTTTGCCTCGGGTCGAACGTGAAGATTAAGTATATGATTATTAAGATAATAAACAACAATGGAGGCAAACGTGTGTAGGCAAGCAGCTTTTCCGCCCGGCTTCCCCCGTGATGAGGCCATCAGTATTCTCCGGAATTTTGAGAATAACAATACGGATGGAACTGGTGCGGCTTGGGTCCATAATGGAAAGTTTGTGGTTGAGAGATACCCAAGGGGCCTGACTAAGGTTCTTCGGAAGCATCGCTTTCTTAGCCACATGCCCCATAATGGATGGACTATAGCTCATCTTAGGGCAGCCTCGCGTGGCGATATATCGTTAGAGAATACTCATCCTTTCATTGCTGGAAAGTGGGCAGTGTGCCATAACGGAACGTTTTCCGAGTTTAAGATTGTTAAGTTGGCTCTTGGCAACCGAGTTAAGTTTGATGGCGAAACCGATAGTGAAGCGGCAGCTCATTTGATTTCTGTTGCCGGCCCCAAACGTTTTGCTGAAACGATTGACTGGTCGGGAGTTTTTTTCGCTCTTAACATTCGAGGCGACTTGTGGGCTATCAAGACCAGCGGAGAGCTGGAAATCCAATCGTTGCCTAAAGAGAAGGTGGTTCTTTGTTCACGGTTTGATTCTGAGAAATATCCTGATACGGATGAAGCACAGATTGGATGGTGTCATCTGAACAAAGACGGTCAATATATTAAGCATAAGAAGATCCGTGAGGATGCTATAACATATCATAGTCCTATGTCAGCTTACGGACAATCCTCTACTCCTGCTTGTGGACAGTTTAATGTGCCTCATGGTCCGCCTTGGATGGGACAGGGAAATGTTGGTTGCCATGTTGTTCGTGATCCGGATGGCAGATCAGTAGGTGGCGGCAGAGTTTGGCCCTTTCGCATCGATGGAGATTAAGGTTATGAAATCACAAAAAAAAGTGGTGGTGTTTAATGAAGTATTAAGGTGCTTTGTTCGTTACACTACAGCGAATACTGAAAATAATAAAAACCTATTTTGTGAAAAAACCAGAGATGCCGTTGACTTTGTATCCGTATCAAATGCTCGATGTTGGGCAGAAGGATCTGGCTTTTCCTCACTGGTGGTTTTAACTGTGTCCCCTTGACATAAAAAAACTCTCTGATATACTGTCTTTGTTATGAATCAAGATCAACTAATACGGTGGTTAATGGAAAACATTGACGCCGAGGCGTTGGCGGAAGCCAATCGCACCGGGTCAACTATCATGTATCTCGCTGGTGCCGCACAGCGTTTCCCCAATACGCAAATCACGGCAAACACTCGTCGGCCCACTGCTCCAGTAGCTCAGGCTGTTCGTGAAACTGCGGCTCCTCGCCGTGCTCCCCAAACCGATGAAATCCAAGAAGATCGTGCCCCAGCACCTGCTCCGGCACCGGCTCGCCCGCCTGTTCGACGGGCTGCTCGTCCGGTTAACCAAACTGATACCGTTCGCGTGGCACGTCTCTAAGTCTCTCATAATAACAATAAGAAAACATACAAAACATATGGACTACCTACTATACCATGCCAATAGTTCAGTCACAGGCCGTCAGCTTGTTACTCAACTCGGAATCCACGGCGGCGTCGAAAGCCCAGACCGTCGGCCTCAACGGCTCATTCGTTGGGGGAATCGCTCCGAAATCCGCTTCAACGCGGTCGGCGGAGTTCTCAACAGTAAATCAGCTCTCAATGATGCCTCGAACAAAGGCCGTTCATTGGAGTTGCTTACGGCTGCAGGGATTAACGTTCCCCCGGCTGCCACACGTTTCGATGGTGAGCTGCTCGTGGGCCGCACCGAAGCTCACGTAGGCGGAAGTGGTTTCTTCCTTGTCACCAGTCAACATGATTTCGACCTGGCTCGTGATCATCTCCACTGCACCCACTTTATGAAATACATCCCCACCGCTCGGGAGTATCGGGTTCATGTGTTCCAAGGGCGAGTCATCGGCACCGGCGAGAAACTGATGGGTGACGCCGCCACCAGCCTTCACATCCGAAACGTCAGCACGGGCTGGACGTTCCGATACAATAACGCGGAGCGTATTCCGCAGGATGTTCAGAACATCGCCACTCAGGCCACCCAGGCCCTCAACTTGGACTTCGGCGCCGTGGACGTGCTGAAATCTGTCAATGACAACTTTTACGTGTTGGAGATCAACACAGCACCTGGCTTGGTTCAGCCAGTTGAAGGCGGCCGGCGTCGTGAAGTCACCGATGGACCGATGTTCCAGGCCTACCTGGAAGCGTTTCGCAATTGGTTGGAAACTGCCCGTTAATTCGGGATTGTTGTTCGTTATCATAACAAAGTTGCCCGGTCGAAAGGCCGGGCAACCCTTCCAAAAATTTCAGCGTTGGTCAATAAATGAACATTAAATTGCTTTTGGATGTTGATGTTGATGATACTTTCTTGGAAAGTTATGGTGAAATCATTGACATAACAGGAGGAATCAAAAACAGAGTTTCCAAAAAAAGTATAGCAGAAGCTATATCTGATAGATTGATGTTGAATGAAATCGGGAATGCTGATTTTAGAATGGTGAAAGAAGTAAAAGGAAAACTGGTAGTTTACGGCGAACCATTTTGACAAATGATTAGGATTTTAACAATACCAAGTGAAATAGAATATCTCAAAAGATTGGGGTATCCTGTTTCTTCTCACATAGTAGGCAGAGTAGAGGACTTTGATCGAGATATAATAATTCGCTTTGGAAATAGTTCTTTATTCTATGATAGAAACTACAGATCAGCAGAATTTAGAAATGTATTAAATCCGGCTTCCAATATTTCTTCAAATATTAACAAAATAGGGACACGCAAAAAACTTTCATCTGTTGTCAATGTGCCTCGGACATTCTACAAATATACTCCTAATAATGGAGTATTTGTTATCAGAAATAGAAACCATTCTGCTGGCAGCGGATTTAGAGTAAGAGAGGCAAAAGGGCAATCAATTAGATTAAATGAAGGTCGTGAATACGCCAGCGAATATATTTTCGGAGATGAGTTTCGGATGTGGTTTGTAGGAAATAGAACGATGCGAGCATTGAGATATTCTGCTACAGGTATTAACCCCCGATTTGCCTGTAAATCTAAATGGAGTTATGAATATTGTAATACAGTGTCAGAAGATTTACATAACCAAGTTTTGTTAGGAGCGAGAACTTTGGGCCTTTCTTTTGGTGCCGCTGATGTTATCAGAAATAATGGAAGGTGGTATTTCTTAGAGTACAACACAGCCCCAAGTATAGATACTGCTACACTTCGTAGATTTTTCAAAAGAAATTTTGATAGTTTAATCCGTGAAAGATTTGGTCTTTAGAGAAGCCAAGGAGACACAAGAGGCCGTTGACTGGAAATATAGAGACTATCGGTTAACGGCCTCTTGCCATTTATGAAAATGATGCCGATTTCAGGTTATTGGGATAGAGTAGAATGGAAAAATGTTCCTTATTTCGCAATACCATTTGAAATGCTTGTTCCCCATGAAAAGTGGGCATTGATCAATCATCAGCAAACGATGCAGAGATTGTGGGAACGCCACGGTCTTAGCGCCTGTGAATCAATAGCGATGTTGGAAGATCGTAAATGGACACGGATGGATGACAAAGAAGCAAGAGAAAAGTTAAAGCAAATGGTTAAAGAATATGAAGAAAGAAACTGTCATTAAGATTTTGGAAAGCATTCTAACCATTGATGGTCAGGGCCGTCCTGCTAAGGCTAAACAACTGCTTTCATTGATTGAAGAAGCACCAACACTTTTCGTATTGATTGGTTTGAAGGAAATAGGAGAAAGAAAGTTCATGTAATATGAACAAAGATCAAGAAAATCAGATGATTGAGGAT
>OCTA010000919.1_pt1 | contig 27499 bp, 18 predicted proteins | sample 1538991 | NCBI WGS metagenome assembly OCTA01 (sample SAMEA3539302, study PRJEB22396) | soil metagenome | biome: tundra; feature: field; material: soil | place: USA | collected 2010-05 | depth 0.15 m | reverse complement strand
CTGCCTCCGCTCTGGTCGCTGGGATTTCAGCAATCGCGTTACAGCTACTATCCGGAATCAGAAGTGCGGCGCATTGCGGGCAGGCTGCGCAGCGAACACATTCCCGCAGATGTGATCTGGCTGGACATCGACTATCAACTGAAGAATCGGCCGTTCACGGTGGACCCCGAGCGCTTCCCGCATTTCGATCAGATGATCCAGGACCTGAAAGCACAGCACCTGCGCACGGTCGTGATTACCGATCTGCATATTGCGGACTTGCCGAACGCGAATTACAAACCTTACGACGAAGGGACGGCCGGGGATCATTTCGTCAAGAATCCTGATGGTTCGACCTTCGTGGGCGTGGTCTGGCCAGGCAAGGCAGTCTTTCCCGATTTCACCCAGAAGGCTTCCCGCGAATGGTGGGGAACGCTGTATTCCGATTTCGTCTCGAAGGGGGTAGCCGGGTTCTGGAACGATATGAATGAACCGGCCGTGTTCCTGGTTCCTTCGAAGACCATGCCTGACGATGTACAGCACCGCATCGATGAGCCGGGATTTGCTTCGCGGGTGGCAAATCATCTTGAGATTCATAACGTGTTTGGCATGCAGAACAGTCGTGGCACTTTTGAAGGGCTGCGAAAACTCGATCCGAATTCAAGGCCCTTTGTGATGACTCGAGCCAGCTATGCGGGAGGACATCGCTATGCGGCAACATGGAGCGGCGACAACTCTGCAACATGGAATCATCTGCGCCAGACGACTCCGCAACTGATCAACCTGGGTCTGAGCGGGTTTGCGATGAGTGGAGCGGACGTGGGTGGATTCGCTGGATCTCCACAGCCCGAATTATTGACGAGATGGCTTGAGGTAGCAGCGTTTCATCCGATTGACCGAGATCACTCGGCTATCGGCACCAATCCCCAGGAGCCTTGGGAAAATGGCACTCCTGAAGACGTTGACCTGCGACGCCGATATATCGAAGAGCGTTACCGGCTTTTGCCTTACATCTACACCACCGCTGAAGAGATGAGCCGCACGGGACTGCCGATCATGCGCCCCTTGTTTCTCGAGTTTCCTAGCGGCGGTGCGGGAGGGGCGCCGGTAGATTTAAGTACCGGTAATGCATTTTTGCTGGGGCCCGATTTGCTCGTGGCACAGAGTCCCTATCCCGATGAAGTCGATGACTACACCGTGGCGCTGCCTGCATCGGCCTGGTACGACTACTGGACAGGCGCGCGCGTGGATGGCAGCGCGGAACGGCGAGCCATTGACAACACGGTCGTACAGCAACCGGAGATTCACGTCCATCGTAGCCTCGACACCTTGCCGGTATTTGTGAGGGCAGGATCGATCGTTCCCGAGCAACCGCTGGTGCAGAGTACTGATGAGAAGCCGCAAGGACCGCTCACTCTGCGCGTTTATCCTCCCACCGGATTCAACAAGGACTGCAGTGGAAGCCTGTACCTGGATGATGGTGAGACCTATGCGTTCCAAAAGGGCGATTTTCTGCGTCTTGGTTTTATTTGCCGATTGTCGGCGCAAGGGCTGATTGTCACGGCCACCAAGCCTACAGGAAGTTTTGCGCCGTGGTGGAAACTGTGGTCGATTGAGATCTACGGGGCTGCAAAGCCTGCAGCAACGGCGAGCGCGTCGGCGCTGGATGGCTCGGGATCTGCGCAGATTTCAACCGGATACGATGCCGAGCATCACCGTATCACCGCGCTGATTCCCGACAATGGAAAGGGTCTTGAGTTTCAGCTTACCTATTGATTTAGCGCCCACGCTCCACAGGGGAAAGTAGTTGCGTTGGCCTCTGCCTTTCAACTGTGGAACTTGAGCGAAGCTGATAACCTAGTGTCATGAAATTTGGAGTCCTGGTATTTCCCGGTTCCAACTGCGACCACGACACCTACAACGTGATCGCCGAGATTGCTCACCAGCCGGTCACTTTTCTCTGGCATGACTCGGAGGATTTGGCAGGGGTGGATGCCGTCCTTGTCCCCGGCGGCTTCGCTTATGGCGACTACCTGCGCACAGGAGCGATTGCCCGCTTTTCTCCGGTCATGCAAGCAGTGCAGCGATTTGCGGCGAAGGGTGGACTGGTATTGGGTATTTGCAATGGATTTCAGATCCTGACTGAAGCTGGCCTTTTGCCCGGCGCGCTGATGCGTAATGCGGGGCTCAAATACATTTGCAAACAGGTCCACCTTAAGGTCGAGACGACCAACAGTGCGTTCACCAATCGGCTGAACAAGGGCGAGGTGCTGCAAATTCCCATTGGCCACATGGAAGGCAATTATTTTTGCACTCCTGAGGATTTGCATCGGTTGGAAGCGGAGGACCGGATCGCTTTTCGCTATTCCACGACTGATGGTGAAGTTACGCAAGAAGCCAATCCCAATGGCTCTATGAGTAACATCGCAGGCATTCTGAATGCTGGCCGAAACGTGCTTGGAATGATGCCACATCCAGATCGATCGAGTGAAAAACTGCTGGGATCGTCAGACGGTTGGAAAATTTTCGAGTCGATGATCGGGGCGCTGGCGACGAGGTAGCTACCTGCACCATGGTGACGCAATCACTATTTGCGGTCAATCTTTGAGGCCCCTTGACCTGTCGGAACACGTCCCGGTTGAAGATGCCGGACGCGGCCGATAGATGAAGTTGTGCGCGCACTCCCGTATTTTCCGACGGCTTTCACTGACTGATGGTCGAAGGGGCGCGGCTAGTCGTGTTTCGCAGGCCGCCGAACTTTGACAACAAGTTTGACAGTTTGGGTCGAAGTGAGTTCGCTCAGACTATGCGAACGCATGGGGGTGTCGACGATGAGTACGCCAGACGAACACGCATCCCTCATCGAACGAAGCTGGCTGGCGTTCACTGGCCTCACGCTTCTCGAATTATGGGCTGCACACGCGTGCGCTTTCTTCGCGCACGAATATGCTCACTCCTTTACGGCCTGGATTCTGGGATGGAAAGCGAATCCGCTTGGATTGAATTACGCCCGTCCCACGCTTACAGTTTTTCTCCTGCAGCTTGGCATCGATCAGAACGTCGATGAGATTCCGATCTTTGCCAAAGGCTTTGGCGTCCAAGCCGGCATGATCTGCCTGGCAGGGGCATTGATCGGGAACGCTCTCATTAGCTACTCCGCGAGTCGGTGGGGGAACAGGATTGCGAGGGTACGCGACTCTCGCGGATGGACGATGTTTTTCTATTGGGCGTGCGTGGCAAGCATCGGGAATTTTATTGATTATGTACCGATTCGCACCTTCACTGATGGGACCGATTTATACCAGGATATGTTCGCGGTTGAACGCGGATTCAACTGGTCTCCATGGACGCTGCTGTTTGTCTTTGGCATCCCTACCGCATTTGCGTTGGGATACTTCTTTCTACGGATTGAACCGGAGACCTTGCGATGGCTCTTTCCTCACTCCGCAGCCAGGCGAGTGGTGATGGCGGTCCTGACCGCCTTCGTACTGTTTGATTTCTATGGCGCGGCCGGTTGGGCAGATGGAGGTCCGATTGCGCATCAGATGTCAGTGACCTCGGTTTGTGTGATAGCTCCGATTGCCGCGTTTATCAGCGCGGGCTTCAAGCGGAAACCGACGCGGAGTGAAGTGACGGTCGCAACTTGAGGTATTCGGCCAACCAGGTTAAGTTGCCGAGACTAGAGCCAGTTCCGGAACTTTTGGAGGCCGAAAGCGCACGGGAAGATGCCGTCTTCATTGAGAAAACGGCATCTTTCGCTGCTCTCAAAAATCTGTGTGAATTCGGAACAGCCTTAGAGGCTCAGGCCGCCGTCTACAGTCAGTATCTGTCCAGTGACGAAGGCGGTGCCGGCGGCAAAAAATAGAACGGCCTCGGCGATGTCACTGGCGCTGCCGTTGCGGTGCATGGGCGTACGGGCTGCGAAGCGTTCCGCTTCCTGTTGATCGGAGGATTCCATTTCTATCCAGCCCGGGGCGATACAATTGACACTGACTTCGGGAGCAAAGGCTTTGGCCATGCATTGTGTGAGCATGTGCAGCGCGGCCTTTGAGGCGCAGTAGTGGGCATGGCCAGCCCACGGTTGCAACCCTCCAAGCGAGCCGATATTCACGATGCGTCCATGAGCAGTGCGTAGATGAGGAATGGCTTCTCGCGCGACTAGAAAAGGACCGCGGGCATTGGTTTCAAAGACTGCGTCCCATTGCTGCAGAGTGAGGCGATCGAGCGGCGCGGTTTCAAAAACGGCGGCGTTGTTGACGAGAATGTCGAGGCGGCCGTGGAAGTCCTTTGCGACGCTGACAGCCGATCGCACCGCGGCTTCCGATCGTACATCGCACTCGATTGCGCTACCGCGGCGGCCAAGCTTCTGGATATCTGAAACCGTCTGAGTTGCGCCGGCTTGCGAAGTCTTATAGGTGATGGTGACGTCGGCGCCGGAACGTGCCAGGGTCAGAGCGATTTCGCGACCGATGCGGTGAGCACCGCCGGTGATGAGTGCCGACTTCCCGGAGAGGCTTGGAATTGTCATTGCGTAGCCATCAGTGCAGGAGAAGCCGGAACCAGTTCTGTTGCTGAGCCGTCCTCAACAGCGATTCGCAGCCTGTCCTGTGGTCGTCATGCAGAGTTGCAGGCTCCACGGTCTGCAATACGTGCTCGATCCGCAGCCACACACCACGGATTAGTTGGACTGGGGATTCTGAGGCTTTGGATTGTCAGCCGGCTTGTCAGAGTCGGGGTTCTTGTCACCACCATCGGGCTGGTCATGTTTCTTGTAGACCGAATACTGCTCGCCGGGGCGCTTCATGCGAACTTCAATGGCCATCTGGGCCTTGTCGATCTTGAAATCCTGTCCATAGGTCTGAAAGCCTTTGGCGATGACCTGCAGGCGGACCGTGTCGCCGATGGGCAACACATCGATGATGGTCTTGCCGTCTTCGTCTGTTTTCAGTTCCATGTTGCCCTTGTCTTTCTCACCTTCCATAGGGTGAAAAATGACCGCGGCATTTTCGATTGGCTTGGCGTTCACGTCGCGAAGGATGGTGACTTCAATGCGCGCAGTCGCAGGCGGAGACTTGTACTTGCGTCCGCGCTTGCTAGTGTCCTGCGCGGCGGCATTGAGGAGACAGACGGCCATTCCGCAAATGGCGATGATGGAGGCGACACGAACTACGAAACTGCGAGGCATGCCGTTCATTCTATCGTGTCGTCTGCAAAGCGAGCCAACCACTCTTCGATCCCATCTGGTTTTCAATGGAGGCGCGACCGTGGGGAAAACTGAATGCTGGGATTGGAGCGGGGGATTGGACTTGGAACCATGACGGCCCAGACCAAACCGTCGCGACTCGCCGTCACAATCGCTCGGGGCGAGATTTGGTCACTTTCGAGCCTCCATAGCGGCGTTTCCGTGGGGTTTGACGTCTGTCTGAGAGAGGGACGGGCACGTATCCCGGTTCGATGCGCATAAAAATGTTCCAAGCCGCCAGCTTGCGTTCATAAATTTAGATATACCTTAGTGCAATTCACTCATATTTCATTTAAATCACTTGACAATACGGAGGCGACGTCCTTATCTTTAGCAATTGGAGGGCGAGAGTGCTAGCACACTGCTAGCGGAACTGCTGCAGTTTAGATCCGCTGCTCCGTTTACCGGGGTCGCAGTCCAAAATCTCAGCCAATTTGTAAACTACAAACCCGCGGCCGGGGCTCAACCCTACCCGCGCGTGAAGGAGAAGCAAAACAATGGCAGCAACCACCGTTACAACTACCTTCACTCCGCTCCACGATCGCATCCTCGTCCGCCGTTTGGAAGAGGGCGAAACCGTTCGTGGTGGCATCATCATCCCCGATAGCGCCAAGGAAAAGCCCCAGGAGGGCGAAGTCATCGCCGTCGGCAAGGGCAAATCGAACGACGAAGGCAAGGTCTTCCCCCTCGATGTGAAGGCGGGCGACAACGTGCTCTTCGGCAAGTACTCCGGCACCGAGATCAAGCTTGACGGCGAAGAGTTTTTGATCATGCGCGAGGAAGAAGTCCTCGGAATCGTGAAGAAATAGCCGACAGCTAACAGCTCACAGCAGACAGTTAACGACTGATTGCTGGTGACTGACAACAACAACTGTCAGCTGACAACTGTCTGCTGACAACTGAATTAGGAGAGTTAAAGAAATGGCAAAGCAGATTCTGCACGGTGAAGATTCCCGTCAGGCGATTTTGCGGGGCGTAAACATCCTCGCGGACGCCGTCAAAGCAACTCTCGGCCCCAAGGGCCGCAACGTTGTAATTGAGAAGAAGTTCGGTTCACCCACCATCACCAAGGACGGCGTGACGGTGGCCAAAGAGATCGATCTGAAGGACCCGATGGAGAACGTGGGCGCGCAACTGGTCCGCGAAGTAGCGTCGAAGACCAGCGATGTGGCCGGCGACGGCACGACCACGGCAACTGTATTGGCACAGGCCATCTTCCGCGAGGGTGTGAAGACAGTGGCCGCGGGCGCAAACCCGACGGCTCTGAAGCGCGGCATCGACAAGGCCGTGATCACGGTCATCGGCACCCGCGACAAGGACGGCAAGTGGACCGAGGGCGGAGCCCTTGGCAGACTGTCGAAGCCTGTCGATCCGGGTTCGGTTGCCCAGGTGGGCACAATCTCGGCCAACGGCGACCAGGAGATCGGCGACATTATCGCCGAGGCTGTCAAGGTTGTCGGCAAGGATGGCGTCATCACCATCGAAGAGTCCAAGACCATGCACACGGGTCTGGAGACGGTGGACGGCATGCAGTTTGACCGCGGCTATCTGAGCCCCTACTTCGTGACCGACGCAGAGCGCCTGGAAGTGATTCTGGACGAGCCCTACGTTCTGATCTATGAAAAGAAGATCAGCGCCATGAAGGATCTGCTTCCTCTGTTGGAGCAGGTTGCTCGTGGCGGCAAGCCGCTGTTGATCATTGCCGAGGATGTTGAGGGCGAGGCCCTGGCCACCCTGGTAGTGAACAAGCTGCGCGGAACGCTGAACGTGGCGGCCGTGAAGGCTCCTGGCTTCGGCGATCGCCGCAAGGCGATTCTGGGCGACATTGCCATCCTGACCGGCGGCAAGGCCATTACCGAGGACCTGGGCATCAAGCTGGAAGGCGTGAAGCTCGAGGATCTGGGAAAGGCGAAGCGCATCACTATCGACAAGGACAACACCACCATCGTGGACGGAGCCGGCAAGGCCTCGGACATCGAAGGCCGCGTGAAGGAGATCCGTTCGCAGATCGAGAAGACCACCTCGGACTACGACAAGGAAAAGCTGCAGGAGCGGCTGGCCAAGCTGGTGGGCGGCGTTGCCATCATCAAGGTGGGCGCTGCGACCGAGACCGAGCTGAAGGAGAAGAAGGCTCGTGTTGAGGATGCTCTGCACGCAACCCGTGCGGCAGTTGAGGAAGGTATCGTCCCGGGCGGTGGTGTAGCCCTGGTTCGTGCCATCCCGGCAGTCGCGGCCCTGATCAAGACACTGGAAGGCGACGAAAAGATCGGTGCGCAGATTGTTCTTCGTTCACTTGAAGAGCCCCTGCGGCAGATCGTTGCTAACGCCGGCGAAGAGGGTGCCGTTGTGGTAGCCAAGGTGCTGGAGTCGAAGGATCAACACTTCGGTTACAACGCGGCGACCGGCAACTTCGAGGACTTGGTGAAGGCCGGCGTCATCGATCCCACAAAAGTGACTCGCACGGCTCTGCAGAATGCGGCTTCCATCGCAGGTCTTCTGTTGACCACCGAAGCGCTGGTTGTCGAGATTCCTGAGCAGAAGCCCGCTCCGGCAGGCGGCGGCCACGGCGGCGGCATGGACGGGATGTACTAAGAACCGGCGTAGCAGCGTTAAGTTATCAGTGAACAGCGAACCGTTTTGGTCTTGCTGGCCACTGAAATGGAACGTACAAAAAGCTCCCAGCGAATGCTGGGAGCTTTTTGCGTACAGCTGGAGAAATTCTTGCCGCAAGCGACAAACCAGCTACTCATCAGATCCGACCGCGGTGCCCACACCAACCGACCAAGTTCACGATGCAATATGCGAATCGTAGTCCTCGGAAGGGGCTTGGCGGACTGTACCGGACGCAGCCAACCTGCGGAAAGCCATTCAGGAGGAATTGAGAATTCGGACCAGCCGCAGTCGAGGCAGATGTTGACGTCGGGCGAGGGCGACATCGGAGGATGGCTCAAGGTGCGGGGAGTGTTCCGGTACAGGCGGATTTCCGCCGGGACGACGGACAGAGCATCGGACTGACACTTAGGGCAGTTCACGCAAACACCTCTTATCCCAGGACTTCTGGGTCGATCACACATTGATTGGGGATTCAAATGTAAATCGATTATCTCGATTGATTCAATCAAAACTTGTTTAGCCAGCAAACTTTAGTGGTGTCAATCGGACTTTCGATTTGCCGTATGGACAACAGTTTTGACGCTGATGAATTTCTTAACCAGTTGTCGGCAGCATTCTTAGGTGCAAACAGAAGGGGGTCCAAGATGGACCCCCTTCTGTTTGCCGGTTTCAGGTCTAGTAAGTGATATGGACGCCCATCGTTACGGCGCGATTGCCTCCGATGGTGCCGGTGGCGGATCCGAAGTTAGCCGCATTGTTGGGGCATCCGTTCGTGCTGGCGATCGCATAAGGAGCGCTGCACGTACCTACGTTCAGAGGAACGACCAGCGGCAGCTTGGTAGTCTTGCCGGAGCCTGTGGCGTAGGGAACTTGATCGAGGTTGTGGAGGGCTGACTGCTGGTCAGTGGGATCCGGGCTGGTAACGATTTGCCCGTAATTGATGAAGTAGTCGCCCGGCGTGCAGTTAAGGTAATTGGCCTCGGAGGCCACGATGGCAGTGTTGGAGCAAGCATAGTTCTGACGAATCTGGGCCTGATCCTGGGGAATGTCGAGGCTGGTGGTGTTGGTCAGGTTGAAGATGTTGAAGTCGTACTGGAGAGCTAGCTTTTCGGTGGGATGGAAGACCTTACGAATGGAGAAGTCGACTCGCTTCTGAGCCGGCTGGCGGAAGATATTCCGCTGACCGGAGTTGAAGGCGGTTTCGTAGATGTCCTGAGGATCATTGCCGGTTGAGACGGGAACACCGCTGGTTCCCGGCTGCACGTAATTGATAGCGATCTGGGTGGGATCGAGGGTGGGAATGTAGTCGCCTGCCGAATCGCGGAACGAACCTTTGTTGCCGGTGAGGGCGGTCTTGGGATGCTTCGGATCCTTGATGCCCAGAACAGGATTCATGAGGGTGGGATAGTTGCCAAAGTTAATGCTCCCGACGGCCCCATAGAACTCGTAAAGCGAATAAGGCTGACCGCTCTGGAGGATACCGACACCGCTCAGGTTCCAATCATTCGTGAAGTAGGAGAGGAGCGAGTGGTCCCGGGCCGCGTTGGGAATCTTGACCAGGAAGTTTGTGCTGAATACGTTGGTGCGGTCGAAGTCAGAGGATGCCCATGAGTTGCGCAAGTGAGCAGGATCATTGCCGGTGAAGAACAGGCCGATGTCGCTTTGCTCGTCGAGAGAGTGGCTCCAGGTGTAGCTGCCACCAATCTGGAAGTGATAGGAGAGTCTCTTTTCGACGTGCAGCTGAAGGGCATCATAGGCGGAGTTGCCAACCGTTTTGAAGTCCGCGGCGTTAGGACTGTAACCGACGTAGGGAGCACGGAAGTCAGTGTTGCCACCATCGAGAGTGTTCCAGGGCTCACCGGCGATGGGGTTGTAGTACTGGTAGCCGTAAGCGTCGGTGAAGAGCGAGTTCTGGTTAAGGACGTCGAAGCCATAGGTAGCAGTCTCGCCCCAGATCGGATTGCTTGCAGTGGCGATACCCGGCTCATTCAGCGGAAGCGGGATGACCGAATGGCGTCCGCGATTTCCGGTATAGCCGAGAGTCAGTGCCAAAGTGCTGATGGGCTGCCATTGCACATTCAGCGTGTAGTTGATCGTGTACGGCAGCACGTTCTTCTTATCGTAGGTGCCGAAGTTAAGGGTTGCAGTGCAATCAAGATAGCCGGGATAGGTCTGACTATCGATGGCTCCGCAGGCCTTTCCGTATTGTGGATCGGAGGCGGGGCCGGTCATGATGTCCAACTGATTCTGAAGCGCCTGGGTGATGATGGCGGGGTTGGCGGTGGGTACGCCGCTAGCCGTGCCGGCGGGGTTTGCAAGATGACCACCATTGCCGTTGACGTAGCTGACCAGAGGAGCCGCTTCGGTGACGCCGAAAGGCCCACCAGTGGACCCGCCTGCGGGCTGCGACAGATAGCTGAAGAGTTCGCCGCGATCGTAATACATGCCGGCGCCGCCGCTGATCACGAGCTTGCCTCCGTTTGCCCTGGGTGCCCAGGCGAAGCCGACTCGAGGCGAAATGCCCCATTGACGTCCATCCAGTGTGGAATCGCTGATACCGGCTGTGGGGTAGTACTTGTTGTTGCCGGCCACGGCGAATCCTGCGTTGTTCACGGTAAACCCTGTGGTGGAGCTCCCCGTCACGCTGTAGAGGGCGGGATCGAAGTTAAACATGTTGCCGTATTTCTCAGTCATGCCGCCGTGATAGTCGTAGCGAACGCCGGCAGTGATGCTGAGGTTGGGCATAGCCTGCCACTTGTCCTGCACATATGCCGAGATTTCATTCTGTCGGTAGTATCGGTCTGAGTTGTTGCGGCCACTTTGGGGATCGATGCTGTCGATGAAATTCGAAGCGTGCACCTTGCCCTTGAGGAAGTTGTCGAAGCCATTGACGGTGATCTGCTCAATGCCGGTGCGGTTGTTGGTGATGTTCAGCTGGGAGTAGTCGTAACCGCCGCCGGCTACGATGGTGTGCTTGCCCGCAACCAGGATCAGGTTGGTGGAGGGGTTAAGACGGTTCTGGTAATACCCCATGTCGGTGAAGGCGCTGGCCGGACCGATCAGCGCATCTGAGGAGTACTGGTCCTGGTTAGAGAAGTTGTGAATGGTCAACCCGGGAATGCCGGGAGCGACCTTGGAAGTTTCGCCTCCGACGCCGAAGTTACCGCCAGGGGCAGTTTGCTGGAAGAAGCTATAGGAGCCCATACGCACAAAGCCGAGTCGCTGCTCCCAATTGACGCGGGGACCGAGCGCAATCGTGTTGTCGATAGCCGCCACTTGCGAACCGTTCTGCTGGGTGACGGGAAAGCCGGCCGTTTGTGAATAGCCGTAGGGCCGGGTGACGGGTGCATCCTGGTAGTAGTATTTGGCCGAGATCCGATCGTTCTTGGTGAGGTCATAGTCGATGGAGACGGTCGCCTGGTTCGCGGTCAGCACCGAGGTGCCGATGAGAGAGACGTTCGGCTCCCCGTACTGATAGGGGGCGGTGCTCTGCGCGGACGGAATCAGGTACTGGCCGTTCGGCAGCTTTGCGGTGAGAATAGCCTGCGCGATAGGATCGATCTGGCTGGCATTGGCAGAGCCCCCCCAGCTGGCATCTGCGTTCAACAGGCCGGCCGTGGAGCGATCGTCTGTGAGTCCGGTTGGAACCTGCATCTGCGACAAGCCCGTGGACTGGTCGGAGTTGGACTGATGCTGATAGGCGACAAAGAAGAAAGCCTTGTCCTTGTGAATAGGGCCACCCGCCGTGAAGCCCGTGGACCAGCGATTCAAGTAAGGATTGACCATGGAACGGGGAAAGACACCGATACCGTTCTGAGCCAATTGATAAGCTTCATTGAAGAAAAATGGCGATGCGTTCATCGAGTTGTTGGCAAAGCTGCCGTATACCTGGCCGTGCCAATTGTTGGTTCCGGTCGCGGTATTAGCGTCGATTTGCGCGCCGCTGGTCGCACCCTGCTGCGCGTCATACATCGAAGCGTTTACGCGCAATTCCTGCAGGAACTCGGGCGGGGGCGACGGAAGGCTGTTGCCATTGGAACCATAAACGGAGGTGCCGACCGAGTGGGCACCGCCCACAGTCGAATAGCTGCCAATATTGAAGTTGTAGCGCTGCGATGCATCGCCGCTCGAGCTCATGCCATTGAACAAATTGGTTGAATCAACGCCGTCCATCTGGAAAGTGTTAGAGGTGGCGCGCTGACCGTTGGCCCAGATGTTCTGGTTGCCGAGGCCGGCGTTGGTGTCGAGGTTCGGCAGCAGCTCCGCATTCACGCCGGGAGAAAGCACAGCAAGCTGCGTAAAGCTGCCAGTGGCGAGAGGCGTCATCTCAATCTGAGACTGGTCGAGGGTGTAGCCGTTGGTGGCGTCAGTCGCATTGAGCAGGGGGTTGGCTGTCACCTCCACGGACTCCGACGCTCGGCCAACTTTGAGCGAAGCATTTACTGTAGTAGCGCGCGCTTCCTGCACGGCGATCCCAGATAAATCCGTGGTCTCGAATCCGTCATGGGTCACACTCACTTTGTAGGTGCCGATGGGGAGATTGAAGATCTGATAGAACCCGTTGGCCTGTGAAACTGCGGTGCGCGTGACGCCGATGGCCTCGTCGGTTATGGTCACTGTAGCTCCTGGAATAGCAGCTCCCGAGGGGTCCATTACCGTGCCATTCAAGGAGCCAAGCGTTTGTTGTGCATGACCATAGGGCGAACAAATCAGTACGGCTAAAAGTACGAAGCCGAACCAGGCGACACTGCTCCGAAAAGTTTGCTTCATATACTCCTCATCACTCGTTGGGATGTTGAGAATGGTGTTTTTTTCAAGTGGACGATTACGGTGATAGTTGGCCAGTGCCGTTTTCTAGAATGACCGGTTGGGTGTGCGAAGACTGTTAATGGGAGAAGACTGAATATAAATAGTTTGTGACAGATGCTGAGAATTCCCAAGCAAAAAATGCGAAGGATCGGAGAGCGACCTGTTGGTGTTGTGGAAAAGAGGGGCGAAAATGGTGCTCTCCATCACGGAGATCTACGATCTGAGGGGCCGAGTAAAACAGGTCGCAGAATCGCGACCTGCTCCGCTAGCGGTGCAGGCTGGTACTTGAACGCCCGGAGATTTAATCAACGTCGAGACAGTTCACTGGTTCAGCGACCACTTCCCTTGCCTAGCTGGATTTTCATGCCTGCACGAAAATTCATTGGCAAACTCGGATAGCCAATGGGAGCAATGTGCTGATTGCTCGTCAGATTTTCGGCCTGACCATAAATCCCGAGCCACGAAAAGAGCTGGTAGCTGCCACCAAGATCCAGTTTCGCGAAGCCGTGGTCAAGATTGCGATTGGGCAGGAGCAGGCTGTTTCCCCCATTCGCGTCTGCATATTCAAGATAGGTCGAATCGTCACTGCGGCTGGCGAAGGCTGAAGTAAAGAGCGCGGTGAAGCCGTGATACGGCATGCTGGCGGTGAAAAATCCCGAATGGGGCGGCCGCCGAAAGGGCCTGGCGCCGACGAGGGGAGAGATGGCGCCGATGGGAATACCGTTGTAGGTGGGCGCATATCCGCCAGCGAGTGCCTCATTGTCACTGTCGAAGGATCGCTGCACCACTGCATCGAGATAGGTGTAGCCTCCACGCAGAAAGATGCTGCGGCCGATGCCGCTTTCGACCGTGGACTCAATACCCTGCGCGCGGAAAGCCTGGGTATTCACAGCAAGGCCGTAGTCGCCTGTGTAGTAGAAGCCGAGCGCTGCTATCAGTTGCTGCTGTTGAGCGGCGCTGAGATTGGGCAGCAAACCGGGCAGGAGGTGCGCGCCAACGTATTCGATCTGCTTGCCAAATTCATTGTGAAAATAACTGGCGCGAAAGATGATGCGTTCGCCGAGGAAGGACTGTTCCAGGCCGCCCTCATAAGTACGAACCGCAGGGGCAGCCAGGGGCGTGATCTGTAGTTGTTGGGCAGTGGCCTGAAAGCCATTCGCCGACAGGAATTGATAGAGCGAGCCAAACTGATCGGTCAAAGCGGGCTCTCGAACAGCATCCGCATAGTTGAAGAGAATGCGCGTGCCGCTAAACTTGCCGCTTCGCGGTCGGAACACGTAGAAGGACAAACCGGCGCGCGGCGACGTCTCTACACCAAATTGCGAATAGTGCTCGAGACTGCCCCCTAGAGTGTAGAAGAATCGGGTCTTGAAATCGCCATGGACCGCAGCCACATAATCGTAGTTGCGACGCTCTGTATTTTCATTTGTGCCATACGACGGGACGACTTCAGAGCCGCGTTCATCTTCATAGTGAAAGCCGGCCAGCGCTGTAATGTGCGGCGTGAATCGGTAATCACCCTGATACGCGACCTGATCGCGGTTGTTGACCAACTGATAATGATAGGGATAAGTTTGCGCGTAATCGAGAACAGCGCGTCCAGTCGCGGATGATCCATTCGCACCGTTGATGGTTACCAGATCGCCAAGGCTGTCACCGAATGCGTCAAAAAATCCGCTCCCGCTCTGATTCCACAGAGAGAACTGTTCACGCTTGCGGGTCAGGTTATAACGCACCATGTTATGAAAGTCGGCTGTAGTCTGGTTGTCGATGGAGGCACCCAGGTATATGTCCTGATCTTTCTGGGTGGCCTGATCTGTGACGTGGTAGAACTCATACGCATTAGGCACCCCGGTGGCGTCAACACCATAGTGAATCGTGCCGCGAATCTGCGTAGAACCTGTGGGCTGCCAGCCAACATTCGCTGCTGAAGTTGCGATGTGGTATTCATCCATGCGCAAAGCATTTGAGGTTTGCAACCAGCTGAACGCGCCAAGGTAGTCGAATTTGTTGTGCGATCCTGCCAGTTCCGCTTCTTCGCGCGAGGTATTGAAATTGCCGCCGTCTGCGCGCACTAAAAGAGAGGGAAAGCTGGTGGTACCCCGCGGAGTGGTGAGACTGACGACGCCGCTGGCGGCGTCGGCTCCGTAGAGACTGGAGTTAGCCCCGCGATAGACTTCTGTGCTCTCCAGTGCCGTGGTTGAGATCGTACCGAAATCGAAGCGGCCGCCCAGATCGCCGGCGCTCACGCCATCCACCAGGACCTTGTTGTCGTCGGAATCCCCGCCGCGAATGAAGAGCGACGTTTGTGCACCACGCTGGCCAATCTGCACGGCCGAGGTGCCGGGCATCAGCCGAAGCGCACTCACCATGTCGTCTTGAAGTTCAAGGTCCAAGGGTCCCAGCACGCTGGTTGATGCACTGGTCTGCGGTTGCGGTGTCGGCGTTCCTGTGGCGGTAACAACGATGGATTCGTGAACCCACTGCGGCTCAAGAACGACATTCTGTTCGATATTGTCGAGCCGGCCTGCGTAGAATCCGGGGGTCTGCAACTGGCGAAAGCTTTTGGCGGACACGACCAGGAAGAAACGCCCACTGGCTCCAGTAAGAATTTGATAGCTTCCGTCAGCGGTCGATACAGCAGAACCAGCGACCTTGCCGCCGCTCAGTAGAGCGACTGTGGCCCCGGTGACTTTGGCTCCGGACGCGTCTGTGACCACTCCGCGAATGGATGCCGCGTCAGCGAAGTGAGCACCGAATGTCGAAATGATGAGGATGAATGCAGCGAAAAACGCGCGATGGCTGTTTCGAAGGCGGACACCAAGAAACTGTCCGCAGATGACTTCAAATAAAAACATGATGGCTCCCCCGTTCCCCTCGGAACGCAAGCGGTTTTGGCGCGAGGACCGGTCTCCTGACTTGCGCTTTCTCCAGCCACCTTCCCGAAGACGCGCCGCAGCACATCCGCAGTGGTTGTGTCGCAATCCCTTTGCAGAGGGCGACTGGCCGGTTTCCTGCCATGGCTCAACGGACGAGTCCGGAGGCAGGCGCGCTCACAGTTGCGGGGCAGTGGCGGACTTTCACCGCCTTCCCGAGCATCCTGACGATTCCCTGATGGACAACACCGTCCCAGTTGACGGCTTGGTGTCATGAAACAGTTTTCGATGACACAAACATTTATAACGCTCTGAACAAGCGATGTCAAAACGCCAAGAAAGATCGCAGGTGATTCGTTTCAATGCGCGAGAGGTGTGGTGACCCCGGGAAGACTCGAACTTCCGACAAACAGTTTAGGAAACTGCTGCTCTATCCACCTGAGCTACGGGGCCACGTTTAGAATGAACAATTTGCACGAGCCAAAGCGTCTCGAAGCCTCACTACAATTCCCCTCGCGGATACTTTCCTCAAGTCAATCCGAACTCGGAGCGTATACGAAGAGCCTTCAGGCTCAAAACACCGGTAGAAACAGGGTAGCATCGTGATGGTCTCAGAGCGATAGGCTTGCCACCTACACCGGAGAGCAGCGACGATCAACGCCCTATCATTTGTTCTCAGTCCCGGTGCCTGACCAGGCATTGGTGGTGATGTGCTCGAGAACTGTGATGAGCCGAGGTGCGAGTTCGTTCAGCTCACGGGCATGAACACCGGTCAGACGAGCCAGAATCCGCTCGCCCTTACTGGTCAATCTAAGAATTGCCCGGCGTTTATCGCTAATGTCGACGGTTCGCGCAATGAGGCCTTCGCGCTCCGAACGGTCGACAAGTTCAACCGCACTGTTGTGCTTGAGTCCGAGACGACCTGCCGCATAGGCGATCGTCACCTTGGTCTCTTCAAGAGCCCCAGCCACCTGCAAGAGGAGTTGGTGCTGCTGTGGTTGCAATCCGGCTTGTAGAGCGGCCCGCTCACTGAATTGCAAGAATTGGCGCAATTCAAACCGGAACTCCGCCAGGTTGCGAAGGAGAGGCGAGGAGGGAGCCGACTGCTTTCTCATGTCTATATCGTGTCACGACGGGCTCATTTAGCGCATGCGGCTGTAAGACAAGCGTAAGACGCGACAACGAGCGGCGCAGTGCCACCCTCCTGAACGACGGGGAATGAGACGAAGCGGCTAATGCCCGAGCGCGAAGCGTTACTATTTCCTAGCGAAGGTATTCGGCATTGAACTGTCCTCGAAACCAATTCAGGAAATTAAGGGACTCCCTCCGGATCCCGCACAGGTATATCTGAATGAATCGGCGAACTTTTTTGAGTCTTGCATCTGCGGCCGTAGTTGCTGACGGTCTGAGTCCTGTCGTGTCTTTTGCCGCCATGCCGCCCGAGCCTCTAAAGCCGATGGCGCTGGGACTATTAATCAGCCCCTATGGCGCACCGGAGGCGACGATTCGCCGTGTGCACGATCTCGGATTTTCGAACTGCTTTTTATCTCTGGATGGGTACATCGGCGGTTTTTCACAGGACCTGGCGAAGCAGTTTCAGGATCTCCTGGGGAAGTACGAGGTTGTGGCCACAACGGTGGAGGTGGTTGGTCCCAAGCCGCTGGAGTGGAACTTCCTCAAAGGACCGTCGACAATCGGCTTGGTCCCTCCTAAGATGCGCGCGGCCCGCATCGATGCGCTGAGGCAGGTTTCAGACTTTGCCAAGATGGTCGGGATTTCGCAGGTGCAGACCCATTGTGGCTTCATTCCAGAGGATCCGGCCGATGCGCTTTACCCCGGCGCGGTGGAAGCGATCCGCACGGTCGCGGAGCATTGCAAGGGGAACGGTCAGGAGTTCCTGATGGAAACCGGCCAGGAGACGCCAACCACGATGTCGCGCATGATCCGCGATGTGGCACTGCCAAACCTGGGCGTGGGACTCGACACCGCCAACCTGATTCTTTATGGAAAAGCGAACCCGGTGGATGCAGTTGACATTCTGGGACCGCATGTTCGGAGCATTCATGCCAAGGACGGACGCTGGCCCACCAATCCTAGTGAATTGGGCGAAGAGGTTTTGATCGGCAAGGGACTGGTCGACTTCAAGACCGTGTTCGCCAAGCTCCACCAGATCGGATATACGGGAGCCGTCACGATCGAGCGGGAGACATCGGGGCCGCAGCAGATCGAAGACGTTCGCCAGGAAAAGCTTTATCTCGAGCACGTACTGCAGCAAGTGCTCGCTTAAGACCTGCGGCTGTCACGAGTATTCAATCTTGGTTATTCATCATACTTGCAATCAAAGGACGCGAGACTCAATGAAACGTCGGCAATTCCTTCAGACCGGATCGGCAGCAATTTCCGGCATGCTTCTGCTCAAGCCGCGCGCGGTATTTGGTTACGAAGCCAACTCCGCAGTGAGACATGGACTGCTTGGTTGCGGAAACCGCGGCACATCGGTGGCCACTTCTTTCTCAAAAAACACTACGGCACAAGTGGTGGCGCTCGCCGACTTATTCCCCGACCAACTCGCGGCGGGCAAAGACCATTTTGACAAGTTGAATGCGAGCCTTGGCCGGTCCGCTATTGATAGCAAGCTGCTGTTTCGTGGTCCACATGCGTTCGAACAGCTGGCAGCCTCGCCAGATGTGGACCTGATTCAGATTTCGACGCCGCCATTTTTTCACGTGCAACACCTGGAGACCGCCGTGGCCTCGGGCAAGCACGTGTACTGCGAGAAGCCGGTGGGAATCGACGTTCATCAGGCCAAGCACGCACTCGAGATCGCGAAAAAAGTGAAGCCTACGCAGAGTGTCGATGTCGGTTTTCAATGTCGCAATGCCCCACCGATTGCGGCGATCGCAGAAAAAATCAAGTCTGGAGCACTTGGAAAAATTGCTACAGCGTCGGGCAACTACGATGCGCCGGCATCAACCGAGAAGGTGCACCCGGGAGCCAAGCCCGACGAGTATCGCCTGCGTAACTGGCTCTGGGATCGTGCATTGTCGGGCGACATCCTCGTAGAACAGAACATTCACATCATCGATCTTTGCAACTGGATGGTCGGATCTCATCCTCTGAAGGCGACCGCAACCGGGGGACGCAACGTTCTCAAGCATTTCGGCGATTGCTGGGATAACTACCAGGTCGACTTTACGTATCCGGGAGACGTGCACTTTTCGTTCGCGTCGACGCAGTTCGGTATGGACCAGACCTTCGATGCCGGGCTGAAATTGTTCGGAGCGAGCGGTTCGGGAACGGTTCCCTATTCGGGACCGATTAAAATCACCGGAGCCAATGCCTGGGCATGGCAGGACTCGACGGCGGTGGCTCCAGGGTCAGGGACGTTCGCGGCCAACGGCAGCTTCTCAGATAACCTGGCCTTCGCGGATCGAGACAAGGAACGGACATTTATTGCCAGCATTGTGTCCGGGCCGGTCCACAACCAGATCGCAGACGGAGTTGAAACGGCACTCAGCTGCATGCTGGGCCGTATGGCCGGATACCAGCGCCGGGAGGTTACCTGGGAAGATCTTCTGGCGCACGGCGAATCCTATGAACTGGGATTTACCCTCGATCAATTCGCTTAAAAGGAATCTCAATTTTGCGGGACAGGCGGCCGACACAAAGGGTCGCCTTTTCTCGTTATAGGGTTCATCCATGCTCTAACGCTACGGCTCGCCACATGGTTACCAAAGAATAATGCCCGTTTCAGTTCTATCCCAAAGCTAACTCATTCTCCTGGTTGGACCTCGGCATCCTGCCGTGTCACGGAATTTCGCAAAATGATAGAAAAAAACTCCAAACTGCCGATGAAGAATGTGACGAGATTCGCCGAGATGCGAACTAGGGTCCCGGTTTTGGGGTTATAGGCCGTTTTGCTGGGGGGAAAGAGATGAAGAATCACGTTCAGGTTGAGAACGGTTCCTGGGTATCTGCGCACGATGCACGGGAATCGATGCCAGCAATCGAATCGAATCAGCCGAAATCGGAATGGCAATTCGTCTCTCAGATGGAGAACGTGCTGGGAGATGGGACCGACCTGGACGCGCAATTTTTTGTGGAAAGCTGGACGGTCGGCGTCCCTTCTGCAATTGAAAACTTCTCGCAGAGACGAGCAGCGAATCAGCTTGAGACGTGGGTGCCTGTGACCAGCAGTTTCGACAGCCTTGAATTTCTCTCCTTCGTGGATGGAGATGAAATGCGATCGAACGCAGAAGCGGCTTCAGTCACGCTGACCGACAGTTATCGCTCCAGCGGTCCGGCGCAGTTCGTCGAACAGGTAATCCAACCGCCCAAGAATCAGATGTCATTTGAGTGGGAGACTGCTGCCGCCGATTGTGACAACACTCAAGAAACGCATGAAGCGATAACAGTAGAGAGTGCGTGCCGTCTACTTGGAGTAACCCCGGACAGTTCGAAGGAACAGATCAAAGGAATGTACCGGCGGTTGGCCAGCCGTTTTCATCCGGATCGACAGGCGCGGAAGAGCGAAAGTGAGCGTCGCATAGCGACGAAGCGCATGGCAACGATCAATGCGGCGTATCGGTTATTGCGAAATAGCTTATTCGGCAACGCGACCTAGGTCTTTTGAAAGATAAATAAAACATCAAGCGCGTCGTCCGGCAGATCCTTGACCAAACGACGCGCTCGATGTTTTTGCTCTACCACTTGATAGTTGCGTTCACGGTTGCATCCCATTTTCGATCCTGCGGTATTGACGCTAAGACATCGAAGCGGTACTTATTCGCTGCCAGAGTGAGCGATGTACTGAGCAATTTACCCGTCGTTTCCCTAAATTTAAGGTTTGACGCTCACGCTTCCAAAGAGCTTTGTTCGCGTTCGCACACGCCGGGTCTGGGTAAATGGAAATTTACGCTATGCGGCGGAGAGCTTCACGAGGAAGACTGCCATTTCCGAGTGGCCTCAAGGATGGCTTCTCGTTCTTGAGGGTCTAGATCGGAATCGTCCAACCGCTGGATGGGCTTGTTATCGTTGAGGCCTTGCTCGATAGGTGCACCTGCCTCGCAGCCGATCGAGAAAAACTCCTTGCCAATTACACAATATGTCTTGGCGGAACTCCGACCAGCGGCCCGACACGTAATGTGCCAGGAGTTTTCACCAGCTCCATTTTTGAAGGGATGCCCAATAAGGTCGTAATCCCCAAAGCTGCCTTGAAAGCTGGTGGGACTTTCAGCCACGGCGCCCTCACTGGTCAATTTCGACTGCGGGTCAGCAGGTCTGGCCGTATCTGTCATAGCCGTCTCGCACAGCTCCAGTATAGTGGCGCGTAGCTTGGCGGCTTCCCCACGAAGAATCCCAAGGAGGTTTTTCTGGTCGTTGGTTAGAGGCGTGCCAGCACTCAAGAGGTGTTCAACGTTGGCAACGACTTCAACGGAGATCAATCCGGCTTGAATCAAGGCAGCATTCTTGTTGCTGGTTCCCATCTCTTCGATTCCCCATCCCGCGATGCAACTTCATCAAGGTTGATGCCGTATCGCTCTAATTCGGTTGTAGCCTGCCGGACAATCGGATGTGACGAGAGTGTTCTTGTCATGAGGTGAACAATCCAAGCACTTCGATTTCAGATTGCACGTCAACGTGCTTGTGATCGGCGGCGCGGGTCTTGTGTCTGGAATGACGTTGGGCAGTTGCGATCTCAGCATGGGGTGGCTAATTTGTTTGCAGCGGACACGAATACTATCGCGCGAATTTCGCGCGGATGCTGCAAACTGTATGCTATGCCGATGCCTGCGAACGCCAGCCCCAATGTCTATTTCCTCGTCGACGGAACGACAAAGAAACAAGGGACCATTACGCGTACCCCTTTCACCGTAGGGAGGGTGCCTGAGAGCGATATCGTTCTTACGCATCCTTATGTGTCGCGCAGGCATGCGGAGATTGTTTTGGAGGAGGACGGCTACTACGTAGCAGACCTGGGCAGCCGATATGGCACATTCGTCAACGGGCAGCAGCTGACCATGCGGCATCGCCTGACCCCCAGCGATACGATTCATTTTGGTTCGACGGGCGGGCCAGCATTGATCATGCGTTCCGAGGACCAGGACTCGATCTCCTCGTTGCACCAGATCCTGGATGAGATGCCAGACGCAGGCGCATCGGTCAAGGGTCTCGAGAAGCTACGTTGGTTCGTCGAGTCAGCACGCAAGCTGAACGCGACCGGGTCAGTCGATCAGATTCTCTCGGCCCTGCTTGAAACCACGCTGCAGCTCACCAAGGCCGAACGCGCGTATGTATTTTTGGGCAGTGATGCAGGCCAGATGAAATTGGCCCTTGGACAGGCGAGCGATGGGGGGATGCTGGCAGACGACTCCACGGTCTCACATGGCGCGATGAACCAGGCGATGAGAACCGCGAGCGACTACATCGTGACGGATACGATGAGCGCCGAGCAGCGGTCGGAAAGCATCGTCGCTCACAGCATCCGGACAGTGATTTGCATTCCATTGCGCAGGCCGCGAGGCGGGTCTGTCGCCCGGGAAACGGAGCTTCTGGGCGCTCTTTACCTCGACAATCGCCTGCGGGCCGGTAGCCTGACGGAAATCGACAGCGACCTTCTTAAGGCGATCGCAACAGATGCCGCAGCCCTCATAGACAATACCCAACTGGCGGTAGCAGAACAGAACGAACGCCGGCATCGCGAGGAATTGAGCATCGCAGCCGGGATTCAGCGCAGCCTCATGGCAATCAAGCTGCCGATCCTCTCCTATGCGGAAATTACGGCTCGCTGGTTACCGTGCCGCGAGGTCGGCGGCGACTTCTTTGACGTGGTCACTCATGGAGACTCTGTGTCGATCGTGATTGCGGACATTTCAGGTAAAGGGATCTCGGCGGCGCTGCTAGCGTCGACCCTGCAAGGAATGATTTATGCGCAACTGGCCGCTCACCAGCCACTGGCCGATATCGTTTCGACCGCCAATCGCTATATCTGCGAAAAAGGAATTGGCAAGTACGCCACAATGATCATTTTGAGGCTAGGCTCAGACGGCCAGATGGAATTTATCAACTGCGGCCACATTCCGCCGGTCGTCTGCGTGGGCGGAGAGTTGCTGCGCCTGACCGACAGCAATGTTCCGGTGGGCCTGCTGCAGGATGGGACATTTCAGGCGTCGACGGTGCAGTTGGCTCCAGGCACACGCGTGGTTGCGGTGACCGATGGGGTCACCGAGGCTCATGACGCAGCCGATGAGTTCTTCGATGAGATGCGATTAGAGAATGCGGTTCGTCAGAATGCAACCCTGGATGAGATTCTAAGTCAACTCCACGATTTCGCGGGCTCTCTGGCTGCAGACGACGATTGCACCATCGTGGAAGTTCGTTACACTGGCGGCTAATTCGCTTCCCGCTCGTCGATTGGGTCCTTTGCAATCAGAATAGGAAGGCGGACCCGCCTATTGATGCCCCCAAACAGGGATCGGGGAGACCCCGCCGGTCCAGTTCAAAATCCCTCTGGACGGGTCGGGGGGTCTTCGGTACACTTAGCACTTCCATACGAAGCAGTACCATTCCCTGCTCGGATAACCTTCCACTGTAGTATATTTGATTGCCGCAACGTTTTCCGGTTGCCACAGTTCGTTACAACGAAGTCTCGCCCAATAATTCCATCCAGCATTTTTATTGATGCTTCCCTGGGAAGCTGAATTATCCAGACCTGTTTTCTCAGCAGCAAGTCAACCTTGGCTGAGTTGAGAAAGCTGCGCGGAGTTCGTGCAAACCGTTGAAGGAGAATTGGAATGGCATCACACATTCAGGGCGACATCGAACCGGCGCACCCAATCGCGACCGGTGACGAGCTTCGCGAGGCAGTCCCACAACAATTCAATTCAACGACCAAAAAGCTCGTAAAACGTCATGACATGACGTGGCATGATCACCTGATTATGCTGTTGCACCTTGGGTCAGCGATCGAGCACGCACTGATGGTGCAGTATCTTTACGCGGCCTACTCGCTGGGTGGCGAGCAGGTGCCAGTTGATTATCGTCCGATGGTTCAGGAGTGGCAGGAAACGATCTTGTCGGTTGCACGCGAAGAAATGGGCCACCTTCTCACCGTACAGAATCTACTCACACTGCTGGGCGCGGGGGTCAATCTCGATCGCGAGAATTTTCCATGGGACATCGCTTATTATCCCTTCCCTTTCATTCTTGAGCCTTTCACGCGAGGATCTCTGGCTTGCTACGTGTATGCCGAGATGCCTATCGCGGAGCAGTTCCCAGAGAGAGACGAGATCGAGAAACTGGCGCGAGACCACGCCAAGGAAATTGGGCATAGAAAAGACACTGTACTGCACCCCGTCGGTGAGATTTATAGCGAAATCATCGATCTGATCGGCGACGAAAGCCGGATTCCCGATGTGGCTTTCAATGAGCAGAGCATATCCGTGCAGGCATCGTGGGACGACTGGGGGCGCCGTTACGGACCGGCGCCGATTCCGCTGGATGCGCAGGGCAACCTGGATAATGCATCGGCAAAACCTAAAACCACTTCTCGGGTAAGAGCAAACCTTCTAATTGACCAGGTGGCGACACGCACACAGGCCCTGGCAACTCTGACAGCTTTGAGCATTCAGGGTGAAGGCCCGGATTCGAATGCGGACGACGGTGAATTATCGCATTTCCAGCGTTTCATTAAGATCTTCCGGGACTACGAGAAGATCAAAGACGAGCCATGGAGCCCGTCGCGGCGAATCACGCGCAATCCTAATACGGTGGACCTTCCGGGCGCGCCCGACCGCGAAGGTTACATCGAATCGAGCCGCACGCGGAATTGGGCGAATCTGTTCAATACTCGCTATCGCCTCTTGCTGAACTATTTGGCACACACTTTCCGGCTGGCGCGGGTGACGCGTCCTGACGAACCGAGCGTGCGCGCTGTACTGATGCACCGAGTGTTCGGCGAAATGTACAACCTGAAGACAATCGCGGGAATATTGGTTCAATTACCACTCAAAGACGGGAACCAATGGAAAACAGCGCCACAGGATGTGACGTTTGCCGGGCCTCCATTCGAAATGCCATTCAGTCTGAGTTTGCCGCCGGGAGAAGCCGATGCCTGGCACAATCACCTTGACGTGCTGGGAAGCGCGGACAGCCTTTGCAAATGCATCCTCGCGCAGAACCCGCGCCATGAAGACAAGGCTTATATCGAAACGCTCTTCGATCTTGACGGCCAGACCAGAACGCTCTTCAAAACCATTCTTGCCGGTCTCGAGAAGACCGAGAGGTACCCGGTATGACAATTAAAGAACTGCGCATCCTACCTCCCTTCGCAATCGGCAGGTTGGGTGCAGCAGATGAGCCACTCGACAACTTCACGACCCAGGACGACCCTGATCATCCTCTCGGATTCCGCCGCATCGTCGGAGCGGAAACACTGGTGATCAATGAACACAGTGGCGAGATCAAGGAGAGCAAGACTCCCGACACGATCCTCTTCAAACAGGGAGAGCGTATTCGTCCTGTAGCACCCTTTCTGGAATTGTTTGCGGAGGTCGAAGGGGAGGGCGCGCTACAACCGCTACACGAAGTTCTGAAGAGTCACAGTGAGGCAAAGATCGAGTGGTGCGTTAAAGTGGCCAACCGCAAGGTGATGCGGCGAACCGGAGATGAGAACGACCTGGTAGCCGCGGATACGGGATGGTTCTCCGACCATAGATCACATGTGCTCAAAGGGTACTCAATGAATTTCATTTCCCCGGAGGCGCATGTTGAATTTGGGCATGTGCGGTTTATTGCGCCTAACCACAAGTTTCCCCAGGTTAGATTGCGATTTACGCCAGCGAAAGGATTGATCTACGGTCCTGACATTTCTCCCCCTGATCCAGTGATCCCCGCAAGCCGAGCTATCTACGACAAGAGCAAAGGCTGGTACCAATTGGGGAGCGAGGACAAACCCGTCTCAAACGAGACGTTGCCGCCAGCGCTCTATGCAATCGAGCCGCCGGCACCCTCGTGGCTTAATCACAATATTGCCGTGAGCCGCGGTTATCTTGACGATTCCTGCGACGGGTTCGTTGAGGCGCGCGTCACCCTACGCGAGGGCGAGGTCTTCACGGCTACTGCCCGCATCTGCGCAGGTCCGCCCGCTTTGGTCCCCGATTCATTGTTTGTACGCAGCCTTGCGGACGACCTGGAGCAGGTAATCAATGGCCCAAAAGTTTCGCCTGACGAACCTTACGAGGTCACGCGCGACCGAGCAGCCGATATTGTGCGACGGGCCTATGAAACCGTGCGATTCATGAATGTGGCTCTCATGAACGGCAACAACTTCAAGGGCCGGCCAGCACTCTCGCTCGACTCGATGCCCGAAGAAGAGGCCGCAGACACGGAGCGTGCGATTCGGCCTATCATGGGTGCGGGCACCGTGGATACGCTTGCAATTCTCGCATTGCACGAACAGGTGTATGCGGCCTTGCGCGGCGGGGCGGCGCCCTGGTTTGTAGATCTGCTGCGCAATCCGGACGAGGTGGCGGATTTTACGGACTCCGGGCGCAGGAAGATGCCGGCACTGATGTGCGGCGCCGACAATAACTACCTAGCGCTGACGTGGCGACAAATTGACACCATCCGCCAGGCTGCCGGTGGCGCCATGTTCCACTCCAAGGCCGCGGAGAAAGAGCGTCGGGATGCGCCGCCGAGTGCAGTGGGAGTTCAGCCGCGCAATCTGACGGCGCAAATTCACTATGAAGCGATGGGCAATCCACTCAGTTCGCGTCCGGTGACATCGGTCGCCAATTGCTGCCCCGGTTTAGAAGTGGATTTCCGCGCGGTGTGGCGGCGCATGTTCAAAGGGATAGTTTTACGTGAATACGACAACCTAGTAATGAACACCGACCCCGGCCTGAGCGATCCTAAGAAACTGCAGCTCATAGGGCACCGCCTTCTGAGGGTGCGCATGCCCGATGAAGGGAGCGAATACCTGATGATGACCAGGATCAAAGGTCCTGCTTCTTCAGACCCGGCAGGGGAAATCACCTTGACGACGGACGATAACCCTTACGGAATTGCGGCGATTGAATGGTCGAATGCACTGGCTCACGTGCTGAGCGGTCACCAGGGCAAAACAGTGATTTGCGATTTCACGACGGAACCATCGGAACAGCAGATGCCGTTGATCGAAAATCCGCCGAACTTCATCAGCATCGAATTCGAGGTTCGACAATTCTTTGAAGACGATACCGCGGTCATTTCGAAAGCCCTCGCTGATGCGGGGGAATTGACGCAGGGCCTGTGTTCCCCGTGGCAAAACGACTATCGCGAATGCTCATGCTACTACTGGGCGTCAGCGCGGCCAGACTACATCAACGTTGAGCCGGGTCAGAACGGGCTGAGCAAAGGAGACAATTGGCTGCAGAAGAAGCGTACGGGAGATTACGTACCCGACGACTATTCAGACTCGCGGCTGATTCTTTACGACGAGTTGTTTAAGGATTGGCAGCGCTGGCTCAAGTTCCAGATAGGCGGCAAAGACGTTCCCAACATACCGTCCCCCGATGTTACAGGAGACAAGAGTTGAGCGTCGCCCTGGCTGAACGCTATATGAGTGTATCGGCGCCTCGCGTGCCGGAGGCTCATCTACTCGAAACCGCGCTGGGACAACACCTCTTCCTGGCTAACGGAAGCCGTCTCTACGATGCCGATGCAAGTCTTTTCGAAGGCTTGGAAAAAGCAATTTCAGGAGGCCGAGATGATGAAATTGCGGCTCTGCTGGAGCGCGCTCAAATCGCGGGTCCCCCGCTGATCGATGATGTTCCACTGCCACCTCCGCCCATTCATGCGTTGTCACTGGCTATCGCGCAGAAGTGCAACCTGGGCTGCACTTACTGCTATGCCCAACAGGGCGAGTTCGGCGGCGCTGCCAAGAATATGCCGCTTGAAGCGGCTGAACACGCCGTCGACCTCCTCATCAGATCGGAAGAGC